>Ga0209188_1001639_pt1 | contig 17543 bp, 23 predicted proteins | sample C_130625_EF_Meta_FD_187307 | JGI IMG/M metagenome (GOLD analysis project Ga0209188, IMG submission 187307) | Freshwater microbial communities from Lake Croche, Canada to study carbon cycling - C_130625_EF_MetaG (SPAdes) (version 2) | ecosystem: Environmental > Aquatic > Freshwater > Lake...
AGGAAAGTGGCAACGCCTTTGCGATCAATGAAAAATGCGCCAAATTCTGATTTGTCTGCAACTGTCTGCAAGGCATCCAACATTGGTCGATTGGCTGTTCCTGGGTCTGCTTGAAGAGTGGAGGTTCCTGCATCCAAGGCTCGCTGGCTTGCTGGCCAGTTGGCAATGTCAAGCAATCTTCCGACACGAGTTCCTGACAAGTCTCCATCGGCAGTTCCTGTGATGGCGCTGATGTTGAGGTTTGTCAACATTCTAAAACCGTCAACGCAAACCAAAGTTACGCTAGAGCGGTCATTGATTCCGACTGCAAATCGAGTAACGAATTGCATAATGAAGCCGTTGAAAAGTATGTATCGAACGCCATTGTAATCGGCAAAAATTGTAATCTTGCGGAGCGGAAGAATCTTGCCGTAATAAGGCGATGAGGTGTTGGAAGGATTGAAAGCCCCATTGTCATCTTGAAGAACTACTGTTGCAGATCCTGCTTCAAACTTGTCAAGGATACGATTGCGACCTCGGCGAATAGATGCTTGAAGTGCAATTGATGAAACATCAACTGAGTCATCGGCATCGGCAAGCTGCGCCGTTCCTAACTGACCTTTGCTTGAGTTGTCCAAAGTGAAGGCTGTGGAAATAAAGGTTGCGCCATTGGTAAAGTCAATGATTGCTCCGAATACTGGAACTCCTGCGACTGACATTAGATGTTCGCAATCGAGCCAAGATTGAGGGCGGTCTTACCAGAGAGTTGATTCAATTGGAACTGCTTTGCAATTGATGCGGCATTATCTGATTGAGTTTGGATATTGCCTTGAACATTGATGATGGTTGTACTTCCACCCGAAGTTCCTGACATGAAGTTCGCCCCAAAACCATATTGAGCAGCTGTGTCTTTTGATCCAAATGAAGCAGTTGGAGTGGCTGGCAGAACTATGCCGCCAAGAACTGTGCTTGGAAAATTGTTAGCAAGGGTTGATGATGTAGTTACTGGAGGATTGCCTGGTGTGCCTACAGAAGCGCCAGCGCCATTTCCTGAACCTGAAACAAGGCTAGGAGGCAGGATTGTTCCACTGGCTAATTTTGCATAATAAGCATTCAGAGCATCCAAAGCCTTTTGCCAACCTGCTGCGGCTACTGCTCCTGGTGAACTCAATTGAGATGGATCAAAGGCTGCTGCTCCAGTTACTTGAGCAATATAGGCAACAACAGCATCTTGAGAGATGCCCCATTTCTTTGCAAGGACTGCAACTTCTTCAGATGAAATGTGACTATCTGAAAGCGCTGCGAGAAGGTCGTTGTATCGAGCAGTTGCTTCATTGGCTGCCAATTGAGCAGTCATGCCGTCAAGGATTGCCTGAATGCGCTGTTGCTCAACAATGTTTCCTTGCTTGACAAGATTCTGTCGAGCAGCTTCAAGTTCGATTGGGTCAGAACTTGTCTGATCCTTGACAGTTACGCCGTACTTCTTGAGCGCTTCAATTCCAGCAATCTGAGCAGCAGTCAGCTTGGAAGTTGCAGCTGAAGTCTTGTCTGTCTGGGCTGTAATGTCGGCAAAACTTTTGACCACAATGGGAGAAGTTGCCTTGAGTTTGACAGCATTCATGTGGTATTTGTCGAGCTTATTGGCAGCCGTTTCAAGGGTTGCTGATGTGCTTCCTAAACTGTCGGCAGTCTTCTTAGCCCAATCTTGAATTCCTTTGTTGCCAGCAAGGAATGCGACAGCGCGAACCACTTGAAAAATAATTGAAGCAAATTTGAGAAGGTCTCCTGCGGTTCCAATAAATACAGCAGAAACTTTGGCAAAGATATTGACGATGACAGCCCAAGCGTTAGCAAATGGCTGAAGGTACTTTGGATTTTCGCGCAAGAAGTTGATAACTTTGACAAGCGATGGAATCAAATATGTGTCGATTACCTTGACAACTGCATTGAATAAAGGCAGAAGCAATTGTCCAACGCTGTTGGAAAGTTCCTCGAACTTGACCTTCATCGCCTCGATTGGATGAGTCTGAGCATAAGCATCGGCTTGACCTTGAAGAGCCTTGGTGAGTTGATCTGTGACTATCTTGTACTTCTCGGCAGCAGTTCCGTTCTTAGGCATGACAACGCCCAAGGCGGTCAATGACTTGACAGCTTTACCTTCGGAAGCTTTTCCAAGAGCAATCATTGCTTCGCTCAAGGTCATTCCACTGGCTCTTGCAACATTTGCTGCAAGCCCAAGGTTGTTCATCGCACCTGAAGCGCTATGGAAGATGATTGCGCCACGAGCCAGGGCATCTGCTGTCTCAACAGATGTGAAGGCAAGATTGCCCATCTGCTCGACTGCCTTTTGAACCTGCTCGCTGTTTGAGTTGAGCGCGGAACCAGAGTTGGCAAAAGCCAAGTTCATCTTTGAGAATGCGCCATTGACATTTTCGGCAGTCTTGATTGACTCAAAGCCAAATTTGATAATTTCAGTCACTGCAAAGGCAGCGGCAAATTTCTTTCCTAGTTCAGAGAATTGCTTTCCTAGACCAGATGATTCGCTGGAGAGCTTCTTGAAATCTTTGGTTGCTTCCTTTGTTCCCTTGTCGGAGTATTCGGAAACAATACGAGCGACAACTGCGCCTTTGTTAGCCATTTTTCTCCTTATCGAGATTCAAGGTTCTTTTGCAAAGTTGCTTTTGCCTCTTCAAGAGCAGAAACAAACTTTGCTTCAATTTTCGCACGATTTCTGTCAACAACGCGGAAGACAACGCGACTTGCCTCGCCATATTTCTCGCGAAGGATTTTCTTGAACGCAGTTCCCTGCGGATTCTTGCCTTCGCCTTTGACTCGACCAGCAATTTCAAAGATAGCGCCAGCCCTAGACTTGTTGATCAAGGCTCCTGCGCTGGTTGTGTAATCCTTGCGGACTTTGCCCTGCGCTCGCGAGGAAACAACACCAGAGACAACTTGACCAGTGTCCCAAGTAGGGAATGGTCGAGTCTTGCTTTGCTTCTCTGTTCTCGGCCCTTCCTTGCGTTGAGTCTGCCATCCGCTCAAAGGTGAGCCGTTAGATCCAGCAGCTGCAACAATTACTCTTGCTTCATTCTTAGCGCTTCGAAGTTCATCATTGATGGTCTTGTTGAACTTCTTGACAGCATCTTCATCGAACTTCTTCAAATCGGCAATGGTCTGTTCGATTCCAACAAGAACGATTTTGTTTCCTGTCATCATCTCTCCCTTTGCTTATTCCTTAGTTCAAGATAGGCAACGATTGCTTCGAGTACCCCATCGGGAGCATCGAGCAATTCATTGGGCGAGATTCCAAGCTCCACCGACAACACTGCAACTGTATAAGTTAGAGAGTCGCGGTGGATTCTAAGGAAGGGTCTGTGACCAGTTCAACCGAATTGATGGTGTCTAGGAAGTCTCCACCAAAGGGCTTGACAACCACACCATTGCTCTGGAGTGCCTTCCAGCCAAGGTAGTAAAGATGTTCCAACTTCTGTTCCTCACCAAGTAACTTGGCAAGCCCCTTGCCGAACTTCTGCTCGAAGTCCACGATGATTCGAGGGCGTAAGGAATATATGTGTTCCACGCCATCGCTCATTACTATTTTGACTGAAAGACCATCCATGAGATTTCCCCTTATATTTGTTGGATTATGAAGTTACTTTTGCAATTGTGCCAGAGACAGGCCAAGTGACCGAAGCTGTTGCAAGCTGACCAACGCCACCCTTGAGTGGAGTCCAGTCTGCAACAAGTGCGGAAACTGTGTATTGCGGATTTGTTGTGGTTGTTGTCCCAGCAACAGGCTTGATTACGATTGATGTTGATGTTCCGAGCAATGGATAGATTGTCGCTTCAACTGATGAGGCAGCAAAATCCTGCATGAAATCCAAAGTGATTTGATTGTCCGCAAGTCCAGCCACACGAGTCTTTGCTGTGGATCCGAATGTTGTGGTTTCAATGATGTCGTACTTTGTTTCGAGCGTGATGTTGTTGATGTGGTCAGAGAGGTCAACGCCGCCAATGGTGATGGAAGGATTTGTAAGAACAATTTTTGCCATTTTTTATGAACTCGCCTTCGTAATTGCGCCTGTGATTGGCCATGTTACAGAAGCTGTTGCCAATTGTCCAACGCCACCCTTGAGTGGAGTCCAATCTGCGACAAGTGCTGTAAATGTATAAGTTGGGTTTGTTGCTGATGTTGCTGCTGATGTTGGCTGGACAACGATTGTGGTTGTTGATCCGAGCAATGGATAGATTGTCGCTTCAACATTTGTTGCTGCGAAATCTTGATGGAAATCGAGTGTGACTTGGTTATCGGCAAGACCAGCAACGCGTGTCTTCGCTGCTCCAGTTGCGCCGAAACCAGTTGTCTCGATGATGTCATCCTTAGTTTCAAGGGTGATGCTCGCGATATGGTCGCTCAAGATGACTGAGTTGATTGTCACCTTTGCATCGTTTAGAACGATTTTGCTCATTCTGTGGCTCCTTCAGGGGTTGCAGGGGTTGTGGTTGCTGGTTTTGTCGCATCTGATGAGATGTGACCGCCTTCAATGAGGGCTTCAATATTTGCACCCATTGCAAGCAATTCTTTATCTGTGATGGAATCGCCCATAGTCTTTGGACTATCTAGGCGATCTGATGTGATGATGTAAGCCATGAGCTTCTCCTTATGATTGGGCTGTATAAGCGATGTTGAAGTTGAGAACTACTGCCGAGCCTGATGTTGTCTGTCGATAGGTTACAGAGTTTGATTCTAGCCAAGAGTAGAAGCAAGTTCCCGAAAAAGTTGGATCTGTTCGAATTACTGTATCAACTGCCGAAAGCAGGTTGAATGCGGCAACACGAGAACTCTTGAAACTGGTCGTTCCCGACCAAGCCCAGAGAGAGCAATTGATTGCTCCTGACTCTTCGTGGACATCTGTGAAGTCAAGAGGCGTGTTTCGGATATTTCCAACTTGCATTTCAGTATCGCCAAGAGAGCCATCGTGACCGATAGCAATTGCGTTGCCAGGATAAGACTCATCAACTTCAGCGCCGTCAAATACTCGAACTCCTGTGAGGCTAGAAGCTGCGCCAAGAGCTGTGATGATTTTGTCAATCATCGTTGGATATTTGATTGCCACTGTCATCGTTATGCCATTCCAGGGAATGAGGTTGGATCAAGAAGTTCCATCGCTCGGCGAGGAAGTGAATATGTAGGGGTTGAGTAAAGCTCATCGCCACCCAATACGCGACCCATCACATTCATTGCGCCGCGCTGTGTCTCCCAGAGATGCTTGACGATAACGAGAACGCCTTGCTTGGCAGCCATTGGAGGATTGACATATCCAGCCACATAGGTGATTTTGATGTTATTGAAGCCGCCAGTCCAGTAGCCGTAAGAGTTGGTTGCATAGAGGGTTCCTGACCCGATGCGATAAAGGCGTTGTCCTGTATAGTCCAAATTGTAGGCAGTAGATGAAACCAAAGCATCGTTCTCATAAACCGAAGTGATGGAAAGCGCTTTTGGATTGCGAATGCGGATGAACTCAGTTCCTCCGTCATACAGCTCATTGGTAAAAGTTCTACGACCTAGAACCTGCCCGACATAGGATTCTGCTAAATCTGAGCCAGCATCAATGAAGCTGCGAAGTTCCTCATCCACTGTGGTATCTGTGGCAGAGATGTTGAGATATTCCTTCATCTCGGCAAGTCCGACAATACCTAATTCTGCATAATCGCGAACATTGAATTCGTCAGTGTAAGCAGAAGCATTGGTTCCTGTGGCAAGCCAGCGAACTGCGTGTCTTCCTGTCTGAGAAGGTGAGAAGTCGCAGTTGTAAAGACCAGTGGAAGGGTTTGTGACTGAGCCTGTCGAAGTTGTTCCGTCAGGAAGAGTGATTGTGCAGGTTACTGCCGATGCGTTTGCGTTTGCACCTGTTGAATCGGTAATGGTTATTCCTAGAGGAACAACATCTCCCAAGTCATAAGTCATCGGGTTCTCCTTGTGATAGTAGAAGTAGTGCGCTCGCGATTGCTAATTGCTGCGCCTGTTCGAATTCTTGCCAAGATTGTTGATCCGATTCTCAAGGTTTTGTTCGGGTTCATTGTAGCCCCGACTCGGACTCTTTCAACGATTGTTGCGCCTACTCGATAGCGATTGTTGATTGTTGCGCCGCCGATGTAGCCATATCCAGAAGCTGTGAGTTCGAGTGAACCTGAACCTGCTGTTGCAAAGAATACATTTGCAGTTGCAAGTCCATCGAGATTGATTGAGCCTGCGCCTGTTGTCGTATAAGAAATCTTTTGGATAGTTCCTAATCCGACAAGGCTAATTTCGCCTGAACAAGATGTTGGAAACTTGAGTGAGGCTGTGGCTGACCCTGTAAGGCTGATTGAGCCTGAACCAGTTGAAGCAAAGGTGAGTGAAACTGTGGCTGATGCTGCAAGTGAGATTGAGGCAGAGCCTGTTGTGGCAAATGTAAGAGCTGATGATCCAGTTCCAACAAGTGAAATTGAGCCTGAGCCAGTTGCTACATAAGCGCCCTGGTTGTATTGAATCCCTGCTGCGTTATAGGCAATGCTCTCGTTATAGATTGCCATCGCTGTTTACTCCGAAACTGTTGTGATTGTCTCTTCTAAAGCTACTTCCTGGATCAGCCCATATTCGCCCTGACCGCAGATATTGCACTTTGTTACAACTTGAGCATCTTCGGGATTGCGCACTTCAACATAGAAGTGACCGCAACAAGGTGAGTTGTATTCGTATTTGATAGCCATCAGATCTCCTTAGAAGTAAAGATAAACAACGCCGTTGCCGCCTGAGCCAGCAGTACCGCCAGTAGAAGCCGCGCCTCCACCGCCTCCACCTGAACCGCCTTGTCCTCCGTTATTGAGAACACCAGTAGCAGTACCAGCAGGAGAACCAGCAGGAAAACCATTTGATGTATAACCTGCACCACCGCCACCGCCGCCAAAAGTAATTCCTGTTCCTGATGAACCAGCACCGCCAGCATAGAAATCGCCAGTACCACCAGCACCGCCTGTGCCTGTTCCTGCCGTTCCTGCTGCTCCGCCACCACCGCAGATAACACCACGACCACCAGCAGAAGCAGTTACAGTTCCTGTGACTGTTGTATTACCTGAACCACCACCAGATGAAACGCCAGCGGCATCTCTTCCTGCGGCGTAACCAATTACAACAAAACTTGCAGCAGGAGCGCCTGTATAAGCCGCGGCTGATGAACTTCCAGTAATAGTTACTGCGCCTCCGCCAGCGCCTCCTTGAATTCCGTTTGCTCCACCTGAACCACCACCAGCCATCACCATTCCATAAATGCTTGGATTGCCATTAGCGGCAACAGCCGCAGTTGAATTTCCAACAGCACCAGTTCCAACTGTTACTGAGTTTGAAATATAAGTCCAGCCAGCAGAATAACCACCTGCTCCACCACCACCACCACCACCAGTTGTCTGTGATGAACCCGCACCACCGCCGCCGATGACGATTGCATAGACTCGGTTGATACCAGCAGGGATGTCAGTTACAGAAGAAGATGTTGTGTATGTGCGTTGCAGCTTGAGTCCGTAAGGGGAATCAGTAAATGATGAATTGCTATAAATTGATGCGCTCATAGTTGCTCCCTAGTAGAAAAGGTAAAGTATTCCTGCGCCACCTGCGCCGCCAGTAGTTTGTCCACCGCCACCGCCACCGCCACCAGTTCCACCTGCGCCACCAGTTGCACCTGATGCAGCATTTCCGTTACCTGCTATTCCTGCACCACCACCTGCTGAACCTCTTACGCTTGTTGATGTAGTAACACCTGCGCCACCAGTTGTTGTAACGCCTGTCAAAATATTTATTCCGTTACCACCTGAACCGCCAATAGCCCCAATTCCAGCTCCGCTAGTTCCGCCACCGCCACCTGCTAAACCTGAACCACCTTTGCCGCCATTGTAAGTTGTTTGAAGTCCACCGCCACCGCCGCCTGAAATTCCGTTGCCACCATCATTTCCATAGGTGTCACCAGTTGTGCGACCTGCACCGCTTCCGCCAGCGCCATTGTTTCCAGTTGTAGTACTTGTAGCACCACCAGGAATTCCCCAATAATTTGTTCCACCTGCACCACCATTTGAATTTGTTGCAGAACCTGTTCCACCGCCACCACCACCTAAAACCCCAGCAGTTCCATTTCCGCCAGCACCGCCTGTGCCACCACCACCAGCAATAATGTTTCCATAGCGTGTATATGAACCTGAAGTTGCAGCCGCAACGGAAGAAGCAACAACACAAGTTGAGTTTGCTAAAGTCCAGCCCCAAGCAACGCCACCAGCACCGCCACCGCCACTGCCAACCGCATTGGTAGAAGCACCACCTGCACCACCACCAACTGCGATGGCATATACCCAAGTTACACCAGCAGGGATTGTGACTGATGTATCGCCAGCGTTCTTTGTCTGTTGTAAGCGCAAGCCATAAGGCAAGATGAAATGTGTGTTTGCAAATGGGGTTACTGAATCACCTTGCATACCAGTTGATACAGGTGAACCCGCTTGCCCTCTGCGATTTGGATTAGCCATTATGAAATCCTATTTACATAACCTGAAATCGTAATGACTGATGCAGTTGCGGCGAAGGCGCGAGTTGTTGCAGCCGTTGTGCCATCACCTGTCAATGGCAAGCCAGCTACGATGAGAACATCGCCTGACTGTGGAGCAAGGGTGATTGGCTTTGCGTGTTGGACTGCGCCTGTGCCGCCAAACTGCACTGTAAGCAATACTGGTGAGGTTGAAGTGTTGTTGGCGTATAGCCACACTTCGTCAATGATTGTTGATGAAGTTCCTGTTGCGTGGATAGTTGTGCCAGTTGAGGCAGTTTGCACAACTGTGATTGGCTGACCCTGTGTTGAGCCTGAAAGAAGTGTCTTTGTAAAAGTTGCCATTGTTATCCCCTAACCGAAGACTTGTGTGGATAGAACTGTTTGATCTGAATCAGGGTCTCCTGCTGCAAGGCGAGCCTTGACTGATGCAAATGTTCCCTTTGGATTTGTGCCAAGTTCGCCTTCGATGGCTTCAACTGCATCATTGATGTCTGTGTGCTGAGAAGCGTGAGGAACTGTGGCTGAATCAAGGGTGTCAGTTGCCGTTGGATTCGTAAGGCTATCAAGAGCGCCAGGATAATTGGTTGCCATTGCGACCCCTTAGATTAGGAAGCTGAGACTGAAAGTGAACCAGCAGCGATTGTCACAACGCCAGCAGATGTGCCTGTTGTGATCGATGGTGAAAGTGCGCCGCCGATGTAGTAAGTGCCTGAAGATGAAGCAGACCAGACTCCAAAGTAAGAAGCTGTGGTCGATGCTGGAAGGTTGATTGAAAGAGCGTTTGATTGAGTTACTGAACCCGAAGATGGAGAGTTCCAAGTGACTGCAACACGAGCGTATGAGCCACCTGTGACTTCATTTGCGCCAGTTGTTGATGGATCACCTGTGTGAAGTGATACATAAGACCAGCCAGTTGTGACAAGGGCTTGATTGGCTTCTGTGGTTGAGATTCTTGCCATGTGGCTTACTCCTTATGAAGTAGGGGATGAGGGTTGATTGCCAGGGGTACGACCAACCCTCATCCTTGACTTTGTTGAATTGCATGATTGCGCATCTGAATGTGATGCCTTTCATCCAACCAAAATTGCTTGTGATGGGGAAGGATTGCTCCTGTGTGAGCAAAAATTTTGTAACCCATTGATTTCAATCGCTTGGAAAAGAGCAAGTCCTCGCCAAAATAAGTGCCATCGATTGCGCCTTCTACGAACCAAGCCCAGTCCTTGCCTTGATGCGCAGTGGCGTTGGCTTGCATATCGAGAAGAACTTTGCGATGGATAAGAATACAGCCTGTGCCGACTGCATCGACTTCAATCAACTGATTGACAGAATAAACATCAATTGGTTGCAGACCCTTTTCAGGATCCATCTTGTAGATAGTTGGAACTGGTCGAAGTTCATCTGCGCCATCAAAAAAGGCTGCGAATACTAGACCCGACACAATTGGTCGGTCTTTGTCGTGAGCTGAGTCGAGCAACTTGTGCCAAGCATCAAGTGAAAGGCGCTCATCTGAGTCAATCATCAGAAGCCATTCAGCATCTGTTTGTTCTAAAAATGTTTTGACCACAACATTGCGTGATCGAGTGGTAAGTCCGATATTGCCGACTTGAACCATGTGGTCAAAGTGACCGTTTCTTTCCTTTGCAATATGAATCAAATCAATTGCCAACATTGCATCAATCGTTCCGTTGTTGACCATTCCGATGCAGACTTTGTGATTTGACTTCATCGTGTCTCCATCTCTGGAGAAAGAGCAGTTGTTTCAATCTCGCCTGACTCAAGCTCTGTAATGAGCGAATCAAGATGTTCGATTCCCTTGTTCTGCACTATCTCGCGAGCAGACTTGAGACCTTCTAAAAATATCGACTTCATAAAATCCCCCTGTTGATTGGTGTTGCGCCTTGGCGCTGACCCTACCCGAAGGAAGAGCCAGCGCCAAGGTTAGTGGCTAATTAGTAGCCTGAAGGTGCAACTGTACCTGTTCCTGAAATTACAGAAACGGACTTATTGAATCTGTGTGCAAGAGCTGCGTATCCATAGACCTGGAAGCGAACTGTGAGGTTGCTTGAAAGGACATCTGGGAGAACGCGTGTGCGAGTTCCTGATTCGAAGAGATACGAATCGCTGAACTTACCAACGATGATTGGAGATTGGTTTGTTGATGCGCCGTATGTCTTTGTCATTGTTGCATCAATAAAGACTGGAACACCTTGGATTGTACCAACGAGACCAGCTGGAGCGCCAGGATTTGTGACTGTACCAGCAGCGTTGAATGCCTGTGAAGCACCTGTCACTGGGACAACGAGAGGGCGGTTTGCTGAGTCAACCTGTGAAGCGAACCAGTACCACATTGATGGCGACATCAAAATGGCTTCTGCTTGCTTGTAGCGGTTTGTTACAACCTTTGAAATCGCCTTAGCGATTGCGATTGCACCATTGACTGCTGTTGGAGTTGTTTCAGTCCATGTTGTTGGGATGCCGTTTGTTGTGTCAACGCCAAGAGTAACAAGACCCTTGAGTGTTCCTGATGTTCCGTCACCTGTTCCAACAACTGCTGTGTTCAACTGTAGTGCGTAGTCAGCCATCAAGTCACCGAAGACAAGACGATCAAGACCACCAGCGAGAGGTGATTGTTCAACAAGCTGAATTGAAACATTCTCATATCCAGAGATTGTACGAACAGGCGCTGTGACAGTTGATGAAACCATGTCACGAGTTGTTGTTGCAGTGTTATCAGCTGACTGGAACGCTGCAAGTGTACCTGTTGTGATCTGTGGGATGTTGATTGAGTCTGTTCCTGCTGGTAGAGCCATGTTTGTTACGAGGTCTGCACCTACACGAGCTGCACGAGCGAATTCGGCATACTCATTGATGAGGTATAGGGGCGGAACCAGGTCTCCACCTGCTCCGTCAGTGCGTGAGATGTCGCGTGATTCAATTGCGACTTCCTGCTGGTGGCGTTGTAGGCGTGACCATGAATCACGATCATTGCGAATGTTTGCTGCAATCATGTCGCGAACGAATGAGTTGCGACCATCGCGGTCATAAGTCATTGCTTCGCGTGTGACAACTGCGCCACCGAATGTTGCAACCTTTGATTCCTTGCGGGATTCTGCGATTGCTGCTGTGCGAGCTTCTACCTTGTCGGCAGTTGCGATGCGCTCATCAAGTGCAGCGATTTCTTCCTGCTTTGATGATGCAGCATCAAGAGCTTCTGCGGTTACATCTTCTGCTGCCAAAGTTGTTTCAACCTCGGCAACAAGTGCATCGCGCTGCTCCTTGAGTTTTGTTGCTAGAGACATTTGTGTCCCTTTCTCTTGGATGGATGTTTGAAACCAGTCGGGGCGATTGCGCCGAGGGTTTATGCCTTGCTCTTGCGAGTCAAGGAATAGTGTTTGACCTTCAATTGCAACTTGCGCTTTGCAATCTCAAGATTCTCTTCTTCTGCTGTGCGCATTCCAACTGATGTTGAATCGTAAGCAGGGAGTGTGACAACTGAGACTTCGTAGAGTCGCTCGATGTCTGTGAGTGTGCGAAGTCCAGCATCCTTTGTCTGTCCATCTGGAGAGACTGTGAATGCAAAGCTCATCTTGTCCATATCGCCTCGGCGAACTGCTGAGGAAAGTTCTTGAGCCTTTGGATTTGCTGGATCGAGTGTTGCTTCCATATAGAGACCAGTTGAGTCTTGGCGAAGGCTAAGAGTTCCTGATTGCGTTGAAGCAAGTGGAATGCCTTCCATGTCGTGATTGACAAGAAGGAAGACTGGATCCTGTGAAGCAAGTGCGCGAGTGAAGGCTCCTGGAGCAATTACTTCGCGAAAATTCAAGCCAGTTGCTTCTGCGTTGAATGTTGCAGCGTAGCCGCCAATCTTCATTGATCCATCATCGGTTGCAACAGCACGAACTTCTGCTGTCATTGTGATGCGTTCTGCTGTTGCCATTGCCTTGCGAGCTTCAATCATTGATGAATCCTCCGAGCGTGGTGATGGAAGGGCTGTGATAACTGTGAGAATGTCTGGGCGATGAACTGTTGTGACATCCGTTGGAACCCAACCATTTCCCTGCTCTTTGTAAATTCTGATGACAAATGCAGGATGATCTGGGGTTGCTTCAATTGTATATCCCTCAGATGACTTTGCTTGTCCCTTGGTTGCGACCTTTTCAACTTTGCCCTTTGCGCGACCATTCGAAGTGTTCCAAGATACAAATGAACCTTCTCCAATTCGAGCAGCTGAAGCGCGGTTCTCGAATGGAGCCTTGATTGAATCGTCATTGAATTCTTTTGCCATGCGTGAGTAGTAAGCGCTCACCTTGTCTTTGATTTCCATCGCATCTGATTCAGGAATGTCTGCTCCACCACGAGCGCCATTCAAGACACCAGCAACAGCGAAGATTCCCTTTGGAACTGCAACGAGTGAACCATCGATAACATCAGCGAATCCGAGTTTGTAAGATCCGAGAAGTTCCTTGTCGGCTTCGTCAACATAGAAGAACGCTTTTGCGTACTTCGCCCAATCCATGTTGTCTTTTCCTCCAGCGTAATCCTGAACGCGCTTGTCGGCTGCTGCTGCATCCCAAGTTGTATCGCGTGGAGCGATTGGCAAGTCTGAAGCGCCAGAAGCGTTGCGAGGCATAATCATCATGGGCATTGTCATGCCTTCTGTCTGCTCTTCTTCATCATCTGCATCGATGCCTTGAGCATCTACTGGGTCAACTGAAGGCTGTGTGACTTCCTGACCGAGTGAAACAGTCAGTTGCCATTTCCAATACTGATGAGAATCAATGCGACCTGCGAGGAAGTTTGCAATTCCCTGCTGGTTATACATGGAAGCGCAATCGAAAGCATCTGAGAGTTCATCAAGAATCATGTCATTTGCTACGAGTAAGTCATTAGCAAGAGCGATTGGATCTTGCAAGATTGTTGAAGCATCTTCAAGGCAGCGGAGCGCCATGAATGAGCCGAGTGTGAATGGAGCAACTGAACCAAGTTTGCGAAGGTTCTCGGCGATTGGGTCGATTGACTCATAGACATCTTCGTAAATCTTTTGGAATAACTTGTGATATTCGCTGAAGTCAGCGCCCTTCACATTCCAGTGAGCGCCATGTGCGCGGAAGTAGAAGCTCACAACATCTGCGAGAAGTTCAGTCAGTTCCTCATTCAGATCAGGAACTTGATTCATGTCAGCCATGTCACCCTCCTCGGATGCCATCAGGGAAAGCGCTCTTGCGCTCTTCGAGATTTGATTTCTGATTCTTGTTGACCAAGTGAAGCCAGCATCGCCACCCCAGGCAGACCATGCAACTCTTCCTGCGGATGGGAAACCATCTTCGCCAGAGTTGAATCCTTCTGCTTGCTTATCTGTCTCATGTCGCTTGAAGAATGAATACATTCTCAAGATTGTTTCAGCGCTTACTGCGTGTCCCGCAGCCAAGTCGCTCGCTCTCTTTTTGCCCACAGCAGTAAAGCCGCTTCCAGCATGACCATCAGCAATCCAAGCCAAAGCCATCTTCGCTTCATCTTGAACTCCCTTTGGTACTCGAAAAGTTTCAGCCATTACTCAAGGACTCCCATCACTGGTGCTGATGGATCAGCATCTTGTCCGAGCGCTGGTGTGTCTCCGCCTGCTGTGACATTTCCAGCAAGTGCTTGATGGAAAGTATCTCCACCCACATAAGGTTCCATGCCTTCAATTTGGCGAACTTCATTTGGTGTGCGAGCGCCCATTGACACATTGATCATGTTGACCTTTGCGCGAGTGATTGCATCTGTGCGAAGAAGTGTTGAAGTATCGAATGCAACATCAACTGCTGGATCGAGAATGTTAGAGATTGCAATTTCGATTCGACGAATCCAAGGTGCGATTGTGTGAGTCAAGAAGTTCAGTGATGCCTGCTCGACATTCTGATAAGTCTGATTATCACCCTTTGCGCCGATGAGGTGGTCTGGAATTCTAAAGATACGAGCAACATCGCGAATCAATTGCTCGCGAGATTCAATCATTTGTGAATCTGCTGCTGATGTTGTGATTGGTCGGAACTTGAGACCATCTGAAAGAACTGCTGGCTTGCGATGGCGGCGATGAGTTGCTTCCCATGTTGCCTGAATAACGCGAGCCTGCTCCAAATTCAACTTCTGATCTGTTTCGAGAATGCCTGAAGGTGTTCCGCCCTCACCATAGAACTGCGCAAGATGGCGATCCATAGCGATGGAAAGACCAATCAAGTTGCGAGCCTGATTGAGCGGGCTGATACCGACTAACGATTGAGGTGGAGTAAACCAACGAAGGTGAAGCATATCTTCACGATTCATTTCATTGCCGAGGTGCAAATATCTGCGACCTGTCATGTCTCCTGTTGGAAGTACCTGCATCTGATAAGGGTGCAAAGGCACAAGACCAATCATGTTTCCAGAGCGATCTCTGTCAATCTTGACATAAGCATTTCCATGCAAAGCCATTGAAGCAACAATCTGATGAATCAATTCATAAGTGTTTGATTCAGGATCTGGGTCAGCAAGAACATCTGGCAATGGTCGCATGACTCGCTTGCCATCTTTTACAATTTCAAAGCAACGCATCGGCATTGAAGCAACCGAGTCTGCTAAAAGTGAGACAGCGCCAAGAACTGATGAGACTCCAAGAGCAGTCCATTCATCGATGCGCTCGCCAGCAGCTGAAGTCATTGATGTCTGACCATAGAGCTGGCTCAATGGTGAAACATAGTTGTTGAATTGTGGGTAGCGACCTACTGTGAAAGATTGAATCCCGCGACTGAAGATGCTCACTTATTGCCTCCAAAGTCTGCCAAGATAGAACCAACAACAATCAAGATGCCGCCAGAGATAAGAGCTGCACCGAGACCGAAGATGACACCAAGCCCAACCGAGATCATCGTTGCGCCAATCGCTTCTGTGATTGTCGTGATGTAATCACGCATCTGGAACCTCCATTGAGAACGGGTCGAAAATTTGTGGCAATGCGCCACCCTGAGATTGCCACCAACTTGCTCTTTCAAGTGCCATCACTGCTGAAACTGCCAAGTCAATTCGGCGCTTTGAGCCTTTTGCTTCCTTGGCTAATCTCGATCCGCGATTGTCAGTGCGAAGTTGTGCATTGCCGATATGTCTTGCAAGGCGAGCATCGCCATCGTGAGTCAGTGTCTTGTTGATTACTGCTTCAAAGAATCGTGTTGTTGCTGGTGTCATGCGGCTGGCTGTCTGTGGGAAGGTAACAACTGGCAAGCCTTCGTCATCTAAGACCTGAAATGTTCGCGCCCATCTGTAAGGGTCGCAAGCGATTTCAAGAACTTGCCAACGAGTAGCGGCAGCGCGAATGGCATCCTCAACTTCAAGCACTGGGATTTGCCAGCTCGCATCCGCCTCATCTGGCTTCTCCCACGCTGCCACTGGCATGATGTGAGGAACTTCGCCAACTGAGACTGCGACAATCGCTGTGCAGTCACCATTGAATGAGCCGTCAAAGCCGAGGACAACATCTGTGCCATCAGGAATCTCGCGAGGATCACTGAGGGCATCCCAACTTCCATGAGGAAGCCAAGTGTCAGATGTTGATGTCCAGATATTCAAACGCTTTGTCTTGAACTCCGCTTCTGGAGTTCGAAGGATTGCTGAGGCAAAGTCATCTGCTGCAACGATGTCATCAAAGCCAGGATTGGCTTCACGCCAAGTATCAGGTGATCGATAGTCTTCGTTGTTTGCTTCCCACCAAGCGAAGAAGAATGTTGGATCATCAACTTCGCCATTGGCGATTCGCTTGCCGTATTCGTAAAGCGAGAAGCAGATTGAATCTTTGCCACTGTTGTCAGACTTGACTCCAGCAGTTGTGATTGCAACCAACATTGGTTCGATGCGAGCGCCCATCGCAAGTGACATAACATCAAAGAGTTCGCGATTTGGTTGCGCGTGTAACTCATCAAAGCAGACAAGCGTTGGGTTCAGACCTTCTTTGGAGAAGGCATCGGAAGAGAGTGCGCGATAGACAGAGCCAGTCTTCGGATTGTGAATCGTGTCTTTATAGACTGTCAGCAGTTCGGAAAGTTCAGGATGAAGGCGAACCATTTCCTTGGCTGTATTGAAAACAATCTTTGCTTGTTCCTTTTCAGCTGCACAAGAATAGATTTCCCCACCTTGCGCTCCGAGAACTAGCGACTCAAGTGCTACTGCTGAAAGCCAAGCAGACTTGCCGTTCTTGCGAGGAAGACCGACTAGACCAATTCTGTGGCGAAAGGTTCCATCCGCCTTGACTGCGAAAAGCTGTTTTGTGAGTTCGCGTTGCCAAGGTCGGAAGATCAAATCCTCGCCAGCATGACCAGCGATGGAATCTTTTGTTATCTTGCAAAGAGCTTCTGCAAAGTCTGCGATGTCATCTCCGCGAGAACGCTTGAGATCTACATCTGGAACTTTGGTCAGCCACTTAGGAGGAAAACCTTGAATACTTTTCTTGCTTGCCATTTCGCCCCCTGGCTGAAATTATTTTCTCGCCTCTCGCTTGGCAAGTAGTTTGTCGATGGCGCTGATTGCTTTGACTTCAGCAACGCCAAGTCGGGATCGAGATGTTGGGTCAAATCCTAGTGAGGAAAGTGAATCCACAAATGCCTTGTTGAGATGAACAAGCAGTCTGCCATCGTTAGGTTCAAGAGTCGCTCGATATTTCTTTCGAGCAAATGCAAGATCATCGGCGAGGCGAGCGGCGTTCTCAATGGCGCGGAAGTCGCTCGATGGTGAGAGCCAGGTGATTGCCGCAGCCCACGCCTGATTCCATAGAGCCAAGCCTTCTTCGCCGAGTGCCTCTGGCGGTTCTGGAATGTGATGAGCCATTGGCAAAGTTGTGACCACGCTGAGTTCAGGCAACTTGCGCTTGCCTGGATTGCCTGTGATGCGTTTCAGCTCTGCTGGCTTGGGTGGTCTGCCATTAGGCATCGCATAACCTCCAAGGTCTCAGGCTGTTCCATAGTTTCGCGGGTGTGTATAAAAGGC
>Ga0209188_1001643_pt1 | contig 17506 bp, 20 predicted proteins | sample C_130625_EF_Meta_FD_187307 | JGI IMG/M metagenome (GOLD analysis project Ga0209188, IMG submission 187307) | Freshwater microbial communities from Lake Croche, Canada to study carbon cycling - C_130625_EF_MetaG (SPAdes) (version 2) | ecosystem: Environmental > Aquatic > Freshwater > Lake...
GCAATGATATAAACATCAGAACCTTCACCACCATTTATCGTATCAGTGCCAGCGCCACCAGTAATCGTGTCCTTGCCAGCGAGTCCATTAATCACATCAGCATTTGCTGTGCCATTTATCGTGTCATTGCCACTTGTGCCATTAATAGCATCTGATAACACACTTAAGATCAGCAAGTCCCAAGTATTAGCAACGTTATCATCATCTGCAACTAGTTGATAGGTTAGAGATAGCACACCATTGTTATAGTTAAGCGTTGTTAATTCATTCGTGATATTGCTAGAGTTAAGTCCTGTAATTACGTTTTGATAGCGAGTTAAGCCAATGTTGGTGCCAGAGAGTTCGCTAATACCAAAGGTAATAGCGCCACTTGTGCTTGAAAAAGCAATCTTGCCAAAATCTGTAGAACTATTAATGATAATGTTGTAATTTGTAGATAGAGCGCCTGAGAAGGTTAATGCACTGCTACTTGCACCTTGTAGGTTATTTAAAGTAGTGATGCTGCCATTATTGAGGATACCAAAAGCACCTATACCCGCAAAAATTGAACCGTTATTCGTTAGGTTAGTGATAGAACCGCCACTATCTACCTGAATACCCGCGCCACTTGAACCACCACTAGCATAATAACTACCACCACCGTTACCACCACTAATTGTTCCGCCTAATGAGTTAGTGATAGAAGCACCTGTGCCACTCAGCACATGCACGCCTCCCCCGCCCGTGCCACCATTACCGTAGTAACTATAACCACCTGCGCCACCTGTAATTGAGCCAGAGTTGGTTAAGGTAAAGCCGCTACCTGATACACCTGCAGCACCGTCGACGCCAGAGTACTTCCCAACACCACCTGCACCACCCGTAATTGAGCCAGAATTGGTTAAGGTAAAGTCGCTGCCTGATACACCCGCGCCACCATTTCCACCATTTCCATAGTTACTCACACCACCTGCGCCACCTGTAATTGAGCCGCCTAATTGATTTGTAATAGTTGTGGTGCCTGCTCCAGAAATACCTGCGCCGCCCGTGCCACCATTACCGTAGTAACTCTCACCACCTGCGCCACCTGTAATTGAGCCACCTAATTGATTTGAAATAGTTGTGGTGCCTGCTCCAGAAATACCTGCGCCGCCCGTGCCACCATTATCATAAAAGCTTTTAGCACCATTGCCCCCAGTGATGCCTCCAGTGTTATTCAGAGTCGCAATCGTACCTGAGTCATTGTCAATACCAGCACCACCATTACCGCCGCTACCGCCAAGGTAATACCCACTACCAACATTACCTCCATTGCCGCCAGTAATGCTGCCATTGATATTATTATTTAGGGTAGTAATCGTGCCACCGCAATTGAAAATACCAGCAGCGCCATCACCGCCATCACCGCCATACTTTTCAGATGAACCACCTCCATAACCACCAGCACCACCAGAGATATTGAAGTTATTGGTTAAGGTTCCGATTGTGCCATTGGTATTATTAATAGCATTAATACCTGAAGCACCTTTACCGCCATCATCACCGTTATTACCATACGCTCCATTATTCCCAGCACCCCCAGTAATAACGTCAGTAGTGGTTAAGGTTGGGAGATTGCCAGCGGTATTGTTGATTGGAAAACTCATTGCCAAGGCCTATTGATTAAATAAGTATGGTTAATATAATAAGTTAATTAAATAACGATGGTCAATATAATGCGCCAGAAACTTAATATATTTGTTCAGCTTTTATTAATTACAAACCATGAATTCGCTATAAATACTGTTGTTAAGTTTTCAAAAGCAGAACAATCTCGGTCTGAATAGACTCTGAATGACCTATTAATTGCGCAACTTATAAGCAACCATTCAACCTATAACTTTTTTAATCTCATCCAACTGAGTAAATTTAACATAGCGTTCATTATCTGACCGAAGGCTTGAGTGCGAAGCATTTTAGATAGTAGTGCGTTATGTTGCTTTTACGAATCTCAAATTAGACTTTTATTGTGAGGGGGGGTAGGACAAACTCTTCGTTCTCTACCTATATGGATCATCATGGATATATCGCAAGTAAAATTTAGTGGGCACACCGAGCACACAACACATAAAAAACAACTGCAATGAGTGGCTTTTAGTTTTAGGGGTATTTAAATAAAATTATGTCAACACAAAGTATTTTTTCCAATGATCTGAAAGTAGTTCAGCATCAATTAACTTAACAAAACCTAATTTCATGAAAAATTTTTCCATACCATTGCGTTTAAGCTTTTCATTTTCAATTGTAATTAGAATGCCTTGAGGAGCGCCAGGCTCAGATGCTAATAATGCAAGATTTGTGGAAGTTTTTTCTAGGAGATAATAAGGCATAAGAAACTTAAAGCTATCAATACTGTAGCGACTGTCAATAAAAGATCTATAAAACCAAAAATGTTCTTTAGATTTATCTTGGCTAAAAGGCGCGGCTGAACTGACACCAACAATATCATCTTCATTGTTTAGTATTATGCACATCACCTCAAATGTTCTTCGCCAGGCTGCATGCTCGTCTTGAAGAGCTTTATTTTTTATCCAAAAGTTAACCAACTTGATTCTAAGTAAGGGGCTGATCTCGCCAAAAACCCAAAAAATCTTATAACCCTCAAATTCCTTGACGAGATTCTTTAAACCTAATGTATTTTTTTTCACCTAAAAATGTAACCTTAGTACAATTAAAATGATACGATTTAATAACACAATAATTTCCTAAAACACCTTAAAAAAAATTTACGGCGATTTTTTAATTTACAGTGTTGCTGAAAAACCCGCAATAAAATTAAAAAAATTTATCGCTGCTAAAAAAACTATGACAAAAATTTGTAAAAAATCTTTCTTTGAAATTATTAATAGAACCCTCATACTTGATCTTCCTGCTGAGGACCTCGAGAACTCTTCACTGAATCAGCTTAATATTGATTCGTTAGATTTAGCATCACTCGATTTAAAATTTCAAGAAAATTTTAATGTCGAAATTAATAGGGAAATTTTAACTCCTGATTCAACATTAGGAGATCTTTTAAATCAGCTTATTTCATCTGCTAAAAAAAATCAAAGCATATAATGCTTACAAGAATTAATTTCGGCTAACCTAGAATATCTAATTTATGCACAAAAATACTGTTGTTAAGTTTTCAATCCGCGTGTCGGCGGTTCGATTCCGCCCCCAGCCACCACTTACTGGAGGCTCACAGAAATGTGGGCTTTTTTTATGTCTTTAAGTTTGTAGAATTCCTTACAAGCGTTGACTGTGTTCAACAGCATCTAGAGTACCGAAAATAAGAGTGGGGATTCTCCACGCTTATTGACCGTGGATGATACTGGCTAATAATGAGCAACCAGCGTCGCGTTACGCGACGCTTGTGATTGAATTATCTTCTTTTGCTGGCTTTGATATATGCGACTAATCCATCTCGTCGACCTACAGATAGGACAATGATCACCAAGCGATTATCAATAACATCGTAAACTAAGCGGTAGCCACTTTTTTGAAGTTTGATTTTGTAGCAGCCTTCAAGATCATTACCTAATCTTGCAGAGGGCACATGCGGGTTTTCCAAGCGTTTTTCTAATTGCTTTTTAAACTGCGACTTAATTGATCCATCTAAATCATTCCACTCTTTAAAAGCTTCTTCGTTGAACTCTAACTCATAGATCATCAAGCGATACTTTCACTGTTTTACCACCGCGACGCTCTCTCACAATCTTGCTTAGTTCAACATTCTCGACTTGATCAAGTAAAGCTTCATAGTAGTTTGCTGACAGCAAATAAGCTGCAGGCTTGTTATGGTTTAACACGGCTACTGGTGAATCACTGACAATATCAGCAATGCTGGCACGACGTAAATCGGTCATGCTCACAGTAGCAGGCGCATAGATTTTATGTGTAATAGTCATAATATTATCGTGTCTTATAATGTGTAAATTAGTGTGTATTATTATATGTAATAATATCGATGTCAAGAACATGCAGATCAATAACAAGCGTCGCGTAACGCGACGCTTGAAGTTAGATGGTGTTAAGCCTTTTTCGTTACTATTGAAAAGGTGATCATTTAAAATGAACTTTAAATTAATATCTTTTGCAGTACTTTTCAGCGTCATTCTGACTGGCTGCCAATCTTTACCACCTGCGAATTTTTCAGTTCCTAATGTTGGTCTTTCACAAAAGAAAATTGATGCTGAAATGAAATCTCTTACAGTTACCGTAGCTAGACCTGATGAGAAAAAAGGTAGATTAGATTTTGAAATGGTTACCGAAGATTTTAATGGTGGTGGTGGTGCGCTAGGTGGTCAAGTTGTTCCACAGTTGTGGTCAACTGCTCTTACAGAAGCTCTGAATAGTATGGCAATTTTCCAAGATGATTCAGCCAAAAAAGTGAATCTTTCAGTGAAAGTTTTAAAACTTGAAGTTCCTCGGGGAGGCATTTCATTTACAACTGACGCAATAGCTAAATATGAGATTATGGATAGAAAAACTGGCGATCTTATTTTCAGTCAAGAAATTGCATCTTCAGGAACAACACCAATGGATTTTGCATTTATGGGCATAGCTAGGATGAGAGAGTCAATCAATCGTGCGGTTCAGAATAACATTACACAATTCTTACAAGCACTTGAGACTGTAGACCCCTCTAAACCAATGTTCCCAGCCAAGTCAGGAAAGAAATAATGAAGAAAAGGCAATCATTTTTGATTTTACTTCTAGCAGTATTTTTATCTAGTTGTGCATCAAATATATCACCTAAAACCTACTCAGTAGGCTCTGTTGGTCAGGTAAATCGAACTATTTCTGCGACAGTAATAAGCGTTAGAGATGTTGATATATCTGGTACTAGTCGTCTTGGCGGTGGAGTTGGTGCTGCTGCGGGAGGTATTGCTGGTTCCAATATGGGCTCAAGCGGGAATGATGCTTTGTTGGGCGCACTTGCTGGAGCGGTGGTTGGGGGCTTGGCGGGAGCTGCCATAGAAGAAAATGGAACCCAACAAAAGGGACTTGAATATGTTGTTGAAACTGAGAACGGAAATTTAATGACGATTGTTCAAGGTTCAAACACAATTTTTAGAGAAGGTCAGAAAGTTTTAGTCCTATATGGATCTCCATCAAGAATTATTGCGGATCCAAGAGTTAAACAATAATCAAAGATTTATATTCTGCCCCATCATTATTAAAGAAAAATGGCTGCCTTAATCGGTAGCTTTTTTTCGTTCTTAATTTCAACATAGTGCGGTTTGAACTGGCTATATTACAAATACATAGCGATTCAGCTTAACTAAACTCAAGCGTCCCGAAACACGACGCTAATCCTTCCTTGTTCGATGCCAAATTTAGGAGTCACCCTTCTGTCGATGAATCTCAGCCGCCAAGCCGCACCAGATCAAGCCATCGAAGTCGCTGCGTATATCACGGGGAAATAGGTGTAGAATTAATTCAATGGAAATACTGTTTATTTACAGTCACTTAGAGCTTTGAAAATCCGCGTGTCGGCGGTTCGATTCCGCCCCCACCACCACTTACTGGAGGCTCACAGAAATGTGGGCTTTTTTATGTCTGAAAATTCTACTGCTTAAGTTCCTGGCCATCCTTGTAAGTGCTTTGATATTTAACACTTCCATCTTTATTCCATGCAGTTTCTACGCCTTCTTTTTTGCCCTCGACAAAGTGGCTTTGCACACGCGCTTGCCCATTTTCGAACCACTGTGTGAAACTTCCGTGTTCGCGTCCATCCTTATAATTAGCCTCTAGCTTAAGCTGGCCATTCTCATACCATTGTTTCCAAACACCATCCTCTTTGTCATCCACATAATTTGTTTGAATATATATGGCTCCGCTAGCATACCAAAATGTCTCAAGGCCCTGCCTTTGACCTTTCACAACGTTGACTTCGTATTTGGGCTTTCCATCAACATATTGCTCTTTTTGAACACCAGTAAAGTTCTTATCGAAAATTGTTTGCGCAACGACTGTACTGGTAACCACTGTTAAAAAAAGGCTGAATAGTATTAAGTTAAGTAATTTCATAGCAATATTAAATAATTAAAGATCTTATTTTGATAGCAAATAAGTTGATTTGTTCCAAGTTAAATCCCAACAGTAAAAAATACATTTAATCATTTAGAGCATCCTGAAATGCTTGTCATAATTCAGCCATACATTTTCACTATCATCGAAATATGAAAAACAAAACTGTTAATACAGTCATGAATCATGACGGTCCTCGGTTCTATTCAGCCCCCACCACCTATCAAAGGCTCACAGAAATGTGGGCTTTTTTTATACCTAGAGCTTCTACAATACTTCCTCTGTTCAAAACAGATCAAATAGCTTGGCAATCCTTTAAGTGGGGATGATCAAATCTGTCCTACCTGCTCGATACTATCTGATCATATTGATGTTTTTTAACAACAATCTCAAAAGCGTCGTGTTACGCGACGCTTAAATTAAAAATATCTTATAAGGCAATAACTTCAACCAGACAATCATGTGAGGTAGGTGAGTGACCCATGTCCCCAAAGGCGTTTGAGCTCACCGAATTCACGACCCCATTATTAAGCTGTCGCCAATAGCCAAGCGTAGTTACCACAATGCCTTTATTGACGTCGGTTGTTACCTTAGCTACCGCCTCAAAAGAGCCGCGATCGTTAAGAACCTTTGCCCGGCATCCATCAATTAGACCCCTATCCATGGCATCCGCAGGATGTATCATCACAAACTGTTCACCCTGACCTTTAATCTTGCTCTCAAAGTTAGCGTAGGATGAGTTAATAAAGCCATGGCTCTTTGGCGCGAGAATGTTTAGGGGATACTTTTTGGCTAGCTCAGGGTTCCCTAATGCAGTTTCCTTTGATGGAACGTAGTCAGGGAGCTCAGGAATATCTTCCCCGGGCTGAAAGTCTTCATACATCTGCCTAAATGGCCCAGCGACAAAATTCTTCGCACCAACGACTCTAAACTCACATTTACCCGAAGGTGTAGGAAAGTTACCTTCTTTGTGGGGCGCTCGATTATCTTTAGTGCCGACATTTAGCCTAAAGTAGCCGTGTTCTTTTAGATAATCTAAGTCAATGCCATTACAGGCAGGGGAGCTCCAATCCACATAATGCTCAAGACATTCTGTGTCATTCCATTTGAAATTGTCTTCCTCAAAACCTAATCGTTTGGCTAGCCTTCTGAAAATTTCATTATTTGGTATGGCCTCACCTGGGGACTCAATGCATTTGGTGTTGTATGTTAGGTACAAATGACCCCATGATAAAATAATGTCCTCTTGCTCTGCCCCCATTGATGCTGGCAGCAATATATCTGCGTAGGCAGCGGTGTCAGAAATGAAATGCTCAGCCGAGACGAGGAATAAATCCTCACGACTAAGTCCTTCTATGATCTTCTCTGATTCGGTCGCCTGAGTGATGGGATTGGTGTTCCAACACATCATGGATTTAATAGGCACCTTCAGCTTTTGTTCACCAGTTAACACTCGACCTAATTGCAAGTTATTGACGACCTGAGTGCCTTTTGGAATTAAATCTGGACGACAAATCACATCAAAACGGTAAGGGTGCTCCCAAACCGGAAACTGGAGAATGCCGCCACCCACATGACGCCATGCGCCAGTCAATGCTGGAAGCGATGTGACGGCTCGAATCGCCTGACCACCTCCCCAGCTTTTTTCTAAGGCAACGCCGATTCTGATTGCTGAAGGCTGGGTTGTTGCATACTCTATTGCTAATTTGCGAATGTCGTCCGCGGGGATGCCTGTAATTGTCTCAGCCCACTTAGGCGTTCTTTCTTTAGCTTTTTCTGCCAGCTCAGAAAAGCCAACAGTGTAGTTATCCACATAGTCCTGATCAACCAAACCTTCGCCGATAATAACATTCATCATCGCCATGGCTAATGCGCCGTCAGTGCCGGGTTTAGGGCAGATATGCCAATCGGCTTCTTTCGCTGTTTTTGACGCATAAGCATCAATCACAACCACCTTGGTACCATTTTTTTGGGCTTCCTTAATAATATGCCAATGATGGAGATTGGTACTCACTGAGTTACAGGCCCAGATAATAATAAATTTAGCGTGGATAAAGCTTTCTGGATCAACCCCTGCAGTAGGACCAACTGTAAGCAGCCATGCTGTGCATGAGCCCTCGCCACAAAAGGTTCTCTCTGTGACTGTCGCGCCCAGTCTGGCAAAAAAGGCATCGCCTCCATTTAAACCATGCACCAAGCCCTGATTGCCCAGGTAGCTGTTAGGCATAATCGCTTGAGGGCCATGCTCTTTGATAATTGCTTGCCATTTATCGACGATGGTCTCAAGCGCTTCGTCCCATGAGATCCGCTCGAATTGTTTGGTGCCTTTAGGCCCAACGCGTTTCATCGGGTATAAAAGACGATCTGGATGATAATGCCGTTTTTCGTAGTCATTCAATTTAACGCACAGACCTCCACGTGTCATTGGATGATCAGCGTTACCTTTAACAGCGACGAGTTTTTCATCCTTTACGTGATATACCATAGAGCAGGTATCCGGGCAGTCATGTGGGCAACCGCCGTGATATGTCTTGATTGAGCTATCTTTTAAGTCATCCATCATGAACTCCGAAAAATTTTAACTGCGCAAAAAGAAAAATATTTAAAAAAATATACACCTAAAATAATAAAAAAAATAGTGAAATAGTAGGCAAGAAAGTAAGGAATGTTAAAGCTAAAAAGGCCAACAAAAAGGTGAGGATTTCTATCCCTAGACACATACAAGCTTTACTTTATAGGTAATTTAAAGCTGGCTAATCTTGTCAGGAAAGCCCTATTTCTGCATTACTCAAATAACAGCGCCTTCAGCTTTTAATCCATGCTGAAAGTCAGATATACTGATTTGATTAATTTAAAAAGGTGAGAATATGAAAGCGCTAAGAGGGTTATTGATTGTGTTATTTTCTGTCTACATGCCAATGACATTTGCAGATACACAGGGTGTTGATTTTGTTGATCTCAAAGATGGGGATGTGGTGACCAGCCCGTTTAAGGTTAAGTTTGCAGTGACTGGTATGCTCGTGGCGCCGGCTGGTGAGCCAACCGCTAATCATGGGCACCATCATTTGTTAACTAATGTCGAAGGTGTTCCTGCTGGTGAGGTAGTGCCTGCGGATGAAAAGCATATTCATTTTGGTAAGGGGCAAACGGAAACGTTAGTGACTTTACCAAGCGGCCCATACACAATGACTTTGCAGTTTGCAAATGGTTTACATCAGTCATATGGTGAAGTGATGCGAAAAAGCATTCATATTACGGTGAAGTAAAATTGTGTGTCATCGCAGATATCAATAATCAACGCCATCAGAGTTTCAATGGAAATCGCATCCTTTAGTGTCACAGGTAATTGTCACTTTTTTGCATTGCGAAGCTAGCTTACGATGCCGCAAAAACGTCGCCCAGGTCGTCACAGATCATGCTAAAACCGAGATTAGAAAATCCAAATGACATTCGTCAGCAAGTTTGGCGAGAGCTAGAAAAAGCTTGTCTTGATCGTCATCATGCTTGGAGAACGCCAGTTATGGCGACAACTTCAAGCGATGATTCGGTGAATGCTAGGACGGTTGTTCTAAGAAAAGTGGATCGATTGAATCAATCTTTGATGATTTTCACAGATCAGCGAAGTCTTAAAGTGCGTGAAATCATCAAGCAACCCAAAGCAGTGTTTGTATTTTGGAGTTCACGTTTAAATTGGCAGCTACGTGTTGAGGTTGAAGTGTCAGTGATGAAAGATTTAACAATGCTGAATACTTTGTGGCAAACCGTTAAAGATAGCCCAAGTGCGATGGATTACTTGCATGCACAAGCACCTAGGACAGCTTTAGCAAAGGCTAAGACTGGACAGGCGCCCGCAACCGAAAACAATCAATTTACTGTGCTAACGGCAGCAGTCATAAAAATCCATTGGCTTGAGTTATCAAGAGAAGGTCATCGGCGCGCCAAGATAACAAATGACACTTGGGAGTGGCTAGTTCCCTAGGCAATCAGTGCATCTGATGCATATTTTGCAACAAACTGTTCAATTTCGTCGTTAATTTCATCATGTGCGGTGAGCCCATTAATCCAGCGTTCAGGAATGGCGCTTACCCCCAGAGTCGCGCCCAGTATTGCACCCAACACAGCCCCACGATGGCAGTTATCACCACCGGCATTGGTATTCGCTACCAAAGCACTCTTAAAGTCATCATGGTAACGCGCAGCCAGATAAAGTACTGAAGGAAATGCTTGGTCCACGTAACAAGCGGGGCTTAGCAGCCCGCCAATGACTTCCAAATCTGATCTTCGGTGAAGGCGCACATTCTCCACCACCTGATCCGCTGGAAAGCCCAAGTTTTGTGCTGCCACATATGCAAGCTGCTCTCCATCAGGATTCGTCTCTTGGAAAAGATTAAACAGTAACTTGCTCAGTTCAAGGGTATGCCGCTCAAGCAAGGATGATCGATGCGTCAGCCTTTGTTGCGATAATGCAGCTTCGTTGGTGGCTTGAAGGTTGTTTTCTGCCAAGCTTGCGAGAATCACCAAAGGCAAACTGACTAAGCCGCCGATAGACGCTGTGTCGTGGCCTTCATTACCCGCGCAGTTTTCTGGTGCAACCCCATTAGCATAGTTGGCAAAAAAATCACGATGATAGGATTCTGCGTAGGTATCGTTATGTAGATCCGGCGTGGTCATAAAACAAATATAGCCGTTCAAGAAATCTGTTTGATTATAAGCATCCTTGCCATTGAGCGTGCGCAACAACACTCGGGCACACAACAAATTGAGGGTGTTATCACCAGCATGCATTCCCTGGTGATAATGGCGGTTAGCTGGACCCCAGTGATGTTTTTTTCCTTTAAGAATCACATCGCCAACAATACCTCCATCCTGAGAGCCGCGACCAGCTTTTGCGGTGTTGGCTAAAGACATAATCGAGTTAGGATGATGTGCTTTGGGTGCTTGATAATCACGTATCTGACCAAAGTCTTTTGCTAATGCCGAGATGTCGTAATACCAATGCACTGGCATGGCGAGTGAATCCCCAACAAACAAACCCCATAACAAGCCTCTCATTCGATCAGCCCTACTTGGAAGTTTATAAATCATATATGGGTCCTTGATTATAGTCGTTGGAAAATCAGCTTTTTTAAGACTGTCAATGAAGGGCAAAGTTTAAAATATTATGTATTAACCATGACGATCTGGTCCACAATGAAACTCTTCACATAAAAGCCTCTCTTAGTGTTATGGAAAAAATATCGCAATTTCAAGCCGTTAACTTTTCGGACTATTTCGCATTATCTTGCACTAAGTTCCTAAGGTTCTTTGCTGATACTTTTTTTGCGGGAAGGTATGGTCATCGAGCTGTGGTTTTAGAGACGGTTGCCGCCGTGCCTGGCATGGTGGGTGGTGCGCTTCAACATCTCAAATCTTTAAGAAGCATGAAAAGTGATGATGGTTGGATCAAGGTTCTTTTAGACGAAGCCGAAAACGAGCGTATGCACTTGATGACCTTTATTGAGATTGCGAAGCCCAATTCATTTGAACGGTTGATGATTGTCGTGGCTCAGGGCTTGTTTTATAACCTTTTCTTTTTGCTTTATTTGTTCTCAGCAAAAACCGCGCATAGATTAGTGGGTTACTTCGAAGAGGAAGCTGTTTATAGCTACAGTGAATACTTGAATGGCGTTGAAAATGGCAAGTACGAAAACATTGCGGCACCCCAGATTGCCATTAACTATTGGAATCTAGGCCAAAATGCAAAATTGTCAGATGTGATTATGGCTGTCAGAAATGACGAAATGAACCACCGCGATGTTAACCACCACTTTGCGACGCTGTTAACTTAAACGTCGGTACCAAAAACGTTTAAAACGGTTCAAAGGCATGCTGATTCCTATCGCTTAAAGGCGATTAGCACCAATCCAAAAGCAACCAAAACAATCCCTAGCCAATCTTTGAGCATTGGTTTCTCGCCTAAAAATAAAAAAGCTAGTACAGCAACCATAACAATACTAAATTTATCAATCACCAGCACTTTTGATGCCTCGCCGATTTGAAGTGCTCGATAGAAACAAACCCAAGAGGCGCCTGTGGCAAGACCAGACAGCCCTAGGAAAAGCCAAGTATGTTTGGAAAGATTAAACGGATTAGCCCACTTGCCAGTTAAATATACAAATAGTGTTAAAAGAAACAAGACCACTGCCGTTCGAATGAGCGTAGCTAGATCAGAATCAATCCCTTGAATGCCTACTTTTGCGAATATAGTAGTGAGCGCAGCAAAGATTGCCGATAAAAACGCCCAAAATATCCAAGATGATGCAGCCATTACTCCACCTCCAGCATCACCTCGTTACGCCTTAAAAAAGGTAAGGTCCAAGGCGGGTTATATCTAGCCAATTCTGGACTGCCAATCATTAATAGATGTTTGCTTGCAACCCAGGTTTTGAGTTCCGCTACTTTTGTGGCCATTTTGTCCTCATCGACTAAGCCAGAAAACCGAATGAGCGCAAATTTCTGATGAGGCACCAATTGAATATTAACGAGCGGATTATTTGGCTTTGGCAAAGTCTCTAACGAGTATTGACTCGGCATCACAAAATACACTTTCCAACGATTCCCCGATTGCTGAATACCCACAGGTGCAGTCATTGATATTTTCTTCGACTGCGGTTCCATGGATACGGGAACCGTCATGCTAATTTTTTCAGCCTTACCAGACGGCGCTGTATTGTTGCCAAAAATAAAGTCGGCAATCAGCCTAAAGCCCTTTCCTGAAGCCTCACGCATATCGCCATCCACGACAACCTCAGCGATGATTTTTGGCGCATACGCTCGCACTTCAAAAGATTCATCTTTTTGAAGAAGGGTAAATTTAGGTTCTTCACTGGCCATGGCGGAGTTTGAAAATATTAGTAATCCAAAAATCCATATTAGCATTTTAAATCTTCCCTTTTACAAATAAAAAAGGCAGCTTCCGCTGCCTTAAAAGTCTAAAAGTAACAGCTACTTATTTAGCTTGATGCATAAAAGTATGCACTTCATCACGAGTAACTGTGCCGTCTTTGTCGACATCAATTAAATCAAAGTGTTGATAAACTTTTTTGAGTTTCATGGCTTCCTCTTTCGTCAAAGTACCATCTGCATCTTTATCTGCCGCAGCGAATTCTTTTGAACGTTTTTGGTGCAATTTGTCATGTTCATTGTGTGGTTTGTGTCCACAGCTATTGAGTTCTTTTTTCGAAAGGGTGCCATCTTTATCTGTGTCCATCACATCAAATTTCTCACCACAAACCGCTTTGGCCTCTTCACGATCTAGGGTGCCATCTTTGTCTTTATCAGCTTGCTCAAAAGTAACCTTTGAGTGCATTTTGCAATGCTCGCCCATGCTGTCATGATCAGCAAATGCAGTACCAGCTGTAGTCAACGTCACTGCAATCATTAAGGTCTGAATTCTTTTCATGTTTTTGATTCCTTAGTGGTAATTAATTTCTTTTTAGGATTGCAGTTTACCATACTAAGTTCAAAGAAAATTGATGTAAATCCAGCTTGAACCTTATAATAAAAAAACATGAGTAGGCTATGCTCACATAAATTTGTAATAAAAATGCAATGGTTGCCATATAATACAAATTAATCATATTTTTCATTAAGCATAGAAAGCGTCAGATAATGTCAAAATTTAAAGAGATTTATCAGAGGTTTCTCAATCTAGCAAACGCAGTTGAAGAGCTTTCAGAATTTCCAACATTGGACCCTGTTGAGCAAAAAATGTTGGCGCTGCTCAGCAAATATTGGTCTGGAAAGCAAAAGATCACTGTGGTTGAGGCAATGCATATGACCAATGAAATCTCTACTTCTACTATTTTCCGCTACCTCAAAAAGTTGCGCCAAAAAGGCTATATTGAGTTGGTGGTAGATGATTTTGACAACCGCGTAAAATATGTTTCCGCGACCGCACAGACAGATAGTTACTTCAACAAAATGGGCAGGCTCATGATGAAAGCTACAAGCTAAAAACTGCTCATAACGTCCAATGCATTTGTTTTTAAATCACATAAGCAAAGCGGCGCTTTGTATATTTGGGGTTGCTTTGGCTTGGGTATGCTTTTTTAGACTGAATAGCTTTATTTTTTCATACCTTGAAGAAACCCAGTTTATTAATTGGATTTTTATACCATCAGGCATTCGTTTGGTCAGCGTGCTTTTGTTGGATGAACTTGCAGTGATTGGACTATTTATCGGCGCGATCATCACGAGCCCTGTGTTTTCAATCAACATGACTGAAACTTTAGCAATCGGTCTCATTTCGGCACTCAACCCTTACATTACTGTTCACATCACCAAACATTTACTCAAGGTAGACCATAACCTCTCTCAACTGCGTGCAAAAGAGCTGATTTTAATGGCTATATTTTCTGCAGCATTTAATACCCTAAGCCATCATTTATACTTTCATTTGGCCACACTTAAAGCCTCGTGGGCAAACTGCGCTAAAATGTTCGTAGGTGACTTAGTTGGCGCGGCATTAACGTTAATACTATTTAATATCGCATTAAAACTCACCAGAAGATCAACGCTCGCAAACGCTTAACAATCACAAAATACTTATGAAAAAATTTCAAGATATTGAAGCAGCTAGACTTCACTCGCTACTCGAAACACAAAAAATTTATCTGATCGATGTACGTAATGACGATGAAGTTGCGCGTGGCGTTATTTCAGGCGCCATTTACATCACCTTATCCTCGATCCCCTCCGTTGATTTATCACCGCTTCAGAATCAAACCGTGGTGTTTTATTGCCACGCAGGCGTGCGCTCCGCACAGGCTGCTGGTTTTTTAGCGGAAAAAGTCGAAGCGAACATTTATAATTTGCGCGGCGGCGTTTTAGCTTGGGCGAATGCCGGCTTTGGATTGACAGAACTTAAGTAAACACATGATGCATTTTGATCAAGAGCTGAACACACGCGGCCTCAAATGCCCGCTCCCCATTTTGCGCTGCAAAAAAGCGCTTTCTGAGCTAGAAGCTGGCCAAGTGCTCAAAGCTTATGCGACCGACCCCAGCGCAGTAAAAGACTTTCAAGCGTTTTGCAAACAAACGGGCCACGTGATGCTTTCTTTAGAGGAAACTAAAGAAGTAGATACACCTGTGTTTGTATTTCACATACAAAAAAAGGCGGCTTAGTTTTTTACTAGGCCGCCTTTCTGAAGTTCACTTAATCAAACTTATTTCGCTAATTTTGCCAATTGCGCATTGAGCTTATCCAAGCTCGCTGTAAACTCTGCAACACGGGCTTTCTCTTGCTCCACAACCGTCGCTGGCGCACGAGCCACGAAGCTCTCGTTGGTTAGTTTGCCGTTTGCCTTAGCAATCTCACCGCTTAAACGCGCGATTTCTTTACCCAAACGATCCTTTTCCGCCGCAACATCAATATTAATTTTTAGCATGAGTCTGAAATCACCTGCTAATGCCACTGGTGCATCTGCCTCAGGCAAATCAGCCACAATTTCGACATCTGCCAACTTAGCCAAGGCTTTTAAGTGCTGGGCATAGGCTTGTAACTTAGTGACATCACCAGCCGCAATCAAAGGCACTTTAGTCGCAGGCGAAATATTCATTTCGCCACGCAAGCTACGGCAAGCGTCAACGGATTCTTTTAGCAAGGCCACCCAGGCTTCTGCGACCTCATCAATCTTCTCAGGCTGAGCTTTAGGGTAGGCTTCCAACATAATGCTTGGGCCAGTGCGTCTGCTCATTTTGCCTATCGTTTGCCAAATCTCTTCCGTAATAAACGGCATGACTGGATGTGCCAAACGAAGAATGGTTTCTAAAACACGCAGCAACGTGCGGCGAGTTGCCCGTTTTTCAGCGTCTGAACCTTGCTGGATTTGTACCTTAGCAATCTCCAAATACCAATCGCAATACTCGTCCCAAACAAACTTATAAATACTTTGCGCGACGTTATCAAAACGGTAGTCTGCAAAGCCTTTTTCAATATCCACTTCTACACGTTGCAGTAGACTCACAATCCAGCGGTCCGCTTGTGAGAAGCTTAAATAGCCTTCTGGCTGTGTGCTGCATTCCTCAAGACCACAATCTTGGCCTTCAGTATTCATCAGGACAAAGCGGGTTGCGTTCCACAACTTATTGCAGAAATTACGATAACCTTCGCAGCGCTGCATATCAAATTTGATATCGCGCCCAGGGCTGGCAAGGCTGGCAAATGTGAAGCGCAAGGCATCGGTACCAAAGGCTGAGATGCCTTCAGGAAATTCTTTGCGCGTTTTCTTTTCTATGCTCTCGGCTTGCTTAGGATTCATCAAGCCAGTGGTGCGCTTTTTCAATAAATTTTCAAGCGAAATGCCATCTATCAAATCAATCGGATCAAGCACATTGCCCTTTGACTTAGACATTTTTTGGCCTTCCGCATCGCGGATTAAGCCATGAACATAAACGTCTTTGAATGGGATTTTGCCTGTGATGTGCTTGGTCATAATGACCATACGCGCCACCCAGAAGAAAATAATATCGAAACCTGTCACCAGCACAGACGAAGGCAAGTATTGTTGAAGTGCAATATTGGCCGCATCTTTGGCCTCGTCGCCCGTCCAATCTAAAGTAGAGAATGGCCAAAGCGCCGATGAATACCAAGTATCGAGTACGTCATCGTCACGTTTTAGATTGCCTGTAAAACCATCTTTGGCGGCTAGGAATTTAGCTTCAGCTTCATCATGCGCCACATACACTTTGCCATCATCACTATACCAAGCTGGGATTTGATGCCCCCACCAAAGCTGGCGTGAAATGCACCAGTCTTGAATATTGTTAAGCCATTGGTTATAGGTATTAACCCAGTTTTCTGGATAGAACTTAATTTCACCGGAGGCCACCACATCTATCGCTTTTTGCGTAATGCTCTTACCATCCGCTGACGGTTTACTCATCGCTACAAACCACTGGTCAGTGAGCATAGGCTCAATCACAACGCCAGTACGGTCACCGCGCGGCACCTTAAGTTTGTGTTTATCAATCTTAACTAAATAGTTTTGCGCTTCTAAATCAGCAACGATTTGTTTACGTGCCGCAAAGCGCTCTAACCCAACGAGGTTTTTAGGTAAATCGATCGATTGTTTTGCCTCGCCATTAGCGGCATAGACTTCTGCCGCACTTGGCACGAAACCTTCAAGATTTAAAATAATAATCTTATCCAAGCCCTGCCTTTGTCCGACCATATTGTCGTTAAAGTCGTGCGCTGGCGTTACTTTTACCACGCCGGTGCCGAATTCCTTATCCACATAATCGTCAGCAATAATCGGAATTTCGCGGTCGCATAAAGGCAATTTCACTTGCTTGCCAATGAGGTGTTTGTAACGCTCATCTTCAGGATGCACCATCACCGCAACGTCGCCCAACATGGTTTCTGGACGTGTCGTCGCAACCGTTAATTGGCCTGAGCCATCCGCCAATGGGTAATTGATGTGCCACATTG
>Ga0209188_1001644_pt1 | contig 17500 bp, 11 predicted proteins | sample C_130625_EF_Meta_FD_187307 | JGI IMG/M metagenome (GOLD analysis project Ga0209188, IMG submission 187307) | Freshwater microbial communities from Lake Croche, Canada to study carbon cycling - C_130625_EF_MetaG (SPAdes) (version 2) | ecosystem: Environmental > Aquatic > Freshwater > Lake...
CGGGGAAATTCTCATTCGCGGGGAGCTCGTCATGCAGGGCTACTGGCAAATGCCCGAAGAAACCGCGGCCGTTCTGGACCCCGAAGGCTGGTTCCACACCGGCGATATTGGCGAATTTGAAGGCAAGAGCTTGAAAATCACCGACCGGAAGAAGGATCTGCTCATCCTCGGAAACGGCAAGAACATCGCCCCGCAGCCCATTGAGAACAAACTTCGCCAAAGCGATTACATCGCCGACGGCGTTCTGCTGGGCGACGGAATGGACAGTTGTGCCGCCCTCATCGTCCCGAATGCCGAGCGGATTCGCGAGAAACTCTCGCTTCCCGAAGGTGAAGACCTCTCGACCTCCGATGCCGTTCGCAAGCTACTGAAATCCGAAATCGACGCCGTGAATCGCACGCTTGCCCCGTTCGAGGCAGTCAAGCGTTTTGCCGTTCTGCGGGACCCTTTCTCCGTCGCCACTGGCGAACTCACCCCCAGCCTAAAGGTCAAACGGAAATTCGTCCGCGAAAAGTACGCGGAAATTATCAAAACCTTATACTAATCCGCTTCGTACTTCACGAAAGCGGGGCTGTTGATGAGGAACCAACGGATCTCGTCGACCGCGGTCCGGGCGGCTTCCTCGGGCACAAACCGCCCCACGTGCGGAAACTCCACGGTTTCGCTATTCGGTAGCAAGCGCTGCCATCGTTCCAGATAATCCGGTCGGTACATCGGGTCCTTCATCCCCCAAAGAATGAGCGTCCGCTTGAACTCAATCGCGTCCCGCAACTGCCAAAGCTTGCGAAAGAAGGGGGCCGAATGCCGTAACCCCTCGATCATCGCATACAGCCCGCGCCGCTCGTGAAACGGTCGAAACGGTTCTAAGTACTGAATCTGAATTGGCTTAGAAATCCGGTGGCGATCTGCAAACAGCGCCGGCATGATAAAGCTCGGCGAAGCATTCAGCACCCGGTAATAGAACCGGTTCCAGGGGTTCCCCACCAGTTGCGCCAGTTTCATCGCCGACCGATTCTCCTGCAACGGCCACATCCAAGTGTTGAATAGCACCAGTTCTCGCACCCGGCCCGGATACTTGATCGCAAAATTCAACGCAATCGGCCCGCCCGAATCGTGCACCACGAGCACAATATCCTTTAAGTTCAAGTGCAGCATCAAGGCCTCGAACCGCGCCGCCTGCGCTTCGTGAGAATAGTCAATCCGGTCGGGCTTATGAGAGAGCCCAAACCCAAGATGGTCGGGCGCAATGCATCGGTACCAAGGCGACAGGCCCCGAATAAGATGCCGCCACATGTAGGACCAAGTCGGCGCGCCGTGAACGAAAACAATCGGGCGACCGTGACCCTGATCCACGTAGCTCATCCAGCCGTCGCCGGTGTCAAATTCGCGGGTTGCAAAGGGATACTGAACAACGTTCAACCAGGGATTGTCGCTGTCCAAGCCTTTCGGAGCGGTCCGAATTCGCTTTGCCACCGCCTATAGTCTACGAAGGTTCCGGGCCGAACTCGGCAACCCTTAGCCCAGCGCGCGGCGGAGATCCTCGATCAGGTCGTCCGGATCTTCAATCCCCACGCTCAGCCGTAGCATGGAGGGCGGAATACCCTTACTCAATCGTTGCTCCTCGCTCATGGTCGCGTGAGACATCAACGGTGGGTAGGCGACTAGCGATTCAACTCCACCGAGCGACTCGGCCAGTAGAAATACCCGGGTGTTCTCCGCGACCTGACGCGCCGTTGCTACCGAATCAAAATCCACCGCCACCATGCCGCCGAAGCCGCGCATCTGCTTCTTGGCCGTTTCGTGGTCCGGGTGACTCGGCAATCCCGGATAGTGGACGCTCTTCACTTTCGGATGGCCCTGCAAATATTCCGCCACCGCTTGGGCATTTCGCGAGTGCTGGTCCATGCGGCAAGCCAGCGTCTTCACGCCACGCAACGAGAGCCAGCAATCGAACGGAGAAGGGGTTGCGCCAAATGCCTTGTTGTATTCAAAAAGCCACGTGCCGAGCTCCGCATCGTTGGTAATTGTCGCTCCGCCGATGACGTCGCTGTGACCAGAAATGTACTTGGTCGTGCTATGTAGGACAATGTCCACGCCCAAATCCAGTGGGTTCTGCAGGGCCGGGGAAGCGAAGGTGTTATCGAACACCACGATCAAGCCGTGGCGCTTTGCCTCGGTGACCACGGCCGCGATATCGGAGACGCGCAAATTGGGATTCGTCGGTGTTTCGAAGATGATCATCTTCGTCGACGGTTTCACTTCGTCCGCGATCGTAAGCGGATTGTGGGCGCAAAACTCGCTGACCGAAACTCCGCTGCGAGGGAGCCACTGTTCGCCCAGACGGAACGTGCCGCCGTAGATATCGCCCGCCATCAAAAGGTGGTCGCCCTTTTGAAGCAGGCTAAAGCAAGCCGCAATCGCCGCCATGCCGGAGCTGAAAAGGGTGCAGTGTTGGCCGTTCTCCAGAGTTGCGATCACTTGTTCTAGGATCAGGCGGTTCGGATTCTGGCAACGCGTGTAATCGACGCCGGGAATGTGATCCAGGTCCTCCCAGGCAAACGTGGTGGACTGAAAAATGGGGGGAATAACCGGCTTGAATCTTCCTTCGGGGTCCTGACCAACGCGCAGGGCCCGGGTGGCAAACTTCAAACAGGAATAGTCCATTGGACACATAGAATAGCAAAGTCGAAACAGATTTCGACTTTAACTCCGGCCTACGCCTTATTTAATTAGGCGGATTGCGTGATCTATCTTCGATTGTAATCCCGAACGTTTTTGACGCCGTCCCGATCCATCTGCTCGCAGAGGTCGCGAAGAATCTTGGGAATCAATCCCGGACCGCCGTAAATCCATCCCGTGTAGAGCTGAGTGAGGTCTGCCCCCAACTGGATTTTGCGAATCACGTCTTCCACCCCAAAAATCCCGCCGACCCCGATCAGCGTGAGAGACTTGTCGCAATGCTGGGCTAAGTACGCCAGCACGGCATCCGACTTTTCCCGAACCGGTCGCCCCGAAAGTCCGCCGTCCTGATGCGGATTTGCCCGCAAACCATCCCGAGAGATCGTCGTGTTGGTAGCAATCAGTCCGGTCGCGTGGCCGTCAATTGCCACCGAGATCACATCATCCAGCGCCGATTCCGTCAGGTCCGGGGCCACCTTGATGAAAAACTTGGCCGCCGCATCCTCGCTCCGCAGCGCCTGTAAAATGTCCATCAGCGGTCCCTTTTCTTGCAGGGACCGTAGCCCCGGCGTGTTCGGGGAACTCACGTTGATCACGTAGTAATCGCCCAGCCCGCGCAGGTGAAGAAATGCCTGCCGATAGTTCTCCGGAGCGTCGGCAGGTTCAGTGTCCTTGTTTTTTCCTAGATTGATGCCCACTGGGAAGTCGCTGCGATTTCGAAGCCGAGCCGCCACCGTTTCCGCTCCCGCATTGTTGAATCCCATGCGGTTGATGAGTCCCTGATCTTCTGGCAACCGAAACATTCGCGGCTGGGGATTTCCGGGCTGCGATCTCGCCGTCACCGTCCCGATCTCTGCGTGCCCAAATCCGTACTTGGGCCACGCCGCCAGGTGTTCGGCATTCTTGTCGAATCCTGCGGCCAGCCCGATCGGATTGGCGAAACGCACGCCAAAGAGGGTCTGCTCCAGGCGGGAATCGGTAACGGTTCCTCCGCCCAAACCGGAGTCAATGAGTTTCCCCGCCATGCCATGAACCCACTCCGGATCGCACCGAAAAGCCAACGGGCGCAGAACCGATTGATAGAAACCCACGCTTCTATTGTGAATCGTTCTAAAATAGCGCACCGATGCGCTTCCGATTACTTCCTCCGCTCCTGTCTTCTGTGGCCCTCGCGATTACGGCTCAAAGCATGGGTCAAACCGCGCCTGATCCGCTAAAAACCGAAGGGTACTTACTCCCGCCCCGGGCAATCGCCGACGCCGCGCTGGCGCCTTGGTACAAAAATATCTCCCTCGGATCCCTCAATTCCACGGGCCAGTACTCCCTGGTGACTGATCGTGACGGCGCGCCTCCCCTCGCCCGGCTTTCTCGCCCTTACGAAAAACTGGGCGGATTGCAGGTCGATCGTCAGGCGATCCGTGAGCGCTCGCTATACGTCCGGAGCGCGGTCGGATTCCGCATCATGAACACCGCCACCGGAGCGTTGAAGCCGGTGTCGATTCCGGATGGGGCGCGGGTTTCCAACCCCGTTTGGGCCCCTAATGGTGCGCAGTTCGCTTTCTTGGCCCACTTCGAAGACCGATCGGAACTCTGGGTGGGTGATCTGGAGGGCCGCACCAGACGAGCCACGGATCGACCTCTCCTCCCCGTGGCCGTCACCACTCCCGAATGGACTCGAAACGGAGATCTGGTGGCGATTTTCCGCCCCGACGGTCTCACCGCCCTGCCGCCGCGAGTACCGCTCCCCAGCAGTCCGCGCATTCTCAGCTCCACTCCCGCCAAGGAAAAACTCTATGTCTTCGCCTCGTTGCTGCAAACTCCCGAAGACACCCAAATCTATCGCGCGGCGGTGACGGGGCAGTTAGCCATCGTGACGCCCGGCGGAAAATTCCGTGCGGTTGGCAAGCCGGCCGCGTACCGAGGGATCGATGCCAGCCCGACCGGCGACCATTTCATCGTCACCTACCTAGACGGCCCCGTTAGCTACGTGCTTCCCGAAGGTTCGTTCGGCGAGCGCGACGCCATCCTTGATGCCAACGGCAAGGAACTCGTCGAGCTCGACAAGCGACCCATGCAGACCGAAGATGAACCTCCGAAGCCGAAGGATGATGCCCGCCGTGCCGTCCGCTGGCGTCCCGATGGGGCCGGACTCAGCTTCCTTCAACTCGGGCCGGCGGACAAGGACAAGAAGCGAAAGGATCGGCTCGTCCTCTGGAAGGCTCCGTTCACCGATAAAGACGCCACGACGGTCTTTGAGCAAGACAATCGTATTTCCAGCGTCAATTACTCGGCCGATGCCAAGCAGTTCTCGGTGACCGACAGCCAGGACGGAAAAACCCGCATTCGACTCTTCGCCATGGGCAAGCCGGAATCGCGAACGATTGTCGAATACAAAGCCGACGAAGGGGAAACCACCGGGTCGCTCGTTAACTCGCCGGATGGCTACCTCCGTATCAATTCCGATCGCTATGTCTACTTTGCTGGCTCCAACAAGCGCCAGGATGTACTCAAAGATCCGGTGAAGCCGTGGATCGACCAGGTGGATCTCACGGACGGCAAGCGAACTCGACTCTTTGAAGGCGCGGCCGATGCCTTCGAATCGCCTACAATGACCACCAACGACATGGTGGTGGTGTCGCGCCAGTCTCGCGCGGAAGTCCCGGATCTTTACGCCCAGAATCTTGTCTCGAAGTCCCGCCTGAAGCTCACGAACAACTTGAATTTTGTGCCGGATCTCACCCGGGCCAAGATCGAATACATTCCGGTGACTCGTTCCGACGGGATGAAGTTTTGGGTGAAAGTCACTTCCCCCGCCGAAGGCGTTTTCCGCCGGAAGGCATTCTTCTGGTTCTATCCCGCCGAGTTCAAAGACCAGAAGGCGTATGATGACGGACGGAAGAATCTCAACCCTAACCTCTTCACACCGGTAAGTGGCGGTAGCAAAACCATCCTGCTTCGCGCCGGTTACGTGCTCGTGGAACCCGATTGCCCCATCTTTGCCAACTACGGCTCTAGCAACGATAGTTACGTCCCTCAGTTGCGAAACAATCTCTCCGCCGTCATTGATGAGTTAGCCAAGCGCGACATCATCGATCGCGAGAAGCTCGCCATCGGGGGCCACAGCTACGGCGCGTTCAGCACCATGAACGCCCTCATCCACACGCCCTTCTTCAAGGCAGGAATTGCCGGAGACGGAAACTACAACCGGACCCTGACTCCGTATGGATTCCAGAACGAGTCACGGCCGCTGTGGCTGGGCCGTGAGGTCTATCTCTCCATGTCGCCGATCCTTTATGCGGATCAGATCACCGCGGCGGTGCTGATGTACCACGGTGGCGATGATCAGAATGTGGGAACGGCCCTCATCAACTCGGAACGGATGTTCAACGCTCTAGAATCGCTCGGCAAAACCGCCGCCCTCTACGTGTATCCCTACGAGGACCACGGCCAAATCGCCAAGGAAACGATGCTCGATCAGTGGGCCCGCTGGGTCGCCTGGCTCGACAAATACGTGAAGTAAGCAGACGAAGGACCTGGGACGACCTGGGAGCGCCGACACTCTTGTCGGCGTCCGGAAAACCCCATGTCGATGGAGCGCTATTCGGGGTCCTATCATGTGAGGACCCCACTCCCCAAGTAGGTACACCGTTTGGACCGTCGCGGTTTACGCAACTGTAACGCTTCAAACCAAAGTAATTCCACCAGAACTTATCCAGAAACCCTGAGAGTTTCAATACTCCAGCATGAGTACGGAAAAGGGATCGATTTCGAGCTAATCTGCATAGCGATGATCGGATTGCGGAACGGACTAAATACGATTTTCGGCGTGATCGGTCAACTTCTGGTTGCGGTCGGCATTGCGAAACTCAGCCCCTATTCTTCCGACCTCTCCCTCACTGTCGGTGTCGGTTGGGGACTAACTTTACTCAAACATTCTCCCGAGCGTTATCTCCGCGACCCGGTCGCCTTCTCCCCGCCCTACACCATCGTGGTTGCAATCGCCGCCGCCGTAGCTAGTGGTTTCCTCTATCGCTTGGGCACTTACGAATCATTGGCCTCGCGCACGCTGGTCTGCTTCGGGATCATCGGAACGGCGGCGGCTGCGATCTCCTCGATATGGACATGCGTAATCGTCTTGACCGGGCTTGTCAACAAACTAAAGCCATCCCAAATTGCAGAGCATAGTTAGGTTCAGAAGCGAGCAAAGATAATAATCAGGGATCGAGAAATTTTGGGATCTCACCAAACTGAATGAATAGCGGCTCACCCGAGGACAACTACAAGGAATACCGATTCGCAGTTATCGGGCCAGCTTTAGGCATTGTCCTCTTAACCGCATTCATGATTCTATGCGCCAAGGACTATCCATGGATCTCCACTTTTTGGTTCCTTCTCGATCTGTGGCTCATGCTTTACACCCTGATCAGCCGAAAAAACCGCCGAATCAGGCTTTACGATGACGGGCGAATCCTAGACTTCGATCGCCGAGGGCAACTCCGTCTGGAAAACAACATGAACGAGATTCGGAAGGTCTACCGCTCCGAAGAATCAGCTGCCTTAGTCTTCCTGAACGGCACGATGGAACTCACGTGGATAGAGCGTCGAATCGAACTAGAAGATTTCGCTGAGAACGCAATAAAAAAACGCCTTCCACAAGAAAATCCGTAGCCGGCGGTCATCCGCGCCGAATCGGTCTCGAGCCAGATCTGCGATAGAAACCAACCCCCGTAGGCGTCGCGGTGGCTCCTCCCGCCGTCAATCCCAACGCCGAATGCCCTTCGTAAATCCGCCGTCGCGGCGGTTCTGAAAAATCCATCGAGATTCGACCTAATTCCCCCGACCCCAGGTTGTCAAAATCGATTCCTGGGTCCTAAATAGTGAGGCCACCAAGAAACCAACTCTCCGGACTTGTCATGCGAAAACTTACAACAAAACTTGATGACACGAACCACTCCCCAGGGTCCGGTGAGAAAATCTAGAATCGATTCCGAGCTCGACTTACTCTCGGCAAATTCCGGCAACACGTAATCGAAACCTAGGCACCAAAAAGCCCCCGGGGAATATTCCCCGGGGGCTTTTTCTTACGGGACCTTATCGCCGAACGGAATACTTATCCCGCAGCGCGGTGAACTTGTTGGCCAAATTCACCGGCTTGCCGCCGATGAACTCCATCTGCACCTGAGAGGCCATCTCGAGGGGATCACCGTCGACTACGATCAAATCCGCGACCTTGCCGGGCTCAATCGAACCCCGCAGCTTGTCCTGCCCGAAGATGGTCGCGGCATTGATGGTCAATGCCCGGATCGCATCTTCTGGCTTCAGACCGTAGGCGCAGCTTTGACCCGCGCGGTTTGCCAGATTCATGCTCGCCGAGTTGTCGGCGCTTTCAAAGGCAAAGACCACGCCCGCCTTCGCCAGAATCCCAGCGGCGACGTACGGAGTGTCATAGGGATCCCAGTCGGTGGTCGTTGTGTTGGCCCCCAGCGCAACCCGACCGGCGGGTTCAATGATGACCGGAATGCGCTCCCGGGCCAGCAAGCTGGCTTCCTTCCACGCGTCCGCCGCTCCGCTCAGGACAACCTTGAGACGGTTTCGCTTAGCGAAGTCCACCGCAGCGCGGATAGAAGCGGCATTGCGAACCCGTAGCAGAACCACCTTCTGGCGGCGCACATACGGCTCCATCGCCTCGTAACTCTCGTTTCTAGGCGCGCGCGGACCGGCTAGATATTCCTTCGCCTTGTCGAAGTAGGCATCCAGCTCCTTGATGCGGGCGGGGAGTTCGGTTTCCGCGACGACGGCCCCCGCCATGTCCTGGTCGTGCAGGTGCGGCGAAACGCGACCGTCTAGCCACGCGTTGCCGATGGTATTCCAGCCGTCCACCGCGCAGCAGGTGAAATCTTGAGCCAGATCCTTATAGGTTATCACCGTCGGGAAATTCACCACGAGGGCCGCTTTGTTGCCCACGCCAATCTCCTCGACCGTTAGGCCGTCGTGCTGGATGAAGGCCGCCTGACCGGCAATCACGCCGCTCAGCGGTCGGCAGATGGAATTCGTGATTCCATTCATCCGCGCCGTTCCGTAGTAAACGCTCTCTGGCCACAGGGCCGTTCGCGCGTTCAAGTCGGGCTGGTATTCACCAAATTCGGAACTGTCATTGGTCTGAGCAATGCCAGAGATCTCGTTGAGGCCGATATTGGCTCCCGCGTCAATGAATCCCGGGTAGACCGACTTCCCGCCGATATCGATCACCGACGCATCGGACGGAATCTTTACGTCTCGACCCACCGCCAGAATCTTTCCATCCTGGACCACCACGGTGCCGCCCTTAATCGGGGCACCCGTAACCGGATAAACCGTACCGTTCACCAAAGCGAACGTTTTGCCGACACGGGGCGTGCGCGGCGACTCCTGGTAGCGGAAGCGTCCCGGCGAATTCTTGATGGTGGAGACCGCGTCCACTCCGAAAGCATCTCGGCGAACAAAGTACGCCTCGCCTTCAATCACCGTCATCGCGGGGCGGCTGTAGACCGAGAACGGGTGACCATCCCAAATCGAGACATCGCCGTCTTTACCGACTTCCAAGCTGCCCGTGCGCTTATCGATTCCCAACTCCGTGGCTGGGTTAATCGTGATCATCTTTAGCGCTTCGTTCTCCGGTACCCCACCGTACCGCATCACCTTAGCCGCGTCCAGGTTCAGCGCGGTGGTTCCGCCGGTTCCGTCGGTGTTGATGCTCACGAGCACGCCCGCCTTCCAGCAGATCCAGGCGTTCCAAGGCATTGCGTCGTATGCTTCAATCTTGTAGCCCCAAAGGTCGGCGAACATGCCGGCTCCCACGCCCGCTTTCGCCATCTCGGGAGCGATTTTGTACGCTTCCAGCGCATGCTGCATCGCGCCAATCTTGAATCCGTACTCCTGGCTCAGCCGCACCATCATGAGCATTTCGTCACTGCGGTAGCTGTGACACTGAACCCAGATCTTTCGATCTAGAATGTCGGCCAGGGCTTCTAAGCGAAGGTCTCGGGTGACTTTTTCGCCTTTGGCGATTCGGTCTTTGTAGTCTTTTGCCGCCGCAAACGCTCGTCGATAAACCGATTCCACGCCCATGCGCGACTTGGGATAGCGTCGGCTCGTGTCGTCGCCCTTCTGGGTTACGTTCTCGCCTAACGCAAACTTCACCATACGCGGCGCGTCCGGAACGATCAACTCACGCACGGGATGGCGGTACTTGTACTTCACCACCACGCTTTCGCCGCCAATGGCATTAGCGCTTCCGTGGAGCAACAAAGCAGAGGTGTGACCACTCGCCACCGATTGCCACATGTTCTTCGATTCCGGGTTCACGAAGTACCGCACGGCGGATTCGGGAGTCACCGAGTCGCCGCCCTCATTGACGCCGTCCAGACCGCGGTGGCTGTGGGTATCCACAATTCCCGGCATCAGGAACTTGCCTTTCAAATCCACCGTGGTGACTCCGTCGGGAGCTTTGATGCCCCGACCGATCTTGGCGATTTTGCCGTTCAGAATCAGGAGATCGCCATCGTTAACATTGCCCTTCGTTACCGTAAGGATGTTGGCGTGCGTAAACAGCACGTTCCCGTTGAACTTGGCCGAAGGTAGTCGGTCCGATTCGGTTTCGAACGGCAAGTCGACTGCGCGAGAGATAAAGGGTGAAAAGCTGATGGCTAACGCGACGACGTATTTCATGATTTGAACTCCTTCTTTTCGCCAGCCACGATCACTAGGGTTGGCTTGCTACCGGCAGCCGTAAAATCCCCCGGGAAGATCGCGATATTTGCCAATTTCCCGGGTGTAAGCGTGCCGACTTTATCGGCCACGCCGAGGATGCGGGCGACATTTGTGGTGACGGCGGCCAGTGCCGCTTCTCGGCTGAGGCCAAGGGAAATGTGTTGTCTCAGCAGTTCCAAGGCTTTGCCCTTTGCCGAATCGGCATAGAATCCGAACGGAATACCAGCGGCATTCGCTCGGGCGGCGTACTTGGTGCTGTCAATCCAGCGTTGGTACCGATCCTCCAAATAACCTACCGGTGGATCGCTCAGCTTCTGTTCGGGGTCCGTCGATTGCGTCCGCTTTGGTTCGTCCGGAACAGATAAATCGATGAGGACCTCAATGCCTTTCGCTTTTAGGTCGGTCGCTCGAACGGCGGCGTCCCGTCCTCCCAGCAAAATGGTGGGCAGGCCAAATTCGTCGTTGATCACAATCGCGCGATCAATTTGCCGCTCGGTAACCGCGGCTACCAAAAGGGGTTGCTTCGCTTTGAATGCCGACGCAAGGGCAAGCTCATCGGGATCGGTCGACGGCTGGCTGGCGGCGGTCTTTCCGTAGCTCAGAAATTGCCGCACGACGGCGAAGTTCCCCATCGGGCTCGTGGGGTAGCTATCACCGCCGGGGACGTTGAAGGAAACCGTCTCGGTAACGCTCCCACGCAAAAGGAGACCATCGGACGAGAGATTAAACACGGCGGATTGCCCGCCAAATGCTCCGCGTCCCGAAGCCGTATGAATCGTCGTGAATCCCTGCGACAGATACCGCGCATCGGTCGATTTGACATCGAAAATTTTGCTCGCGTCAAGCGTCGGGTAGATACCGCGCCGATTCCCGTGGAACATGGTGTAAAGCGCGTCTTTCTGCGTATCGGGGTACGCCGGGGCTTTCGGTGTCTCCGGCAGTTTTAATCCGTCTCGCGTGTAGCCTTCGATGAATCCCGGAAATGCCCAAGCGCCTTTAACGTCAATCGTTTCGTATCCAGCCGTGGCGACGACATCGGCCCCGACTGCTTCAATCTTGCCGTCCTTCACCCGAATCCCGCCGGATGGGATGACCACTCCGGGACTCACTTCAATTCGGGCGTTGATGATAACGATCGGTGCGGCAACCGGCGCGGTGGGCGTGAGAAAGGCGGAAACCGCCGATAACACGGCGAAATTCAAAGGTGACTCCCCATAACTGCCGGGATTATCGCACGAAAAGTCGTGAAATCGGCACGAAATGACTATACATTCGCTCGGTCAGCCGGTTCTGGGGATTGACCATCAAACAGCCAAGAGTGCATCAGGGCGCGTAACTTTTCGGGCCGGAACGGTTTGCTCACGCCTTCGTCCATGCCTGCATCTAGAATTTCTTGAAGGTCGTTTTGCGTCGCCCCCGCGGTGACGGCGATGATCGGGACGTGCTTTCCGCTGGTTACCTCTCGTTGCCGGATCAGCTTTGCCGCCGTAAGGCCGTCCATATTGGGCATTTGAACGTCCATGAGAATGAGGTCGTAGCTGTTGCGTTGGGTGATCGCGACGGCTTCTTCCCCATCCCGAGCGATGTCGAAGTAAGCCCCCGTGGTCTGCAGAATGCGCGTTACCATCAGCTCGTTGATAGCGTTGTCTTCGCAAATGAGAATGCGCTTGCCCGCCAAGGAGTACTGATCTTTGGTCACCGGTCGCGGAGCCGGGCTGGCGAGAAGTTCCGCGGGTTGACGGAACGGCAGGCGCACCGTGAACTTGGTCCCTTCTCCAGGGACACTCTCTACGTTGATTGATCCCTGCATGAGCGAAGTCAATCGCTTTGTGATGGTGAGGCCCAATCCTGTACCCCCGTAGACGCGGGTTACCGAATTGTCGGCCTGGTGGAAGCTCTCCCAGATCGCATTCATCCGGTCTTCGGGAATTCCGATGCCCGTATCTTCGACGTCAATCGTGATTCCCGAGCTTCGTACATCTACCCGCAGGGCAATCGCCCCTCGCGGGGTGAACTTGACGGCGTTCCCCATCAAATTTGTAAGGATTTGCCGGAAACGTACCGGATCGCCCATCGTCCGGCCGTCCCCGTCAGCCGTGCATTCAAATCGGAGGTCAAGATGCTTACTCTCCGTCTGTGGCCGAATCAGGGCCGCCACGTCTCGGGCTACCGAAATCGGATCAAACACGACGGATTCCAGTGTCAGCTTGCCGGCTTCCATCTTGGAGAAGTCGAGGATATCGTTGATGATCGTGAGGAGGGAATCACCGGAGTGCCGTATCCCCAGGGCATATTCCATCTGCTGGGGCGTTAGCCCAGTTTCTATGAGGAGATCAATTAGCCCCAACACGCCATTCATCGGCGTGCGAATCTCGTGACTCATGTTCGCCACGAATTCACTCTTTGCTTGGCTGGCCGCCGTCGCCTGAATCGCAAGATCCTGGGCCTTCTTCACCGCCGCCTGGAGGTCACGATTCGTGGTGATCAACTGGTCGCGGCTCATACGCTGATCAATTGCGATTCCGATGTTCGCGGCGAGAGACCGTAACATCGTGGTCTCGGCGTCCCCGAGGGAGCGATGGCTAGCGGTGTTTTCCAGAACTAAGCAGCCCCAAAGGTTGGACTGAGCGTAGATGGGCAGAATATGGAGACCCGAAACCTTCGCCGTCGTTAGCAGAACACTTTCCGGACTATGCGGTCCACTTTCTACATGGATGAGGTTGCCCGCCTGGAGTTTTTCCCGCCAATCGGACCATTGTGGTGTCCAGATGCGGTCGAGACTAACGGCCGGCGGATTGGTGATGGATTCGTACCGAACGACGAATTTAGACTGGATTCCGCCCGGCTCAATCTTCACCTGGGCCAGAGAGGCGGCTCCCAAATCCATCGCCGAGCTAATTTCACGTAGCACCGCGTGCAGCACGTCATCGAAGCTCTTGGCATCGATCAACCGACGGTTGGCTTCCGCGACTGCCCGAAGCAAGTTTTCAAGCCGCTTGGCCTCGGTAACGTCGGTGTGAGTACCGACGATTCGCACGGGATTTCCATGTTCGTCACGGGTCGCCTTACCCCTGGCCATGATCCACCGATAGTAGCCGTCGGTGTGGCGGAGGCGAAATTCGCATCCGTAAATCGGTACGTGACCATCGAGGTGACGGGAATATGCCGCCCGTACCTGAGCATAGTCGTCGGGATGGATGGCCTGATCGAAAATATCGCGCGGATTTTGACCGGAGGTCGGTTCAATGCCGATCATCTCGAACCATCGATCGGATACGAACGTTCGATGATTGACAAGATCGTTATCCCAAATGCCGTCCTGGCTACCTTCGATAGCCAACTGCCAGCGTTCTTCACTTTTCTGGAGCTGATCGAGAAGGGCATGGCGGGCGGTTGTATCCCGCATCGTTACGGCGACGGACATTCCGACGCGGACAAATTGCAGTTCGACCCATTCTGGCTGGAACCACTGTAGTCCCAGTCGCTGCTCCTCGGTGATGGGTTCGCCGGTCTCCAACACGCGCCGGAAAATCCGACTGGCCTGTGACCAAACGGAGCCTGTCATCCATCCGCGGATGCCAAAACCCTGGACTTCGTCTCTCCGGCGGGAGACAAACTCCTCGGCCCGAGCGTTCATTTCTGCCACCCGCATGTCGCGAAGGGCCCCATTTTCCGCCAGGATCGGGTCTAACAATATGAAACCATCGAATCCGGCTTCAATGGCTTCGCGGAATCTTCGCTCGGTTCGCTTGAGGGCCTCTTGGATCTAGCGTTCGTCGGTAATGTCTCGCAGAAAGCCGTAGGCTTCGGTGTAGTTATCCATCGCCATCGAGACGCGGCTTTCGTTTCGAAGCCAAGCCTCGCGACCGTTCGGCAGGGTGAACCGACCCTCAAAGTTCCAGTCGCGTCCCGAATGAAGGGCTTCCTCTCGCTCCCGAACGTAACGCAGTTCGTCCGAAGGGTGAACCCGAAGGGTCGTGGCATCCCCCATCAACTGCTCGGGGGTGATGCCCAGAACGTCATAGATACCGTCGCTGACGTAGGTGTATTCTTCCCGTCCGCTGGGTGAACGTTGCCATCGGTAAAGGACACCGGGCACGCTTTGGGTGAGCTGGCGCAAGAACTTGTCTTGGGTGTCTTTAGCCTCGTCGCTATACCGTTCGTACCGGCGATTCCAGATGCGCAGCCGCCACTTAAGCTGGAACTCGTTATTGATTTTTTCTAGGTCGATGGCTTCGGCTTGGCGCTTGAATGCCTGTTCGTACATTCCGTTCGCCGCGAACCATTCCACTTCGGCCCGCATGATGCTGGCCCGAATGCGATCCGAGTTTAGATTGCTGGTGACGGCGCTGGCCCGGTCCAACATGTCCTTCAGTTCGGGCCGATTCCGCCCCAACTTTAACTCTGCACGCACGCGTCCCACCAAGCACTGCGCGAGAGTGCTCACGTCGGCAATTTTTTCCGCTTTATCCTGCGCGACCTGGTATGTTTCCGTCGCCTCGACCACCCGACCGCACTCAAACAGAGTTTCCCCGTAGGTGTGGTACATGTTCGCCTCAAAATTGAAGGGCGCGGCTGGGTCAACCGTGGCGATGGCCTCTTCGACGCATTTGCGGGCGGATTCGGGATCGTCTCGCTTCAGATGAACATAAGCGAGGTTGTTTAGCGCGGTGGCGACTTTTGTGACGTCATGAAGCTGACGGGCACGCCCTAAGGCAGACTCCAACTGTCGCAAGGCTTCTTCGGTCTCATCGATCAGGATGTAGATATGACCGATTCCGATTTCGATGCGGCGAATCAGGTCTTGGTCGCCATCTGGCAGCAGCATTGCCAGGGCGGCTTCATAGACGATGAGCGCGTCTGCAGCCTCACCTTGGCGATTGTAGGTGCGACCAATTTCAACGAGGCACTCTGCCCGGTCGTGAACATTGTTTCGGGAGGCAAACAGCTGGGCTGCTTCTTCCAATGCCCGGACGGATGCTTGCGACTCACCGATCTCTCGATAATGCTTCCCGACTTCCGCCAGTACCCTCCCTCTTAGGTCCACGTTCTCGAAGGGGACGTAACTCAGCGCTTCGGTGAGCGTTACTACCGCTTCGGGGCTGGGAGGACGCGTAGCGGCATATTCCTTCAGCCAATCTGGCCGAAGTGCGATCTCTGCGGGGTCTACCCCCATATTCGCAGCCTGTATCACGGGTGTGCTCATCGCATACTTATCCCAAGTTCCAGGGAGCCGTCAAAACGGTAATTCAACAACGATTGTATTTAGGATACGCCCGAAGCGAAGTTCTTATTTATGATCGCCGTTTTTTGCATAAAAACGTGAGCCGGATTTGTGTAAGTCTTGATCAATTCGTTAAAAATATGTTTACCCCCCGCAAGCTGAACATTGTCACGAGGTGGCATGCCGTGCCCGCCATCACGAATAGATGCCATAGGTCATGGCTTCCAAACCGTCCGGGCCACAGCCTCGGTCGCTTACTCGCATAAATGATGGTTCCAACGGAGTACACGAATCCGCCCGCGAGCAGCCAGCCGAACGCCACGATCCCCAGACCTGCCTGCAGCGGACCAATGATGGCAAGGGAGATCCAGCCCATCACCAAGTACAAGCTTAGTCGTAGCCATTTCGGACCGCCTCCAAACCAAATGTTGGCGATTAGACCCACGAAGGCCAAGGAGGTTTCGATGCCCAACACCGGAATCCCCACCGGGCGCGGCAGTGCCAAAAGGCAGATTGGAACGTAACTGCCCGCGATCAGCCAGTAAATTGTCGCGTGATCTAGCTTTTGCAGCCAAGGCGGGTTCGTCTTCGGCGTGTGGTAGATGGCGCTCGACAGATATAAACCCACCATCGTAATGCCAAAGATGACAAAGCTGACCACCCCTGTGGTCGTGTGGCAGCTGCTTATCAAAATGCACACAGCGGCGAGACCGATCGCCGCCGCTATGTAGTGGCTCACCGCACTGAACGGATCTCTCAGGGCTGACACCATCGGGCACTCACATCAAATGCTTTCGGACGCATTGGCCGACAAACGCGAATCCAGCATCCGACGGGACTTCCACCTGTGGCCAAGATAGCGGCGGTACGTACTCGCGAGAGTGGTCGGTGCTGGCAGTGGTGGGATCGTTTCCGTGATCGGCGGTGATAACAAGTTGGTCTTCGGGTTCCAGGTGAGTAATGAACTCGCCGAGCCATCGATCAAACTCCAATAGGCAATTGGCGAAGCCGGTGGGATCGTTGCGGTGACCGAATTTCATGTCGAAATCTTCGAAGTTGGCGAAGATGAATCGAGCGTCGGATTGCATCGCAACCGTCATAGCGGCGGCATGTTCGGGGTTGCTTTGGGTGCGCGGGGTGGCGCGGAAGCCCCGGTGCGAGAAGAGTTCGGGTACCACGCCGATTCCGTAAACATCGCCGATCTCGTCGCACAGGTTATGGGGAGGCGGGAGCGGGAAGTCTCGGCGGTGTTCGGTGCGGACGAAGGCTCCGGGCTTGCCGATGAACGGGCGCGCGATGATGCGCTGAACCGAGTTCGCTCCGGTGCAGATCTCGCGGGCGATTTCGCACCAGGCGTACAGGGTGGCTACCGGGACCGCCTCTTCATGGACAGCGATTTGGAAGACGGAATCCGCACTGGTGTAGACAATGGGATGACCGCTCGACTGCATGGCCGCCCCGTGTTCCTCGATGATGGCGGTGCCGCTGGCGGGACCGTTCCAGATGGCGGGGCGACCGATGCGGGCTTCAAATTCGGCCCGGAGGGAAGCCGGGAATCCATCGGGATAGGTGGGAAAGCGTTCGGTGAGCTCAACTCCCATCATCTCCCAGTGGCCGGTGACGGAGTCCTTGCCTCCTTGAGACTTGGGGATGAGCCGTGGACCTTCACCATCGGCGGCGGCGCGGAGGCCGAAGCGTTCTAGAGTCGGTAGCGAGAGGCCAGAGTTGGATTCGTAGACGTGACCGATGGTGTTGGCCGGTTGCGTTTCATCGAACGACTGCCAATCGGGAGCGGAGCCGACTCCGCAGCCGTCCATTATGATGACAATGGCCCTTTTCATGGCTTGG
>Ga0209188_1001645_pt1 | contig 17499 bp, 17 predicted proteins | sample C_130625_EF_Meta_FD_187307 | JGI IMG/M metagenome (GOLD analysis project Ga0209188, IMG submission 187307) | Freshwater microbial communities from Lake Croche, Canada to study carbon cycling - C_130625_EF_MetaG (SPAdes) (version 2) | ecosystem: Environmental > Aquatic > Freshwater > Lake...
ACTAGAGATGGTGATTACTTTGTGCCACTTCATGTAAGGGTCCAAAAAGCGAGACGCGTAGAGGCAGACTTATTTGTCTCGATTCATGCGGATGCCTTTATTGAATCCAATGCTAAGGGAGCTTCTGTGTTTGTCTTGTCACAAATGGGTGCCAGTAGCACCATGGCACGCTGGATGGCAAATAAGGAGAATGCTTCAGACCTCATCGGCGGCATCAATATCAAAACGCAAGATCGGCAAGTTGCTAATTTACTGCTAGATATGTCGACAACCGCTCAAATTAAAGACTCTTTGCAAGTAGGCAACTCTATTCTGAAACAAATTGGTGGATTTGCTCCGCTTCACAAGGGAAAAGTAGAGCAAGCCAGCTTTGCTGTTCTGAAGGCTCCAGACATTCCCTCCATCCTCGTTGAGACTGCCTTTATCAGCAACCCTCAAGAAGAAGCAAGATTGAATGATGACGGCTATCAAGACCGAATTGCTGAGGCTATTTTGAGAGGAATTAAGGAGTATTTTTCCAAGAACCCACCAGTAGCCAGACGGATCAACTCCTGAAGAACTTGTCAGCACATGGGCTTTAAGGCAGGTAGCTCAGACCCCAGGAACACCCATAAACTTCTTGCTATAATCTTCGTTTTACCGGGTCGGTAGCTCAGTCGGTAGAGCAGCGGACTTTTAATCCGTTGGTCGCGAGTTCGAATCTCGCCCGACCCACCAGTAATACCAAAGCCACCCTAGGGTGGCTTTTTCTTTTGATTTAGCTTAAGTGAAATGATTGTTGGTTTACCAGACAAAACTATATAAAAACACCTCTACTAAAGCACAATCCACTCCGATTCCATTAACAACCTATCCATCCTAAAATTTATTATAAGTACCAAACCTTATCTAAAAAAAGGTCTTGGGGATTTCTATCTTAGATAAAAAAGATTTACAACTTTTTTATAAAATTGGGGGTAAAAATAGATATTAAGAAAGAAAGAAAATCTTTGTTTGAATAAAAAAATTCTCTTATAAGATAAATCTTTTGAGAAAAATTTAAACATGGTAGGGCGAGCAAACCATAGAAGACTCTCTTTTGGGACTCAAGATTACTAAAAATATCGGCTTTAGACCAAAGGCTTAAAATTCTTTTTATGTCACTGTACACTAGTTCACTATAATTTTTTAAATTGGAGTGATGAGATTCAATTGCTTGCTTAACAGGTAAATGAAACTCATTGGAAATCATATAGAGCAAATCTTGAATATCAAGCAAAACAATATCTGTAAAATTAAGTTGCTCGCCTGAATCAGAAGCTGCTCCAATTTTAACGAGTATAAGATCAAAGTATTTAAGATTTTTAACTCTTGATTTTAAAAAATCATCCGGAAATTGCTTCCTATTAGATCTTCGAGATAAAACAATAATATTGGCATCAATCTTTCCCATCAGTTGAAGACAATGAGCTGCACTACCTTCACTAAATATAATATTCTCAAAATTCAAGTAGGTCTGAACTTGATCAGCTAAAGAGTGCTCCTCGGGACGGAAAATTCTAAATCCAAGGTCTGCAAAGCATCTCTCTAAATAATTTTCAGCAATAAACCTGCCTGCTGCCATATTTGCTCGACTTACAAATAAATATTTATTTTTATTTACCGCGGAACATATCCCAGTTCTTGAAAGTGAACTTGATAACATCTCTAAGTAAGTAAGCTCGGGATGGGGAGCATAGCCCCAAACCTCAGCCTGCTTATACACTATAAGCTTTTCCAAGATGACCGGCTGATAAACTATTTGGATTCTTTCAGAAATGCCAAATAGTGAAAAAATTTGTGAAATAAAATCTGGAATGGAACTATCTCTAGAGACGTAAATAACTCTAGCATCAGGGTGCTCCAATACTGCAGGAAATAATCTTGAAGTGAATTCCGATATGAAGTGTCCAAAGTGCGGGTAAATGCACCCACCATATATGTAGAGCCCTTTTAAATGTGTCGCAATATCAGCTTGACTCGAAGGCTCTACATCGACAGGGCCGCGGCTACTTCCCCAATGATGTCGTGCAAATCCAGCGTTATCAAAGTCGGGCCAAATGGGTCCAGCACAGTGGTTAACACCTTTAATTGGATTTCCATGGATTGAAATTACTGGAGAAACCTCAATATTGTGAAATAATTTTTTCATACTTAAGAGGTATTAAAAGAACATCTATCCCTTATAACCACCTAGAAAGTTAACCACTTATAAAATTTTTTTGATGAATTTCTTACAAATTTATACTTAAATAATTTGTTTAACACGATACTAATTATTGGAATTAAAACCTGAATTGCAACATTAGTTTCTTTTAAATTATGAGTCGGAAGTATTGTTTTGAAGCTTAATTCAAACAATCGTATTCTATTGGCTACTTTATTCAGATTTACATCCTGAGTTGAAATTAATAATTGCTCAAGAACTTCATTGGCGGAACGTTTCCAACCGGATTTTTCGCCATCTGAAGGACCACCCTTCCAAATTGGCAATCCCTTTGACAGCTGATCAACCAAATCTCTATCATCAGAAAACCAATAGATATTTTCTATGCCTTTTGTAATGTTTGAGGCTATCTCAATGAATGGAGGGAGACGCCTAATAAAAATTGGCTTTTGAGCAGCTATACAGCTCATTAATGGAAGGCCAAAACCTTCATAATAAGTAGGAAATATAGCAATCCTACTCCCTCGATAGAGGAGACTAATTTCATGATTAGATAAATTGCCGACAGGCAGATAACTTACATTACCAATTTTTACCTTTGAGCTAGCCATCACAGCTATCTTTAGATCTGTAAAAGAATTAGCCAATAAATTTAAGCAGGGCAAAACTCCTTTATGAGGAAAATTATTGCCTATAAGAAAAATATCGTAGAGATAAGATTCGGACAGTACAGGATTATTAGATTCAGGATATTCTGAGGGGGTTGTAGAATGCAGAGAAGGAAGTAAAGTAGCATCAGGGCCTATTAAATAACGATTACGTAGTTGCTGAGCAGTGAAGCGCGAGTTTGTAAAGACAATATCAAAGCTGTTCATTACAAAACGCCAAAGATTGATATCAAACTTTAGACTTAACTCACCACAGTCGTCTGCAATGGTATCAAGCATAAAACAAGCCACAACTGGGGCTGAGGAAATTAATCTAGCAATATCGGCAGAAAAAAATGGCTGACCAATCCTCACAACAGCACCCATGGGCTCATGAACTAAGGATGGATTGAGCCACTCAAGTCTAGTATTTTCAGAAAATTTATGAAAATTCCAAGAATCTAAAGACGTCATGACCTTGATACGAATATTGCTAGGCCACTCATCAGCTGCTGCAAAAATTAACTCCTTTGCTGCCACAGAAGTACCATTAAAATAAACGCCTAAATTTGTACAATCGAAATACATGGTAAATTTACCAAATGTATCCGGTATTAGTCCCCCAATAATTTTTTCAGCTCGAAATTCAGGTGAATCAAAATAACGCTCCACTAAGGGCTGATACTCTGGATACCTTTTTATTAATAATGCATCATTTTTTAAAGATAGACTCCTCGCCCTATCAATACCAAAACTTTCACTTCCTTTATGCCAAACAAATGCATGATTAGCTAAGGCAGCCCTATAACCGTATCGATTTGCTCGCATAACAAGATCATTTTCTTCGTTGTATCCCGGGCTATAAGCTTGATCAAATAATCCAAAATTTCTCAAAATCTCTGCCTTAATAAGCAAACAAAAACCAACGCCTGTAGGCACATAAGAAATTCTAGGAAAATATTTCTTCAGTAATAAGAAATCTTTGTAATACGCAATTGGGGAGTCCATTAGTCCCCTGAAAATTGGTAAGGTGCACAAAGTCGCATTGTTAGATCTTGGACTTGCAAAGCCAATCATCGGATCAGAATAAGCAACCTCAAACAATTCCTTGATTGCCCCAGGGAAAATATATGTATCTGAGTTAACCAATAAAGCATCCTCGTTGGATTCAAGTGCTATCTTAAGGCCTTGATTAACACTTTCTAAATACCCTAAATTTTCGAAGTTATTAATTATTCTTACATTAATTCCTAAATTATTTTTTTTACACTTCTCTAATTCTTTAGAGAGCTCATTATCAAGTGGACTATCATTAATAAATATTAACTCGGCATTAAAAAATTTAATTTCCGCAATACATCCTAAAAGTGATTTAAATAAAGTGGAAACAAGATGACTATTTCTATAAAAGGGAATGACTATCTTGAGCCTTCTTCCCTCCAAACTATTTTCAGTTATTGGAATTAAATTTCTAACTTTTGGCTCAATGGGGAGATTTTTCTTAGAAAAATTAAGTAATTTCAAGGCTAATTTTTCTTTTTTTCTATAAATTAATTCTTTGTAGATATTAGATAAATATATTGAAGAATTTCTTCTATGCCTTAATAAAGTGAAGGCCTTTATATCAACATCATTAAAAAAATCTAAGGCTAACTGATTTAGCTGATTAGTCTCATGCAGGTAATGCACAATTTCATGCCCAACATAAGGAATACATGTATATCCTAGCTTTGCTGAGGGAATAAAGTTTTTTATTAATTCAAAATGAAGGGAATCAGTGCTCTTTGAGTCAAATAAAAAATGATACTTGCACTCTTGTCTTATTGATTCCGAATCTATACGGTAGCGCCATACTATTTTGTTAGCACAATCCTGCCATCTATAGTCAAAGTGCTGATCAATTCTGTATTGCGGGCAATACGCTAAGACTTTATCTACCATTAGAGATTTTGAGAAGACGAGTGCCCCATAACCACCCATTGAAGTACCAAGAGCAACTCTTTCTTGATAACTTCTAATAGAAATTAAACGCTCAATTTCTTCAAAAATAAATTCTGGAATATTCTGAAACCAGTCATCATTAATTACTTTAAATGCAACTACGTCAAAACCATTTTTGGATAGGAAATTTCCTCCAAAATTATTTCCAACCAATTCTCTGTTACCGCCAGAGGAGAATACAAATGCAACTCTATCGTTAATTCCACTAGGATCATAAAAAAATTCAACGCAACATGCAGAATTTTCATAAATTATTTTAGTATTAATTCTGACTACAGTCTTTGAAGTATCCGAAAACATCTAAAGATTTCCATTGCTCATAAATTTTGTAAAGGCATCAATTACCGATTTCGGGTCCCCACTTTTATGCACTCGACCTGACTCTATCCAAATAACTCGATTAGCTAGCTCTCTTACTAGATCCATATCATGAGATACCATTATTAAAATATTTGCTTTATTAATCATCTCATGCATTCTTAATCTAGCTTTTTCAACAAAGCAAATGTCTCCAGCAGCAAATACCTCATCGAGAATTAAAATATCAGGATGAATAGCTGTTGCCAATGAGAATGCTAATCTCATATACATTCCCGAAGAATAGTATTTAACTGGAACATCAATAAAGGAATCAAGTTCAGAAAATGCAATTACTTCGTTTTCAATTTTTTTGACTTGTTGCTCTGTAAATCCTATGATGGCGCCATTTAGATAGAGGTTTTCTCTGCCGGTAAATTCCGGATGGAATCCTGCACCAAGCTCTAGTAGTGAAGCAATCTTACCTTCAACAGAAACCTTACCGCTAGATGGAGGACATATCCCACAAATTAGCTTTAGTAAAGTACTTTTACCAGCTCCATTTCGGCCAATAATTCCAATTCTCTCCCCTGGATTAATTTCCAGAGATATATCATTAGCAGCATCGAAATAGCGATCTTGCTGTGAGGGCTTCCTCAGAAAATTTTTTGAAAAAAAATCCTTTAGGGATAAGTTATTGTTTTCGTAAATCTTAAATCGTACAAAGACATTATTAATTTTTATACTTGAGTTCATAGTCTATAAATTAGTGTTTTTTCATATTTCTTAAAAATATATAGTCCAAATATGAAGCTCGATATCGATAGCAATAAGGCAGTCGCTATTATCGATAGATCAGGAAAAATATGATCTACTAAAGGCAGTCGCATCAGCTCTATAAAAATATTTAGCGGATTAAGGCTCATCAGCCTAGCTACCAATCCGCTCCCTAAGCTATCACTTCTATATACCACAGGGGTAAAAAAGAAAAAAACTTGCAAGAAAATAGTAACTACATACTGCAAGTCTCTAAAATAAACAGTCAAAATAGATAGTATTAGTGCGATACCGATTGAAAAAAAATATATCAATAAAAATGCAATCGGGATAAAGACTAATGCCCAAGAAAATAAGGGCTGTATTAACAACATCAATAAAAACAGGGCGATAAAGGAAAGGAAGCTATCTATCAAAACAGAAATTGAGACAGAAATGGGAAATACGATCTTTGGACATGCAATTTTTTTCATTAGCCCCTCATTCGCTAGGAGCGAGTTACTTGTTTGAATCAGAATATTATTAAAGCAATTCCACGGAATAAACCCAGCAAATAGATAAACAGCGAAAGTTTTTATATCTGCCTTAAATAAAGTCCCAAATATAATTGAGCTTGCCCCCATGGTCAGCAATGGGTTTATAAGAGTCCAAAAATAACCAAAAAAAGTTCTTCTATATCGCAGAACTAATTGCTGACGAATTAACAACCTAATTAAAAATTGATACTTTTGAATTGCTTGAATAGCATTAATCAAACTAAACCTTTCCGAGAATCAATCCAATGATGAGTCCTAGATTTCCAAGGAGTGTCTGCCGATAAAGGCCTGATCTTTTTAGCTGAACTAGGCGCACCCAAAAACTACTACCCACTCTAGTATGTATGAATAACTGAAGAGTCTCTCTACTTTCAGGTGAAAGAAGATGATTAATTCTTAAAAGGGCTGCAATATTGATTTCGTTCCATTCTTTAAAGCGTCCGGCTAGGAGTAACTTAATTCGTCTAATGCGAGCCGACCACCCAATATTGGCACCAACAAGATTGGCATCATGCTGGCGATATCTAACATAGGGATTAGAGTCATATATAACTTCTCCACCAGCGCCTGTCACTAACTGGTAAAAGAACCAATCATGACTTACGACTTTTATATCCAATGGACATGCCAATAATAGATTACGAGCTGCGTTATTAAATACCATAGTATTCCCACCACCAATATTCTGAATCAGTGCGTTCTTAAAACTTGGCGCTCTTTTAAATAATGGGGAGTACCCGATATAATTATTTTCACTATCTACAATACAAGTGCGTCCACAGTAAAGCCTTGGTATTGAGTTATCCGAACCAGTAAATATTTTCTGAATTATCTCTAACTTACCTTCGCTCCAAATATCATCTTGATCACAGAATGCATATAAATCAGATTGAAATTTTCGATTTCTTATCAATGATAAAAAATTATTTGCAAATCCAGTCTTTGGTCCTAGCAATATTTCAACCCCTAATTTGTTGAAATGTTCTGAATACTCAGATTGCCATGCCTTACATGGCGAATCATCTGACATAAAGACTGACCATGCTTGATGCGTTTGATATTGGATTGAGTCTAATTGTTCAATTAAATAACTCTTCGGTTCATAGCATCCAATGAGGATCGAGAAATTTAACATGATGCCTGTTGCGAACCTTAGACTTAATTAATGTTTGCTTGCTAAGCAAAATAGCGTATTAGCCCATCAAAATATAGTGGCTATTAAACCATGAGCTAGTAACTATTGTAATTAACAGCATGCCAATACTGATGCCTAGACTGATCAGAGCAGAAATATTGAATATTTGACTCAAATTTTGTCGGTTTACCCGACAAATGGATGTCGATGCCACCCTGCTCCAACACTTGCCTATCGACTCCAGGAGACCACCCGCCTATATCGCAGCACTTTCCCCGCAGGTTTAAACCAATGTCTAAATTACTGTTTTAGAACAATTTTGCGTCTTTTAATCCGTTGGTCGCGAGTTCGAATCTCGCCCGACCCACCATATTAAGTAGTGACGTGTGATTAGCGTCGACAAATACTCATCAACAGACCGTTGGTATTTAATTTGGAGAACTAATCATGAACGCCAGCAATACAGCAATAAGTCCCTTGACTCGGGGCGAACCCTTCACCTTATCAGCTCTCGCTGATTCCTATATGGCCTGCTATCAAGGTCGTGATCCATCTTTTGGTCACAAATTATCTTTTAGCAGTTGCCAGCAAAAATACAACGGGTACATTTAGAAAAATGTCAAAAAATGAAGCGACATTAATCCTAAGGCAACTATGCTTGCTGTCAGAAAGACCCTTTGTAGAAGGTAATCCCATTGCGGGAACCGATGAGCATCGCCAAATTGCGATTGACACAATAATTAGATTACTTGGGAAGTGATTCACTAGTACATCTCTCAGTTTACCGAATAAACTATTGCTTGCAAACTCACTCACTGCTAGCGAATTGATCACATGACCGAATCTATTGAAATCCGAAAAATTACTCCGCCAGCGTTCGGGCCTGCTCATTTGGGAGAAAAGATTCTGTGCTATCGCCCCATGAAACACGGTATGCCCAATTTAAGCATTGAAGAAAAAGGCAATAAAGTAGTTGCACACAATTATGGCCATGGTGGTAGTGGTTGGACTCTAGGGCCTGGTTCGGCAAAGTATGTCAATTCATTGCTAATTGATTCACCCCTAGGAGAGAGGTTATCTGATCAATCCACTCCCATTGCCATTATTGGAGCGGGCTTAGTTGGACTGTTTACCGCTTACGATTTAGTAAAGCGAGGCTATAGCAATATCACTATTTATGCCGAGAAGATAGATTGTTTAGCCTCACACTACGCAGGCGGCTTATTGGCTCCAGTCTCCATGGATAACGATCATGCAATGCAGCCCGTCATCGATCAAATCGGCATTGATGCCTATCGCTTTTATGATGATGTCGCCAGAAACAAAAATAATGACTTTAAACAAGGAGCGCGCCTAGTTCCTAGCTACTTTAATAGCCGAGAAGATTCAGGGCTTGAGGCTTATGTGGGCAAAGTCATGAGACCAGCTAAAGAAGTGATGCTGGATTTTGGCAATGGTACGACCCGCCAGATGGTTGTCTATGACGATGGCATCTTTATGAATACAGCGCTACTCATGGCTGAATTACATACTTTTATTGATGCCCATCACATCAAAATCGTACTCGGAAAGATTGGCTCATTCGATGAGCTTGATGAACGGTTTATCTTTAACTGCAGCGGACTTGGAGCAGTTGAATTAGCGAATGATGCTGCCCTAGTTCCAGTTCAAGGGCATTTGATTATGCTGAAGAATCAAGTTCCCGAAAATATGAACTATATGATTTTAGTTTACTTCGGCGAAGGTAAAACAGAAGCGAATCAAAAAGTAAAACGTTCTTTTTATATTTTTCCTAAGCATTTGCCTGATTCGGCACCACAGGATATAGGCGTTATCGGAGGCACCTTTATTGAGGGTGGTAACCCAGACATGCCTAACCTAAAAGAATATGATTCGATGATTAATGAAGCAAATTCTTTTTTTGGCCTGAAATAAACATTCGCCAGCAATAATTTGCTTGTGCCGTGCTCAACAATAGACTTTTAATGAGCTGACTTTACTTAAAAAATCTTCCATAACTGAAGGATTTTATTTAGCTCAACTGGCTGAATAGCATTGGGGCCAGAGAGTGGCGTGTTGTAGCTCAGTATTAAAAAGTAAATCAAGCCTAATACAACAGCCAATAATGAGATCATTAGCAAATGATGACGTCTTTTAGTCATTACATACAGAGAGTGATAAAAAATAAAGACAAATGCACCAAAGCATAAGGTCAAAGTCATCGGATAGTCTAAAGCCGCTTTAGAGCTAGTGACTCGCTCTAAACGAAGTCTGTAGTATTCAGATATCAACCTCAATTCTTCTTGCTGAGCAATTAACTCAGCGTTATTTAAGGGGTTATGGCGCAGCATCAGTAACTGGAATTGATGAAAATCAGCAAAATATTGGTCGTCAAATTGATCTTTGCCCATTAGCGGCCATTCGTTTGCAATGACTTGTTTAACATAACTTGTTAATAGTTGAGCACCTTGATCTCTGAACTCGGGCTGAAATGCATCTAAGGATCTATAAATGGTGGTAAGGGTTGTAGCCTCCTGTACGACTATAGAGTTAATGCGCTGGTAATTCTGCCAGGTCGATACAGTAATAACAGCCAGAGTTAGCCCAAAAATAGTTCCTATGGCAAAGGAAAAAATTGTCGCGTGACCAGTGTCATCGATAGTAATAAATGAAAGGTATTTTTGAACTATAAAAAATATGATCAGCGCACTGACCACAAAAATTACCAAGACAAGCAAAAGAGTTAGTGGAATTGTGAACATGGTTATTGAGAAATATAGATAACGAGACGTTAATTAATGCGCTTATTTGATTATAGTTTTTTTAGCAGCCGGGGCTAAATGGTCTCTAGCATCGCTTAAGGATAATATAAAACCACCCTTAGGTGGCTTTATATTATTTAAAAGAGATACATTAATGCTCTGCCTTGTTGAGAGCCGAAAAAGTATCTTTTATTAGCTCCGCTTCTAAATACTCAGTGGAGTGCGGTAAATCTAGAGTAAGTTGATCAATAGGCTGCAACCATAAGGTAGCAGACTCCAGCGTACACCCTAAAAGGTGGCCGCCGTGGAGCTTATCCTCACTCAGAAAATGCAGATGAAATCCAGGAACAGTAACGGATCCCATAAAATCTGGAGTCCAATAGCCTACTAGCTGGCCAGCAATAGATTGGAAGTTGAATTCAACCTGTTCGCCTGCCACATCTACCAGAGGTCGATAGCAATGCTGTTTAGGGACTGATCTAGCATGAATGTTTGAAAATAATCCCTCGACTCGAATCGCATAAATTAAGTTCGCGGAGAGCATAGTTTTGGTAATGCTATTTTGCAAATCCAAATAATTTAAGGGACCAGAAAGACTGATTGGCTCAATTGACTCAAAGTGGGTGACGCAGGCATAAGGCGAAGCGCTACTCAAGTCAGATTTTTCTACAGAACCATCTGATTTGAGCTGGTAAAAAATACCATCAACCAGCACCATCTCTCCATCCAAATCATTAAATGTACCCAAACCAAAATTACCATGCGCTAGAATTTCTGCGAGAGTCTTATCCTCGCGCAAAATACCCTGCACTAAAGCATTAACTGGGGACGAAACATAGAGTGAATTCGGCATGTATTAGATTGTAAGCAATTTCATTATCCTTAGCGCCCTCAAGCTTAATCAAGAAGGCGCTAGATCGTCGTTGCTACCACTACTAAATTTAATTACTCCTGTTTTTTACCAATCCAACAAGCAGCCAACTTCGGTTTCGAAATCTGTACATAACAGTTTTGAATAGTTGTTGGATCAATAAATTTGAAAGAATGTGTACCATCCTCATCCACCATCACGCCGCCTTGAGAGTCAGGAGTAATCGCTCCAAGAATGACCTCTTTATGATTTTTGGTGGCTAATGATCCCGAGAAGTTGATGCCCTCTTGACGATCAATGATGAGAGTAAACGGTACTTTATTAAAGTAAATTTCCTTATCTTTTTTGCTTGGTACGATGTGGTGCGCTGCACTTCCCATAACAGCAGCATTGAATGTACCGCTCCATGTACCAACCATATTTGGAATGCTTTGGGCCAAGACTAGTGCAGGAGAAAGGGCCATGATTAGTATTAATTTTTGGAATTTCATTTAGCTTCCTTAATAAGTTAAACAGATTAAATGCAAATGCACTTTAGCATTATTAGATGACTTTGATGATAAGGATTCACTGCATTGGTGCTTAACTGAAAAATTGTCAGTTAAGCCATAAGGCCATGCTCAGGTGGCTTTATGGCTACCTGTTACTGGATAGTTATGGTGCAACCCATTTCTTCTTCAGCACCCTTCTTACCATGGGATCAAAGGTCGATAAAGGCTCACTTTTGTAATTAGGATCAAAAGAGATTTCGTCATACTTGGCGCAGAACTCTACTGTTTGATCATATGCAGGATCAGATTTGTACTGATCACGTGCATTCGGATCTAGGCCTAGCTTATCGCCATAGAAATAGGTTTGGAATAAGCCGTGTTGAACCAACATCCAATAATTATTTCTAGAAATGAAGGGATGCAAAATAGATGCAATCACTTCTCCATGATTAAAGGGCCCTAAAGGCTCAGCAATATCATGAAATAAAGTCACGACAACATACTCTTCATCCTGGTTATCGCGCAAAGCTCTTGTGGCAGCCTGAAGACAATGTTCCTTACGGGTAATGTTATAGGCAGTATCTTTAGCAAGATTCTCTAAGAGAGCATAAAGTTGATTGGGTAAATTTTCCAGCGTGTGCTCATGTACCTTTTTCATTACTTCAAAATCAGCAACAGTTCCTTTGTCCATACTGGTGAAATGCATTTTTTCCATACGAGTCTCTCAATATAAATCTGTTAAATAACTTACTAATACTGACTTAATAATAAAAAAGCTATTAAGCCACTGGAATCAATAAACGTCTTTCAATTCTTCTAGCGACCAACACAATCACTGAAACCAACAGTAAATATACCAAGGCAGTAAGAATGTAAGCTTTAAAGAACTGAAAATTCGTAGCAGCTAACTCTTGCATCCGTGCAAAAAACTCTGTGTACTGGATCAAAAACGTAATAGAGCTATCTTTAAGATTGGCAATCACTTGATTTGTTAATGCCGGTACAGAGGTGCGTAATACCTGTGGCAAGGTAATCAAGCGAAATATTTGTATCGGGCGAAAGCCTTGTGCTGTAGCAGCTTCAATCTGACTCAGATCTAAACCATTAAAAGCCGTTGTTAAGTAAGCCGCGTTATAGGCAGCCACATTTAAAGTAAAGCCAATCACAGCAACCGTGAATGGATTTAAACGTACTCCCCATTGAGGAAGTCCGTAGTACATCAAAAATAAGAGCACAATCAGCGGCATGCCAATAAAGAAGGATACATAAGCATTGATGGCATTGCGTATGAACTTGTTTTTACTGAGTGTTAGATAGAAAACCAAAATACCCAATAAAAATCCAGTAATGCTAATGATCGCTGCTAATTGGAGGGTATTTATAAGGCCAGTCAGTATGAGCGGCATTTGCTCCAGGAGGTCGTGCTCGAATGTACCCCAAGACCCAGCCACGCTATTCTCTCTTACCAAAAAAAGCTTGAAGCCCTGGATCAGAATGATCATTGGCCAGAACGTCAATGCGCTCATTGGCGCGGATCACGCCCTTATCTAAAAACAGTACCCGATCCGAAATAGCGCTTGCCAGACCTAGATCATGCGTCACACAAAGCATGGTGATTCCATTGTGATGCAGACGATTAATGAGGTCACCCACATCTCGAGACATAACTGGATCTAGCGCCGAGGTTGGCTCATCTAAAAGAAGAACAGCGGGATCCATTGCTAAAGCCCGCGCGATCGCAACCCGCTGCTTTTGACCACCTGATAATTGCGAGGGATATTTACTTTGATGTGCCGTCATCTCAAATTGAGATAACTCATGCAGCGCTTTTTCATTTGCCTGTTTGAGATTCATGCCCTCAAGCTTACGCAAGGCTAGAGTGACATTTTCTAATACGGTCAGGTGGCTATATAAAGCAAATTGCTGAAACACAAAGCCGATCTGTTTGCGTAATTGACGAACATCTACATCGGGACCTAGAATTTCTTTACCTTGAAATTGAATCGATCCAGCAGTAGGCTCTACAAGTCGATTTAAGCAGCGCAATAATGTTGATTTTCCACTGCCTGAGGAGCCCATGAGGACCTTCACTTCACCTTGCTGCAAATCAAAGTTAATCCCCGAAAGCACGACTTGCTCATCAAATTTCTTAATCAAGCCTTGAATAGCAATTACCGTCATACCGCAGCCTCTTTCATGCTTGGAATTTCATAATGTTTTTGAATCAGCTGGATACCCACCAGTAAGACCCGGTAAATGACAAAATACAGAACGCCAACTGCAAAATACACTTCGACCCCCTTCAGAGTGGTCGCGGTCAATATCATGGCCTCTTTGGTAATCTCTGGAATACCGACGGTGTACGCAAACGGCGAATATTTGAGGACAGAGGTGAATTCATTCACCATGCCAGGTATAGAAAAACGGAGCATTTGCGGAATTTCTATATACCTGAGCACCTGAATGCGACTCATACCCATAGCCTCAGCAGCAACAATTTCTGCTGGGTCAACTGAATCAAATGCCCCACGAAATACTTCTGTCAAATAGGCGCTAGCAACTAAACCTAGGCTAAGCGCCATCGCCATTAAGGGAGGCGGCTTGAGCCCAATACCGGGAAGACCAAAATATACTATGAACAATAAAACCAATACAGGAACACCCCGAAAGATATAGGTATAGAAATCGATTAACAGTGAAATACTTCTAATGGATAGTCTATGCAGACTGGCAAGCAGTAGACCAACCGTTAGGCCAGTCATACTGCAAACCAAAGTCACGATGATGGTGTAGTAAGCACCATGTCCCAGCATCAACAGGATATCGAGAAGACTCATAGTCAAATTTTTGAAAAAATTACTTCATCCATTTGTCTAAGATCGCCTGAATCTTTTCTGGACCGAGCTCTGCTAAGTATTTATCAAAGTCATCACGTAACTTTGAACCCTTGGCAAAGGCAAATCCCAATTTATCGAATCCTCTAAATACATAAGCACTTTGTAGTGGCAGCTTGAGTTTATTTTCATAATTTAAGAGCACCGGTTCTTCAATAAACGCTAAATCAAGATTGCCATTTTGCAAGTCTGTCACTACCTCAGCATAAGAAGGATAGAGCTTTACCTTGCTTAAGGAGTAGTAGCCCTTAGGCTCTAATTCATTTCTGATCAAATCATCGTAAGCCATGCCACGAGGATAGCCAATTGAATATTTCTTGAGTTGGTTTAAGTCAGTAATCTGAATATTTCTGCTTTTCAGACTAACTAGATGCCAAGAGTTATCGTAATACGGCTGAGAAAAGTCCATTGCTTCTTTACGCTTGTCAGTAATCGAGATACCTGAAAACGCAACGTCTGCTTGACCACTAGAAACAGCACCAAGCATGCCCTGCCAATCGTAAGGTGTTACCTTGAGTGTGCAGCCACGAGACTGACAGTAACCTTGGAATATATCCATATCAACACCTACTATCTGACCATTTTGATCAAATAGCATGGGTGGAGATGATGGCGATACGGCAACCTTAATTTCTTTTGAATCTGTGCCTTTGGAGCAGGCAATAATCCCAAAACTCACAATACATATCAGTAATAGTAAAAATCGGCGCTTCATTTCCTAACTCCTTGTATTTAGAATGACACATCATAATAAGAAAGTGCTTTAAAACTGGCCAAGCTAAATATAACTTTAACAAGGGTGGAATGCTAGGTGCTTATGAATCACTTTAACCCACATTACATGACGAAGTCTTGCCCCTCTAGGGCTTTTGCGCCTAATGCTTCATCACTTTTACTAAAGCATTAAATTCCTCAATCCTGGCAGTTGAGGGCCTTGCAACAAGAGCGATTTTTCTTTTGGGGGCTGGTGCAGCTAGCGGCTTAGCGATTAATTTCGTTTGCTTTAGTAAGCCTGACTTCACTGCCATTTCAGGTAATAGTGCAATTCCCAGATCAGACTCCACCATTTGGACTAGTGTTAGCAGGCTAGTTGCTTCTATTCCATAGTGATTGGCGACTGCGCTTCTTTTACATGCCTTGACGGTATGGTCACGCAAGCAGTTCCCCTCTTCCAATAACAAAATACGGTCTGTTAATTTAGTATTTAAATGAATTTCTTTATTCTTAAGCGCCAGGTCGTCTTTACTGCCAACCACCCAGAACTCATCATCAAATAATTCCTTAGTAAGAAAGCCCTCTGTATCGTATGGCAGCGCAATGAGTGCAAAGTCTAGTTCATGCCGATTTAATTTATCCATCAGATTGGCTGACAAATCTTCCCTTAAAACTACCTTCAATTTAGGAAACTGCTCCCTAAGCATAGGAAGGAGCGTTGGCAATAGAAAAGGGGCAATGGTTGGAATCACACCCAATTTGATGACGCCCACCATAGAGCCGGCAGAACCCTCCACAAAATCGACCAAATCGTCTGCTTGAGCAATTAAGCGCTGAGCGCGTTCTATTACCCCACGTCCTATTGGGGTTACAGAAACCGAGTGTTTATCGCGCTCCACCAATTGAACGCCCAATGAATCCTCGAGCTCTTTGAGCCCAGCACTGAGGGTAGACTGGCCCACAAAGCAGGTTTCAGCCGCCTTAGTGAAGCTTAAGGTCTCACTGATAGCAATTAAGTAACGTAATTGCTTTATGGTGGGTATTGCAGCCATATTGGGCCCCTCCTGTTATCTATTAAATCGATTGATAAGATCATTTTAATTCATTTGACCGATTCAGGCAATAAGCTCAGAATTCGTATGTTGTTAAATTTTTTAACCCCCCGAAAGGAACCTCATGTCTTGATTAACACAGCAGTTCAACCGTTCAAAACCCAAGCTTTCCACAATGGTAAGTTTGTCACCATTTCTGATGAAAGCCTCAAAGGTAAATGGTCTGTGCTGATTTTCATGCCAGCCGCATTTACGTTCAACTGCCCAACTGAAATTGAAGATGCAGCAGAAAACTATGCTGAATTTCAAAAAATGGGTGCCGAAGTGTATATCGTGACAACCGATACCCACTTCTCACACAAAGTTTGGCACGAAACTTCACCAGCTGTTGGTAAAGCAAAATTCCCATTGGTTGGCGATCCAACCCATACTTTGACCAATGCATTTGGCGTACATATTCCTGAAGAAGGTTTGGCATTGCGCGGCACTTTCATCATCAATCCAGAAGGCGTGATCAAGACTGCAGAGATTCACTCTAATGAAATCGCTCGTGACGTTAGCGAAACATTGCGCAAACTCAAGGCGGCACAGTACACCGCTGCTCACCCAGGTGAAGTTTGCCCAGCGAAATGGAAAGAAGGTGCAGCAACATTGACCCCATCTTTAGACCTCGTAGGCAAGATCTAAGTTTAGTTATTCAATCAGACTCTCTTCGGAGAGTCTATTGGAGAGGACTAGAACCTGCCCAATAGACTCACTGCATATTTAATAAGGAATCATCATGCTCGATACCAATATCAAAACCCAATTGAAGGCTTACTTTGAAAAGATTGTTAGCCCGATCGTTTTAACAGCGACATTAGATGACAGCGCCAAGTCAGCAGAAATGCTTGAGCTCTTAAATGAAGTGGCCGAGCAATCAGACAAGCTCACTGTAACTACTAATGGCCGATCTAAGAACATCCCAAGCTTTATGGTTGGTAAAGCAGGAGAAGTTGCTCGCATCGCATTTTCTGGATTGCCAATGGGTCATGAGATGACGTCTTTTATCTTGGCCATTTTGCAAGCAAGTGGTTATCCACCCAAAGTGGAGCAAGACATCATTGATCGCATCCGTGACATAGATGGCAAGCTCCA
>Ga0209188_1001646_pt1 | contig 17490 bp, 18 predicted proteins | sample C_130625_EF_Meta_FD_187307 | JGI IMG/M metagenome (GOLD analysis project Ga0209188, IMG submission 187307) | Freshwater microbial communities from Lake Croche, Canada to study carbon cycling - C_130625_EF_MetaG (SPAdes) (version 2) | ecosystem: Environmental > Aquatic > Freshwater > Lake...
GGTGAAACTGGGAAATAGGTGCGTTTTTAAAACAAATCCTATGCTGCCCCCGCAACGGTAAGTGATTGTAGATTTGCAACACGCCACTGAACGCAAGTTTGGGAAGGCGCAAATCGTATCCTCACAAGCCCGGAGACCGGCCTAGCAACCTAAGCATGGAAATGCCGCGGGGTGACGGTTTCTGTTGTATTAAATCCAATCAGGTTAATACTACATACAATCTCTTAATTCTAATCGAGCTGCACACTCGGCATTTTCATTTTTAATATTGGCGCGCGGGGACGTACGCCTTTACTAGGGAATGATAATGAAAAAAACCACGATAGCTGGTCTATTAGGCCTGCTTTTTAGTACACCAATCATAGCTGCAGAAACACCGATTAACGCTACTGATGTCATTGTTACAGCCAATCGCGTGCATGAAAAAATTCAAAATATTCCAGCTAATATTCAGGTAATTAGCCGCGAGGATATTCAAGAAATCAACGCAACTTCGATCCCGCAGATTCTCTCGCAACTAGGCGGTTTCAATGTCACAGGGACTGCACTTGGCCAATTCAACCAAGGGGCAACTATTGATATTGGTGGTTATGGGGCCACTTCAGGCAGTACAACCTTAGTGTTAATCAATGGCCAAAAAGTGAGCCCTATTGATTCTAGCGCAACGCCATGGGAAATCATCCCAGTTCAATCGATTGATCGTATCGAAGTAATTAAAGGTAGTGCAGGGGTTCAATATGGCGATCGCGCAGTGGGTGGTGTCATTAACATCGTGACTAATGAAAGTCAGAAATCAATTAATCAAGCATCTGCAACCATAGGTAGCTTTGGCACAACCGGCATGAACGCAATTTTTCAGAACAAATTTAACGACACGCTTTTTAAGATTTCAGGCAATGCCAGTCACTCAGATGGCTGGAGACAAAATACTGCGTCGGACCAATATTCAATTAATGCCCGCATTACCCAATATTCCGAGAAAAGCTCTGCCTACCTAGAAGTTTTCGGAAATCACAACAAAAATCACACGCCTGGTGCAGTGATAGCGCCTATTGGACAAGGCAACCCGCGCGATGTGAAATGTGACATTTATAGTTGCTTCAAAGGAGCAAACAACAAGTATGACAACTACGGACTAGGATTAGGGACTACTTACGAAATCACAAATAGTGTGAAATTTGAAGGTGATTTTTCTTACAAAAACACAAAGTCTGAATTTTTCAAGAATGGCGATAATCAAGGCGATCCTTTAAATGGCTACGCCCTCTATAACCCTCCCCAATACTCTGCCTACAGCGCAAACTATAGCCGATGGCGCATGGACTTTTCACCACGTCTAAAAATAGACTTAGAAAAATTAGGAAACCTAGTCGTTGGATACGACTATGCTCATTCCTCAGGCAAGCAAAACGATCTAAATTTGCTTAATGATGGCCCTTCTCTATCAAAATCGAGTGCTGCATTGATCGATAATTCTTTTTACTTGAACCAAAGATTGCCACTTCAAGAAAATTTGGATTTAACAACCGGATTTAGAAGACAAACCCAGCGCATAAGTGCGAATGATGATGACGGATATGATTTATCTAATGCCAAAAAAACCACATCCGCTAATGCTTGGGAGTTGGGGCTTAACTATAAATTTTCAGATGCTGAGAAAGTTTATATTAAATACGGCCAATCTTTCCGATTTCCCAATATTGACGAGTTCTGGGGATATAGCAGCAGCGGTAGAACTTTCTTTGGAGGCTTAATTAATCCCCAAATAGATCGCACGGCAGAAATTGGTTCAACTTTTGAAATAGGTAATACAAAGCTTACAACCTCTATTTTCCAAACACAAACAGAGGATGGCATTCGATATAACGTTGGTACTCAAAAAAACATCAATGATGCAAACATAGTTGAAAGAAAAGGCGTTTACTTGAGCACTGCATCTTTGATGACGGATCGACTAAGTTTTTACACAAACTCAAAGCTACAAGAAGCAATCTATGAAGATGGGCCATATAAAGGAAAGTCTTTCGATCTTGTGCCGAAACTTCTAATTAATGCTCGTGTGAATTATAAGTTCGACAATGATTGGTCTTTGGGCTTAGTGACGAACTACGTTGGCAGTCAATATTATGATGGCGCAAATGATAAAAGCGCTTACACCAAAATGCCTTCTTACATTGTCAGCGATTTATATTTGAATAAAAAAATTAATCAATGGGATTTTAGATTGGCTATTAAGAACTTATTAAACGAGCGTTATGCAACTTACGGTGGCTTTCAAAATAAAAACGACCCAAGTTTTTATGCTGGCTACTATTACTACCCAAGTGATCCGAGATCAGTATTTGCAACGCTAAGCTATAATTTTTAAACCCCAACCCTTATCCGACAAAAACCGTCGGATAAGGGTTACAATATGATTAAATATAAATGGAGTTTGTTATGTCTTCAAAAACACAAAATTCAACGCTCATCGGAATGGCGCTAATGGCCTTAATTTTACTCACGCGTAGCAGTCATTTTGGCACCAGCTTTCTATTACCTGATGCAACCATCGCAGCACTTTTCTTAACTGGTATGTTGATGCAAAAAGTACGCTGGTTAGCGATCGCTATTGCCGTTGCTTTTGCCGTAGATTTTTATGCTTTGGGATTTGCTGGCGTTGCAGATTACTGCATGTCATTGGGCTACTGGGGCCTAATTCCAACATACGCTATGGTATGGGGCGCTGGTCGTTATATTGCTAAACAAGAACAACCTTTTAATTTAAGCATTTTTATACCTGCCGCTTTGATAGCTACTAGCCTAGCTTTTGTTTTATCAAACGCGTTTTGGTATGCATTTTCAGACAAGGTGAGCGGCTTAACTATTGCTGAGTTTTCAGCACGTGTAGCTCAATACTTCACACCCTACCTTGGCTACACAGCTTTCTACTTAGGCGTCGCTTGGATTGCACAAGCCGCTTTCCAAAAGCTAGCTAATCACCAAAGCAAAATCGCTTAACGGTTTACAAACTTAAGCCGCGTGACTCCAGCATCTAATGCAATTTGGGTCACGCTTCCATAATTAACTTCCATCCCCGATGCTTCTCGTAAGGGGACCTCTAAAGCCTCTGCTACTAATGCTCTGATAACACCTGCATGCGTAAAAACTAGCGCCTGTTTATAGTTTTGATGCTTATCCAAATCATATAAAAAAGTTTTCGCTCTTAGATGCAAGTCAACATAAGATTCACCATTGGGCGGCGCTTGCATTACGTGTTCATCCGTCCAATCACCCACAACACCCTGCGGAATATCTTCCCAAGCCTTTAACCCCCAATCCCCAAAACTAAGCTCTAGCAAACGAGCATCTGTAAGCAGTGATGAAAAATTAAAATGATCTACCGCTCTTTGCGCTAGCTTCGCACAGCGCTGAAGAGGGCTGCTAAATACTAAGGGGTTCACCAAATGGGCAAGCTTTGGCATCAGCATCGACCACTCCATATCGAAACTCTCTGCCAGCCCAACATCGGCTTGTCCGTAGCAAACACCAGAAGCAACATCTGGCGTTGTGTGCCGCACTAAATAAACATCCATTAAATCCTCAAAAAAGCACGTAATTTTATGCGTCGATTATTGCATATGGCAGGAATTTTCCAACAGTAGTGTCATAGTTTTACAATTTATGGTTGACATATTAAACCCCTAACGCCTCAACAAGCACGCATAGCTAGCTTAAAGCAGCAGAAAGAGCGTGCGGGCAAGTTACTTAAAGCTGAGAAAGATAGACAGAAGTAACAGAAAGCTTCACAACAGATACAACGGGCTAATAAAACACTAGGCAATATTTAAATCTTAACAAATGTGAAATGCGGTTTTAATAATCAGTTACTAAAATCATTTCCGTAAATTACTTATCATTTAAGTGTTTATCTCCTCTTTTTGGACACTGTTAACGCAGTGTCCATTTTTTTGCTTTAATTATCTGCTGATAAGTATTTTCTAACCAATTTAATTGCTAATGCAAAAAGTAATATCACTAGCACACAACCTAAAAAGTCCCCAATCATCATAATGATAGCCCCCAGTAAGGGCGTGTCTGCTATTTTGACTGACTTTAAATAAATTATATGCGCAACACTATTAAAGAATGCTGCAGTAAAGCAAATGATTAATAGCTGTGAAATTTGTAGATTGTAGAATAGATTATCTAATTTGAGACAGCGTTTAGAAATGTTGACTGCAAAATATGGATTGATTGCAGAAATTGCGCTAACAACAACTAAGTGAGAAATTGGATAAAGTAGGATGTCAGAGGTAATCATTGCCCCTATAAACAGTCCTGCAATAGCAATATAATCAAACAATAAGATTGATAATAATTTTATTTCGGCAGGTAAGAATATCCAATTGACAAATGGATTAAGCTCTAAACCGCTAAAAAAGAATATATTGAGTTGATAAAAAACAACCCAAGCTGTTGCTATACCAGCAACAATAAAAACTGTTATCATTTAAAAAACTATATTTTAATAAAACACTATTATCTAAAATATAGCTTTATTAGTACATCTTTATTTGATAGCCTTTACCATTAACTTACCTAATTTAGCAAAATATTCATTAGCTTGAGTTGTAGCTTGTACCTAATTTAGCAAAATATTCATTAGCTTGAGTTGTAGCTTGCACATACTTAACACGGTTATCAATTTCATCAATGACTAATTCAATGTAGCCTTTTTTACGCAACGTTTTTAAGTGTCTGAATGCGGTGGAAGTAGAGATTTCAGTTGTCATGTGCATTGCGTTAACTACTGTAATGGCTTGATTGTTTTGCCAATAAGTAATTAATAAATTCAATATTTTTGTTTCCGTTGAATCAAGTTTTGGGTATTCCAATAATTTTTCAGATGCAACTGCTAAATTAATAAACCTCTTATACATATCGCTATAGTTTGTCATATATCCTCCAAATAAACTCCTAAAGTATCTAAGTGTTAATTTGTTTTTATTTTTACAACGTTTATTTTCAACTTAAAAATTTTAAATTGTTGAAAAATAATAGGCAATATTAGTTCTTTAACAATCGATTATCAAAATGCATATTAATAACTGCTTATCTTTTAGCATTTATCTCCTTTTTTGGGCGCTGTTAATTGCAGTGCCCATTTTTTTGCTTTTCTCATACAAAGTCGTTTTAAACGAAAAATTACCAATGGTTGAAAACTTTGGTTATCTGTTGCACAGCCCTGCGATGGCAGAAAACAATAACATCCATTAGATTCACTACAGATTTAACCCTGCGATGGCAGAAAACAATAACACCCAGGAGATTCACTACAGATTTACGATTTTAGAGTGTCAGAATAGATTAAGTTTGCTATAATGCCCGTCTTTCGCGATGTTCAAACATCGAGAAATGATGGCTGGGTAGCTCAGTTGGTAGAGCAGCGGATTGAAAATCCGCGTGTCGGCGGTTCGATTCCGCCCCCAGCCACCACTTACTAAAGGCTCACAGAAATGTGGGCTTTTTTATGTCTGAAAATTCTACTGCTTAAGTTCTTGGCCGTCCTTGTAAGTGCTTTGGTACTTAACACTTCCATCTTTATTCCATGCAGTTTCTACGCCTTCTTTGTTGCCCTTGACAAAGTGGCTTTGCACTCGCGTTTGCCCATTTTCGTACCACTGTGTGAAACTTCCGTGTTCGCGTCCATCTTTATAATTAGCTTCTAGCTTAAGCTGGCCATTCTCATACCATTGTTTCCAAACACCATCCTCTTTGTCATCCACATAATTAGTTTGAATATATATGGCTCCGCTGGGATACCAAAATGTCTCAAGGCCCTGCCTTTGACCTTTCACAACGTTGACTTCGTATTTGGGCTTTCCATCAACATATTGCTGTTTTTGAACCCCAGTAAAGTTCTTATCGAAAATTGTTTGCGCAACGACTTTACTGGTAACCATTGTTAAAAAAAGGCTGAATAGTATTAAGTTAAGTGATTTCATAACAATATTAAATAATTAAATATTTTATTTCGATAGCAAATAAGTTGATTTGTTCCAAGTTAAATCCTAACAGTAAAAAATACATTTAATCATTTGGAGCATCCTGAAATGCTTGTCATAATTCAGCCATACATTTTCATTGTCATCGAAATATGCAAAACAAAACTGTTAATACAGTCATGAATCATGACGGTCCTCGGTTCTATTCAGCCCCCACCACTAATTAAGCTCACAGAAATGTGGGCTTTTTTTACGTCTAGAACTTCTACAATATTTCCACTGTTCAAAACAGATCAAATGGCTTGGCAATCCTTTAAGTGGGGATGATCAAATCTGTCCTACCTGCTCGATACTATCTGATCATATTGATGTTTTTTAACAACAATCTCAAAAGCGTCGTGTTACGCGACGCTTAAATTAAAAATATCTTATAAGGCAATAACTTCAACCAGACAATCATGTGAGGTAGGTGAGTGACCCATGTCCCCAAAGGCGTTTGAGCTCACAGAATTCACGACCCCATTATTAAGCTGTCGCCAATACCCAAGCGTCGTTACCACAATGCCCTTGTTTACGTCGGTGGTTACCTTAGCGACCGCTTCGAAAGAGCCGCGATTGTTGAGAACCTTTGCCCGGCCTCCATCAATTAGTCCCCTATCCATGGCATCCGCAGGATGTATCATTACAAACTGTTCGCCCTGGCCTTTAATCTTGCTCTCAAAGTTGGCGTAGGATGAGTTAATGAAGCCATGGCTCTTTGGCGCGAGAATGTTTAGGGGATACTTTTTGGCGAGTTCGGGATTCGCTAATGCAGTTTCCTTTGATGGAACGTAGTCAGGGAGCTCAGGAATATCTTCCCCAGGCTGAAAGTCTTCATACATCTGCCTAAATGGCCCAGCGACAAAATTCTTCGCACCGACAACCCTGAATTCACATTTACCCGAAGGCGTTGGAAAGTTACCTTCCTTGTGGGGTGCACGATTATCTTTTGTACCGACATTTAACCTAAAGTAGCCGTGTTCTTTTAGATAATTTAAGTCAATGCCATTACAGGCAGGAGAGCTCCAATCAACATAATGCTCGAGGCATTCTGTGTCATTCCATTTAAAATTCTCTTCCTCGAACCCTAAACGCTTGGCTAGCCGTCTAAAAATTTCATTATTTGGTATGGCCTCACCTGGGGACTCAATACATTTGGTGTTGTATGTTAGGTACAAATGACCCCATGAAAGAATAATGTCCTCTTGCTCTGCCCCCATTGATGCTGGCAGCAATATATCTGCGTAGGCAGCGGTGTCAGAAATAAAATGCTCTGCCGAGACGAGGAACAAATCCTCACGACTAAGTCCTTCTATGATCTTCTCAGATTCGGTCGCTTGAGTAATGGGATTGGTGTTCCAACACATCATGGACTTAATAGGAACATTAAGCTTCTGCTCCCCAGTTAGCACTCGACCCAATTGCAAGTTATTGACGACCTGAGTGCCTTTTGGAATTAAATCTGGACGGCAAATCACATCAAATCGGTATGGGTGCTCCCAAACTGGAAACTGAAGAATACCGCCGCCGACATGACGCCATGCGCCAGTTAATGCTGGAAGCGATGTAACGGCGCGAATTGCCTGACCACCCCCCCAGCTTTTTTCTAAGGCAACGCCGATTCTGATTGCTGAAGGCTGGGTTGTTGCATACTCTCTTGCTAATTTACGAATGTCGTCCGCGGGGATGCCAGTGATTGTCTCAGCCCACTCAGGCGTTCTTTCATTAGCTTTTTCTGCCAGCTCAGTAAAACCAACGGTATAGTTATCCACATAGTCCTGATCAACCAAACCCTCACCGATAATCACGTTCATCATCGCCATGGCTAATGCGCCGTCAGTGCCCGGTTTAGGGCAGATATGCCAATCGGCTTCTTTCGCTGTTTTTGACGCATAAGCATCAATCACAACAACTTTGGAGCCATTTTTTTGGGCTTCCTTAATAATATGCCAATGATGCAGATTGGTACTCACCGAGTTACAGGCCCAGATAATAATAAATTTAGCGTGGATAAAGCTTTCTGGATCAACACCTGCGGTTGGGCCAACAGTAAGCAGCCATGCCGTGCATGAGCCCTCGCCACAAAAGGTTCTTTCTGTAACTGTCGCGCCTAGTCTTGCAAAAAAGGCATCACCCCCATTTAAGCCATGCACCAAGCCCTGATTGCCCAGATAGCTGTTAGGCATAATCGCTTGAGAGCCATGCTCTTTGATAATTGTATGCCATTTATCGACGATGGTATCGAGTGCTTCGTCCCATGAGATGCGCTCGAATTGTTTGGTGCCTTTAGGCCCAACGCGTTTCATCGGGTATAAAAGACGATCTGGATGGTAATGTCGTTTTTCGAAGTCATTCAATTTGACGCACAGCCCACCACGTGTCATTGGATGATCAGCGTTGCCTTTAACAGCGACGAGTTTTTCATCCTTGACGTGGAAAACCATGGAGCAGGTATCTGGGCAGTCATGTGGGCAACCGCCATGATATGTCTTGATTGAGCTGTCTTTTAAGTCATCCATCATGAACTCCGAAAAATTTTAACTGCGCAAAAAGAAAAATATTTAAAAAAATATACACCTAAAATAATAAAAAAAATAGTGAAATAGTAGGCAAGAAAATTACGAATGTTAAAGCTAAAAAGGCCAACAAAAAGATGGGACTTTCTATCCCTACACACATACAAGCTTTACTTTATAGGTAATTTAAAGCTGGCTAATCTTGTCAAGAAAGCGCTATTTCTGCATTGCTCGAATAACAACGCCTTCAGCTTTTAATCCATGCTGAAAGTCAGATATACTGATTTGATCAATTTAATAAGGTGAGAATATGAAGGCGCTAAGAGGGTTATTGATTGTGTTATTTTCTGTGTACATGCCAATGACATTTGCAGATACACAGAGTGTTGATTTTGTTGATCTCAAAGATGGGGATGTGGTGACCAGCCCATTTAAGGTTAAGTTTGCAGTGACTGGCATGGTCGTGGCGCCGGCTGGTGAGCCAAACGCTAATCATGGGCACCATCATTTGTTAATTAATGTCGAAGGTGTTCCTGCTGGCGAGGTAGTGCCTGCGGATGAAAAGCATATTCATTTTGGTAAGGGGCAAACGGAAACGTTGGTGAGTTTACCAAGCGGCAGATACACAATGACTTTGCAGTTTGCAAATGGTTTACATCAGTCTTATGGTGAAGTGATGCGAAAAAGCATTCAGATTACGGTGAAGTAAAATTGTGTGTCATCGCAGATATCAATAATGAACGCCATCAAATTTTCAATGGAAATGGCATCCTTTAGTGTCATCTGTGATTGTCACTTTTTTGCATTGCGGAGTTAGCTGTATGATGGCCCAAAAACGTTGCTCTGGTCGGCACACATCATGTTAAAACCGAGATTAGATAATCCAAATGAAATTCGTCAGCAAGTTTGGCGAGAGCTAGAAAAAGCTTGTCTTGATCGGCATCATGCTTGGAGAACACCAGTCATGGCGACGACTTCAAGCGATGATTCGGTGAATGCTAGAACGGTTGTTCTCAGAAAAGTGGATCGATTTAATCAATCTTTGATGATTTTCACAGATCAGCGAAGTCTTAAAGTGCGTGAAATCATCAAGCAACCCAAAGCAGTGTTTGCATTTTGGAGTCCACGTTTAAATTGGCAGCTACGTGTTGAGGTTGAAGTGTCAGTGATGAAAGATTTAACAATGATGAATACTTTGTGGCAAACCATTAAAGATAGCCCAAGTGTGATGGATTACTTGCATGCACAAGCACCTGGGACAGCTTTAGCAAAGGCTACGACTGGTCAAGCGCCCGCAACCGAAAACAATCAATTTGCTGTGCTAACGGCAGCAGTAATAAAAATCGATTGGCTTGAATTATCAAGAGAAGGACATCGGCGCGCCAAGATAACAAATGACAATTGGGAGTGGCTAGTTCCCTAGGCAATCAATCGATCTGATGCATATTTTGCAACAAACTGTTCAATTTCGTCGTTAATTTCATCATGTGCGGTGAGCCCATTAATCCAGCGTTCAGAAATGGCGCTTACCCCCAGAGTCGCGCCTAGTATTGCACCCAACACAGCCCCACGATGGCAGTTATCACCACCGGCATTGGTATTCGCTACCAAAGCACTCTCAAAGTCATCATGGTAACGCGCAGCTAGATAAAGTACTGAAGGGAATGCTTGGTCCACATAACAAGCGGGGCTTAGCAGCCCGCCAATGACCTCCAAATCTGATCTTTGGCGAAGGCGCACATTCTCAACCACCTGATCCGCTGGAAAGCCCAAGTTTTGTGCTGCCGCATAGGCAAGCTGCTCTAAATCCGGACTCGTCTCTTGGAAAAGATTAAACAGTAACTTGCTCAGTTCAAGGGTATGCCGTTCAAGCACGGATGATCGATGCGTCAGCCTTTGTTGCGATAATGCAGCTTCGTTGGTGGCTTGAAGGTTGTTTTCTGCCAAGCTTGCTAGAATCACCAAAGGCAAACTTACTAAGCCGCCGATAGACGCTGTGTCGTGGCCTTCATTACCCGCGCAATTTTCTGGTGCCACTCCATTGGCGTAGTTGGCAAAAAAATCACGATGATAGGACTCTGCGTAGGTATCGTTATGTTGATCCGGCGTGGTCATAAAACGAATATAACCGTTCAAGAAATCTGTTTGATTATAAGCGCCCTTGCCATTCAGTGTGCGCAATAACACTCGAGCACACAACAAATTGAGGGTGTTATCACCAGCATGCATTCCCTGGTGATAATGGCGATTGGCTGGACCCCAGTGATGTTTTTTACCTTTAAGAATCACATCGCCAACAATATCCCCATCCTGAGAGCCGCGACCAGCTTTTGCGGTGTTAGCTAAAGACATAATCGAGTTAGGATGATGTGCTTTGGGTGCGTGATAATCACGTATCTGCCCAAAGTCTTTTGCTAATGCAGAGATGTCGTAATACCAATGCACTGGCATGGCGAGCGAATCCCCAACAAACAAACCCCATAACAAGCCTCTCATTCGATCAGCCTTACTTGGAAGTTTATAAGTCATATGGGGTCCTTGATTATAGTCGTTGGCAAATCAGATCTTTTAAGACTGCCAATTAAGGGCAAAGTTTAAAATATTATGTATTAACCATGACGATCTAGTCCACAATGAAACTCTTAACATAAAAGCCTCTATTAATATTATGTAAAAAAATATCGCACTTTCAAGCCGTTAACTTTTCGGACTATTTCGCATTATCTCGCACTAAGTTCTTACGGTTCTTTGCAGATACTTTTTTTGCGGGAAGGTATGGTCATCGAGCTGTGGTTTTAGAGACGGTTGCCGCCGTGCCTAGCATGGTGGGTGGTGCGCTTCAACATCTCAAATCTTTAAGAAGCATAAAAAGTGATGATGGCTGGACCAAGGTTCTTTTAGACGAAGCCGAAAACGAGCGTATGCACTTGATGACCTTTATTGAGATTGCAAAGCCCAATGCAATTGAACGGTTGATGATAGTCGTGGCACAGGGCTTGTTTTATAACCTTTTCTTTTTGCTTTATTTATTCTCAGCAAAAACCGCGCATAGATTAGTGGGTTACTTCGAGGAGGAAGCAGTTTATAGCTACAGCGAATACTTGAATGGTATTGAAAATGGCAAGTATGAAAAAATTTCAGCACCCCAGATTGCTATTACCTATTGGAATCTTGGCGAAGATGCAAGATTGTCAGATGTGATTATTGCTGTCAGAAATGACGAAATGAACCACCGTGATGTTAACCACCACTTTGCGACGCTGTTAACTTAAAAGTCGCTACCAAAAACGTTTAAAACGGTTCGAAGACATACTGATTCCTATCGCTTAAAGGCAATTAGCACCAATCCAAAAGCAACCAAAACAATCCCTAGCCAATCTTTTAGCATTGGTTTTTCGCCTAAAAATAAAAATGCTAGTACAGCAACAATGACAATACTAAATTTATCAATCACCAGGACTTTTGATGCCTCGCCGATTTGAAGTGCTCGATAAAAACAAACCCAAGAGGCGCCTGTGGCAACACCAGACAACCCTAGGAAAAGCCAAGTATGTTTGGAAAGATTAAACGGATTAGCCCACTTGCCAGTTAAATATACAAATAGTGTTAAAAGAAGCAAGACCACTGCCGTTCGAATGAGCGTAGCTAGATCAGAATCAATCCCTTGAATGCCTACTTTTGCGAGTATAGTGGTGAGCGCAGCAAAAATTGCCGATAAAAACGCCCAAAATATCCAAGATGATGCAGCCATTACTCCACCTCCACCATCACCTCGTTACGTCTTAAAAAAGGTAAGGTCCAAGGTGGGTTATATCTAGCCAATTCTGGACTGCCAATCATTAATAGATGTTTGCTTGCAACCCAGGCTTTGAGTTTCTCTACTTTTGTGGCCATCTTGTCCTCATCAACCAAGCCAGAAAATCGAATGAGTGCAAATTTCTGAGCAGGCACTAATTGAATATTAACGAGCGGATTATTTGGCTTTGGCAAAGTCTCTAACGAGTATTGACTCGGTATCACAAAATACACTTTCCAACGATTCCCCGATTGCCGAATACCCACAGGTGCAGTCATTGATATTTTCTTCGACTGCGGTTCCATGGACACGGGAACCGTCATGCTAATTTTTTCAGACTGACCAGATGGCCCTGTATTGTTGCCAAAAATAAAGTCCGCAATCAGCCTAAAGCCTTTTCCAGAAGCCTCGCGCATATCTCCATCCACGACAACCTCAGCGATGATTTTTGGCGCATACGCTCGCACTTCAAAAGACTCATCTTTTTGAAGAAGGGTAAATTTAGGTTCTTCACTGGCCATGGCAGAATTTGAAAATATCAGAAACCCAAAAATCCATATTAGCATTTTTAACCTCCCCTGTTACAAATAAAAAAGGCAGCATTCGCTGCCTTAAAAGTCTGAAAGTAACAGATACTTATTTAGCTTTATGCATAAAAGTATGCACCTCATCACGGGTGACTGTACCGTCTTTGTCCGCGTCAATCGCGTCAAAGTTTTTATATACTTTTTTCAAGCCTTTCGCTTCCTCTTTCGTCAAAGTACCATCTGCATCTTTATCTGCTGCAGCGAATTCTTTTGAACGTTTTTGATGCAATTTGTCATGTTCATTGTGTGGTTTGGGTCCACAGCTATTGAGTTCTTTTTTCGTCAGGGTGCCATCTTTATCGGTGTCCATCACATCAAATTTCTCAGCGCAAACCGCTTTGGCCTCTTCACGATCTAGGGTGCCATCTTTGTCTTTATCTGCTTGCTCAAAAGTAACCTTTGAATGCATTTTGCAATGCTCGCCCATACTGTCATGATCAGCAAATGCAGCGCTTGTTGTTGTCATCAATGCCGCAATTAATAATGTTTGGATTTTTTTCATGCTTTTCTCCCGTCGATTAAGTAATCATTTAATACGACTTAGGTTGCCATTGCAAGTTCAAAATGTTGATAACAATCAATTGATAGCCATGATCATCTTTAGATTAAATTTAATTAGTCACTAGGGTTGAATAATATAAATGGACCCCCATTATCATCATATAATGCATTTTTTGTATTTTTCATCAATCCAAATTAAGAGGAAGTTGGATGGCTAATTTCAAGCAGATTTATCAAAAATTTTTAAACCTAGCTAACGCAGTTGAAGAGCTTTCAGAATTTCCGGTGTTGGATCCTGTTGAGCAAAAAATGTTGGCACTGCTCAGCAAATATTGGTCTGGAAAGCAAAAGATCACTGTGGTCGAGGCAATGCACATGACCAACGAAATCTCGACTTCTACTATTTTTCGCTACCTCAAAAAGTTGCGCCAAAAAGGCTATATTGAGTTGGTGGTAAATGATTTTGACAACCGCGTAAAATATGTTTCCGCCACCGCACAGACGGATAGTTACTTCAGCAAAATGGGCAAGCTTATGATGAAAGCTTCCAGCTAAAAACTGCTGAGATCTTCCGATGCACTTGTTTTTCAATCATATAAGCAAAGCGACGCTTTGTATATTTGGCGTTGTTTTGGCTTGGGTATGCTTTTTTAGACTGAATGGCTTTATTTTTTCATTCCTTGAAGAAACCCAGTTTATTAATTGGATTTTTATACCATCAGGCATTCGTTTGGTCAGCGTGCTTTTGTTTGATGAACTTGCAGTGGTTGGACTATTTATTGGCGCGATCATCTCGAGCCATGTGTTTTCAATCAACATGACTGAAACCTTAGTCATTAGTCTCATTTCAGCACTTAATCCTTACATTGCTGTTCACATCACCAAACATTTACTCAAGGTAGACCATATCCTCTCTAAACTGGGTGCGAAAGAGTTGATTTTAATGGCTATATTTTCTGCAGCATTTAATACCCTAAGCCATCACTTATACTTTCATTTGGCAGCACTTAAAGCCTCCTGGGCAAACTGCGCTAAAATGTTCGTGGGTGACTTAATGGGCATTGCATTAACGTTAATATTTTTCAATATCGCATTAAAACTCATCAGAAGATCAACGCTCGCAAACGCTTAACACTCACAAAGTACTTATGAAAAAATTTCAAGATATTGAAGCAGCTGCACTTCACTCACTGCTCGAAACACAAAAAATTTATCTGATCGATGTACGTAATGACGATGAAGTTACGCGAGGCGTTATTCCAGGCGCCATTTACATCACCTTATCCTCGATCCCCTCTGTTGATTTATCACCGCTAGAGAATCAAACCGTGGTGTTTTACTGCCACGCAGGCGTGCGTTCGGCACAGGCCGCTGGTTTTGTAGCGGAAAAAGTCGAAGCGAACATTTATAATTTGCGCGGCGGCGTTTTAGCTTGGGCGAATGCTGGCTTTGGATTGACAGAACTTAAGTAAACACATGATGAATTTTGATCAAGAGCTGAACACACGCGGACTCAAATGCCCGCTCCCCATTTTGCGCTGCAAAAAAGCGCTTTCTGAGCTAGAAGCTGGCCAAGTGCTCAAAGCTTATGCGACTGATCCAGGCGCAGTAAAAGACTTTCAAGCATTTTGCAAACAAACGGGCCACGTGATGCTTTCGTTAGAAGAAACTAAAGAAGTTGATACACCAGTATTTGTATTTCTCATACAAAAAAAGGCGGCTTAGTTTTTTACTAGGCCACCTTTCTGAAGTTCACTGAATCAAACTTATTTCGCTAGTTTTGCCAATTGCGCATTGAGCTTATCTAAGCTCGCTGTAAATTCTGCAACACGGGCTTTCTCTTGATTCACAACCTCTGTTGGTGCGCGCGCTACAAAACTCTCATTGGTTAACTTGCCGCTTGCCTTCGAAATTTCACCTGACAAACGTGCGATTTCTTTACCCAAACGATCTTTTTCAGCCGCAACATCAATCTCGATTTTTAGCATCAGTCTGAAATCACCTGCTAATGCCACTGGTGCATCTGCCTCAGGCAAATCAGCCACAATTTCGACATCTGCCAACTTAGCCAAGGCTTTTAAGTGCGGTGCATAGGCTTGTAACTTAGTGACATCACCAGCAGCAATCAAAGGCACTTTAGTTGCAGGCGAAATATTCATTTCGCCACGCAAGCTACGGCAAGCGTCAACGGATTCTTTTAGCAAGGCCACCCAAGCTTCTGCAACCTCATCAATCTTCTCAGGCTGAGCTTTAGGGTAGGCTTCCAACATAATGCTTGGGCCAGTACGTCCGCTCATTTTGCCTATCGTTTGCCAAATCTCTTCCGTGATAAACGGCATGACTGGATGTGCCAAACGAAGAATGGTTTCTAAAACACGCAACAATGTGCGGCGAGTTGCCCGTTTTTCAGCGTCTGAACCTTGCTGGATTTGTACCTTAGCAATCTCCAAATACCAATCGCAATACTCGTCCCACACAAACTTATAAATACTTTGCGCGACGTTATCAAAACGGTAGTCTGCAAACCCTTTTTCAATATCCGCTTCTACACGTTGCAATAGACTCACAATCCAACGATCCGCTTGTGAGAAGCTTAAATAGCCTGCTGGCTGGGTGCTGCATTCCTCAAAGCCACAATCTTGGCCTTCAGTATTCATCAGCACAAAGCGGGTTGCATTCCAAAGCTTATTGCAGAAGTTACGGTAGCCTTCGCAGCGTTGCATATCAAACTTGATATCACGACCAGGGCTCGCAAGGCTCGCAAATGTAAAGCGCAAGGCATCTGTACCAAAAGCCGAAATGCCTTCAGGGAATTCTTTGCGTGTTTTCTTTTCAATGCTTTCCGCTTGTTTAGGATTCATCAAGCCAGTGGTGCGCTTCTTCAATAAATCTTCTAGCGAAATGCCATCAATCAAATCAATCGGATCAAGCACGTTGCCCTTTGATTTAGACATTTTTTGGCCTTCCGCATCGCGGATTAATCCATGAACATAAACGTCTTTAAATGGAATTTTGCCTGTGATGTGCTTGGTCATCATGACCATACGCGCCACCCAGAAGAAAATAATATCGAAGCCCGTCACCAGCACAGATGAAGGCAGGAACTGTTGCAAGGCAAGATTAGCCGCATCTTTCGCCTCGTCGCCAGTCCAATCTAAGGTAGAGAAAGGCCAAAGCGCTGATGAATACCAAGTGTCGAGTACGTCATCATCACGTTTTAGATTGCCTGTATAACCATCTTTGGCGGCTAGGGATTTAGCTTCAGCTTCATCATGGGCAACATAAACTTTGCCATCTTCGCTATACCAAGCTGGGATTTGATGCCCCCACCAAAGCTGACGTGAAATACACCAATCCTGAATATTATTAAGCCATTGGTTGTAGGTGTTGACCCAGTTTTCTGGATAGAACTTAATCTCACCAGAGGCCACCACATCAATCGCTTTTTGCGTAATGCTTTTACCATCTGCTGACGGTTTGCTCATCGCTACAAACCATTGGTCAGTGAGCATAGGCTCAATCACAACGCCAGTGCGGTCACCGCGCGGCACTTTAAGTTTGTGTTTATCAATCTTGACTAAATAGTTTTGCGCTTCTAGATCTGCAACGATTTGCTTACGTGCCGCAAAACGCTCCAACCCAACGAGATTTTTAGGCAAATCGATCGATGGCTTTGCTTCGCCGTTAGCAGCATAGACTTCTGCCGCGCTTGGTACGAAACCTTCAAGGTTCAAGATAATGATCTTATCCAAACCCTGTCTTTGACCAACCATATTGTCGTTAAAGTCATGCGCTGGCGTCACTTTTACCACACCGGTGCCGAACTCTTTATCCACATAATCGTCAGCAATAATCGGGATTTCACGGTCACATAAAGGCAACTTCACTTGATTGCCAATGAGGTGTTTGTAACGCTCATCTTCAGGATGTACCATCACCGCAACGTCGCCCAACATGGTTTCTGGACGTGTCGTCGCAACCGTTAATTGGCCTGAGCCATCCGCCAATGGGTAATTGATGTGCCACATTGAGCCATCTTCTTCTTCAGAAATCACTTCCAAATC
>Ga0209188_1001647_pt1 | contig 17488 bp, 18 predicted proteins | sample C_130625_EF_Meta_FD_187307 | JGI IMG/M metagenome (GOLD analysis project Ga0209188, IMG submission 187307) | Freshwater microbial communities from Lake Croche, Canada to study carbon cycling - C_130625_EF_MetaG (SPAdes) (version 2) | ecosystem: Environmental > Aquatic > Freshwater > Lake...
CCACAGGCCACCCCACTCAAGCTTGTTTAAACCCCAAAGCCTCCCACCCCTGTCTGCCCAACGCCTCCAACACCTCCACATTACGCTCATAAATCAGCGACGCATCCGGGAATGCAGCCACAGCCTTATCGATACTTTGCTCACGCAGCAAATGCAGCGTGGGGTAAGGCGCGCGGTTGGTGAAGTTGCTGATGTCGTCCGACTGTGTGCCCGCAAACTGGTAGCGCGGGTGAAAGTCGGCGATTTGCAGCACGCCCTCTAATTCCATCGACTGCAACACCGATTCGCAGTCAAACAAAAATTCATTGAACGCCAAAAAGTCTGGCAGCAGCTTGGGTGCGATCAATAAGGTGGTGTCTAGCACCGCGGCGTCGGTATCCACCAACAACTGCATCTCCTGTTGCAACATGTGCAACACCTGCTCGGGTTCGCTGTCCATGCACACCACCATACGCACTTGCTGTTTGGCGACCACGGCTTTGGCGAAAGGACACAAGTTCAAACCAATCACTGCTTTGTCCAGCCATTGCTGCGTGTCTGAGACAACCAGCGATTCGATACTCATGCTGAAAAGACTTTGCCAGTCAATCGCGCATGCTCTTTGGTGGCAAACCTATCGGTCATGCCAGCGATGTAATCGGCAACGGCGCGCGGCAAATCGCTGCGGGTGGCGTGTCCCTGGGGCATGGCAGTAGGCTGGTGCAAATACGCTTCAAACAACTCGCGCACTACCTGTCTTGCCCATTCGGTGGTTTGCAACACCTGTGGATGTTTATACAAGCTGTGCATTAAAAATAATTTCAACTCGCTACTGGACTCCCGCATGCCCAGACTGAAGCGCACCAAAGGTGGCATGCGGCGCACCTCATCTGCAGTTTCGGGTGCGTACTCTTTCAACGCGGCGCGTGTGGTTTCCATCACGTCATACACCTGATCACTCAGCATGCGGCGTATGGTTTCATACAGCAAACGTCTGCCTGATAGTTTTGGAAATTCATCTTGCACGCGCAGACGGTAAGCGTTGAACAACACCACTTCCTGCAATTGCTCCATGCTGATCAGCCCAGAGCGCACGCCGTCGTCTATGTCGTGTGCGTTGTAAGCCATCTCGTCGGCCAGGTTGCATAACTGTGCTTCCAGCGATGGTTGTTGGCGAAGTAAAAACCGCGCACCCACACCACTGGGTTCGGCTTCTTCCAACATCTGCGCATTGCGTACCGAGCAATGTTTCAATATGCCTTCGCGGGTTTCAAAGCACAAATTCAAGCCATCAAACTGCGGGTAACGCTCTTCCAACTTATCCACGACACGCAGGCTTTGTAAGTTGTGTTCAAAGCCGCCGTAGGGCGCCATGCATTCGTTCAACGCATCCTGTCCAGCGTGACCGAACGGTGTGTGACCCAAATCATGCGCCAGTGCAATAGCTTCCACCAAATCCTCATGCAAACCCAAAGCCCTAGCGAGCGATCGTCCGAGTTGCGCGACCTCCAGCGAATGCGTCAAACGGGTGCGAAACAAATCGCCTTCGTGATTGAGAAATACTTGGGTTTTGTAGACCAAGCGGCGAAACGCGGTGGAATGCACGATGCGGTCGCGGTCACGCTGAAACACATTGCGCGTGGGCGCTTCGGGTTCGGCGAAACGCCTGCCGCGGCTCTGTGAAGGCAGGCAGGCATAGTCCGCCAAACGGATGGCGGCAGGGGCTATGTCAGCAGCAAACACTTGGCTCATGCGCGGCAGCAGGCCTGCACTACTTCTGCCACCAGCGCATCCGGTGCACCGCGCACCAAGGCTTTGCCGGGCGGGTCTATCAGCACAAAGCGTATGTCGCCAGCCTCGGCCTTTTTATCAACCCGCATATGGTGCAAATACACATCAGCACCGAGCGCGGGGCCGGTGACGGGCAAGCCCGCTTTGGCGATCAAACCAGTGAGCCGATCCACAAACGCGGCATCTACCAACCCCAGACGTTGTGACAAATGCGCGGCCATGACCATGCCGCAGCCAACCGCTTCGCCGTGTAACCAGACGCCGAAACCCAAACCGGCTTCGATCGCATGGCCAAAGGTATGGCCGAAATTGAGGATGGCGCGGATACCGGACTCGCGCTCGTCCTGTCCCACCACCCAGGCTTTGATTTCGCAACTGCGTTGGACCGCATACGCCAATGCTTGCGGATCGCGCGCCGACAAATCGTCAATATGCTGCTCTATCCAATCGAGAAACACCATGTCGGCGATAGGTCCGTATTTGATGACCTCAGCCAAACCGGCGCTCAGCTCGCGTGGCGGCAAGGTTTGCAATGTCCCCAGATCACATACGACACGCTCGGGTTGGTAAAAAGCACCGATCATGTTTTTACCTATCGGGTGATTGATGGCCGTTTTGCCGCCGACAGAAGAATCGACTTGTGCCAACAAGGTGGTGGGCACTTGCACAAAAGGCACACCGCGCATGTAACAAGCGGCGGCAAACCCGGTGATGTCGCCAATGACACCGCCGCCGAGCGCGAACAACACGGTTTTGCGGTCACAGGCTTTGCCCAGCAGCACATCAAAAATCTGGTTCAGGCTGTCCCAGGTTTTATGGCTTTCGCCATCAGGCAAGCTACACACATGAATCACCGGGTAATGCGCTGACAAACTGTGCTGCAAACGTGCCAAATACAAAGGAGCCACGGTGTCATTGGTGACAATGAGTGCAGCGCCTGCTTTGGGCAAACCTTGCCACGCAGTTTCGCTGCCTAACAAACCTGCAGCTATGGCGATGTCGTAACTGCGTTCGCCAAGGTCTATGTGTACTTGCGTGGTATGTGGGTTCATGCTGAGTCGGTTTCTATCGGTAACAAACCGGCCAATTCGAGTTGGGTAATGATCATCGTGATCATGGTCGGGATGCGAGGACGGTTGGTTTCAATGACGAAATGGGCCGCCGCTTGGTAATGCGGATCGCGTTCTTCAAACAGTTGTTTGATTTTGAATTTAGGGTCGTCGACTTGTAGCAAGGGGCGCTGGTTGTCGTGGCGCAAGCGACGGTAAATTTCTTCAGGTTGCACCCGCAGGTAAATCACGTGGGCTCGCTCACGCAGCATCCATCGGTTGGTCTCGCGCAATACGGCTCCGCCGCCGGTGGCCAAGACGCCGCAGCCGGTGCGTGTCATGTCGTCAATGACTTGGGTTTCTATGTCTCTGAATTCGGCTTCACCGTGGCTGGCGAAATAATCTTTGATGGGGCATCCAATGCGCAGCTCTATGACCTGATCACAGTCGACAAAACCCACGCCTAATTTGCGGGCCAATTGACGACCGACTGTCGATTTGCCGCTGCCCGGCATGCCCACCAATGCCAACACAATAAATATTCCTTCAAGGTGCGAAGGCACGTTGCTCCAGCATTTTAGGGCTTAGAAATATCAGCAACTCCTGTTTGTTGCGCTTGGTGGTGCGGTTACCGAACAACCAGCCCAACCATTCGCTGTCGCGCACGCCGGGAACACCGGCGCGATTGATGTTATCGCTGGTTTCGTAAATGCCGCCAATCATGACAGTGCCCCCATCCTCAACGCGCACCTGTGTGCTGACATGCTTGGTGTCTATTGCAAAACCGGCAGGTGTGCTTTGACCCACGCTGTCTTTGTGTACCTCCAAGTACATGGTGATGCTGCCATCTGGCGTGATGTGGGGGGTGACTTCCAAGCGTAAATTGGCTTTGCGAAAAGCGATGGAAGTGCTGCCGTTGGGCCCGGAGAGCTGGTAGGGCAATTCGGTACCTTGCTCGATGATGGCCTTGGATTGGTTGGCAGTGACCAAGCGTGGGCTGGCGACCACACGCCCCATGCCATCAGCTTCAAGTGCCGAGAGTTCAACACCGAGTCGTTGACTATGGGCTGGATTGAAAAAAGTGAATCCTGCATAAGCTGCATCTGCACCGAGCGCACGCGCCGCAGGGAAATTGACATTAGAGCCATCTGCGTGCGCCGATAACCTGACCCCCAGTGTGGACGCAAAGTTATCTAAGGCTTCGACAATTCTGGCTTCGATCAACACCTGACGTTGTGGTACGTCTACCCTTTGAACCAGACGGGCCACTTGCTCGAGCCGATCTGGGATATCGGTGACAAACAACTGATTGGTTCGGGCATCGGCCATGGCGCTGCCGCGACTGGTCAACAAGCGCGGGCTGGCCGTCGCAGTTGGCCCTGACCCCTGATTGAGTAGCGGCGCCAGCATGTCGGTCGCCTTGGCGTAATTGAGTGAAAACGATCGGGTTTGCAAAGGCTCGACAACTTGAATGGCATGACGCGTCTCGAGTACGTTTTTTTCACGGGCAGCGAGCTCTGCCAAGGGGGCGACCCAAATCACATTCCCCTCTTGCTGTTGCCCCAAACCACGGGTTTGCAATAGCGTATGCAACACTTGGTCCCAAGGTACATCTTTGAGTCTCATGCTGAGGTTGCCTGTCACGCTGTCAGTCATGATGATGTTGACACCACTGAATTCACTGACGAGTTGCAACGCGGTTCGCAATTCAATGTTTTGAAATTGCATGGTCATGGGTGCGCCAGAAAAAACAGGTGGGCTTTTTTTACTGAGTTCCGGGATTGACTCCTCGGCATGCACACACGACAAGACACCCCAGCAAAGCCATCCAACCAAGTACCTGCCCGTGACCCATCTGGATGATGTACTCATGGTGATTCACCAGTGGGAAACCGCTTTTCACGGCTGAGCCATGTGCCACTGGCGTCGGCAAACCATTCACGCAGCCACAAATGGTCTGTATGAATGCGCGTTACTTCACCCCAATCTTGCCCTAAGCGGTCACCCAAGGATACGCTGTAAATCAAACCTTCTAACGTCAGCAATGCCTGTCGCTTGTCTGCTGCCACCAATGAACCTGCCCAGCGCATGTGCGACAGTGGACGGTGTTGTAACTGAGCCCAGCCTTTGCCCATGGAAGTCGTCACGCCCAATGGCAGTCCAGCCTTCAGCCCGTTGATGCTGAAGGGGTTGTGTATGAACGCCGTCTTAGACATCAATGGTGCATCTACCCGGCTTGTGTCACGAGGTTCACTGGTTACTGAAGAACCCTTGATGAAATTGGGTGTCAATGTGTTGATTTTGAGCGCATCCGGTGAAGCCAAGGCATTGTTTTTCTCATTGACCCACTGCATATGCAACACCAAAGTCGCAACTGACGCATCCTCTGCTGCGGTGCGTAAATCAAATCCTGTCATACGCATGCGAGGTAAGGCTTGTTGCAGTCCATGCCATGCGGCCAGCAGTTGAGGCAAGGTGCCACGCCATATACCCTCACTGTGATCGGCCAAGACATAAGCAGCATAAACATTCAGTCCGTGGGCCTGCCCCCATTGCATCCATTGCTTGAGCATTTGTTTGTCATCTTGTGTCAATTCTTCAGGCCAAGATTGCCATGCCGCCGCCCTTATGCCACTCGGATGAGGCAACGCAGTAAGACGCGCTATCAGTTTGCGCTGCTGCGCCACTTGAAGCGAAAGCGCATCTGTTTCTTGTTGCCATTGCGCATGTTGCTCGTCTTGTTCCCACCAAGTTTGCCAAGCTAAAGACGATACATGCCAACTGCCTGCCACTGTCAAGCACAGCGTCAAAAATCCCAGAGCCAAGGCCTGTGCGCCCGGTGGCCAGGCATGCAACACATTCCAATGGGTACGCCATTGGGGCCAACGATGTTTACCTGCAAAAACAATAAGCTGCCTCATGGTTTATCTGTTGTCTGTGGTGACAAGCTGACTTGCATGCTGAAGCGGTGTTGTTTGGCAGCCAATCCTTGCGCATTTCGCCAACTTGATTCTTCCCACTGGGCCTTGTCTACAGGGGTAGAGAATCCTGCCAATGCCAAACCCGTCAGCCAAGCTTGCCAATGGCCTGTGCTCAGTGCCCAGCCGCTCAGTTGTATGTATTGCTCACGCCACAGGATTCGTTCAATTTGCACACCGCGCGGCGGCACCGACAACAGTTGTTGCAACACATGCCAAGCTTTGCCTTGCTGTTGTTGACGCATTTGCCATTCGGTTTGTACTTGCTGCGTCTGGTGTTCTCTGGCCTGCCAGACAGCGCTGTCCTTTAATTCGGCTTTCAAGTCCGACAGGGTTTGTTGAACCTGTTGTTGTTGGGCTTGGTAGTCAGTCAGCCAACCGTCCCATAAGTAATCAAGGTAACACACAGCGCTGACCGTGGCACAGACACACAAGCTTGCGCCGATCTGCCAACTGCGCATATGTAACGCGCGCTTTTGTTCGCGCCAAGGCAGCAAATTGAATTGACTCATGGTGTCACCACACCCAAGGCCAAGCCATAAAGCGTGGCCAACTCCTCGGTTGTCAAAGAAGAGGGTTCTGCCAACGCAGTTTCTTGCAACACCCCTACGGGGCTGGATTGAATATGTAGCTGCCAACGCATGCTTGCTTGCCATACCGGTTCAAGCTTGACCAGCTTTAAACCTCCCTTGCTGCACCATTGCTCACACTCATGCGCATAGTGTTTAGGCATGGCAATGACGTCCGCATGCTGGGCGGGTTGTGCCTGTAATGCCGCATTTAGCCATGCAGGACGGTTGATGGTGTGCACTTGTGTTGGGTCTGACTTTGCCCCCTGAATGACTTGGTAATCCCACAAGGTATCTGCTAGAGACCACGGCAGCAGGGGAGCGAGTTGATCCTGAATACGTCCATGGGTTTGTCTTTGACTCAGTCCATGAGGAATAGCGAAAGAAAACCGCAGCAACTGGTCTGGCGGCAAAGCCATGGCCGCATACAAGCCCTGAAAACCGCTGCGCTGCTTGGCAACACGCAGCAACTGCGGATCTGGCCACGGACGCTCATTCTTGTTTGACCCTGGAACAGCCTGCCAATAGCAGGAAGGATGGCGAGAACATGCGTCTGCGCCATGGGCTGTCTGCGACAACGCCAGACCTTGCCGGTTGACCCATACCCCCAGCCCATGGCGCTGCTGTTGAGAATGTCTGAGCTTGAGCATGGCATTTCCTTGTGCAGTTAGTCTTGCATTGGGTTGTAAAACCTGTGAAGCGTGGATAAGTTAAGCTGTACTTGCGATTTTTTTACAATGCACTTTCTTTATCCAAACTGGCTCAGCGCCAGACTTAGCTCATGTCCCCTGCGCCTACCGCCAAAGATCGCTCTGACAGCGATTCGAAAATACAGCCCGCGAACAATCTTTTGCGGGTGCTGGGTACTTTTTTCGGTTGGGCCATGGGCTTTGCTGTGGCTGCTGGATTGACCTTATTGCTGCTGGTCGGTGTGGCCTTGGTCATGGCATACCCGCAGCTGCCTGATATTTCAGATTTGGCTGATTACCGCCCTAAATTGTCTATGCGGGTTTTTTCTGCCGAGGGAAAAGTCATCGGCGAATTTGGAGAGGAACGGCGCAAACTGATTCCTTTCAAAGACATTCCAGATGTCGTCAAACAAGCGGTGTTGTCCATTGAAGATGCGCGCTTTTACCAGCATGGCGGTGTGGACTACATCGGTCTGGCGCGTGCCAGTCTGGCCAACATCGGGCGTGCTAAAAGCCAGGGTGCGTCAACCATCACCATGCAAGTCGCACGCAATGTGTATTTATCTTCAGAGAAAACATTCACACGCAAAATTTACGAACTGCTGTTGACTTATAAATTGGAACACTTGCTGAGCAAAGACCAGATTTTTGAAATTTATTTGAACCAGATTTATTTGGGTCACCGTGCCTACGGGTTCGCTGCGGCGGCTGAAACCTATTTTGGTAAACCTATTCAATCTTTGAGCATTGCCGAAGCCGCCATGCTCGCCGGTTTACCCAAGGCACCCTCGGCCTACAACCCCATCAATAACCCCAAACGCGCACGTTCTCGACAGCTCTACATCATCGAGCGCATGGAAGACAACGGCTTTATCACCTCGGCTCAAGCCAAAGCGGCCAAGGCCGAGGAATTGAAGATCCGCAACATTACAACCCCTAACAATACCCATGCCGAGTATGTGGCAGAGATGGCACGCCAATTGATGTTTGCGCAATACGGTACTGACATTTACACGCGCGGCCTCAATGTTTACACCACCATCAAGGCTGAAGACCAGGAAGTGGCCTACCAAGCGCTGCGCCGAGGTATCTTGGATTACGAATTGCGTCAGGTCTACCGAGGCCCTGAAAAATTCATCACCCTGCCAGCAGAGGGACGCGAACTTGATGATGCGATTGACGACGCTTTGATCGAGGCAGGAGACAAAGGTGATTTGCTCAGCGCTGTGGTGCTAGAAGCCACACCGAAAAAAGTCCGTGTGGTTCGACAAAACAGTGAAGTGATTGATATCACGGGCGAAGGCTTGAAGCCAGTGACTTCAGGCCTGTCAGACAAAGCACCACCGAATATCAAGTTACGGGCAGGCGCAGTGGTTCGCATCTCCAAAAACGCCAAAGGCGATTGGGGACTGACTCAGCTACCCGAGGTTGAAGGCGCATTTGTGGCGTTAGATCCTGTCGACGGTGCCATCCGTTCTTTGGTCGGTGGTTTTGATTTTGACAAAAACAAATTCAATCACGTGATTCAAGCTTGGCGCCAGCCCGGTTCTAGCTTTAAGCCGTTTATTTATTCTGCGGCTTTGGAAAAAGGATTTACACCGGCAACACAGGTCAACGATGCGCCCTTGTTTTTCGATGCGACTGCCACGGGCAGCCAAGCCTGGGAACCGAAAAACTACGACGGTAAGTTTGAAGGCATCATGAGTTTGAAAACCGCGTTAGCCAAATCTAAAAACATGGTCTCCATCCGCATATTGCAAGCAGTCGGCCCGCAAAATGCGCAACACTGGATCAGCCGCTTTGGTTTTGATCCGGAAAAACACCCGCCCTACCTGACCATGGCATTGGGCGCTGGTTCGGTCACGCCCATGCAAGTCGCGTTGGGGTATTCGGTGTTTGCCAATGGCGGTTACCTGGTCAAGCCTTACTTGATCACCAAGGTCACCGATCCTTTGGGCAAAGTGTTATCCACCTACACACCGATTGAATTAGATGAACGCTCGCGCGCCATAGAACCGCGCAACGCTTTTGTGATCAGCCATTTGCTTCAAGAAGTGACCCGTTCAGGCACCGCCATGCGTGCACAAGCCGTCCTCAAGCGCAATGACATCTACGGCAAAACAGGTACCACCAATGACTCCATGGATGCCTGGTTTGCCGGCTATCACCAAACGCTGACTGCCGTGACTTGGATTGGGTATGACACACCACGAAAATTGGGCGACCGCGAAACTGGCGGCGGATTGAGTCTTCCGGTGTGGATCAGCTATATGCAACACGCGCTGAGAAATACCCCCGTCGGCGGCATGCCTGTTCCCAGTGGCGTGGTTTACGAAGGCAACGACTGGTTCTTTACCGAATTCACCCATAGCTCGGGCGTCACCAGTCTGGGCATAGAGGGTAAAACACCAGAGGCAGACGGTTCAACCATGGATCCGGAAAAGAAAAAAATACTGGATATGTTCAAAGATTGAAAACCTGACATCCAAGGACCAAGCAGCTCAGGTATCTTCAGTAACGCCTGACTTCATCTATTGAAATTCAAAGCAGCACCAAACTGACGGCCAGCATCCGAGGTGAATTGCTGCCAAAACTCGCCCTGCCCTTTGGTGTCTTGCCAAGCCGATCCATCAAAACGGTAATGGTATCCACCGCTTTGTGCCGCCAGCCAGACTTCGTGCAATGGTTTTTGTAAATTGACGATCAGTTGGCTGCGGTTGGGGAAAGTAATCGTCACCATGCCGCCGACACGCTGGTTGTCAATATCGATATCGGCCTGTTCGTTCAGACGATCGCATGCGGTTTCCAGTTGTTGCAACAGGCTTTCCGCTTGGTCCATGAATTCACTGTCTGTCATTTGTCTGTGGTTCAAAAAAAGGGTTGCTGCTTACAGCAGCATGTGACACAAACGGGGCTATTACAATTTCCCCATGAAAACTCCCATTCTAGGTAGCCTGCTCGTCCTTGTGGCCGCCATGGTCATCGGCTGTGGCATGAAAGGTGAACTGGTGATTCCGTCTGACCCCGAGTCAAAGGACAGGGCCAAGTTTCCCGAGGTATTGTTGCCCTCATCCAAACCCTGAGATGGGTTGACCCATATTTATGACTTCTAACTCCTTGCCTGGCTCGCCGTTTCTGGCTTACCGTGACCAACAACTGTATGTTGAACAGTTACGTTTGCAGGATCTGGCCGCAGCCCACGGCACGCCCTTGTTTGTCTACTCCAAAGCGGCCATGCTGCACGCGCTGGCGGCCTACCAACGCGCTTTTGCGGGTCGCAATGCCAGAGTGCATTACGCCATGAAGGCCAATTCCAGCCTCGGGGTGTTGCAAGTCTTTGCCCAGGCCGGTTGCGGTTTTGACATCGTGTCCGCAGGTGAACTCGCGCGGGTGCTGGCAGCAGGCGGGCGACCGTCCGATGTGATTTTTTCCGGCGTGGGCAAAACCCGCGCAGAAATGCAAACCGCATTGCAAGCTGGCATCTCTTGTTTCAATGTGGAGAGCGAACCCGAATTGGATGTGTTGAGCGAAGTCGCTGCCTCTATGGGCAAGATCGCGCCAGTCAGTATTCGCGTCAACCCGAACGTAGACCCGAAGACCCATCCTTATATTTCCACAGGACTTAAAGGCAATAAATTCGGTATTGCCCACGAACGCACGCTGCAGGCGTACCAACACGCCGCGTCGCTGCCCGGTTTGAAGGTCACTGGTATTGATTGCCATATCGGTTCGCAAATCACGACCACCGAACCTTATCTGGATGCCTTGGACAAGGTGCTGGATCTGGTTGTGCAGATTGAAGCAGCAGGCATACCGATTCACCATTTGGATTTTGGTGGCGGCCTAGGCATCGATTACAACGGCGACACGCCGCCTGCGGCAGATGATTTATGGAGAAAGTTATTGGCGCGTCTGGATGAACGCGGTTTCGGTGACCGTCAATTGATGATTGAGCCTGGGCGCTCGCTGGTGGGCAACGCTGGTGTGTGTTTGAGCGAAGTGCAATTCATCAAACCCGGCGAGCAGAAAAACTTTTGCATCATCGACGCGGCCATGAATGATTTGCCGCGCCCGGCCATGTACGAAGCGTTTCACCAGATCGTGCCCTTGACGCTGACTGATACAGCTACTCAGGTGTACGACGTGGTCGGACCTGTGTGTGAAAGCGGCGACTGGATAGGCCGCGACAGAGCGCTTAATGTGCAAGCGGGTGACACACTGGCAGTATTGTCAGCAGGCGCGTATTGCATGAGCATGGCCAGCAACTACAACACGCGCGGCAAACCCGCCGAGGTGCTGGTGGATGGTGACAAAGCACATGTGATTCGCCAGCGTGAAACTGTGGCCGATCAAATGCGCAGCGAGTCTGTGCTCTAAACCACTCATCCGACGCGAATATTATTCAGCTTGAACCAGAGTCTTGAGAGCAACAGCCCAGACAAGATAGCCAGATAAACCCAGACCTCGGCAAAATTATTTTTGCCCGCCCGCATCCAGTAAAAATGCAACAACGCGAACACTGGCAACACATAAACCCATTTGTGTAATTGTTGCCAGCGTTTACCGCCTAGCCAACGCACAGCCGCGTTGTGGGATGTCAATGCCAGCGGAAGCATGAACACAAAACCCAGCATGCCCAGCAAGATAAACGGACGCTTAGCCACATCTTTGGCAATATCAGCCAATTCCAAATTTTGGTCAAACCACGCGTAACACAGCAAATGCAAGCAGGCGTAATAAAAACATGCCAACCCAATGCTGCGGCGGAACCGAATCAACTCTGACAGACCCGTGAGGCGTCGCAGTGGTGTGACTGCCAACACCACACACAACAAACGCAAGGTCCAATCACCCGTGGCGCGGCTCAATGCTTCAGCAGGATTGGCGCCCAGTGCATCATGAAACAAAGCCCATATCAGCCAAACGAAAGGCAATGCCAACACACCGTGAAGCAGGTATTTGGTTTGCGGCAAAAGTAAAAGTTGTCGTACGGGCATGATGGTCAAGAGACTGCGTCAAAACCACGTGCATGCATTTTCATTTTCGCGTCAACGATTACAAACTCATTCACGATTCGGGTTTGCTTAGAAATTCTTTGTGAGATCCATGCCGGCATACAACTGCCCAACCTGTGCCTCATACCCATTGAACATCAAGGTTTTGATTTTTTTTGCCAGAAAACCACCGTCGCCGATGCGCCGTTCGCTGGCCTGACTCCAACGCGGATGGTCAACGTTCGGATTCACATTTGAATAAAACCCATATTCGTTGGCGGCGGCTTTGTTCCAAGCGGTTTGCGGTTGTTTGTCGGTGAAACGGATTTTCACAATGCTTTTGCCGCTCTTGAAGCCGTACTTCCAAGGCACTGTGATACGCACCGGTGCACCGTTTTGATTGGGCAGCACTTCGCCGTACATGCCGAATGTCAGCAAGGCCAACGGATGCATGGCTTCGTCCATGCGCAATCCCTCCACATAAGGCCAACTCAATACGCGTGAGCCGACAAAGGGCATGGTCTTGGGATCTGCCAACGTGACGAATTCCACGAATTTGGCGCTGCCTAAAGGCTCGACCTTTTTGATGAGCTCAGACAGCGAGTAGCCCACCCAGGGAATCACCATGGACCAGCCTTCGACACAGCGCATGCGGTAGATGCGATCTTCCATGGGACTGAGCTTGAGCATATCTTCCAAATTAAGCACACCCGGCTTTTTAACCAGCCCTTCAATCTCCACCGACCAAGGGCGTGTTTTCAAAGTGTGTGCGTTTTCAGCCGGATCGGCTTTGTCCGTACCAAATTCATAAAAATTGTTGTAGGTGCTGGCGTTTTTGTAAGGGGTGACTGTGTCAGTGGCCTGAACCCCCGCAAGTGTTGACGAGGTGCTGTTGAGCGGCGCGAGTTTGCCAGGTCGTTGACCGGCTTGCGCATTGACGCTGCCTGCGGCGCCGACCCATCCAGCCGCCAGCAATTGTTGAAGAAACACCCTGCGCTGTTCATAGATGGACAAAGGCGTGATGTCGCTGGCCTGCTTATGGATGAAACCCTCATCTGAACGAAAACGCATGCGATGATCTCCTGAAATAAAAAAGGCTGGCAAGCGGCCAGCCTTGAGGGATTGAAAAGATAGCTGATCAGTTCAATCCAGCGATGTAATCAGCCACGGCTTTGATTTCGCGGTCATTCAATTTAGCAGCAACCTGTCCCATTTGCAGACTGTTCTTGCGAATCCCATCGCGGAACTGGGTCAATTGCGACACGGTGTAGTCGGCGTGTTGTCCGCTCATTCGCGGATATTGAGAAGGAATACCTGCGCCATTGGGACTGTGACAACCCGCACACGCAGGAATTTGTCTGTCCGCAATGCCACCACGGTAGATTTTTTCTCCCAGCGCAGCCAGTTCTTTGTCCTTGGCAAAGCCGGGTTTGGCTTTGGTGCTGGCCAGGTAAGCGCCGACATTTTTCATGTCGTCTTCACTGAGGGCTGATGCAAAACCAAGCATAACGGCGTTCGCGCGCTTCCCTGATTTGAATTCGGCCAGTTGTTTGGCAATGTATTCAGGATGTTGTTGCGCCAATTTAGGGTTCACAGGAATGGCTGAATTGCCCTCGGCACCATGGCAGCTGACGCAAACACCATTGAAAATAGCAGAACCTTTGGCGGGATCGGCTTTGGCAGGCGCAGCACCTTCAGCGTGTGCGGTTAAAAAAAAGCCCGTCACACTGACGGACAACAGCAGTCGGACAAAAAAAGTCATGGTGTTTGAATAGGAAATAGTCAATCCCTCATTCTACAATGCAGTCCTGCACCCACCGGGTTGCGCACAAAGAATAACCATGGCCCATCCCCCTATTGCAGTTGATGCAATTCATACTGAACGCGTCAAACAAGCTGTCGGCTGGCTACATACGGCGCGTTTTTTAACCACGGCTGCCCAGCTTCACCATTTACCCGCTTACGACCAACCAGAAATTGCTTTTGTAGGTCGCTCCAATGCGGGTAAATCTACCTGTATCAATGTATTGACGCAGCAGCGCCAGCTGGCCTACGCCTCCAAAACCCCGGGACGTACACAGCACATCAATTTATTTGCCTTAGGTCGCCAAAACCAGACCGATACCGTGCTGGCTGATCTACCCGGCTATGGTTACGCTGCGGTGCCCAAATCGGACAAAATCCGCTGGCAGCGTGTCATGGCGAATTACCTGATGACCCGAGATAACCTCAAGGGGGTGGTGCTGATGTGCGACCCGCGGCTTGGCGTCACCGAGTTGGATGAAATTTTGCTTGAAGTCATACGCCCCAAGGTCGAGGAAGGCTTGAAATTTCTGATGCTGTTGACCAAAGCCGACAAACTCAACCGCAGCGAAGCCGCCAAAGCTTTGTCAATTGCCAAATTGCAATCTGGCGGCGGTGAAGCACATTTGTTTTCCTCGCTGAAAAAACAAGGCGTCGAAGACGTCAGTCTCAAACTCTGGGAATGGACACACCAGCCAACACCTAACGACCTATGATTCGCATTGAACGCATTTCTTTAGCCCACAGTATTGACCTGGATTGCCGGGTCTGCGGCGAGGTTGGTCAACCTGTGATGCTTTTTTTACATGGTTTTCCTGAAGCCGCTTTTGCCTGGGACGATTTGCTTTTGCACTTCAGTCAACCGTCTCATGGCGGCTATTTGTGCGTAGCGCCTGATATGCGCGGCTATGCGGGCTCATCTGCACCTCAAGATATCAAAGCCTACCGAGCCAAGGAATTGGTCAAAGACATCGTCGCCTTGAAACAGCATTTTTCACCAGTCGACCCCTTGGCCTGTTTGGTTGCGCATGACTGGGGTGGTGCAGTCGCCTGGAACACGGCCAACCAGCAACCATCGTTGATGAAGCGACTGGCCATCATCAATTCACCGCACCCCGGTACTTTTTTGCGCGATCTGAAAAACGATGCCAAGCAACAAGCGTCAAGCAATTACATGAATTTTTTGATTCGCGATGATGCCGCCCAGTTGCTCAGCGAAGACGATTTCCGGCGTTTGTGGGCTTTTTTCACCAATATGGGGGCTGTGAGTGGCCCGTATGCGTGGTTGGATGAATCCACCAAAGAGAAATACCGCCAAGTATGGCGTCAAGGCCTGGACGGCGCACTGAACTATTACCGCGCCTCTCCTCTGAGGCCTGCAGGATTGAATGACCCTGGCGCATCCGCCATCGACTTGCCGTTGGACATGTTGCGTATTTTGGTGCCGACCTTGGTGATTTGGGGTATGCAAGACACCGCCCTTTCGCCGGGATTGATCGATGGACTGCAAGACTATGTGCCTGACTTAGCGTTACACCGTGTCAATGAAGGAACACATTGGCTGGTTCACGAGCAACCACAACTTGTCATCCAAATTATCGGAAATTGGATCCGCTGACATGTTGTAAAACTTGCCATATTTATTTTGGCGGGGCTGATCACTTCGTCTACATACATCATGGCTACTTTTCTTCATGTAGGCTGCGGTTCAAAGTACAAAAATGCCACCACACGAGGCTTTAATACGCCGCAGTGGAATGAACTCAGGCTGGATATTGACCCCAAGGTCAAACCTGACGTTGTTGGCAGCATCACCCATATGCAAACAGTGAAGACTGCAAGCATAGATGCGATTTATTCCAGCCACAATATTGAACATCTCCATGCTTTTGAAGTTCCTGCAGCACTGTCGGAATTTGTACGCGTGCTCAATCCAGAGGGCTTTTTGGTGCTGACCTGCCCTGACTTGCAAGCCGTTGCTGAATTGATCGCACGCGATAAATTGATGCAACCCGCCTACAACTCGGCTGCTGGCCCTATCAGTCCGCTGGACATGGTGTTCGGTTTACAAACCGCTATTGCCAAAGGAAACCATTACATGGCTCATCGCTGTGGTTTCACTCAAAAAGTGCTGGTGGCTACACTCAAAGCAGCTGGCTTTGTTTCGATTGCATCAGCCAGACGTCCGGCAGCCTTTGACTTGTGGGTTTTGGCAAGCAAAATCAAACTTCAAGAAACCGATCTGCAGAATTTGGCGTTGTCTCACTTTCCAGACAACATCACTGCTGCTCGTATACCGGTGCTTGACCCTCAGGCCGCGTCTTAAATCGCTTGTGTACCCAATAATATTGATCGGCTGATTTCAGCACTTGCTTTTCAATTTCCAGGTTCATCAAGCGGGTATCCAATTGCACATCATCGCTTGGATAAGAGGGCCAAACACCTCCTACATCAACCACATATCCTTGTGTGGTCAATCGTGTGACCAAGGTGCACACCCTGGCACCCGATAACTTGGCCATACGCGCTAAGGTAGTGGAGGTGGCGGCAGCCACACCCAAAAAATCTGCCCAAACAGCACCTTGCATGCCAAAGTCCATGTCCGGTGAATAGTGCAAGCGCATACCTTGTCGCAATATTTTCAGCAAAGGTTGGGCGCCAGCATTGCGCGGCACAGACCGCACATGCCCTGAACGGTTGCGTCCCTTCATCACCCAATCTTCAACATAAGCATTGCGCAACGGCACATACACACATGCCATAGGTATGCGCTTTAACAAGGTCATGGCGACGCCGCCGGCATCCAATCCGACAAAATGCGGTGCCAGCACAATCAACGGCGACGCGTCATCAAAAATATCAAAATCTCCAGTGAATTGAATACGCTTTTCAAGGACAGACTGGGGAGCATGCCAAAGCCAAGCGCGGTCCCACAATGACTGCCCTAACAACACAAAATGCGATTGAGCCAACTTCTGCCTATCGGCGCGATTCAAATCAGGAAAACACAATGAGAGATTGGTCAACACCACATGGCGCCGGCGCGCCGACACCCTATAAAACACCCAACCAGTGAGGCGACCCAGTGCCCTGAGCCATGACAAAGGCAATTGACCAACCACAGCCATCAACAATGTCAAGGGATTCAAAGCATTGCCTCACGACGAGGTTGTTTGAATCGGGCATAGCCCCACAAGTATTGATCTGGGCATTGCCGGATCAAACTCTCCATGGCCGTGTTGATTTGCAAAACAGCTGTTGCTAAATCGTCAGACAGCTCTTCATCCATCGGTTGCACATGTATGCAATAACCGCTAGCGCCCGGTAGTCGCTCACCCCAAGCTAACAGTATCTTGGCGCCCGTCTGTAAGGCTAATTTCGCACCCAACGTCATGGTGTAAGCAGGTTGACCCCACATGCTGGACCACATACCCATGCCATGTGGTGGCACCTGATCAGGCAGCAGCCCCACCGAATGGCCACGACGCAAGGCTTTGAGCAGTTGACGCACCCCGTCCATGCTAGCGGGTACCGCTTTCAAAAAAGGTTTTTCTCTGGCATGTAACAGCAAGTTTTTGAGCCATGCTTGTCTGGCTGGTCGGTACAAGACCGTCATGGGTCCGTGTGCTTGACCGA
>Ga0209188_1001649_pt1 | contig 17464 bp, 19 predicted proteins | sample C_130625_EF_Meta_FD_187307 | JGI IMG/M metagenome (GOLD analysis project Ga0209188, IMG submission 187307) | Freshwater microbial communities from Lake Croche, Canada to study carbon cycling - C_130625_EF_MetaG (SPAdes) (version 2) | ecosystem: Environmental > Aquatic > Freshwater > Lake...
TTGAGAAGTAGAAGGGGTGGTAGGAGGTGTCGTGAGAAATGACACTCCAACATCATCAGATGGATTCAAGCATCAACACAATATCAAATTAAATTGACTATTCAAACGCTGCAATCACTAAAGAAATAAATGTGCTGAAACAAATCCTTCAGCGATGAGCGAAATGGATTTGTGAAAGCACAAGTCTGCTGTAAGGCTCGCTATCAATACACCGCTAATGGATTAAGTAATTTCACAAATGCCATGTCATGGGTTCAAGCAAACAAAGTCTGGTGCGGGTAAAAATCACCACCTTGAAAAATCAAGTACTGAGTGCTAATTTTTAGCAATAAAAAAATAATTCGAACTCAGATCAAACTTCTATAAAAGTTGATGTTGGATTTTTAATAATACATTGATGTAGTTGTAATAGGTAGATCAACAGTAAAGGTGGATCCTTTATTGATTTCTGTCTCAAAATTTATTGTTCCTTTATGTGACTCAACAATAGTCTTTGACAGCCACAAACCAATACCCATACCAGAATCCTTATTGGTTCTAAGTAAGTCAAACACTACGGCTTGTATTTCTGGTGAGATACCACTGCCATTGTCCATAACCGTTAGTCGAGTTTGGTCTACATTTAATTCAGTATATATTTGGATATGCTTAGAGCCTTTGAAATCTTGAGTGAATGCTTCACTGGCGTTTGTAATTAGGTTCAAAAGTACTTGTTGCAATTGGGATTTGTCGCCTGTGATGGTTAATGGCTGTGAACTTAGATCCACCTCTAAATGAATTGATTGTTTCTGTAAAGTAGAGCGGCACAACAAAACCACATCATTCACAAGTTCGTTTAAGTCAAATTCCGAGATTGACTTTCTACCACTGCCAAACATATTTCGAAGAGTGGAAATAATAGTAGCTGCTCGTTGATTGGCATTTCGCAAACCAGCCATTGCAATATCAATATTTTCGTCATGATTTAGCTTAGATTCATGATCATTGAGGACCAATTCAATCATGTCTGTATTTAGTTGAATCACAGTTAGTGGTTGATTCAACTCATGTGCCAAGCTCGCTACCAGTGCACCCATACCAGCAGTTTTATTGAAGAGACTAAGCTGTCTAATGATTTCCTCTCTCTCCTCAAGTAATTTTTTAAGGGTAAGACCGTTACGTTGCATGGCATCTGCTCGCTCACTTGTTAGTGACAGTTCAAGAGCTACGGCTGATTTTTTTCGTTCAGCAATTTCAAGAAAAATGCGAAGAAACGCAATATTTGAAAGTGTGATCGCCATGAATTGCCCAATGACCATTTGAGCTTGATGCCAGCTTGGTGCATAAATATCTTGGATGGATCCTGCCGTCCATACGCCAATTGCACGAACAGCAAGAGTGCTGGTGAGTATCAATCCTGCCCACATTAATAGTCTCGCACCCAGTGAATCTTGCTTTCTTTGTAGCTTGAGGCCAATCCGAAAATAATCAAAGCAAAGTAATGCATAAAAAGCATTGAACACAATCAACGCTTCCCAATCGGCTTGCATAAATTCAATCAAGTAGACAAACAAAATGAAATAGCAAATGTTGAATATGTTGTAAGCCCTGTAAACCTGTGTCTGTGGTTCTGGCAGCAAGTACATTCGAAGAGCGACCATGCGTCCCCAGTTTCCTATTAACATCAAAAGCTGAGCTACGTAGTAAAAAAATATATCGGGTACATGACCACGCATGGCTAACAAAACAACCGCCATACCGCTAAACATGCCCGAAGCACACCACAGCTTTACTTGAAGACTTCGGTACTCTTGCAAGGCAAGCCAAATTGCTCCGTGCAAGATCAAATACACGAAGCAGATCATGAAAATAGTTGTTTGGGTATCTAAAGGCATTTGTAGCAGACTATAAAACCATTTAATTTATGCCATCAGTCGTATATCAGTTCAATGATGGCATGATAGCCAATTCATTCACTTGAGAATATTCCGCTCAAGCCTTCTAATCGCTCTAGAGCCATTCCACATCCTCTGACAACGCAGGTTAAAGGTTCTTCAGCAACAATTACAGGAAGGCCAGTTTCCTCAGAAATCATCTTGTCTAAATCTTTCAATAGTGCCCCACCACCAGTGAGCACTATGCCCCGCTCTGCAATGTCAACTTAGTTCAGGGGGCGTACTTTCTAAAGCTGTTTTGATTGCATTCACCAAGCCATTTAGTGGCTCAGTAAGTGCTTCCATGATTTCACTCGTTGATACGGAAAAAGACTGCGGTATGCCAAGCGCCAAGTTTCTGCCAGTTATCTCCATCTCTTTGAACTCAGCACTGGGGTATGCAACACCTATATTTTTTTTCAATGATTCTGCTGTTTGGTCCCCAATTAACATCCCGAAGTTTCTTCTTATATAGTTAATGATGGCTTCATCAAATTTATCACCGCCAATACGGACACTTCCTTTGTAAACCATGCCCCCTAATGAAATAATCCCTACCTCGGTTGTTCCGCCACCTATATCTACAACCATTGATCCACATGCATCTGCCACAGGCAGTCCAGCACCAATCGCAGCTGCCATGGGCTCCTCGATTAAAAATACTTCGGAAGCTCCGGCACCAATAGCTGATTCACGTATCGCTCTGCGCTCTACTTGCGTGGAACCACATGGCACACAAATGATGATGCGAGGGCTGGGTCGCAAAATACTTTTGGGATGTATGGTACGAATGAAGTGCTTGAGCATTTGCTCAGTGATTGTGAAATCTGCAATCACGCCGTCTTTCATCGGTCGTATAGCCTCTATGCTGTATGGCACTCTTCCCAGCATGGACTTGGCTTCTGTGCCTACAGCAATGACATTTTTCTTTCCACCGACTCCAGCAACATGCTGTATAGCAACAACGGAAGGTTCATTAAGAACAACACCTAATTTTTTAGCATAAATTAACGTATTGGCAGTGCCAAGATCTATTGCTAAATCTGTTGAGTACCATTGCGTTAGAAAAGTAAACAGTCTCATCTGGAACTGTTAGTCATGTGATCCTCAGGAATATACAAATCATTGGCTTTAGGGTTAATTTCTTCCATCATTGGTCTTCGTGGGTTCAGTGTGTGAAATCGATTTCAATAGAAAAGCTGGAATTTTCTGCGCAGGATTTGATGGTGTACTGGATGATCGTGTAATGTCGGTGAATACTAATTCTGGCAACACAACACCAAACTTTTTTGCATACAACCGAGCATGCCAAATTAAAGATTGCGTACTTTTTTTGAAGAATGCTGTGTTGCCTTCTTCAATTGCATTAACGTGGTCCCGGCTCATACCCAGCAGTTTGCTGGTTTGATCAAGGGATAAACCTTTCGAAGTTCGCGCTTCTTTGAGTAAAAGCCCAGTCGCAATTACTTTGTCTGGGTCTGATGCAGAGTCATTTGACATAGATTACTCATAGCATTCAAAAATGATCATCTAATATCACATTAACGATGCATTTACAGCATCCCTAAAGGGGGATGAATTTCATTTCAATATGCAATGGTAAACCCTAATAACTAATGCTTTTTTAATAATGTGTATTGAAATCCGTGCCCGATCAGAATTGAAGTTTCTTGTGTAATAGTAGTGACCATGTCAAAGATTGGGCACATTTTTTTAGTTGACGACGATAGCGATATACGCATCCATTTAGGAAACATGCTGCGGCAACTTGGTTACGCAGCAAGCGAATATTCAAATGCCGCAGAATTTCTCAACTCAGCCAAACCTGTGTCTCCAGCAGTACTTGTCTTAGATATGCGTATGCCTTTAATGAGTGGCTTAGAACTCCAAAATTCATTGCTCTCGCGAGGTTGGGATTTGCCTATCATTTTTATGAGTGGTGAAAGTCAGAATCAAGAAATCATTGATGCAATGAAAAACGGTGCACTTGATTTTTTATGGAAACCGTTTTCCTATAAGCAACTCATTGATGTAATCGATAAAGGAATCCAGATTGATATCGTCAGAACTTCAAAAAAAAATCGTATAGATAAAGTGTCGAATCTTTACCAAGAACTTAGTGAGAGAGAAAAAACCATGTTCAAGTTGATTCTGTCAGGACATGGGAATAAATCCATAGCTTTGTCTACTGGTTTGATGTCAGATACTGTTAAAAAACATAGGGCTCAAATTTTTGCAAAGATGCAAGTTGAATCTTTAGCAGAGTTAATTGAATTTTGTAATGATTTTTTGCCATCTTCTTAAAATTTTGGTTACTGAATAAATTTCCTGCTGCCGACACAAATAAGGTGCTTAGCTTATAAATTAAGCCCTACAGCGAAAGATCAACTGAGCCCAGCAGCCAACGCTACCCAGCTGGTGAATAACATCTTGTCTGACCACGGAGTTCCAAACATTCAGCGGTACTCAAGTGGCTTCGCGGATGCATTAACAGTCACGGAAGTGGATAGCAGCTGGTGGTTTGAATGGCAGCCGTCTAAAGTTTTATTCTTCTCTAACTACACGTAACCCGCTGAAACTATAAGAAATTTCAGACTCGACAAAGAATCGGGTAGTGGTTTTAAGAAATTGAGGGCTAAGATTCCACGATCCTCCTCGTAAAACACGTAAGGAACATTCACCAGTCTCCCAAGCTTTGCCATCATCAGGGGCTGAAACGTACTCTACATTCCAACAATCTTGTATCCACTGGTAGACGTTTCCAACCATGTCATACAAGCCAAATGGGTTGGGTTTTTTTTGACCAACCGCTTGCGTTTTCCCATTCGAGTTTTCTGAGTACCAAGCATAGTCGTATGCTAATTTTTCATCACTACCCCAAAAAAAATCAGATGTGGTTCCAGCTTTTGCTGCATATTCCCACTCAGATTCAGAAGGTAATCTGTATTTTTTTTCGGTTACTTGACTGAGTTTTTGAACAAACAATTGGGCATCATCCCAAGATATATTTTCGACAGGTAATAAATCGCCTTTGTTTTTACTGGGGTTGTTTCCCATTAATGCAAACCACTGCGCTTGAGTGACTGCATATTTACCCATTGCAAATCCACGTACATGAACCAAGTGCTGAGGCTTCTCGTTATTGTGTCGTGGTTTTTCGTTGCTGTGTTCTCGTTGATGTAAGGAGACTGAACCCATTAAAAAGCTACCAGATGGTATTTCCACCATCTCGGGACACTCTGAGCAGTCTTTGAATGCCCAGGACGAACCCGCATACATCATCAAAGAAATAGCCAGTATTTTTCTCATGATTCTCAATTGTTATTGGCGATCAAAAGCTTCTGTGAATTCCACGGCAAGTTCTGAAGAATTCCCCAAGCCTTGATAATGGATTTTTATTTTCATCCCAGCGTGCGGTTGTTGCGGTTCTATAAGACTGCCCAAACTCAGTAAGTCACCGGCTTTGAGTTTTATTCCCGCTTGCTTTAAGGCTTTGGCAAGCCAAATAGCAGCATTCAGAGGATGACCCATCAATACATCAGCTTGGCCTGAACCAAGCTCTATACCATCTCGGCTTTCGTCCACCATTCGCACTTTCAAGGTAGCCAAGGCATCAGCAAAATCTTGTGTTGCTTGAACAGGTATTTCAGCCCCTTTGATACCACCGCGGAATGAAAGATTGGTGGCTACCCATTCGTTAGCAGTATGAGTCCCAGAAAGCATGAGATCGCTGAGTTCAATGAATGGCATGACAGAATCAATGTGCTTCAACGCTTCCAGCGGACTGGTCGATTCAGCCAAGCCTTCGTCTTTGACTTCAATCAACAAATTGGCATCAAACAAAGGGTATGCCCCGAAATTAGCGGGAATGACAGCGATGATATCGATCAAATTGCGCTCAAACATGAAGCCCCAGCGAGGCTGCTCCGTGTTGTAAGCCATGCGTGAGTTTTGAGTCACGAAGCCTATTTTGTAACCGCTCAGGGCACCAAGGTGCTTGGGCAATTTTTTGGCCAGCTTGAATTTGGCGCATTCGGCATCACTCTCGCTTAAGCCCGAACCAAAACCAGTGGTGGAAACACCTTTGGCAAAAGCAGCCAAATACTTGTCAACAGTTGCGTCGTCTGGACAAAGCGAATTAGCTGCAGTTGAGCATAACAATGCCCCAATACAAGCTGTAAGTCTGCAATGCCCTTTCAATGTCAAAAACATCAAACGCATGGAAAGTTAGCCACCATGATCTCTCGCACGACGCTGGCTGCGTTGTAACGCAAGAGTTCAGGTCGTTGTTGCAACTGAAGAACTACCAACTCCGTAATCTGGTTGATTTCGGTATTTTCATTCATACAAACAGGTACAGATTTCGTGAGCATCAAGGTATCCACAACACCCATGATGTAATTTCGCCCACTGAAGCGCACGTCCTCTTGCGGGGAAAGCAAGCTTGACTGCAATTCAGAGGCCGTCAAAAAGCGGATACTCTGCGCCGCATGGATAGACGCTACAGGCCCAACGCACATTAAGCCGGCAAGACAAACTGCTTGCACAAAATGATCAGGGAGCTTCAACGGTGACCTTGATTGAGTTGTACCAAGCAGAGAGTTGATTGATTTCCGCATCGGTCAATGGCTTGGCTATGTAACTCATGACTTCATGCTGACGTTTTCCACTGCGATAGTTTTTTAACTGCTCGCTCAAATAAATAGCTTGCTGACCTGCAAGGTTCGGTGCGCCGGGCATGGTTGCCAGGCCATTAGGTCCGTGGCAAAGAGCGCAGGCGGCATCTGCTTTTACACGGCCGTTTTCAGCGTCGTCTGCAAAACTGTTGAGGACGCAAAACGCTAATAAAAAAACTAATTTCTTCATTTTTCTCTCGTAAAAAAGCGGGGACTCGTGAGAGACCCCGCTAGTAAACACAACACAGACCGAAGCCTGTGTCAAAACTGATTACTGACCGGTGTAGCTGATGCGGTAGATTGCACCTGCGTAGTCATCAGAGACCAGGATAGAGCCGTCAGGCAGGTTTGCCACGTCAACTGGGCGACCAAGCGCACGTTGGGTGGTTTTGTCTAAGAAGCCGTCAGCAAAAACTTCTGCAGGACCTGCGTTGCCATCGGCCTTGATTGGCACGAAGTTGATCAGGTATCCGCTAGGTGTGCTGCGGTTCCAAGAACCGTGTGAAGCCACAAACAAACCACCTTGGTACTTGGCAGGGAAAGCCTTGCCAGTGTAGTGAGCCACGCCCAATTGTGCTTGGTGAGCAGGGAACTCGACTTGAGGATAGGTCATGCCTGCTGGCTCTTTCATGTCTTTCAGGTCAGGAGCTGCAGAAGAACCAGCCACTTTGAAATGACCGTTGTAGAAGGGAAAACCGAAGTGTTCGCCAGCCTTGGTCAACTTGTTCAGTTCGCCTGGAGGAATGTCGTCACCCAAACCGTCGACTTGGTTGTCGGTTGTCCAGATGTCGCCCTTTGGCCCAATGGTGATACCAGCAGGATTACGCATGCCTTTAGCGTAAACCATGCGGCCAGTACCATCTAAGCCGTTATAGCGAACAACACCACCGATACCGACTTCGTCATACAAAGCAACTTTGTCTTTGGGCTGAACGTTGTAAGGCTGGCCCAATGTCACGTAGATTTTGCCGTCGTTGGCAACTTTACAAACGCGACCGGTGTGGTTGAATGACTGCTCTTCGACAGGAATCAACTTACCTTCTGGAACGATAGTGCCGACAGCAACGTCCGGACCTTCGTAGAAGTATTCGGCAGCTGGGAAGTGCAGAATGCGGTTAGATTCAGTCACCACTAGGAAACCGTCTTTGGTAAAGCAAACACCATTGGGGTTGCTGAATTTGATGGCTGGAGCAAAAGGTTTGACTTCAGTTGCTGCGTCACCGTTGTTGCGGTTGGTCACTGCCCAAACAGTTGTTTTACGTGTACCGACAAACAACATGTTTGTTGAAGGTGCGACAGCCATGTAACGCGCATCAGGCACAACAGCGTACAAGTCGATTTTGAAACCCTCGGGCAACTTGATTTTTTTCAAGTTTGCACGGATGGCATCTGCATTCTTACCTTCTTGTGGAATGGTAGGAATGTTCATGTTGGTGTCTGTGTTGCCCATGCGTTGCAGGGTGGACAGATTTTTGTCTTGAGCAAATGTTGATGTAGAAACCAACGCAGCTATAGCAAAAGTCATGGCGGAGATTTTTTTAAAGCTCACTTGATAGTCCTTAAACTTACTGTAGGCAAAATTACCTGCGAATATCTTATCAATAAAGGAGACTTCCCATACAAAATATCCTTACTAGGGTTTACCTTAGATCAAATGTATTTGAATCAATTTGGATTCAATATTATTCAAATTCAGATCGACACGCAGCGCGATCCACGACCCGTCAAGTCCGACACCTGTTAAGAGGTTGGGCCGATCCGTCTGGCCATTGAAGAATGCCTGACCTATTTGTTTGATTTAAATGCTTGAATGCTCTTCTTGAGATCGCGGTATTCTTCGCAGCTGAAAGTGCAAATCTGGTCTAGTCGCTTCAGTAGTGACTCCGCACCAGTTAAATCATTTTTTAAAAGCAAAAGTTCACCGTAATATTCCAGTGCTCCTTTGTGCTTAGGATCGATGTCAAGTGCAGTTTGATAGTAATTTTCTGATTTAACCAAATCGGGTGGAGATTTCTTTCTATGGGTGTATCCCATCAGATTATTCCAATCAGCTGAATTCTTTTGCTCTGAGTTTTTAGCCAATATTTCGATGGCTGCTTCATATTTTTTTGCTTTGATAGCTTGACGTGCCTCAGTTAACCAAGTTGGCGTTTGTTGGAAATTGTTAGGCGTATCGTCTGCAACTGCGAAAAATGCAAAAAACAAAGCTGTTATGAACAATACAAATTTCATACATTCTTTCATCAGCCAATTAAAAACTTAATATCAAAAAACACCTGATTTACAGCTTAGCATATGGATTGTTCGATGAGGATTTAAACAATATTCATTAAAAAATATGTTCTATAGCCATCAAAGTTGATTAGCGAGACTGGGGCAAAGGTATGGCCTGGCATTTTTTACCAATCCAGTCGGAGTTAAATTGGCTGAATTTATCAACCTTAGGTTTTTTACTAGACACGTTGGTCAAATTAAGTGGCACAAGGTAGGCATTGAGCCAAGTGATTTTTTTGTCAATAGAAAGGGTCTGCCAATCTGAGCAGTTTGGATTTCCAAACAGGTTTTGGCAGTTTGCATCAAAGGAAAGAAAACTTAGCAAAAAGAATAAACTAGCGTTGTGGCGTATTGACATAAGCAATGTAAAAATTTTTATGAATCATATCTGGGCAATCAAATTGGAATTGGAGTCACTGAGTTGGACATCCAAGTTTTTAATAATCTATGGGTTGATGATGTTTTTCACATTGATATTGACCTACGCATGGTCAATCAACGACGATAGGTTCATACGAGGGGTAGGTATTTGGGTTAAACCCATGAAATTCATGGCAGCAACAGCCATGTTTGCATTGACTACAGTGTGGGTGCTCAAAGTTGCGAATTCACATGTTGATCAAACCAATACCTATGTCTGGATAGTGGCATTGTTGGTATCCACCTCTTTATTTGAAGTCGTTTATATCAGCTACCAAGCTTCCCAAGCCTCTGCATCGCACTACAACGTCAGCGATCCCTTTCATGCGTTCATGTTTGGCGTTATGGGGCTTGCCGCCGTTGGATTGACTGCGTCACAAGCTTGGTTGGCATGGGAAATTTGGAAGGAGCAACGTGGCGCAAACATGCCTGTTGAAACCTTGGGAGTTGTTATTGGATTGACCATGACCTTTGTTCTCTCCACGGTCAGCGGTTTCATGCTGGGTGGCAATCAACCACCTGCAGGGCAAGGATTACCCATAGTTGGTTGGCACATGGTTAAAGATATTCGACCTGCACACTTTCTTGGCGTACATGCCCAGCAATTGATCCCTTTGTGGGGTTTGATAGCTGCCAAATACATGGACTCATTGGCTCAAGGTGTGTTGATTTCAGGCTCTATGTTGTATTTTGTCATCTGGGGTATCACGACTTGGCTAAGCATTTAGTGCAGCTTAAGCCATCATTGTCGAATCAACCCACACAACGGCATCTGTCTGAAAAACAAAAGCCTAGATCAAAGATCTGTTTTGTCTATGCCTACAATGTGAACGGTTTTTGACAATCCATCGAAAAGGTCTGAAATGAGTTTAATCGGAAGCATGATGGATAGGCCACTGCTAATCTCAGCTATTTTGGAGCATGGGGCAGATCAATTTGGCCAACAAGAAATTGTCAGTCGCGAAACTCACGGGCCTTTGCATCGTTATTTATTCATAGACATGGCCAGAAGATCAAAAAAACTGGCTAATGCTTTATCAGGTTTGGGTTTAAAGCCAGGCAGCGTAGTTGGCTCAATTGCTTGGAATAACTATAGACATATAGAAGCATATTTCGGCGTTTCTGGCAGTGGCATGGTCATGCATACTTGCAATCCCCGCTTACACACAGAACAACTTGCTTTCATCATCAACCACGCAGAAGATGACGTTATCTTGTTTGATGCGACTTTTGCGCCGTTGATACATTCACTTGTTGCCCATTGTGCAAATGTGAAGCATTGGATTTGTTTAAGTGATTCTGAGAACACGCCAACCATTGACGGCGTAAAGTTGATGAGCTACGAAGACCTCATTGCGTCACACAGCGAAATTTTTGAATGGCCCGAGCTCGATGAAAAATCGGGAGCTGCTCTTTGTTACACCTCAGGCACTACCGGTAACCCCAAAGGGGTGATGTATTCGCACAGAGCCATTGCGCTGAGTGCATTATCTGCATGCGCACCTAACGTTTTGTGTATTTCTTCTCAAGATACGGTATTGCCCGTAGTTCCCATGTTCCATATCAATGCTTGGTGTTTACCTTATGCATCAATGATTGCTGGTGCGAAATTGGTGCTGCCAGGACCTAAGTTAGATGGTGCAAGCTTGTATGAAATGATGGAGTCAGAGAAGGTGACCATCAGTGCAGGCGTTCCCACTATTTGGATGGCGCTGATTCAACATTTAGAGCACCATAATCTCGCCTTTTCAACAATGCGCAGAACAGGTGTAGGTGGTTCAGCCATGCCTCAATCGTTGATTGCAAAATTCAATGATGTTTACAACGTAGATGTTCGGCATGGGTGGGGAATGACGGAAACAACTGCAATTGCAACCATGAGCAATATCGGTTTGGAAGAATCAAATTTAACGCATCAACAACGCCAAGAAATTATTGCTAAGCAAGGCAAAACAGTGTTTGGTGTTGAATTAAAAGTGGTAGATGAAGAAGGAAATTCTTTACCTAGAGATGGTTCTTCTCAAGGTGAATTGATGGTGCGTGGGCAGTGGATAGTTGACAACTACCACAAGGCGGATAAGTCGGCGCTGGTCAACGGTTGGTTTCCGACGGGGGATATTGCAACTATTTCTTCAGACGGGATCATGCATATTCGAGATCGTTCAAAAGACGTCATCAAGTCTGGCGGCGAATGGATCAGCTCTATCGATATGGAAAATGCAGCCATGTCCCATCCCCATATAGCGATGGCCGCGGTGATTGGCGTCAAGCATCCGCAATGGGATGAACGTCCATTGCTTTTATTGGTACTTAAGCCTGAGATGTCGCTAGGCAAGCAAGAAGTGAAAGATTTTCTCAGTGAGCGGGTGGCCAAATGGTGGATACCAGATGAAGTATTGTTTGTGAATTCCTTGCCTGTAGGTGGTACGGGCAAGGTGCAAAAAAATGAGTTGAGAAATAAGTACGGAAATATTTACACATCCTTTGATAGTTAATTAAAAAATTTTTTGGAGTTTGTCATGAGTTACCTATCGGTTTTTCGAGTTCTGATCTGCCCCATTTTCTTGAGCTTAGGTTTCTATGTACAGGCAGCTGAAACTGTCAAGATTGGATTTATTGATTTGCTGTCTGGACCGTTTGCTTTGACAGGGCAGGGGTCATTGAAGCAATTGAAAGAAGTGGTCGATCAACTGAATGCGAAGTCCGCGCCAACAGATCCCAAATTCGAAGTGGTTGAATTTGATAACAAAGGATCTACGCAGGAAAGTGTCAATATGCTCAAAGCTGCGACAGATCGCGGCATTCATTTCATTACGCAAGGGGGCGGATCGGGTGTTGCACTGACACTGGTCGATGCCATCAATAAACTTGCAGAGCGCGAGCCTGAAAGAGCGGTAGTCTATTTAAATTATGCGGCGATGGATCCGTCGCTGACCAATGACCGTTGCAGTTTCTGGCATTTCCGCTTTTATCCATCAAGTGAAATGAAAATGGAGGCGCTGACAACGTATATGGTCGGACGTAAAGATATACAAAAAGTGTATCTCTTCAACCAAGACTATACCCACGGTCGTCAAGTATCCAAGGCAGCCAAAGAATATGTGGCGAGAAAAAGAGCTGACATACAACTGGTAGGTGATGAATTCATTCCCATAGCTCAGGTCAGGGATTTTGCGCCCTACATTGCAAAAATAGCTGCCACTGGTGCAGATACCGTCATTACATCTAACTGGGGCAGTGACTTAACACTTCTTTTAAAAAGTGCGAAAGATTATGGTTTGAATGTGAACTTCTTCACTTTGAACGCCAACAATCCTGGGACTCCTGCACAAATTGGGTCTTGGGGTGTTGGCAAAGTGAATGTCATTTGGAATTGGAACCACAACGCCAATACGCCTGAACTTGAAAAAATTTACGTGGCCTACAAAAAGAAATTTAACGAAGACTTTATATTTGCCGCACACTGGAATTCAATGAATATGCTGCTTGCAGCCATTCGCAAAGCCAAATCAACTGATGCAAAACAAGTAGCCTTTGCGTTAGAGGGTATGACCTACCAAAGTCCATTGGGCGAAGTAAAAATGCGAAAGACAGACCATCAACTCGAAGCGCCTTTGTATTTAGGCGTATGGGCCAAGCAAGGCAGTAAGGGCGTGAAATACGATGCTGAGAACACCGGTTACGGCTTTCGAACAGAGGTGGTTTGGGATAGCTACATCAGCTCTCAACCCACATCGTGTCAGATGAAGCGACCGTCTTAGCCAAACCCTGAATAAGTCGATTTTCAGGGTTGCAAGCAATTGCAAGCCGGTTTTTTGACATATGCCATATGATTGGACTTAATTAATTAATTCAAATATCCCAATGTCTACCGAACCTATTGCAAAAAAATCCAATCTCAATAATGATTTATTTATACCTAGCGGTGTCACATTTGTAGGAACTATCAATGTGCCAGGACTGGCTCAGATTAATGGAGACATCACAGGTGAGATTACTTGCAAAGAACTTGATGTGGGGCCGCAGGGCAATATCAAAGGGAAAGTGCATGCACAGTCAATTGAAGTGCATGGTCAATTAGAAAACGATATCAATTGCACTGGATTGGTAAAGATACACAACACGGGCAAAGTTTCTGGCAAGCTTACCTATTCCGAGATTGATATTGAACGTGGCGGGCAATTTGTGGGTGTAATGAGTAGCACCAAGTCTTAAAGACTCTCATTTCTCATCACTACTTTTTAAAAGTAAACTATGCTTGGCTAAAGCTAATGGCTAAGATAAAAAAATGCTTGGCTTTTGAAAATGCTTAATCATTATTTTTTCCAGGGCTGAATCCAATATGAATCCTTCAACTGGCAAAGATTCTCAATCGACACAGATGCAACTGGGCCACTCAACCAGACGAACTTTGTTAAAGACGGCATTAGGTGTTGGATATGCTGCTTGCTTGCCTTTGCCCGCCCAAACGGCCATACGTACATCAGGCGAGAATTTATTGCACGGCGAGGTCTTGATTGATGTCAATGGTTTTCAAATGCCAGCTTACAGAAGTATGCCCGCAGGTCGTTCTCAATATCCGGTTGTATTGGTTGTATCTGAAATATTTGGTGTGCATGAATACATTGCAGACATCACCAGACGATTGGCGCATCAGGGCTACATGGCCATCGCTCCCGAGTTAATGAAGCGCCAAGGTGATCCAGGCAGTTACGCTGACATGGGAAAGTTGATAGCAGAGGTGGTATCTAAAGTACCGGATGCTCAGGTCATGTCTGATTTGGATGCCACAGTTGCATGGGCTTCGCGCAACGGTGGCGATACAACAAAACTGGGTATCACGGGTTTTTGTTGGGGAGGGCGAATCACCTGGCTGTATGCGGCGCATCAACCTCAGGTCAAGGTAGCTGTGGCTTGGTACGGTAAATTGGTGGGTAAAAACTCCTCTCTCACACCCTTTCACCCGCTCGATATTGCAAATGATTTGAAAGCGCCAGTATTAGGCCTGTACGGAAGTGCAGATACTGGTATTCCCATGGAAAGTGTTTCGAATATGCAGGATCAATTGGCTAAAGGACAAAAGGGCTTCACAAGTAACATACACGTTTATCAAGATGCGCCACATGCATTCCATGCTGATTACCGATCTAGCTACAGACAAGCGCAAGCCGAAGATGGATGGCAGCGTATGCTCCAATGGTTTTTACGCCATGGTGTCACTTGATTTTTTAATGTGATTGAGACGTGAATTTAACGCTGCTGGCTATTTTCGCTGGAACCTTGGTCGCAGGGGTAGGCAGTGTCTTACTCGCTGCTGTATTTGCCCGTGCATTGATGACACGCTTTACACAACATTTGTTAAGTCTTGCCGCAGGGGCTTTGTTGGCAACGGCATTCATGCATTTATTACCTGAAGCATTTGAATCCGAGATCACTCCACAGATGTTGTTCATGACATTGTTGGCAGGGTTGGTGTTTTTCTTTTTACTCGACAAGGCTGAGTTATGGCACCACGGTCATGAGCACAGCGATGGACATTCCCATCAGCATGCGCACGACCTTACACACCTTCACACTGACCATTCGCATTCCCAGGATGACGCTGGGTTTGCCGGTAGTTGGGCGGTCTTAACAGGGGACAGTGTGCATGCCTTTGGTGACGGCATATTGGTCGCAGCAGCTTTCATGACCAATTTCACTTTAGGCGCTGCGGCGTCCGTTGCCGTTCTGGCGCATGAAATTCCACACCATATGGGAGACTTGGCTGTGTTGCAGCGAGGCTTTGGCCACGGTCGGACGGCTTTGTTCAAATTATGTCTGGCCGGTGGTGTCACTATTGTCGGAGGCTTGCTGGGGTATTTTCTGATCGAGGGTCATGAAACTTGGTTGCCATTCATGCTGGTGATCGCAAGCAGCAGTTATGTGTATGTAGCTTTGGCAGATTTGATACCCCAGTTGCAGAAACGTTTATCTGCCACAGAGACCGCTATGCAAATTGTCTGGCTATTGGCTGGGATTGCTTTAGTCACTCTAGCCACACAATCCATGCATATTCATTAAATATTTATTGATAGGGGTCAAGCGACACAGATATTTTTTTAAATGTTTCTTTGAGCTGGGCTTATCATGAAGCTTCATTCAAATTCAAAGGAGTTCTTCATGGATCCCCATATTGCACAAAAAGCGCCTTACAAAGTAGATGTGGAGGCTGGTAAAAGCTATTACTGGTGTTCATGTGGCCAAAGTAAATCTCAGCCTTTTTGTGATGGTTCACACAAAGGTTCCGACTTCACGCCTCAGAAATTTGATGCGGATGAAAGCAAGACGGTGTATTTTTGTGGTTGCAAGCACAGTGCCAACAAACCTTTATGCGATGGTGCGCACAATAAATTGGCTTGATCTAAAAAAACAGACTGGCTAAGCCGGCTGTTTTTTTTAACCTTGTGCACAAGGCAGCCCGGGTGTGTTGCTCCACTCGCTCCAACTGCCTGCATAAAGGGCTGTGCGGCCCATGCCGGCAACCTCCATCGCCAAAATATTAGGTATGGCACTGATGCCGCTGCCACAGTGGTGTACCACCCCCGAGTGTTCATGACCTGCCAACAAAGCTTCAAATTCAGTGCGCAAAGTTTGCGCAGTTTTCATTTTTCCATCAGCACTTATATTGTTACTAAACGGACGGTTCAATGCGCCGGGGATATGACCAGCTACCGGATCAAACGGCTCGGTTTCGCCCTTGTAACGTGCAGGTGCACGGGCATCCACAATGGTTTGTGCCGGTTTGCCCAATGAAGCCATCACATCGGTAGTGTGTTTCAAAACCACCAGCGGATCATGCAGTTCAAACTTTGTTGCTAAGGGTTTTGGAACTCTTCCATGTTGCACTTCACCAGCATCAGCTAGCCACGCTTGCAATCCGCCGTCTAGCACTGCCACGGCCTCATGGCCGCACCATTTCAGCATCCACCACAGTCGGCCGCAGTAGTTCATGCCTTGCCTATCGTAAACAACAACTTGGGTTGTGTTGGATACACCTTGGGAAGCAAGCCAAGACGCGAAATGTTCGCGTGAAGGCAGAGGGTGGCGTCCGCCGTTGACAGCCAAGTTTTTGTCGTGCGTTGATAAATCGGAATTGATATCAGCAAACAAGGCATTTGGAATATGTTTTTCTTCGTACTGTTCAATACCGGCTTGTGGGTTGGTCAAGTCCGCGCTGCAATCAAATATGCGTATATCACTTGAAAAATTTTTTAATTCTGAAGCTGAAATGAGTGTGGTGTACATGGTTAATGTTCCTCGGCAGGTGAATCAGGTACGGCGCGGGTACGCAAGACGGTGGAGGCGATGCCGCTGGAGATGATAAGCAGCATACCCAGCCAACCTATCCATGGCAATTGTTCATCAAATAAGAATAAGCCATACAAAGCAGCAAACACAATACCTGAGTATTGGAGATTGGCTACCACCAATGTAGCGCCTTGTGAGTATGCGCGGGTCAAACACATTTGCCCTAAGGACGCCAATATGCCAATGGGTAACAACCATATGGCATGCGACCACTCCCAGGTGGACAAGCCGGTAACCGCCATACCGACCAAACCAGCTACGGAGGTACCCAATGCAAAATAAAACACAATCCGAGCCACGGGCTCTCCGGCGCGACCCAAAGCCATGACATGCATATAGGCAAATGCAGAAATAAAACCCGACATCAAACCCACCAGTCCGGCAAACACCTGATCTTGTTCAATGGTGGGGCGTAGCATCAGCACAACCCCAGCAAAACCACTGAGTACAGCAAGCACTAACGGACCCTGGCGGCTGGCGTCATTGACAGTGCCTGACAACGTACCCATCAAAGTGCCGCCAACCAGAAAAGCTGCGATCCAAACACTGCTCATATAGTTCAATGTCATCGCTGTCGCAAGAGGCAGTTTGCCAATGGCATAAAACCAGAAACCCAACGAGGTAACGCCCACAATATTGCGCCAAAAATGCATGGCAGGGACTGGGGTACGAAGGCTCAGGCCTGCAAAACGCGCATATGCAGCCATCATCACCAAACTGATAAATCCACGAAAAAATACCAGTTCACTGGCTTGGAAATACGCAGATGCAAATTTGACACATACCCCCATGCTGGCCAAAAAAGCAGCCGCCAGCAACATCCATAGCGCTTGC
>Ga0209188_1001657_pt1 | contig 17421 bp, 14 predicted proteins | sample C_130625_EF_Meta_FD_187307 | JGI IMG/M metagenome (GOLD analysis project Ga0209188, IMG submission 187307) | Freshwater microbial communities from Lake Croche, Canada to study carbon cycling - C_130625_EF_MetaG (SPAdes) (version 2) | ecosystem: Environmental > Aquatic > Freshwater > Lake...
CCGTCAGGACCTAAACCTGGTGCGTCTACCAATTTCGCCACCCGCGCGGGTCCAAATAAAACGGGCGGACAGGTCAAGTGCGCATCAATGCCCACTCGAACTGATCGCCCGCATGAAATCGGTCAACCCACTATTTTACCCACGAAAGTGGGCTTTTTCAGTTTGGCTTGGCCACGCGGAACCAAGCGGCGTACATCGCGGGCAGCGCCAACAAAGTCAGCACCGTGGCCACGATCAAGCCCCCCATGATGGCCACCGCCATCGGGCCCCAAAACACACTGCGCGACAGCGGAATCATGGCCAAAACAGCTGCCGCAGCGGTCAGTACAATAGGCCTGAGGCGCCTTACCGCTGACTCCACAATCGCCGTCCAAGCGGGGATACCCTGCGCCCGATCCTGGTCAATTTGGTCGATCAAGATCACCGAGTTGCGCTGAATCATGCCCATCAAGGCGATCACGCCCAGCAGAGCCACAAAGCCAAAGGGTCGGTTCAGGGCCAATAAAGCCGCAGCCACGCCGGCCATGCCCAAGGGCCCCGTGAGAAACACCAGCATGGATCGGCTGAAGCTTTGCAATTGGAGCATCAGCAAAGTGAAGGTGATGAACAACATCACCGGGACACCCGCCGCTATAGAGGCAGAGCCCTTGGAGCTTTGTTCCACCGCGCCAGCCACTTCGATTCGGTAATCGGTCTGCCCTGCTGCGTGCCATTGGGCTTCCAGCGCCTTCAACTGCGGCAGCAGTTGCGCGGTCACGGTCGCGCCTTGCAGGCCTTCGGCCAAGTCGCTTTGAACGGTGATCGCGTAATCGCGACCTTGACGCCAGATCACGCCAGGCTCCCAATCAAAAACCGGCTTGGCAATTTGCATCAGCGGGACAGATTTGCCCGATGCTGTGGGGACATAAGCCTGGCCCAAATCAGAGATTGCATCGCGTTCCGACAAAGGCTGGCGCAACACGATGTCTATCAATTTGTCGCCTTCGCGGTATTGGCCTACTGGGGTGCCTGACAACATAGTGCGAGAGGCTTGCGCAATCGACTGGCTGCTCACACCCAAAGCACGCGCTTTGGCTTGGTCCACCTCCAAACGAATGACCTTGACAGACTCGTTCCAGTTGTCGTTCACCCCCCGTGTATGGGGGCTGCTGCGCATGATGAATTTAACCTCGTCGGCCTTTTCCCGCAGCAAGACTGGGTCGACACCCGCCACTCTGAATTGCACCGGATAAGGGACAGGTGGGCCGTTGGGCAGCAATTTGACACGTCCCCGAATCTCCGGAAACTCTTGCGCCAGAATGCTTGGCAACTTGATCCGCAAACTCTCGCGGGTTTTCAAATCTTGGGGCAACACAATCAACTGCGACACGTTGGTTTGCGGAAAGACCTGGTCCAGCGGCAAGTAAAAACGGGGCACGCCGGAGCCCACCCAGGTGGTGACCGACTTGATGCCGGGCTCTGACAGCATGCGCTTTTCAAATCGCTTGGCGACTTCTTCACTGGCGGTGAAAGTTGCGCCTTCAGGCAACCACAAATCCACCAGTATTTCAGGGCGACTGGAGTCTGGGAAGAACTGCTGCTGCACTTTGCCCATGCCAGCGATGCCCAGCGCAAACATCAACACGGTCAAACCAATGGTGACCCATCGGTACTCCACACACCAATTCACAGCGCGGCGAAACTGGTTGTAAAACGGGGTGTCGAATAATTCTTGAGGTTCAGTCTGGCCTGCACTTCGGTGGTCGTGCGCCGGCGGCTTGAGCAGCCAAGCCCCCAGATAGGGTACAAAATATACCGAAGCCACCCAGCTGATGAGCAAAGCCACCACCGTGACCGCAAAAATGGCAAAGGTGTATTCCCCGGTCACTGACTTGGCCATGCCGATAGGCAAAAAACCCGTTGCGGTGATCAAAGTTCCCGTCAGCATGGGCATGGCTGTCAATTCGTAGGCGAAGGTGGCAGAGCGCACTTTGTCGTAGCCCTCTTCCATTTTGCGCACCATCATCTCGACGGCAATGATGGCGTCATCGACCAGCAAGCCCAAGGCAATGATCAAGGAGCCGAGCGATATTTTGTGCAAGCCAATGCCAAAATAATACATCGCCAAAAAGGTCACCGCCAACACCAGCGGAATGGTGATGCCCACCACCAAGCCGGGACGCACATCGAGCGTCCAGCGCCGCCACAGGGGATGCACACCCGGCCGTTTGTGCAAGCCCAAGGCCAGAAAGCTCACGCCCAGCACAATGACCACTGCTTCAATCAACACGTGGATAAATTCATTCACCGAACTCGATACCGCCTGGGGCTGGTCTTGCACTTGAACCCATTCCATACCGGCTGGCAAAGTCGCGCGGATTTGCTGTGCAGACAATTGCAAGGCCTTGCCCAAGGCAATGATGTCGCCCCCCTTGGCCATCGATACGCCCAAGCCAATCACATCGCTGCCGTCGTGTCGCACTTTGACCTGTGGCGGATCGATGTAGCCACGCGACAAGCTGGCCAGATCACCCAAACGCAGCTGCTGACCGCTCGCGCCGCGAATCGGCATCGCCCGAAGCGCTTCAAGCGAATTGAATTGCCCGGCGACCCGGATTTGCACTGCATCATCCTGGGCCTGCAAAATGCCTGCTGACTCGATGGCGTTTTGCTGGTTCAATTGCGCCAGAACCGCCGACATGTCCAGCCCCATTTGCGCCAGGCGCTTTTGGGAGATCTCAATGAACAGCTTTTCGTCCTGCACGCCAAACAGTTCCACCTTGGCCACATCGGGCACGCGCAAAATACGCTGGCGCGCTGCATCGGCAAAGACTTTGACCTCGGCGGGGCTGAATCCTTGGCCGCGCAATGCGTAAATGACGCCGTAGACGTCGCCAAAGTCATCGTTAAAAAACGGCCCAATGACGCCACTGGGCAGGCTCGAGCGCATGTCTCCGATTTTTTTGCGAACGGTGTACCAAACATTGGGCACATCAGCGCCCTTCGAAGAATCCTTGATCTCGAAAATAATTTGCGCCTCACCGGGCTTGGAATAGCTGCGGATCTTGTCTGCATAGGGCACTTCTTGCAAAGTGCGCTCGAGCTTGTCGGTCACCTGCTCGGCCATCTGCTGCGCTGTGGCGCCGGGCCAATAAGCACGCACCACCATGGCCCTGAAAGTAAAGGGCGGGTCTTCGTCTTGGCCCAATTGGAAATAGGCCGCAAAGCCCAGTACCATCAAAGAAATCAACAAGTAGCGCGTCAGCGCGGGATGGTCCAGCGCCCATTTAGACAGGTTGAAACGGTCTGCAGCCGGATGGGAATGCAATGTGCTCATGGCGAATCAACGGTCCTGCGCTGGCGTGATGGGGGCTTTGTAAACCGTCACTTTTTGCCCTGGATTCAGGACGTGAACGCCTGCTGAAACGATGCGTTGACCCGCAGTCAAACCCGATGCAATTACCGCCTCGTTGTTGTCGGCAGTGGCGACCACCACAGATTGCGAAGACACCGTCATTTTGGCTTCGTCCAGCAACCAGACGGCCGAGCCCTTGCCCTCCTGGCGCAATGCAGAGGCAGGCACTTTGATGACCGCAGGCGCATTGACTGTCAGGCCAGCGGCTTGCACATTGACACTGGCGCCCAAAGGTAATTTGTCGGCTTTTTCCAACGCCAGCTTGACGGTGAAGGTACGCGTTAGAGGGTCGGCACTGCCCGCAATTTCTCGGATACGGCCTTGCACAGCGGGGCCGCCTTGTGACATCACGGCGGTCATGACCAGCCCTTTTTGCAAACGCATCACCATGTTTTCGGAGACCGCAAACACCGCATCGCGGGGGCCATCTTGCGCCAACCGAAAGACTGGCGTGCCCGCGGCGACGACTTGCCCGACCTCTGCCTCCACCGATGTAATAACGCCTGAAACATCGGCACGCAGTTGGGTGTAACCAGATTGGTTGCCCTGATTTTGGGCTTGTGCAACTGCTTGGTCCAAAGTGGACTGAGCGGCTTTCAAGCTGGCTTCACGCCGCTCGAGTTCCACGTTGCTGATGAAGTTTTGTGCACGCAAACCCTCATAGCGTTTGTATTCTGCTTGGGCTAAATCGCGCTGTGTGCGGGCTCCGGCCACTTGCGCCTGGGCAGCTTGGGCGGCCAATTGGTAATCGGTCGGATCGATTTGCGCCAACACAGCGCCTGCATTCACGTGTTGACCCATTTCAGCTTGCCGCTGGGTGACTTTGCCGGCCACCCTGAAACCCAAACGCGACTCCACGCGGGCACGGATTTCGCCCGCGAACTCGCCACTGTTAGACACCGCGCCCGAGCCTACAGTGATCACTTTGACGGAGCGTACGGGCTCTTGCACGGCTTCAGGCTTGGAACACGCTGCAAGGGCCGTGACGCAAGCGAGGGCCAGGAAGGATCTGCAAGGCGCGGCTCGCAATAATTCAAAAGAATGCATAAGATATGAGGCTTGAGTTAATGACCAACTGGTTAGTAATTTAAACAAAGCCCTGATTTCTGTCAAGCGACAATAGGCATTGACCATGACTGAACAAGCCCATTCACTGCCCATCCAGACAAAGTTGGCCCTGCGCCAACTGCTCAAAGGGGTCTCCCGGTCTTTCAACTTGTCAATCAGGCTGCTGCCCAAGGCGATTCAAGCCCCAGTGGCCGTGGGTTACCTGCTCGCCCGGGCCACGGATACAGTGGCAGACACCACCGCACAAACGCAAGCTGAACGGTTGAATTTGTTGGTCGGCTTGATGCAAGCCATTCAAACGCCAAACCAAAACCATCAGGATTTGAAGTCGCGAATCCAAGCTTTCGCGGATCAACAGAACAACCCCCACGAACGCGCATTGATGCATGCGTGGCCCCAGTGCCTGTCACAGCTTCAAGCTTTGAAGGCAGCAGATCAACGCAGTGTTCGCGAGGTCTTGGGTCACATCACCCAGGGCCAAATGGCGGACGTGGCCCGGTTTGGCAACGGCCATGGCGCCTTGAACTCGCAGGCCGATTTTGACCGGTACACCTGGGAGGTGGCAGGATGCGTAGGGGAGTTTTGGACCGATTTGTGCGCTCGCCACTTGGCTGACTTTTCGACACGCTCCACGGTAGAAATGCGGCAACTGGGCCGCCACTATGGCATGGGCCTTCAGCGGCTGAACATCCTGCGCGACTCGGGTGCCGATTTGGCCAGTGGTCGCTGCTATTGGCCTCGCGATCGGCTGTCCGAGCTCGGCCTTGAGCCCGCCCAACTGGTTCAAAGCGTTCTTGTCGATCAACCCCTGACCACCTTGTCACCGCTTTGGAATGAGTATCTGGATGGTACCCATGCCCAACTTTTGGACGGGTTGACTTACTGCTTGGCAGTTCGCCCAGTCCGGGTGCGCTTGGCCAGCGCCCTGCCCGCTTTGATTGGCATCCGAACACTGGCCCTTCTGCGCCAATCCGGGCCCTGCGCATTGATCAAGCCTGTGAAAATGCCGCGCCATGAAGTCAATCAACTGCTGTGGCGAATCCTGCGAGGCGGAGCCACGCGCAAGACTTTAGCCAAAGAATTCAATCGACTTGCAGCAGTGCGAGAATCCATCCCATGAGACCGCAAGACTACGTCCAGCAAAAAGCCGCCGCCTCGGGCAGCAGCTTTTATTACGCCTTCCTGTTCCTTCCGCCAGAGCGCCGTGCGGCCATCACCGCCTTTTATGCCTTCTGCCGCGAAGTGGACGATGTGGTCGACGAGATCAAAGACCCCAGCGTGGCCGCCGCCAAGCTCGGCTGGTGGCAAAAAGAAGTGCAACAAGCCTATGCGGGCCAGCCGACCCACCCGGTCATGCACGCCCTCATGCCGCACACCCAGCGCTTTGGCATCGACAGCCACCACCTGATGGCCGTGATCGAAGGCTGCCAAATGGACCTGAACCAAACCCGGTATCTGGACTTTGCGGGCCTGACGACATACTGCCACCTGGTGGCCGGTGTGGTGGGCGAAGTCGCCGCCCGCATCTTTGGGCAAACCGACGACGCGACCACCGCCTATGCGCACAAGCTGGGCCTGGCCTTTCAGATGACCAACATCATCCGCGACGTGGGCGAAGACGCCCTGCGTGGGCGCATCTACCTGCCGCTGGACGAACAACAACGCTTTGGCGTCAAGGCGCAAGACCTGATGCAACGCACGTATTCGGACAACTTCACCGTGCTGATGAAGTTCCAGACCGAGCGTGCCCACGCCCTGTACGACGAAGCCCTGGCCCTGCTGCCCGGCGCCGACCGCCGCGCCCAAAAACCGGGCCTCATGATGGCCAGTATCTACCGCACCTTGCTGCGCGAGATCGAGGCTTCAGGCTATCAGGTGCTGCACCAGCGCATCGCCCTCACGCCGCTGCGCAAGCTGTGGCTGGCGTGGAAGATGCAGGCTTTGGGGCGTTTTTGAGCTAACGCCCGCGGCCTCTCAGTCTCACTTCATCGCGCGCGCTTGAGACTGTGCGGGTCGATCCAAACAAACCTTCAGCCATGCAAAAACCGCCGGGTACTGCGCCAGCAGCGCAGCCGCTGGGCGAGTCCAGCTGGCCACGCTGGCCACACACACATCGGCCACGGTGAAGCGGTTGGCGGCCAAATAGGCTTCGCCTTGGGCGTGTTGGGCTTGCAGGTGTTGCTCCAGCACGGCCAGCGGCACCTTCAAGCGGCTTTCGGCCTGTTCGGCCAACTCGGGCTTGCGCTGGTCTTCGGGCATGGCCATGCGGTGCATCAACACTGTGAGCGCGTCTTTTTCCAGCTCCGACACGGTCCAAAAGCTCCAGCGCAGGGCTTCGGCTTCTTCGCGGGGCGTGGCAGGCGTGATGGACGCACCATCGGCATGGCCGTGAACACGGGCAATGTACAAGGTGCAGGCCATGCTTTCCCACACGATGACGGTGCCTTCGGCGCGCTCGTCCACCACCACTGGAATGTGGCCATTGGGGTTGAGCGCCAAAAACTCAGGCGTGCGGGTCGCGCCGCCCTGGTAAGGCGTGGCGATGTGCTCAAACGGCAGGCCCAGCTCCAGCGCAGCCCACACAGGGCGTACAGCGCGAGACGCACCGATGCCATAGATTTTCAATTTCATTCAACCTCCAACATAGTCAGGCCAATGGCCACACAAAGCATGCAAGTCCCGCACTTCAAGGTGCGGCTGTTTGTCTTCGTGACCCCAGGTATGCGCCTCTCGATTGACCCACACCACTTGCATGCCCGCGTCCAGACCACCGACACAGTCAAGGTGTGCATCGTCACCAATGTGCAAAACTTCATGGGGCAACACCCCGGCCGCCTGCGCACCCGCATGAAAGATGCGCACATCGGGCTTGGCGATGCCCAATTGATGGGCGCTCAAGGCTGCGGTGAAGTACTGGCCCAATCCTACTTTGTGAATGTCGGCATTGCCGTTGGACACTGACACCAAGGGATAACGGGATTTCAAAAAATCGAGGGCGGGTAAGACATCAGCGAACAATTCGACTTTTTGCCTTTGCTCAAAGAAAAATTCAAAGGCCGGTTCCGCCAGATCAGGCGACTCCCCTGCCCGCCCTAACAAAACGCGTATGGCCTCTCTGCGCAGGGCCGACATGTCGGACGCCAGGTCCGGCCGCAACAGTGGCATTTGCTCTCGCACCTGCCTTTGCAGACCGGGTGTGGCGCACAGAGCGGCCGTGCCCGGCGCATGGTGGGCCAACCAGCCCAACAACGCCTCTTCAGCCCGGGCGATGGTGGGCCAAATCGGCCACAAAGTGTCGTCCAAATCAAGGGTAATGGCTTTGATGCGGGCAATGTCAATCATGGTGAGAGAATACCGCATGGCATTCAATAAAGAACCCTCCTTTCACCATGGTCAGGCCGCCAAAACGGCCGTCCTGTATTGCAACCTAGGCACCCCCAGCGCCCCCACAGCCCCGGCGCTGCGCACCTACTTGGCCGAATTTTTGGGCGATGGTCGTGTGGTCGAGATTCCCAAGCCCATTTGGTGGCTGATTCTGCATGGCATTATTTTGCGGGTTCGCCCCAAAAAATCAGCCGCCAAATACGCCAGCATCTGGACCGAGGGCGGCTCACCGCTCAGGGTGTTTACGGAACAACAATCGCTGTCTTTGGGCAGTGCCCTCCAAGAACGCGGACTCAGCGTTTCAGTGCGTTACGCCATGCGCTACGGCCAGCCTTCCATCCCGGAACAACTGAACGCCTTCAAAACCGAAGGCGTGCAACGCGTACTGATCGTGCCCGCCTACCCGCAATACAGTGGCACCACCACTGCCAGCGTGTTCGATGCTGTCTACCAATGGGGTCTGAAAACCCGGCTCATCCCCGAGATGCGGTTTGTCAACCACTATCACGATGACCCGCGCTACATCGCCGCACTGGCGCAGACGGTGCGAGAACACTGGGCAGCCCACGGTCAGGCTGAAAAGTTGGTGATGAGCTTTCACGGCGTACCCGAGCGCACCCTGCATCTGGGTGATCCTTATCACTGCGAATGCATGAAGACTGGCCGCCTGCTGGCCGAAGCGCTTGGTTTGAGCAAAGACCAATACAAACTGACTTTCCAGTCTCGCTTTGGCAAAGCCAAGTGGCTGGAGCCCTACACAGAGCCCACGCTGATCGCCATGGCGCAGCAAGGTGTCAAAAAGGTGGATGTGATCTGCCCCGGCTTCACAGGCGACTGCCTGGAAACCCTGGAAGAAATTCAACAAGAAGCGCAAGAAGCGTTTATTCACGCAGGCGGCGAAAGCTTCAACTACATACCCTGCCTGAATAACAGCATCCGGTGGAAAGAGGCGCTGACCGACATCAGCCTTGACCACATGCAGGGGTGGGATTTATCTGGCCCCAATGAAGCGGCCCTGGCCGCCAGCCGCGCGCACGCTTTGACAAACGGCGCGAAAAACTGAGGTACGCCATTTGGCGTATATACGAGCTTGCTCAAGGAAGGGACAATTTAAAGAACTTCACCATTGACCCCCAGAGCCGTCAAACGGCAATGCCATGCTTTTATTTACCCTCCAGTCGGTATTTGTATTCAACGGCATTTTGATGCTGATCACAGCGGCCTTGATCCGCGTTTTTTTCCCGGGGAAAATGGACAGTTCAGGCCGCACTTGGATTTTTTCATGCCTGCTCGCGGGGAGCGCAATCCTTTTGACCGGATTCAGGGCTGACCTGCCGTCCATGTTCATGATGCAGTCCAGCGCAGATATTGAAATCACGCTCAAAGGATTTCGCACTGAACTTCCGGCCTACTTAGCTTATTCTGTCGCCAATGGCTTGCAATGGCTGTCGTTTCTTTTCAGCGCCCTGTCATTGCGTTATTTAGTGGAGCACACATTTTCAAAGCGATGGTTCATAGGCTGCGTCATGGCCGCCATTTTGTTGATTTTGGCGATGGAGTGGATGCGTCACCTTCAACTTGACACCGCATCCATGCTTTTTAAATCCGTGTTTTTTATTTCTACATTGATTTATTTGGTCGTGTTGACCGAGAAAGTCCAAAGGGCTTTGCACCCGGTTCGTTACATTTATTTTTTATCCAAGTGCTGGCAAACGCTGGCTGGATTGTCGCTATTGCATGTTCTTGCTTACCTGCTCAACAACAGGCTGCTTGTTGTAGACCCCGTCAATTTGGACTGGTTGTTCTTCACCTTCATGCTTATCACAGGTATTTTGGCTCACTTTACCTATTTGGGCATGAGGCTAGGCCAGGCGGAAAATCACCGTCTGGGCTTGGCGGTTTCTAATCAGCAATTGACGCAAACGGTTCAAGAGCGCAGTGAGTTGCTGCAATCCATTGTCGATACATTGGCTGTTGAACAGATTGAATCCTTTGCAGCGCGCATCGCCCACAACATCAATCAGCCGCTTACAGCCATCCGTATGGTCCTAGAGACTTTGGCGCAAAGTCAGCCAAGCAACCCACACCAACAACAACTGCGCTTCGTTTTAGATGATGTCGAAAGAGTTGCAAAAGTTGTGGCCGACACCCGGGAAATGATGCGCCAAACGCAATATGACATTCAAGCGCTCGATGCCAATCAATTGCTTGCCGAAGTGATTCAAATTTTGAACAATCACGCTGAAGTTCAAGCCAGATTTTTCATGCCCGTTCGGTTCGTCAAAGAGGATGCGCCTCAAAGGGTTCATGTGAACAAAACGGCTCTCTACCAAGTGCTGCTGACTTTGCTTTCTCCAACATTTTTAAAAACGCGACATTTCACACAGACCAACCCAAATAACCAACAAAGCGCCATGTTTCCGGCGATCCTTGTTCACATGACATCGAACGACTTACCTGCAAATAAAATCGCTGTACGAATTCAACTCCCATTGCAAATGAATGCGCATGCTTTGCACTTTTTCAATACCTGTGACACTGAATTCCAACCCCCTCTGCTCAACGACAAAGCCTGGACCCACAAACTCATCTGGATATGGCATTCGCTGCGCAAACTGGGTGCCAGTTTGAAAGCCATCAATTTGCAAGATCCCTTTACTGGAACCCAGATAGATTTAATTTTGAATAAATAAGAATACAAAAATAAAGATTTTTCGCCTGTCCGCAGTTTCCGCATACGCCAATTGGCGTATTTCAATTCAGGAAAACTGACTTAAGCTAGCTTTATGAATTTTGACGATTTCAAAGGTCACATTTACCTGATAGATGATGACCCCTCCATTTGCAGAAGCTTGTCATTCACCTTGACAACTTCCCGTTATTCCGTACAAACATTTGACGGCCCTACCAATTTTTTACGGGATTCTTTGCCAATTTCGCCATCCGTTATTTTGTTGGATATGCGGATGCCTGACATGCCCGGCATTGCCCTGCAACAAAAACTGGTGGACATGGGCCGCAATACGCCCATCATCTTCATCAGTGGCGAGAGTCAGCCCACAGAAATTATTGAGGCCATGAAACTAGGGGCTATCGACTTTCTGCTCAAACCCTTTGGCATGGAAATCTTGCTTTCCACAATTGAAAAGGCACTGGACAAGGACCGTCGTTCACAATCAGAATTAGTCAAAAACTTGGACATGAGGCAGCGCTTTGAGAGATTGACGGAAAAAGAACAAGAGATCTGCCGCCTCATGGTTCGTGGCTATGGGAACAAAGAAATTTCGGAGATCAATGGCTCTGCACCAGCAACAGTGAAGCTGCACCGCAGCCGGGTGCTTGAAAAAATGGGTTGCGAAACTTTGCCAGAACTGATTGCCATCACATTCGATGACAAAGGCACTCAGTATGACTTTTTCAGCGCGGATGTGTCCTGACCCCAGCGCCAGCAGGCGCGACGCAATCAACCACTGAGCGAGTGCCCTACGCGCGCACGGCTCACGTCGTAGCCAAACCATCGGTTGGAGATAATCTTGAACGACCCGTCATTCAGGATCGTTTGCACCGCTTGGTTCAGTTGAGTCTGCATCGCCTTGTTGGCTTTATGAACGACCAAGCCCACGTTAACGGGTGCCGCAAATGGAGCGGCGACCTTGACGGGCAAATTGTCGCGTTCAATAAAGTATTCGACGATCAAACTTTCTTCCAGCACGGCGTCCAATTTCTTTTGCGCTAAAGCCTGAAGTGCCTCCTCGATACGCTCAAAAGAAACCACTGCTTTGCCGATCACATTTTTGGCTTGCTCTTCTACACCAGTGCCAGTCAAGACGCCCAGTTTTTTACCGAAAAAATCATCCAAACTGAGCAGGTCGCGGTTGTCATCTTCGTGCAAAACGCTGACCATTTGAATGGAGGCGTAAGGCTTGACGAAATCGTATTCACGCCTATTTTCAGGGGTGGCCAACAACTGGTTACCAATGAACATGACCTCGCCGACTTTGAGCTTTTTGTTCAACTTGGCAAGACCCTCGGTCACGATATCCAGCTTGACCGACATGACTTCTGCCAATCGGGTCACGACATCCACATCAAAGCCCCTCAATCGGCCCTGGGCATCGAGGTAGCTGTAAGGCAAATAATTGCTCAGAAAACCAACAGACAAAATGGCATTTTCGGCCAGACTGCTTTCACTGAAAACAGATCCGCCCAAAGCCACCAGCAAACCCGCTTTTAAGCTGAGCCTCTTTGGGGCGTCGATTGGCGTGGCGTCACGTGATTTAGTCATGAAAAGCGCCCTCAAAACAATGTCGCAGTTCGTGGCCGAGGTAATTGAATCCGGTCTCTACGGGTGTGACGATAGAACATTCCTTGCGGCGGGTGTTCCAAAAAGCACAGGCCATAGGCCGCGATGTTGGCGTGACAGGCAAACCCGTGATGCGTGCGCAATATTCATATCCATCAGGCCTGACCAGGTATTTGACTTTGGGTTCAACAATATTTCGCTTGAGGGGTTCGGCAGGCACAAATCGCACCAGATCGACCGCCGGAGGCGTGAATGTGACGCAGGCTGTCAGTTGAACCGTGAACATCATGAACGCCAATTTTAAGCAAATTTTAAAATTGACAAAATTCATGGTGGCCCGCCGCCCCTCAAGCAAGCGACAAACAAATGACCCAATTCAGAATGAGAGGTCAAAGACGTTGTGACCACAACACATTTATTTTCGACCCACTTCCAATACGCACAGCTTTCTGGCCGCGAAACAAAACCATCTTTCACACCCACACGGGCGCAGAATTGGGAGGGCTGTTGGTGAATAACCCACTCCATGACGGGCTCTTGAATTTTTCTTTGCTCATTGACCGGTGGATTGAACAACGACAGATCAATCAAGGGATCAGCTCGACTGACCAACGGGAACAGCAACAAAACCATCAGGAGCCCAAAGGGTGCCGAGAGTTTGAGGCGGGAACTCCATTTGGCTGAGCCCATTGAAAAAACCTTTTTGAAAATCAATGCATCATCACCGCCGATTGGTGCGCGAGCAAGTCGGCCAATGGATCCATACCCCCTATTGTGCCCATCAGATGAGGCAGGTCAGCCTGGTAAGGTGTGGCATCCACTGCAGAAGTCATCAAGTCGTTCAGCTTTAAAACACCCTCGACGGATCCAGCGTTTCCAACTGGCAAGCTTGCAGAATTTACGCTGGACGAGTGAGACAAAAGATCTGACATTTTCAAAGTCAAGGTATCCAGACTTGAATGGTTCATCACCTCCGTGTTGGGATTGAGGGTCAAATTACCCAAGGACGGACTCGAGAGATTGAGGGAAGTTTCCGGCGTCAACGCAGGCAAGTCGGAAGAAGTCGCAACCGATAAGGTCCAATCGACTGCATTTGAAACTTGCGAAGCATTACCCGCAATGTCTTGGAAGCTCAAAGTAAAACTGCCCCTGCCGTAGCTACCGGACGGTACAGAAATAGACAAGGAACTTGTCGCAGAAGGAGATACAGAGACGTAAGTCCAGCTTGAAGAAGTTGAATGATTCTGTGCATCGGTGATGGTGTAGTTGTACCAACCCGACTCATTGACAGTGAAACCTACCGATTTTTTTGAAGTATCCAAAGCGAACTGAGAAATGGTGGGTGCCGCGGTATCAACAGTGAATGGCACAGCATAAACAGCAGCAGGTCCAGAGTTGCCTGCTGCATCGATGTTTTTAATCAGCAGTTGTGCATATGTGCCATCAGCTACACCATCTTTGGTCAGATCAATCGGGTACGAACTTGCGGTGATCCACGACTTACCCGAATCCAAACTGAATTGCGTCACAACACCCTGTCCGGTTTCACTGGGTTTGTAGCTGACAATCGCCAGATTCGTGATCGAGTCATGGCCATAAGTGGCATCCAGCAAAGTGCCATTGGCAACGCTGCCGGAATCATTCAAAGTGATATTGGATGGCGCAGAAACTGGGGCAGTCACATCAATGACCAAGCTATGAGATGCGGGAGCGCTGACTTTGTTGCCTGCATCATCAACGACTGTGGCATTGACGGTGTAGCTACCCTCTGGTGTCGTATTGGCCGTGTTGATCCACATCCAACTGCCCTGCGCATCTGTTTGCTTGTAATCAGAGGCTATGACTGTACCTTTGGCATCTTTCAATTCAATCTGCACCCAAACGGAACTCAAGCCCTTGCCTGCTGGATCGGTAACAGCCCCCTTGTAGGTCAGCGTCTGATCATTGGTCACAAAGTCAGAGTTGAATGTACCTGTGTCGTTCGAGTTGGTAGACGCATCGACAATCGTGGTGATTTTCACAAGGGCCGTTGAATTGGCATCCGGCGTGGCCCCAGGTTTGTAATTTTGGCTTGCCGATGTATCAATGACCACGGCCTGGGTGTCATAACCGCCTCCGGTCAAATTGGCGCCAGTAGGCGCAACCGGGTTGACCGTATTGCCGGCCAGGTCAATGATGGATGCCTTCAAAGTGTAAGACCCATCCACGCGTTTCACGGCGGTGTTATCCCACACCCAGTTGCCTGCGCTGTCAGGGTTGACCGTTGCGGTGGCGACCACCGCATTTGCATTGTCTATGAGCTCAAGCAAAACCGCATCACCATTGGAGGTAAAACCGGTGACTTTCCCTTTGTAGACCAATGCGTTGTTATTGGTTACAAAGTCTGAATTGCTGATGCCCGTGTCTGTTGTGATCGCCAAAATGTCGATCGTTGCTTTGACGTTGGCGTCGGGTGTTGCAGTCGGGCTGTAATTATTGATGTTGCTGCTGTCAATCACCACTTTCTGATTGCCTGATGCACCCGCATCCGTATTGACGGTGTTGCCCGCAGCATCCACGATCGTTGCGCTTAAGGTATAGGTGCCATCCGACTGGGTCACGCCCGTTCTGTTCCAACTCCAGGCCCCGTTGCTGTCTGGCGTGACATACGTGGTCGACACCACCGCATTGTTGCTGTCGGTTAACTTGAGTAAAATGGCGTCTGCGTTGCTCACGAAACCGTTGACCATGCCCTTGTATGTCAGAGTGTTGTCGTTGGTGACGAAATCCGAAGTGCTCACCCCGCTGTCCAACGAATTGGTAGCAGCATCCACGATACTCGTGATCGACACTGTGGCTTTGGCATTGGGATCGGCCACCACATTCGGGGTGCCACTGGATGGGTAGTTATTGCCGCTGCTGGTGTCTATGACCAAGGGCGTTCCATCCAGGAGGCCCGACGTTTGACCATTCAACGTCGCTTGCATTTTGAGCGGATAAGCCCCATCCGGCAAACTCTCCGATGCAGGGATCTGAATTTTGTAAGTGCCATCAGCCGCCGCGGTGGTCGAATAAGTTTTGTTGTTGATCGTGATCGACACCACGCTGTTGGCAGTGGCTGTACCACTGATTTCAGGATGGTTATTGCTTGTGATGCCGTCATCCAGTTTCATGCCAGTGTCATTGACAGCATCACCGGTCAAATGCGCCGTGACAACGGGCTTGACCTGCGTGGAACCACCTCCACCGCCACCGCCACCTCCACCTCCACCGCCAGCTAAACCCAGCAATGCCAAAGGTGCAAACAACAAGGGATTGACACCAGCGGCTAACAAAACGCCCACCGCGGCACCCGATGCCTGTACTTCACTGCCACCCAGCGCCATACCAATAGGCACGCTGTTCATGCCCAAAGCCTGCACTGAAGAAGCGCCAGATGCACTTTCGGGAATGTATTCATAAAAACGACCGCTTTCAGCCTGGCCGATCACTCCGTTGTACCCCGCAGGCATCACCTCGTAATAGTCTTCAATGACCACATCAGATTCAACACTGCCCTCAAAACTCAAACGCAAATCTTTGCCTACCCGCTTGGCGCGGATATTTTCAGGCGCAAAACCCGTTGCAACATCTTCCAGTTGGTAACGAACGCCAGCGGTTGCTTTGATCTTGACAGGCTGACCTTTGTCACCAACGCCTTGCTCTAAACTGATCACTTGCTTATTGTCCGGCCCACCATTGATTTTGATTTTGTATTGTTTAGACATGATTCTCCCTGTGTAATTTTAAATTTCCGCTAGACCTGATGCCCGTTACTTACTTCTTTGATCCCGTGATGACCATGACAACGCGTCTGTTGGGCGCATGGCATTCTTTGTTTTCGGGCGTCGGTTTGATGGCGCAACCCGTCTTGGCCAACTCCATGGACCCGCGGCCTTCGGCTTCGATTCCGTTTTTGGACTTGAGCCCATGCGTCGTCAAATACTCCTTGACCACCTCAGCGCGGCGCTGTGACAAGAGCGCATTCAATTGGTTAGGCCCAATGGCATCGGTGTAGCCCAACACTTTGACCCGCTCAATCGAGCTGTAAGACGCATTAAATTGTTGAATCCAGCTGTCCAAGGTGGCATATCCGCTGTTACGCAATTCCGACTTGCCAAACTCAAACAAGGTATCTGCTTGCATCGAGATTTTTTGAGGTTCTGGCTGGGCGACTGGCACCACAGGGGTTGGTGCCTTTGCCACAGCGCAATCCTTGACCACAGCGGCTCTGGACACAGTATGAATTTGACGTCGAATGCCCACCATCTCAGCATCAGCCTCAGCTGAAGTGACATTTTGCAATTGAGGTTTGCCTGGCACCATTTCACGCAGCCGCAGGTAAACAGTGCTTCCGGCAGGCATTTCAATGCTCTGCCCGGCTTCCAACTTTCCAGCATGCTGCCGGTTCGCGTCATCCACCACCACGTTCACTGCGGCACGACCGGACTCCACACAAAACTCAGTAAACCCACCTTTGAGCAAGGACGCATGGTATTGACCATTGAGGTAAATGTTGGCGGGAGATTGAGGCGTCAAGGCCTGCGCTCGGTACATCAGGATTTTGGCCTGGCTGGCTGCTGCAGGTGAAGGCCGGGCATAGGCATCGCCAAACATTTCTATGGACACCTGTGGCGCAGTTTCAGTCGCCGCGGCAAGCCCACACAAGCCCAATGCGAGTGCACCAGTTTGCAAAAAAATTGGCCACTGAGCGGCCTTACTTTGAGTTCCCGCTTTGTTCATATATTGAATCATCAAAAATTTACGCATGCAAAATCAGGTTGGAATTGACTTTTAATTTTGCAGTATTTTTAACTTAAATTTCAATATATTTGTAATTTTAAGTGACTTAATTTCATAAAAATACATTGAACTCACAAATTACATGCGCTGAATTGGCACAAGTGAGAATTGAACCGCCCAAAGGCACCTGTTACCGCATCCAAGGGCGTCATTCCGACAGGCACTCTGATGAAAATCCGCTCATTGGTTTGTCAACGCAGCAGCCGAAACATGATTCGTGCTGCTGCGGGCTTGAACACTTCAGTTCTGAGATTTGAGCAATGGGGTCGCTATTTTTCCGGACACACGGCAGGAGACTTCGCATCAGCCCGTTTGCACAGGTCTAGATAGGCGCTCTAACTTAAGATTTGCAGATCGATTAGAGGGGTGCCAGTAATGAAAAACGCGCCCGAAGGCGCGTTTTTGCTAGGTGCTTGGCGGAAACGGAGGGATTCGAACCCTCGATGAGGCT
>Ga0209188_1001658_pt1 | contig 17413 bp, 20 predicted proteins | sample C_130625_EF_Meta_FD_187307 | JGI IMG/M metagenome (GOLD analysis project Ga0209188, IMG submission 187307) | Freshwater microbial communities from Lake Croche, Canada to study carbon cycling - C_130625_EF_MetaG (SPAdes) (version 2) | ecosystem: Environmental > Aquatic > Freshwater > Lake...
TTACCACCTATGATTCCACTGCTGCAAACCAGAACGCTTCCGGTGCAACTCCTACGGCTACGACAACGGCTGTTCTCGATGACGGTGCCTATTCCGTCTTCCGTCGTGCTTTGATTAGCGTGAACAGCACCCTTATGGACGACATTGATCTTCTGCCCAAGAAGGTGAATGCGGAACTGTACTCAACGGTCTCCGAGGCGTGGTACAACAACGTCGGCTCATTCTTGGGTCTCTGGAAACACAGCACCAGTGCTATTGTTCCTGGTGCACTTACGGGTAATAACACTGATGTTGGTATCTCCAAGTACGATGTTCCTTCCAAGGCCGTACAGTTTGCCAAGAAAATCCAGGGGTCCGGCAATGCGACGAGTGCTGCGACGGCGGGGGCTGCCTTCCAGCCCGGCCAGAACCAGTTCTCGGTTCCCCTGTCTCTCCTTACATCATTCTTCCGTAATGATACTCTCTTCCCTTCCAGAAACGCCGGGCAATTGTACGTCCAACTCAACTTGGCTTCCGCCGTAGAGGCGATGCTTTGCTCTTACACTGGCGGCGCTGCACCCAATGCCCCTAACCCGTCCTATGCCATTAGCAACCTAACGCTGGAATTGGACTTTGTAGACCTCCACCCCACCTACCTCAGTTTAATGGACGACCTGATTGAGGCTCCTTCTGGCTCCGGTGTCAATTGGGCATTTGATGCTCACCTTTGCTCATCTCAGTCCATCGGAACCCAGGGTGGCCAGAAGTCAGTGATTGTCAGCAAGGCCTCACAGAACATGAGGGCATTACAGGTGATTGCCCAGCCCTCCTCGGCTCTTGCGTCTACGTCTTGGTTAGCCCAATCCACTTTCCAGAACCCCGGCGTTGTCGATATCCAATACCGTATCGGTTCTCTGTACTATCCTGCCTTTACGGCGGTCGGAGAACACCGTATGTTTATGGACCTCCAAAATGCCCACGGCTCCCCAGAATCAACGGACAAGTCAGGCATCATTGATTCCAACAACTACTACACCAATACCCCCGACACCTTCTACTCCGCTACGGCCGGTGGCGGTGTACTGGTCGTCTCCGGTGCCGGTGCAGCGACCTCAGTGCCTGTTCCTAACTCGAACAACTTGGGTACGCTTGTCGCCTCCAAGATTCCTCGTTCAGCCTGGTCGGACTGCTGGTCCTACGCGTACTGCTTTGATCGGCTCAAACATGCAAAGTTCCACGGTGTCGAACTCGATGGTATCAACACTCTCACCAGTGCTGGTTCTCAGATGGTTGTCCAAATCAATTGCAACCCTGGTGCTGCCGATACGACCCTTACGTCTATCGTCCGCTTCACTCGTGTTCTCCACCTTGGCGGGGGTGCGACAAGTGTTATCGGTTAAACATTATAGCATTTTTAAAATGCGTAGATGATTAACGACGGCCCAAACGAGCATCTTCGATATCGTTGTACTTGAAAACAATCTCAAACTCACAGAACTCATCTATCTTAATTGGGTAAGGCTGGTATTGATCGTCCAACAAATCAATCGTAATTTGTTGGTAAGACCCCTGAGTAATCAAACGATTCCAATTCAGGTAGGGGGGCTGATAGATAGTGAGACCCCCATAGGAAGACGTAGTCGGAATCTTGGCTAGAGCCGTACGGAGACCATCAGTCGTAATAGAGTCGTTCATGACTACGTTGCAAAGTACATAGACAACTTTAGAACGAATCAAGTTAGGAAGAATACTGGCAGTAGCAGTAGCGGTAAGAGCAGGAGCAGAGGAATCAATGAATCCAAGGCGAGTATTAAGAGCAAAGGCTCGGCCTGGTACATTCAGAGGCCAGTCCGCTCTAGGAGCAGGTCGGACAGTAATACCTCCCCCCGCAGCTGCCACCATTGTAATCCTATTTTTAGGTTCATTATAGTCAAATGTAAGAATACTTTGGGCAGCATTCAAAGCAGTAATCAAAGGGAAATATGAATAAAATCCATTTGTAGTGTCCTTGATGATTCCATCAAAGTACTGATTTGTATTGAGTACAAAGTTCTGTAGAGTTGCTCCACCTCCTACATTACTAATGTAGTAATAAAATGTACTCTGATACGGAGGGATAGGATATCCTGTATTAGGAACAACTGCTCGTAGAAGATCGGCTTTCACTGCTCCCGTAATAGGCTCAGGAAGAACACAAGTAAAAGAGTTCCCGACACCATAAGATAAATCGTCGGAAGAAATTAAAAGACGAGACGGCTGATTTGCGAATGACATTTTCTATCAGTAGTATAGAAATATGTCTGCCAATCAGATCGCTCTTTTTAGTGGAGTTTCAAATCAATTGGGGGATTCATATATTCAAGGCTCCGGAGGAGGTGCTTCCTTTAATGTCGGGTGGGGAGCAGGTGCACCCGGTGATCTCAATATGAACTCTTATAATATTTTTGCTGCTCAAAATGTAGCATGTCTTAACGGTCAATTCAGCAGTATCAATGGTATGACTCCTCAGGGTGGTGGAGGCTGGATTGGATTGGCGGCCAGTGATTTGAATATGGCAGGATACAATATAAATAACTGTACCAATATAAATGTTGCGACTGTTAATGGACTTCCACCTTCGAGCGGGTCAACTGGTTCAACAGGCCCTGCGGGGGCTGTGGGGGACACCGGACCCGCAGGACCCACGGGAGACATTGGTGCAACCGGAGAAACAGGTGCCGTCGGCCCTACAGGAGACCCCGGACCTACGGGTAGTGTCGGCCCCACCGGGGACATCGGACCAACCGGCGACGTGGGTCCCACAGGACAGCAAGGAGACACCGGAGCCGTCGGCCCAACAGGAAGTCAGGGACCTACAGGCGATGTTGGAAGTACAGGAAGTACAGGAGACATCGGCCCGACTGGATCGGCTGGGCCAACCGGGGACCTCGGGCCTACTGGCGATGTCGGACCCACCGGACAGAAGGGAGATACAGGCGACGCAGGAGCAACAGGGTCCGCAGGGCAAACAGGAGGCCTTGGCCCGACGGGTCCGCAAGGCATAGATGCCTACGGTGTTTGGAACTACGGGACGACTCTTCAACCTGGAGAGTGGGCGGTGAATCTAGCGAACCCTTCACAACTTCTCTTGTCGAAGACCAGCATAAACAACGGAGGGGCGAATCTTATGAATTATTTGAATGCTGTTGTAGTGGGGAGGGGTCAGGCTTCGTTATACGCTACAACGGCAACCGTCAACAACGGGTTCGTCGTTCTTGGTGTAGATTTCTCAAATAGTGCGTATTACATTCTGACTATCCTCGCTCAATATTTTCTCCCTTGGACACCTGGAGAAGCCACTACATTCTCGGTATCCCTCATACCGTATGCCGGTCCTACAGGCGATGTAGGCCCTACAGGTTCTCAGGGTCCTACAGGCGATGTAGGCCCTACAGGTTCTCAGGGTCCTACAGGCGATGTAGGACCTACAGGTGCAAATGGTCAACAAGGGCCAACCGGTAATGATGGGCCAACGGGACCACAAGGATCGCAAGGAGACACAGGATCAGCAGGGCCAACGGGGGCGGTGGGTCCTCAAGGCATCGATGGACCGACCGGAGCATCTGGTTCTGTAGGGGCCACAGGTTCCGTTGGTCCTACGGGACCGTCCTTTGTCTACGGCGATGTACTCTTTGTCGATGGTCTCAACGGAAGCGATACAACGGGCAACGGAGGCATCGGGAATCCATATCAGACCATCGGAAAAGCAATTACGGTTAGAAATGGTATGTCGGATACGGTTGAGGTATCCATTTTTGTAGCCTCCGGAACCTATACAGAGACGTTCCCCGCTATTACGAAATCCAATACCTTTCTCTGCGGGTTCAACTCATCGGGGGCGAACAAGTCGTCGGTTAATTTAGTCGGCACTCTGACCGTAAACATTACCGCAATTACAAGCGGAACCGTTCAAGTCGTCTTTAGCGATTTTCAATTGAACGGACTTATTAGTTTTCCTGCTACGAATCTTGGTACGGCTACGAATTACTCGTTTGAAAATATCAACTTCACTAACTCAAGTGCGATGATAAACATAAACAACGCCGGTGGAGTGTTTCTTGATACAAGAGTCGCAACGGTAAATAACTGCGTCTTTAACAATACAAGTACTGGTTCGGGTGCTATTACTGCTCAAAAAATGAACTTGGTCATAACGAACACCCAATTTTTTATGACTTCTACAGGGTCCGCCCTAACATTAACGAACGCCTCTTCCTGTAATTGTCGTTTTTCGTCGTTCATTAGCAGTTCCGGCTCTGCAACTCCTGCAGCACTAGTTCAATTTATAGGGACATACATTTCTTCCACTATCGCCTCGTCCTTTGAAACCTGCATCTTTCGCTACACTCAGGCGACCACCGATACAGGAGGAAATAAATGCTGTATTCAATATGGCGGTACTGGAACGAACCACTCAAGTCTAGTCTATAACAACGTCCTCTACTGCGAAGGGGCTATAACAGGTGGTGCTTTGATTCAAGCCATACAGAAGACCGGTACAGGGACTTTAGCGATTGCTTACCTTGGAAACTCCTGCGGTCCTACAGCATTCCACATGCCTCCTACGGCTACTCTGACGGTTGGTGCACCTTTGGCTCCTTAAAAAATAGGACGATAATTTAAAATAATAGTACTGTAAAGAATGGATCCTCAAACTACAAATACGATTCTGGCTGTTGTAGCAATAGTCATAAGCGTAGGTGGAACGGCTATAGGAATTATTAATCATAAAGCCATCGTTAGCCGTTGCTGTGGAAAGAAGATGGAATTGTCATTGGATATAAATGATACGAGACAACCTGCCCCAAAATCACCAAGTCTTAGTTCCGGTGTTTCCAATGAAAATATAGCAGTCTAATAGAAATGGACCCTAACCAAGTCGGCGGAGGACTCGCCTTTGCGAATGCTTTGGGTGTATCGTACTCTCAAGGCCAGATACGAGGTGCACCCACTACTACTTCTAATGTTGTTAATATTTCCTCTGTCAGTCTCTCACAAAGTGGCAATCTAATCTTCGCTACTCCTGGCGATACGTCCGTAGATATCGGCCAGACTATAACAGGTCAGAATACGCAGTATGTACAACAAATGGCGGGGACAACAATGATTAACAGTCCTCTTATCCTGAACGGAAATGTTGTCATTCCTCATACGGCCGATTTCTCCCACAATCCCGAAAATAGTACTGATTACCCTCAACATCTAATAAATGCGACCGTAGTCTTTAAAGGCGATACCTTTTACGTAGACAACATCAATACAGAAATTTCTTCTCTTATCTATCTGACAGGCGAAGTGGGTGTAAATGGCCCTACCACCATACAGGGAAATACAACTATTACAGGGACCACCAACTTTTTTGGAACAACCAGTATAACGGGAGATGGTTCTATTTTTGCCCCCAACGCTATTGGTCTAACGTCTCCTGGAGCAAACATTACTCTTGATAGCAATCTTACGCTAACAGGTAATTCTAATATCAATATCAATACTTCCAACATCAATTCTCATACGTCCAATCAAAATAGCAACTACGCAGGTCGTCAAATCATCATAGCAGATGGCGGAATTAATCCTGCCTACGAGGCCTACGTAAACATCATTTCCCAAAGCGGATACCAAGGCCGTATCAATCTGGACGCGTACGCAGGATTTGAGGGAACGACCCTTGGTGGGGCGATAAAGATTAACGCCCATGGAGGCGACAACCCCTTTTTGAATTATGGAGGCCTGATCTCATTGAATGCATATTCCGGGCCTCTCGGTGAATATGGTGGTCTTACATCGGCAATTGAATTAAACGCTGCCTCTATCCGAATGGCAGCCGGTGGCTATACAATCCCCCAATTTACTCTGGCGGGGTCTATGGCAATGTATGGACAAGGTCTCATTTCAATCGTCTCGGCACTATCTCCCCCCGCACTTGTCCAGACACCCGAAAGTGTATATTTATACGGCAACGGTGGTTGTACATTTGACGGAGGCTACCTTGGCATCTACAACAAGAGTGATACCTATTTTAACAAAAGCATTTCACCGGATAACTTCTCTGCCGGTCTCAACATCACTTCCAACAGCGTGAATGGTACGCCCGTCTATATCAGCGGTTTACAGTCGTTAGCGATGACGGCCTCAGGCGGAGGCATATCGGGAGTTAAAACCATAAATACGAATCTCAAGATTGATTCTGTAGGAAACATCAGCACCGGTAAGGGATTCATAAGTTCTCTCACAGTCAACCAACTCTTCTCTCCTTCTCTGTTCATTTCCTCACTCTCTACAATTACTACAGATACGTTTGCCCTTACTAGCCTAAGCAGTATCAACGGTGTTGCCTTTGCAACTTCTAACTTGACGACTCCTTGGTATCAAGTCGTACCTCCGCTGTTTGGGAATATCTTGTTTGGTGGAAACAACTTGTCGAACATCGGCAGTATCAATGTAGGGGGCCATCTCTACACCCAATACGACATCTGGACGAATTACATTACAAACGGCAACAACAGCAACGTAGGCCTTCGGATTGCCCCTCAACTCGGCGATCTTACCATTACGAATGACGATAATGTCAATAACGGTACTGTTATACTAACGAAGGTTAGTAAATTAAACGAGTATGAGTACATTCCTACACTGTTCTGGTCGGGGGTACCCGCCAGTTCAGATGTAAATATAAATTTCAATTCTATCTATGATGCAAACCAAATCTCTGCCCAAACGATTTCGCCTGTAGCCGAGTTCAAAATGGCGTTGCCCAAGAAACTCGTAGACTTCAACAATACCGATTTGAAAGGCGTTAGCAGTATCAACGGTACAAGTATAACATCGATTGTAAACTCTTGGGTCGGCTTGGCGACTACAGACCTCAATATGAATATGTCGAGCATCGTCAATACGCAAAATATGACTGCAGAATTATTTCTTGCTACAAACTCTGTAATTACCCACATCAGTACTACGAATCTTACTGCCTTTGGCGATATGAATCTAAATCTCAACAACATCAATAACGTACAACGCATTACGGCGAATAACGCAACTCTAAACGGTACGCTTACAACGGCAAATGTATCCGCAAGTGGGGATGTACAGGCTGTTAGTGTTCAGGGCTTGGGTGCTACCTTTACAAATGCTTCTATTACTACTCTTACCGGCGTAGCGACTATCAACGGTGCAGCCTATCCACCGCCGAGTGGTGGGTGGGTCGGTACTGCGACCTCGCCTTTGAATATGGCCGGGTATGCAATTACTGGGGCATCGGGTGTATCTGCGAGTGGTTTTAATACAACGTCTGTAAACGTCAATGCTACCTCTATCACTATAGGTTCTACTACATTAGACGGAGGCGGTCTTGGTGCTACTGGTATATCGGTGTCGTATGCGAATGTATCTGGGAATGTAAGTGCTGCATCGCTTTCGACGGGTCCTATAACGGCTACAACAATCAACGGTACCAAAATATTTACAGTACCTAACGTCAATCTGTATATAGCCTCAGGGCAGACCACATTATACTATAGAGCAGTAGCACCCGGTACCATAAATGTTCAGTCGGCAACGGCTACGCAAGGCGGAGATCTGAGTGTGCAAGTTGATATTTATGATGTAGATAACATACCTGGAGAGTATAGGTTTGTAAATGCGAACGGAGTTAATAATATGAATATTCAATTTACTACGGTTAATAATGGAAACTTTTACAACTGGGGTCAGAATACCCAAACAAACCCAGGCGAGTCGATATTATGTAGGGTTTGGTATAACAATTACCAAGGGCGATACGTCATAACAAATATACAGAAGGACGGCAACCCATCGCCTACCAATTAAGTAATTGAGTAATTTAAATGAAATTTTTACACCATAAATTTTACACCATATTTTTACAATATTATAATTGTAAAAATATTATAAAAATCTAACTACCCGGTAGAACCCCATGAGCGACGCAGAAACGGAAACGACACAGGTGCAACTTGAGAAACCTAAGCGAGAACGCACCCCGGCCCAGCGAGAAGCCACCGCAAAAGCACTACAGGCTCTCGCAGAGCATCGTCAGAGAAAGGCAGAGCAATCAAAGCCCCCGGCAGCTGCCCCGAAGCCGGTAGCGAAACCAGTCCCTGCCCCTGTCGCCAGGAGACAGGAAGTCAATACGATCGAGTATGAACCTGAGGAACCTGTGGCCCCGGTGCGGAAACCTGTAGCCCGTCCTGCCCCTGTAGCCGATTACGGCGAAGACATAAAATCACTGTCTGAGGGTCTTCACAGTGTCATTTCTTATATAGAAAAGAAGGAGGCTAAAAAAAGCAAAAAGACGGCAAAGGTAAAGGCTCCGTCGCCTTCCGAAACCGAAGAAAGCAGTAGCGAGGAAGAAGCCCCTGTACGACGCAAAAAGAAGCCTATGAAACATACAGCCCCGCCTAGTTCCTATAATTTTAACACTGTAGATCCTCAGACAGTTCTGAGAAATATATTCTTTAGAAATATGTAGAAATGTCTCTCGTAGCCGATGGTTTCAAACTCAATGTAGCCAGAGCCAACCTGAATTCCATACAGTCTAGCGTGGCTCGTGCCAAAAACCTCGTTAGCAAGAAGGCCGGTCCGATCACTCCGACGATGCGGGATACTCCTCCTGTGGCTGCCTCGTATAAAACTCGTATGAATCAATTTGTAGCCCCTGGCATCGGCCTTGGGCTAGACGGTCAGACGATGGCCTATTTCCAACCGACTAAGAAACAGGGCAAGAAGATATTTGCTGGGAAATATGTTCCTATGACGGACGGAACCGACCTGTTAACGGATGCAGCCAAAAAAACAATGTCTCAACGAGGCTATGGCAATGTACCCGAGTCTAATGTTTCCAAAGTCAAACGGGTCTGCCGTATTGGATTCAACAACACCCTAGTCGATACCTCAGGCGGGTCCATCACAAAGTCTATGGCAAAGCCCCTGGATTTTAAGGGAATCATCATGCACCCTAACAATCCTGTCAAATCTGATTTCCCAAGAGGTCCTGGCGTGGGTGGCTCGGCTCCTCTCTGGGAAGACGGAACATACGATATGATTCATGCTCAAATCCAAAAAGTTCAGGACGCTATGGCACCCATTCAATGGAAGGCTCCCCCCGACCCTCGCAGAGAAGTGTTTGACGAACAAGCCCTCGTAGGCGGCGAACTTTATGGGAATGAACTTCTCAAACAGACGATCGCCGATTCCTTTGCTAACGAACAAGCGGAAGAACTCGAACGACTTGTACGCGAAGTAGCCCCCGACATTGCGGAAGATACAGAATATGGCATAGCCAATCAAATACGCCAAGAGCGAAGAGCAGAGCAGATTGCTCAGAGACTCAAATTAGGAACTGCTTCCCCTATTGTTCAACAAATAGCAGCTGCTCAATTGGAAGCAGAGGCTCAGAACGCACATGCAAAACAAGAGATTCAAGAACGCCAGGCTGCCATGGCAGAAGCAAGACGACGTGAAAATGAGGAGTCTCGGAAAACAAGTATCCGTACTCGTATCGGCCGTGGCCTAGGACGCGTCGGTTATCCTGGCCTTGTTAGTCTTATCGGCGAAGGCTCGAAGGACCTGAATGCCTCCTTGGCTCAGGTCTATGGCGGAGCAGGACTGGAACGAGCAGAAGGCCCCAGCGTCAAGGACTATCTCAAAGGAATGTTTGATGAGGAATCATTTTTGGAACGAGCCTATCCTACGGGCGGTGCAGCAGGAGGCCGATCCGCTGCCGATGTGGGTCGTGAATTTCTCAGAAGCGGTGGTAATTCATCTGCCTCTTTCTCTTCTTCCTCTTCTTATCCATCAAGTGCGGAACGTGGCGGTGGGGGTAGAGGACGCTCCTTTCTAGCAGAACTCGTAGGAAGAGGCAGCGAATAAAATCTTCTACATCATTATAAATGGCGGCCCATCTGATTCATCACCCGGGTCTTACAAACTATACAAAAGATACAAAACAGACAAAATCCAAATCACTCGCTCGTAAGGCTATTGACTTTCTTCCAACCGCTGGGGGTGCCTTGCTCAAGGTCGCTAATATGGCGGATTCAGCAGGATACATTCAGAACCCCTATTTGAAAGGAGGCCTCAAGGTAGCCAATACAGCAAGGAGCATTTATAAGGCTCACCCTAAATTAGTTCATGCCGGAATAGGTGCAGCGGGTAGTATTGTTAAACGTGTCTTCCGTAGAAAGTAATCATTCCGTCTTGTCTTTTTCTTCTGTCTTTTCTTCTACATCGGAAATTTTTAGCAATCTAGGATTTACTTCCGAAGGAGGAGGAAGGTCCGGGACATTTGGAAATTTGACTTCTAATTTTGTCTGGTCTATAACTTCTATTTGATTGGAAACATAGCGTTCCGAAGTTTTCATTCCGAAGCATCTATCCACTGCTGCCGAAGCACTATACTCCTTGGGCTGTAAGACGATCCCCTTTTCTGCTAATTTCGCTAATACTGCGGGTGGGAACACTAGACGGTGAAAATCAGGGTCGTTCCGAAACTCCATGGCAAAATCAACCAGTTTCTGGATTTTCTCTTCTGATTCTGAAGTAGACATGTTTCTACATAGAAAGAAATATTATTTCTATGTAGAACCCATGGATCCAAAAAATATGACCGCCTCCCAACGCTATTACCAGAAAAATAAGGAATGGAGACAAGAATACGGAAGAGAATATTACCAGAAGAATAAGGATTATATACTTGCCCTCTATGCTGAAAAGCGGGAACGACAACGACAACTCCGGGACAACCCTCCCCCTCCTCTTCCGACTGTTCCGGTCATTCCCTCTCCACCGGAAACTCGATCCCCTTCTCCCATCGCCCAATACAAACGCCGGGGACCTCCTGTGGGTCCTTTAATCACTCATCAATACAATTTAACATTAGAATTTGACTAGATAAAATATTATATATATAATAATGACGTTGGAACTTGTTCATATTACTAAATCTCATAATCCAAAGAAGAAATATGATGCTGTTATGACTCATGATTACAGGACGAAAACAGTGTCATTCGGTCAAGCAGGGGCTTTGGATTTTATCAAAACAAAGGATGAAAGTCGTAGGCTTCGATATCTAAATCGACACCGTAGAAGAGAAGATTGGAACGATCCTTTAACAGCAGGATTTTGGTCTCGATGGTATTTATGGGAAAAGCCTACGAGACAAGAAGCAGAAAAGAATATCCGTTCTAAGTTTCATCTTTAGTCCTCCTCCTCAAGGGCATCTGTCAAATCACACCACCACATTGCAAAGATAGAAGACCCTGTGTATCTTACAGCATAGACCTTTCCATTTTCTTCATCGGGTATTCTCCACTTTATCATACTCTTTCCATTCTTGTAATCACCATACTTATATTCAATGAGAATTAAATCGTCCTCAACATATTTATCAAATGTATTGTGGAAGAACTCATCACCCCAAGGGCCACCGTCATCAGTCTCAACAAGGTACTCACGGAACTCGGAAAAAGGAATAAGAACTTGGTAGGAACTCATTTTGGAAGACTCTGTACTTTTTATGTAAGTGTAAAAGAATGGCTTAAAGGTATCAATTTTGTTCAGAAATGCGTAGAAAAGCCCAGATTTTTACACCATAATTTTTACACCACCACCATTCCGTTAATCAAAGGTCAACGTACGGCCTTCCAATATATCAGCAGGGTGTCCCTGACGACTTCTTACAGGCTCTGTACTCTTCCGCTTCTTCTTTTTCTGGACTTTGGGCTGAATCGTGAAATCATATCGTGTGATACGATTCATCGTTGTCTGTGCTGTACTCTCGTCTCTTTCCGTCTGCTCTAGGAATTCCACACGTCTCTCGATTTCCTTAACACCGGGATTTGAACCTCGCAGAGACGATCGTACCATTAATCGGACCTTAGATTTTATTTACAATAATTATTATTATAAAAATTATTATACAAACCTGTCTTTCTAACAAAGGAATCTATGCCCTCAGTCTCACTACCTTAAACCTAAATTAAAACCTAATCATAAAATACTATAGCAACTTTCAATACCTTAGAATTCATTATATACTTAGGTAATTTTAGGTAGAACGGAAATTTTATTTCAGGAAATGGTCTAGCCAAGACCCTCCTCTCCATTTTTTGATCCTTCCTCTTTTCCATGGACTTTTTTGTCTATATTACATTACCTTATACCTAATCACCTATTATCTATATAAATATATAAAATATCCTAGGTAATATAATAATTAACAATATAGGTATATTAGTTGTTTATAGGTAGGCATCTAAAGGTAGAGTCATATACCTACCTAGAAAATGGCGAGTGTGAATTGTTTGTTTTGCTCATACACCGGACGCATTGATAATGTAAATCAACACATAGGAAAGAATCATCACAATGAGATGATGGCTAATGTAAATGAAGAGATGGCAAGATATGTAATCAATCATAAGACTCCTGTTGTTTGGAAGAGAGAAGGCAATAAACTAGCCTTTGCTTATTGTTTGACTTGTAAGAAAGCCAGTATCAATGATGCAAATGGATTCAAGACTAAGCATACAGAGGCAATTTGTAAGGGAGGGTGGGCCACGTACAAAGACCTATTCCTCTCCAAGGTTCCTGTAGGGGAAGAGACAGAGGAAGTCAGGAATGAGATTGTAGAAAGTGCAGAGGCAGACCTAGCCTACTCTCCCCATATCAAAGCCATCTTAGGAAAAGACTTTGAAGGAACAACAGAAGATGGCTTTGTTTCCATACAAGCACAAATCAAGAAATATGAAACAAAAAACAAGGAACTCAGAGATACAAACGATACTCTACAACGGCAAAATGGCCTACAGAAAGCCGACATAGAAAAACTCAAAGACGGCATACAGTTTAGAGATGACATTCACATGAAGTATATTTTGCAAATAGAACAAATGAAACGAGAGAGTGGAGTGTTTGAAGCACAGGAAGAAATCAAGGCCATCAATAAAATTTTACTAGAGAAAGAACATGAGATTAGTAGGTTAGAAAAACGCTGTGGGGAACTTGGGGACCAATCAAAAGAACTTGGAGAACTTACCAAGCAAGTAGAAGCCTTGAAGAAAGAGAATGGGAAACTCAAAATCAGACTCATTAAAGTTGGCGACGATATGAAAGACTAACAAGAATCTTCAGATTCTATTTCTGCTTCCCTTTCTGTAATATTAACAATATAACCATATCTTGTTAATCTCATAACTGTAAATAGAAACCCTTGTGTCGTTTTTGGGTTTATATGTATATGATTTCCTATTTTGAGTTTTTGAGATATAGCACCCTGTACCAACTCACAGAATGCCTTTTTGATTTCATCAGATTTTATAGTTTCATCACCTTGTTTAACTCGTAAGGTATAGTTTTTATTTTTAACAACTACAAGAGCATCTGTAATTGCTTTATTCCTAGCAATCACACAAATACAGCAATTTTCACAATCAGAACTCATTTTATGTGGGTGTAAAAAAAGGGGGGCTATAGTCTCAATTTTGTTCAGACTAGCCCTAAAAAAAATCTCCAGCCAAGGAAATGAATGATATTGTCTATTCCGTACGGAGGCCTATCCGAGTTTCCGAGAACGAGGCTGACTATTCTGTAGAGAGAATCGACAGAGAGGCCCCGGTCTTACGAGATGAACTCTTTACTGCCCTAGAGAAAGTCTATATACCACCCATTCCCTATAAGAATGCTAAATTGATTACAGAAGGAAAAGATGCTGGTAAGTACAAGGTAGTAGTGGAACGAGGAACCGTCATAGGTCGTATTGGAAACACTATGAATATGGGAGTTGTACTGACTCGAGGACGAGGCTATAACTCTTCCAAATACGCCACCAAGTATCCTGATGTTCTTAAGAAGGTTATTGCTTACGGAAATGCTGTTGTTCCGATCGGATTCACCTATAATGCCATAACCATTAATAGGAATGTACAGGCCAAGAGACATTACGACGGTGCAAACAAAGGCAAGTCTATCATAGTCGGCTTTGGGCCATACGACGGCGGAGCCTTACGAGTGTATGGAAAACAATCGGAAGAATACGTAGCCCATGACATACACGATCGCCCCCTTCTGTTTAATGGGGCCTTATTGGAACACGAGACAGAACCTTTTTCCGGAACAAGATATACCATAATTTTTTATACACAAAAGCCAGGATTAACTATTTCCGGGTATGAGACTATAGGACAATGAATCTGTTTTACTTGGCAGCTGCTTCATACGGGGGGTGGATTACATTCACCGCCCATTTGGCTCTTAAGCATTCTTGGCCTGTGTTTCGACTCAAAGACCGTTCCGAGAAACGGAGTCGTCCCTTGGGCTACGGAGTCTCCTATCGGAACACCCGCCTCTCTGATATCTCAGGGGTTTGTCTCATCACCGCTATTGACAATAGGAATCTTCACCTACTGGCCTGTTTCCCGACGGGAACTTGGCTAGTCTTACATGACCCCACGGAAATCACCAAAAAGACCGTTTCCGTTTTCCAGAAATTTAGACTCATCACAATTCGTCAGTCTGTCAAAGAGTATATCAAAGAGAAGTATGACCTGGACTCTGTCTTTCTCTTACACCCCTTCCATTCCTATCCTATTTCCGAGGAATCAAGAACGGAAGCCGTTTCCATAAATAGGATAGACTTTGATAAACATCAAGACATTGTTTTACGAGCCAATCAACTAGGGGCTGAGATCAAGTTGTATGGAAGTATCAACCGTCTTTATGTTTTCCATAAATTAAAAGACCTTCCCTTTTCCGATTCCTACAAAGGCTCCTTTCCCAAATCCTTTGATGCTCTCAACAACATACTAAGCAGAGCCAAGTTTGTTGTAGATATGTCTCAAATCAAAAAAGACGGAGGAGGTTCACAATACACATTCCTAGAAGCCATACATCACGGGTGCATTCTTGTCCTTCATCAGAAATGGGTAGAAGGCTTTGAGTCTGTCTTTGTGGATCGGAAGAACTGTCTGATTGTTTCCGATGAGAAGGAACTAGCGGAAGTCTTGACTCAGGAATGGCCTGGGATTACGGAACATGCGAGATTACTTCTGGAACCGCACTTGGCAGTGGATTGGGGTCGGCTGACAACTTCTTGACCCCTTTCCAAAAGAAGCCATTGTCCTTTTCTATTCCTATGCCTTTGAATCCTAATCTCTTGGCCATGAGAATGGAATTGAATGAACCGGCTGTAGGATCTAGGACTGTTCCATTCTCAGGAACATATCGGCGTAGGAGCCATTCATAGAGTTCCATGGGCTTTTCCGTTGGGTGTCCTCCTGCTGACTTTCCACCAATTGGAATGATAGACAGAGGACAACGTTCCACTGCGGAAGTATCTTTTGAATCTTTACTAATTACACCACTATAGACTCTTGATACACCATTTTTGTCTCTATTCCTTTTAATTTCCTTAAATTCTCCTTCTATATTGATTCTCTTATAAAATGTACCTTTCTTAGAAAACACATAAATCATCTCATGCGACTTCATAGGCATTTTATTTGCAAGTAAAAAAGACACGCCACGACCTTTGTCCCATACAAGGTCATATCGGAACCAAGACTCATTTGATTTGATAAGGTCATATCCAAACTTTGTATTACAGAACATAAGAACCGGGGTATGATCGTTCTTGGCCAGACGTTTGACTTGTTTCCAAAATTCGGCAAGGTCTAGTTTTACGTCCCAAGGACAAGCAATAATTTTACCAGGACCATGATTATAAATAGATGGTGCTAATATCTTCTCTACACGATTGGCTAATTGCCCATAAGGCAAATCACATATAAAACAATCCACACTCTTATCCGCCATTCCTTTCATAAGTTCCAAACAATCGCCTAGGAGTAGAGTCGTCATATAGTATGGCGGAAGATTACAAACATAGAAGCCTTAACGTTAGGTTGTCTCTTGTCCGGGTGTTCTGGATTTATAAACTTAATCCGACCCTTAATGAATCGGAGTTCCGCCTGGCCGTAGATATATTTATGGAAAGCAATTGTGTCTGTGATAGCATTGATAAGCATAACAACTGTCTTGCCCTTCTTCCATTCCTCATGACTCTTCTTAATCCAAGAAGCAACATCGGAATAAGGAGGATTGATGAAAGTGGAAGTACCCCATTCAGTTGTAAGGCCGTCAGGGTCGCCCACATTCCACGTAATAGGGCAAGGGTCGCAATTGAAATGGAATTCGGCATTCAAAGGGTCATACACTTCCGGCGGTGTAGCCCACTTATCGGATTTGGATTTAGGAATGTAGGAAGTCATTGTACTCTATAGGGGTAGAGACTTATTGTGTCAATTTTTATGCCTCCCATATTACTGACAGATCCTCTTCAGGAGTTTGGAATAACTGATAAGCGATTAAAGCCCCAAGGATAAACTTGGCCCTAAGAACCTCATTCTCTTCTTTGAACTTCTCGTCCAACGCGTCCCATACTTCATACTCATCTGAATATTGATTCAGTTCAGAATCGGTGATATGCATCTTATTGGAAACAGCATTTGTTAGTCTGAGAACATCATCGGACTGATGGGGAAACCAGGTAATAGTATCGTAATTATCCTCATCTACACAAATATCCATTGTTCCACCTTTCTTAGTGTACTCACCATCAAACTCCTTAATGTCGGAAGAATTCTGAACTGCCACCGCAAACTTGTATTGGAAACCGGAAGAGAAAGTAGCGTAGCGACCCATATTGGAAAAGAATAGAAAGGAAAGACTACTTGACTCAAAAACGGTAGGGTACCCTCAATTTTTATCAAAACCCAAAGAGAAGCAGTACTAAATCACCAGGAATAGAATACTTTGTCTGTAGGGGAATGGCCCTTTCCGTATAATCAGGTGTTCCATTCCCACAAGAATTCCTATGCTTGTTTCCAATCATACCCTGGCACTTACCTGGCCCTAGACAGAGTCTAGACTCACACTTCTGATTTGTCCAGAAACAAGTTCTCTTTCTATAGGTATATCCAAACCTACAGTAATCCATAACTACAAACGGAAGGTCTGCCATCAATGCTCTCTGTTCCTTGAGTTTACCTGTATGAGGATTTTCTAGGAACCATTTTGCAGGATTGAAATATCTAATGATTTCCAAAGTACGGAAGACGACTTTGTTGGCTTCCTCTATCTTCCGCTCTCCTCGTGTCTTGGCTTTGGAATATTCCGTACAAGGAGGGGAAGACCAGATTGTGTCAAAATGACTTGGCGGAAGACTCCGATAGTCCCAGTCCATAATATTTGTACAAATTGTAGGCTTGAACTTCTTGAGTATATCAATTGAAATGACTTCATCGTAATGATGACCTACGGCTTTGGAAATAGACTTTGTTCCGGAAAACAATTCTAGAAGCCGACGGGGCTTCGG
>Ga0209188_1001661_pt1 | contig 17392 bp, 24 predicted proteins | sample C_130625_EF_Meta_FD_187307 | JGI IMG/M metagenome (GOLD analysis project Ga0209188, IMG submission 187307) | Freshwater microbial communities from Lake Croche, Canada to study carbon cycling - C_130625_EF_MetaG (SPAdes) (version 2) | ecosystem: Environmental > Aquatic > Freshwater > Lake...
GAAGGAAGAAACGGGAAAGGAATTGTATTCTGAGTTCTCAAAGGGGATGTTATCAAATGTCTATAACACCGAAGCTCTAAAGCAACAAATTACGGATTCCGAATTGGAAATCCAAAGATTGGAGGAAGAGGTAAAAACGGCAAACAATAATATATCAGAGGTATCTAGCAGGTTAAACACCGGTCAGGAGTATAAGGACAACTTGTTAAAGTCAAAGCACACCGATATCCCACAAGAGTTAATCATTATGAATCCGAGTACCATTCAGTTGGAAATACAAGGGTTGGTTAATGATAATGACAAGGTAAAGAAACAAATTGATGATGTTGATGTATCAGAACCAAAGGAGTATTATCACGAAGATAATCACGATGAGGTTAAGGACAAACTTATGAATACCAAGATTGAGAAGAACAGGGCTTGGGATAAGGTTGAGGATATATCCGATATGGTTAACAAGTATGGTGATGGCATGCAGTGTCAACATTGTGGTATTAAACTCATGGAAGCGGAACTCACCAAAAAGAAGATTTCGGAACTGGATGAATGGAAAGAAAAACTCAACACATTAACGGATGATGTTGTTAAACTTGAAACCACTGAAAAGAAATTTATTGAGTTAAAAAATGATTTTGATAGATATGAGAAAAACAAACTTGTTATGGGTAAGTTGGAACTCACATTGGAATCAAATGATTTGAAGAGGTCAAAACTTGATGACAAACTACAAAGGTATTTTGATGCTCAGGAGAAGATTAAAAAGAACAATGAGATTGATGAAAAGATTATCAAGGCAACACTTAGAATTGAACAACTTGAAATTGAAAAAAGAACGTATGAGAAAACCACAACCTCAAGTAGCATTACCATAGGTAATCTCAAAGATAAAATTGAAAAGAATAACGACTATATCAAAAAGATTGCTGAAGAGTTTGAGAGAGAAAAGGTTTATAAAATCTACGCTGAAATATTCGGAAAGAACGGAATATCAAAAATCATTATGAAGACCATGATGCCGTTTATCAACTCCGAATTACAAAGATTACTCATGGATAGTTGCTACTTCAGAATGGAAATTAGAATATCCGATAAAAACGAAGTTGAGTTCTGGATGATTGATAATTCCACCGGCATTGAGAAACTAATGGTGTCAGGTTCGGGGTATGAAAGAACAATAGCATCACTCGCACTCAGAGCGGTTCTTAGTAAGGTATGTTCATTACCAAAACCAAACATCATCGTAATGGATGAAGTGTTTGGAAAGATATCTAATGAGAACTTAGATATGGTTGGGGAATTTTTTATGAAGATTAAGGATTATTTTGAGAAGATATTCGTAATTTCACATAATCCATTAATAAGTAACTGGGCGAACAGTGTGGTTAAAATAAATAAAGTAGATAACATTAGTAAAGTAACACAATAAAAAATAAAAATGGCGGTATTAAACAAAAGTCAATTAATTAAAATTGAGGAAACTATGAATGATTTTAAATGTCTTTTAAATAGATATTTAGAATTAAAAAATGATGAAGAAAAATTAAAATTATTTTTTACCAGAAATAGAAATCCTATTTGGGATATTACAAATACCAAATTTTTTAAAACGGGATTGAAATCTGAAAAAAGTCAAAATATGCAAAATAAAGATTTAGTTGATGACCATTTCATACAAAGAAGTAAATCTTTAAAATTTATTTTTTCAGAGATGGAGAATAATAAAGATATGGACTTAGATACTTTTATTGTGTTAGTTAAAAAGTTGTGTTCTACGGTAAAATTAACAAAAGAAGAACATAATATTGTTACTCAGTTTGCCAAAAAAAATCCAACATATCTTAATTATGAAACATATTTGGCTTGTAATATTAAAGTTGATGGGTTATCAGATTTTATTTTAAAGTAAAATCTTGTAATGTGATAACTATTACATACTTTTGAAACATAAAATTAAAAAACATGAAAAAATATTTATTATTTGCATTTGGTAATTTCAAAGACGAGTCAATGGTTACTTATATAACTGATGCTATTAGTGATATAACCATGACCAATAAGTTAAAATTTAAAGCGTTGGACGGTTCTATAGTAGTACATTTTGGTACATCTAAAGAATTTAAAAAAATTGAGGAATATTGTAATCTTGTGTTAATAAAATGTTGTAATTATCATTTTTTAATGGAATACAATAATAATTTATCAGTAAATTTACCTGAAAATCAAAAAGATATTTTTTTATCTTTAGATAATAAATATGATAAAAAAGAAGTTAAGAAAGAAGATAAAAATAAAAAAGACGAGTTAGGTCAAGTTGGTAAAGACATTCTTAATTTTTTAAATTTTGGATTTTTTAAACCTAACGAAGAAGAATGTTTTGATGATGATGATATTTTAATTAAAAAATCAGTCAAAAAAGAATATAATCTTGACGATATTTTGGATAAGATTAATGAAAAAGGGGTATCTTCACTCACCAAAGAAGAAAATGAATATTTAAAAAACCTGTCAAAATAATATGAAAGAAAAATCAGAAGGAATTCCTATAAATCAGGAAGAGATTTACTCGTATCTTAAAGATATCCGTAAAATCAAAGTAATGACCCCCGAAAGAGAGAGGGAACTGTCAAAGATGATGTCCTCAGGACGATTGGATAATAAACAAAAAGAGTCAATTGAGCAAGAACTCATTGAGGGTAACTTGAGATTTGTAATCACAGTTGCTAAACAGTATCAGAATCAAGGATTAGATTTGTGTGATTTGATTGCGGAAGGTAATCTTGGACTCATTAAAGCTATTAAAAGTTTTGATTGGGCTAAGAACCTACGATTTATCTCCTACGCCGTATGGTGGGTTAGACAATCAATACTACAGTCATTAAATGAACACGCAAGGACAATCCGACTACCTGTTAATATTGTCCAAGAACTCCACAAGGAAAAGAAGGCGGTGGAGAAGGGGATATCTGAGTTATCGGATAAGTTCGCAACACTCCCATCAATAATCCAAATAGATAACACTATCAATGAAGACGGTGATACTCTTATGGATGTAGTTATTAATCCAAATGCTTTGATGCCGGATGAATCGTTTAATGGTAAGGACATGTTAAAAGAAAAACTAATTGATGTATTAGGTGTGTTAGATGATAGAGAGAGAGTTATTATTGAGGATTATTTTGGACTAACGGGTAATACAAGAACGTTAGAGGATATTGGTACTGATTTTGATTTGACTAAAGAAAGGGTCAGACAGATTAAAGAAAAGGCATTACGAAAGCTTCGGAACGAAGGGTCAATATTATTTGACTATATCTAAATTAAATAAATGGACTATTTATAATAGTCCATTTATTTTTTATATGGATATAGTAAATTTAATAAAATACTTTATTATGAAAAAATTTATTCAAAACAACTTTACGGTAATAGTTTTGGTTATTGCCCTTTTATCTTTCTTTAAGAGTTGTAGCGACTCAAGAGAGTTATCAAACATTAAAAAAGAAATAAGGATAATTAAAGATTCTACATATACTAAAAAAGAATTAGAAATTGAGTTAAAAGTTATGGGTCTTGAGGCTGAGAAAAGAATGATTCAGGCAACAGATAGAAAAATGTTAGATGTTCAAAGACAAACACAAATAGAAGAGGAAATAAAACAATTAAAATCAAGTAAATAATGAATTGGTTTCAGAGAAATTTTAAGGCGATAATATATACATCATTTTTAGTACCAATATTAACGGTTGCGTTTGTATCAATATCTCACGTAACCAAATGGTATGGGATATCAAATCCTGTTAGTTGGTCAATTTATTTATCGGTTGGTATTGAGATAGCGGCTTTATCGGCGTTAGCGGCTATATCGGCAAAGATGGGTAAAAAAGTGTATTTCCCGTTTGGAATTGTTACGTTAATACAATTTATTGGTAATATCTTTTTTGCGTACCAATACATAGATATCAATAGTCAGACCTTCAAAGATTGGATGGATTTGGTAAATCCTTTAGTTTCATTTTTAGGTGTTGAGTCAGGAGACCCGATTGGTCATAAAAGATTCTTAGCATTATTTGCGGGAGGAATGTTACCATTAATTTCATTATCGTTTCTTCATATGTTAGTTAAGTTTGAAGAAGAGGAGAAAAAGAAAGAAGTGATTATTAGTGCACCTGATGAGGTGGATATTGATGCATTAAGTACTCAAGCGGGTAAAATTGAGGCTGAGATAGAGAAAGAAAAGTATACACCAACTGAAGATGATTTGAAGAAATTAGAAGAAATATTGTTAAGTCAAACACCACAAACGGAGTCAGAAATGATGACAACTAATGATGATGAAATATCGGATTGGGACTCAACACTAATGGATGGTTTAGAGGATGAAGAAATACCTGAACCGGTTATAACTTTTGGCCAAGCAGTTGAGAAACCTAGAATAAACAGATTAAGTTATGTAAAAAGAGATGGTTGATATTAAAGAAAACTTTAATTTAAAGCCCGTTGGTAAACAAAAAAAGAAGAAACAAATAATTTTAACAAACACTGGAAGGGATGTTAACGATTATATTAACTCTTTAAAGTATAGACACAACGGAAAGTATGACAAGGTCCCTCACTTTATTGTAAGTAGGGACGCTTTTGTTTATAGGGTATTACCTGACATTGGATATTCCAATTATTTTAGAAATGTAAATGTTAATAGGAATTCTATAATCATTTCTTTTGAGAATTTAGGTTGGTTAGAAAAGAAACCATTAACTGACTATCATGTTAACTGGATTGGTGATATTTATAAAGGAGAAGTTTATGAGAGAAAGTGGAGAGATTATTTTTTTTGGCAACCATATACTGAAAACCAAATCCAAGTGTGTGCTGAGTTATGTAAAGATTTAATTGGTGAACACTCAATGGATAAAAAATGTATGGGTCATAATACAAGGGTTGAAGGGGTTGAGAAGTATGATGGCATTGTTTCTAAAAGTAATTTTGATTCTAGATTTACGGATTTAAGTCCGGCATTTAACTTTGAAAAATTTTTAAAATATATAGAAGATGAACAATTCGTATGATGAAATAAAAAAATTATTAAAGGCTTCAAATAGTATGTTGAAACGTAATATAAATGAAGATATTAAAAAATCTTATGGTATTATTACCGAACAGAATGATATTACAAATAAGATAAATCCAATTGAGGATACTGAAAAGGCTATAGAGAATGAGGAAAAACCTAAAAATAATAAACAACAATCTTATAGAATATCGGGTGGTGTATTATCATTACATGGTAGAGATACCACAGATTTAGAGTTGACTACAGATGAAAAAGTTGCGTTCCAAGAAACTATGGATGAGTTTATCGGTCAGGTATCTGATTTGGTTGATTTTGAAAAATTAAATGTTTATGAAAGTAATGTTGAGTGGGGAGGAAAAATAATAGATTTTGATGTAGATTTTTATTTTACAATTGGTGAGAATAACGGGATATATATAAATGGGGATATGTTAAAAGTTGATGAGAATTTTTTAGATATGTTAAACAAATTACAAACGTATTATGAAAAATTTAAATCAAAGTGGGCGAAAGTTTTGGCAAGTAGAAAGAAAACAATTCCAAGAAAACAAAACGAAGAATAACTATGCGTAAGTTAGATTTACAAACAATTTTAATTATCATCTTAGTAATAATAATACTATGTATGAAGATGTGTACACCAACCAAACCTAATGAACCTGGAGAAGTTATAGTGGTAAAAGGTAAACCATATGAAGTTATAAAAAGAATAAGGGATACTCAATATTTCCCACATATTACTAAAATTTATAAACCAGGGGAGACAATAACTAAAGACACGATTATCTATATAGAAGTACCTCAAATTGTAGATACTAGTGAGATTCTAAAAGATTATCACAGTAAGGTTGTTTATTTAGATACATTACGTTTAAAGGATAGTTTAGGTTATGTATCAATAGTTGATACGATTTATAAAAATAATATATTAGGTAGAAATTGGTTTGCAAATGTTAATCAAAAAATAATCAAAGATAGCATCTTCCTCAAAGAATTACCAAAAAGACAATTGTATGTTGGACCAAATATGGGATATGATAGGGTATTTGGATTTAATTATTTAGGTGGGAGTGCGATATATAAGGACAAAAAAGATAGATTATACAGTATAGGTGTGGGTACTAATAGTACTACTAAAAGTACGATGATACAGGGTGGTGTGTATATAAAAATTAAAGTAAATAAAAATTAATTATGGGAGACGTTACAAGTTCATTTAAGGCGGCATTAGGTAAGGAATTTGGAAAAATGGATGCCTTTAAAGATAATGAGGGTTTTGATAGTTATGTTGGGTTTAGAAACTCATTACCCGAAGGTGAGACAGATGAAGAATGGAGTGAAAAATACAAAAAAAGTATTGATTGTAAAAATCCTAAAGGGTTTAGTCAACGTGCTCATTGTCAAGGTAAAAAGAAGAAAGAAACTAAAGAGGCCACAGGGGCTGCGGGTGGTAGTGGAGCGTTTGAAGCTCCGGTAGCATTTAAAGATAGTCAGTTAGTTAGAAACACTTTTAAAGAAACCCCAAAGAAAGTAGAAGCGACTGAAGCGACAGGGGCGGCATCTGCCGGTGGATATCTCATACCAGCGGCTTGGGCTAAATCAACAAAAAAGAAAGATTGGAGAGGAAAATCAAAAACTCAGATACCTGGAGGAAAGTTCGTGACAGTTAAGAAAAAGTGTAAATCATTTCCTTATTGTAATCAGGGAGATATTAAGGCCTTAAAAATTTATGAGAATGAGGTGGTTAAACGAGTTATTAAAAAAATTAGTTCTGAACATAGTATTAATGAAAATGTAATTAAGGCAATTATTCAGTATGAAATTGAGAATTATAAGAACAAAACAATTAATTAAAATATTTATTAATTAAATAAGATAATATGAAAAAAAATATAGACGAATTGGTTAAAAAAATAATTAAGGAATCCTTAGAGGGAAAGGCGGATGAGTTGGAGGATAAGATAAGTATGGAAGAATGGGACCAAGAACCGACAATAAGTAATCAACCTTCCGATATGAGTGAAGATACTTGTGGATACCACATGAAAACATTTGGCGAAGACGATGAGAGAACTAAAAGATTTTGTAAATCATCTGAAATGGGCGAAGAATTAATTGGTGGTCAAAAAAAATTAGATAAAAATAAAAACGGTAAATTAGATAAACAAGATTTCAAGATGTTAAGAGGTGATGTTGAGGAAGGGTTTGATGATGACGGTGAAAGAGATACGGCATTTAGTAGAATGAGAAGAGGTAAAGGTGATGTTGAAGATATTGATTGGGAGAATATTACTGATGATAGTGAAACTGCGTTTAGTAGAATGAAGAGAGGTAAAGGTGATGTTGAAGATATTGATTTTGAAGAGATGGATGAAGAAGTTGAGGAAGGTAATGCTTTCACAGGTGCTTTAGCTAAAACTAAAAAAGGTGATAAATTTAATTTAGGTGGTAAATCTTATACTGACAGGTCTAATTTAGAAGAGGCTGAGAAGTTTATTCAGAAGGTTTATGAAGGTATTAAACGTAAGAAAAAAAGTGTTAAAGAATCATTACAGTTAACAGAATCAGAAATGATTGATTTAATTGAAAAAATAGTTATGGAACAAAAGAAAGCTAAGGGTATGGCGGAAACTGAAAAAGTATTATCGGCCAATAAAAAAGAAAACGAAGATGCGATTAAGGCGGTTACTAAAAAAATGAAAGAATATCTTAAAGATGGTTCTAAAGGTGAGTATAGTATGGAACCGAAGATGTTCCCTAAAGGTAATGGAGAATTGGCTAAAATGGATAAAATGGCTTATAAGGCTGACAAACCTACAGATGAATATATTGAAAATTTTACCGCTGCTGGTTTGGAAAATTTAGTTTATGATGAAATTCAACCTGATGAGAAATGGGTTGACGACAATGTTGAAGGTTCTTCAAGAACAGGTAATAACCCTGAATGGGCAAATGCGGTTGATAATGGCGTTAATAAAAAACGTAATCAAATTAGAAAAGATAATTTATTGGGTGCGGTTAAAGCTATTGCATACAATAAAGCACCACAACCTGTTACAGATGATACTAAATCAGGGCCTGCAGGAAAATTCCAAAAAAACTTCGGAAAAGATTCAGGAAAAAAGGCGACAAAAATATTGAATCAATTAGAATCTAAAACAGACAAATCTGAAAAATTAATTACTGAAGAATTTAATAAGATTAAACATCTTATGGGTTATAACAAAAATACTCAGTAATATTCAATTTAATTAAACTTATATTATATTCTCCATAGAAACATAAATCTATGGAGAATTTTTTTAATTGGGTAACCAAACCAATGATGAATGAAGAAGTTGAGGTTTGGTTTAATATGAATAACATAATTCCTGAAAAAGCGGAATTATTCTATGATTTTTCATTATCCCTAATACAACTAATTAAAACTACTTATTTGGGAGATGATACATCTTCAAGTGAAACTAAAATCTCAATGTCTCAAGAAGATAAGATTAAACATTTTGAATGGTGTTGGAACACAACTGTGGATAACTTTAAGAAGGAAAACATTAGGTTTAATCTTAAAGGTGAACATTTTGACTACTTTAAGTCATTCTTATTGGAAATATTTTATAATCAGAAGAATATTAATGTAAGAAACTCAATTGAGGTTTTCTTCAAGGAGTTATTTGATAGAGATGTCCCGTTTACAAAATCTGATTTGGATTTATATACGGAGTTATATAAATTATTGGATAAAAATATTACTTAAAAAGTATCAATTATTTACTTGTCGTATGTAAATAATATTATTATGTTTAATAAATAAAATTAAAATTAAAAAAATGGAAGAGTTAACAACAATTGATGAAATTAAGGCTAAAGTTGAAGAACTATCAAATGACACTACAAAATTCTATAAAGGAAATAAGAGTGCAGGAACCAGAGCTAGAAAAACTGCTCAGGATTTGAAAAGTTTGTTACAAAAATTAAGAGCTGAAATTTTAGAAAGTAGAAAAACAGAAACAAATGATTAATTATAATACTATATTTTTATTTGTATTTGTGTTTTCTATATTAACCAATTTAAGATTGGTTATAAAATTTGTGAGTGCCCTACTACATACGCCACCCCAAAAATTGGTTTTAAGTAGTAGGGAACTTATTTTAAACGGATTAATGTTATCTTATTTGATAACTTATATTATAAAAATATTTTAAATGAACTTGTATAAAGAATTAATAAACATATTCCCTTATCTGGTGTCAATCAGAAAGTTGGAGAATTATGTGTCAATAGATATTGAGTTTCCAAAAACTTGGAAGTACCCCAAAAAATATGTGGATGAGAAAACAATAATAGAACAAAAATCGCAGAAAGAAGAGTTTAGGTTTTTTTCATTTGCAACGGCGTTTGATGAGACATCATTAAATGTTCTTTTTACAAATATTAATGGTATTGTTAAGTATAATAAGGAGAGGGAAGAAAAAGAGTTTTTATTGGAGGAAAAAATGAAACAGTTAAGAAGTTTCTTTGAACAGAATAAATTAGACGATTTGAAATCGTTGGAGTTTAATATTAACGCAGGGTTTAACGTAAAATTAGAAGAAGATGGACAATCAGAAGATGTTGGATTGGTATCAGAAGGAGCTTGATAAGGATAGTGTTGAAATTGATAGGGAGAAAAACAAATTTGCCAATTCTATTAAAAAATTAAAGAAGGAAGAAATATTTAAATCGGAGGTTAAAAAAATTAATTTATGGCAGAGAATCAAGAAGGTTTTAATGGGTATTTAGAAAGGTTGGCGTTGATTTGTGAAGGTATTGACGTATTACATGCTGGTAAAAAGGCGGTGGTTTTTCAGTTAAACAGGGAGGAGTTCATTCAAATTAGGGACTCTCTAAAAAATGTCGGAGACGATAAAACAGAGTTTAAGATTGATATATCAGGAATTGAGTTTATCTATCTTTTAAGTGAGTAGTTGAGGTTCTGTATAACATACTTTTATTATATCCCAAGTTAGTTAATATCTCATAGAGATATTTTTTTTGCTCCTTACTACTGTCTCTTACAATTAAACAATTACTTTTATTATTGGTAATCATATGTCTTTCAAGGTTGATTAGAAATCTATCGGCATCATATATTGATTTAAGTGAGAATAAATTGTAGATATCCTCATCTTGTATTATAATTTTATTATTTAGTTTTGAAACTAACTTTAACGAATCACCTTTTAAATAATTGTGTATTAGTTTTTCTGATGAAATTTTTATCTTTTTACTTATATGAAATACTTTTTCAGGTATATTGTATTTTTCTATTTTAAGTATTTTATAATTGGGGTCATTTAATTCTACAGGAATATTCCTACCCATCTCGTCAGTTCTATATATTGGGAATAGTTTTTCAGACGTTCTTTCAAGTAGTGCTATTTCGTAATTAACATCCCTACCATTCTCGGTTTGAACATCAAATACAACATCATTACTTTCCTTCACTTTTGAGTTAAAAAAAGGTAATGCGTTTTTATAATTTTTATATTTTTTGATTATTTTGTATCTTTCTTTATTTTTAAATAAAATAATGATATAATTGTTATACATATGAAGAATTATTACGAAATTTTAGGGGTAAGTAAAGACGCAAGTCACGAAGATATTAAAAAGGCTTATAGAAAGTTGGCATTACAACACCATCCTGACAAAGGAGGTGATGAATCGTTATTTAAAGAGATTAGTGAGGCGTACGAGAATGTCGGTGATGAGAATAAAAGGAGGGAGTATAACCACAGGTTAGATAATCCTATGGCAGGAATGTTTGGTGGTGGAGGAGGTAGAAATCCATTTAATGATGGTAACGTTGATGATATTTTAAATCAAATGTTTGGTGGTGGATTTGGTGGTGGATTTGGAGGTGGATTTGGTCAACAACAAAGAAGAGCCCCCGAAAAAATAATAGATATTGAGATAGATGTTTTGGAATCATTTACTGGTGTAGAAAAGGAGATGAGATATCCAAGAAAATCTGACTGTAATACTTGTAGAGGTACTGGTGGGGATAGGTCAGGATGTTTAACTTGTGGAGGTCAGGGACATATTATGCAGAGAATGGGTACGGGTATGTTTACTCAAGTTGTTAGGGTTGTGTGTCAACAATGTAATGGTAATGGGTTTGTTATTACTAATAAGTGTAAAACTTGTAATGGAACGGCAACCAAGGATAATTTTGAAACATTAAGAGTTACCATACCAAGAGGTATTGACAATGGACAAATGTTAAGAGTTCCTCAAAAGGGGGATTTTATTAACGGAATGATTGGTGATTTAATAATTAGAATTAATCTTACAAGTAAAAATAGTTTTGAGAAAAACGGAAACGATTTAATATACAATGCTTTCTTTACCTTAGATGACTTAAAAAAGAATGGGTTTGAGATACCACATCCTGATGGTGTTTTATCAGTTAAGTTTCCTAAAGATTTTAATACTCAAGTACCGCTGAGATTAAAAAATAAGGGGTTTACAACCAATATGATTGGTGATTTGTATGTGAAGATGAATATTAAATACGTTAGAGATTAGAACAAACTCATAACGTATTTAACTAATTCTATTTGTCCCCAAATGAATAGTATCAATATATAGACACTAAATACTAAGTACCAAGATAATTTTTTTGTTGCTCTTTTGCAAAAACTGCATCCTTTTTTCTTTTCCATAATCCTAAATATAATTTATAATTAAAATCTTGTAAATAATTTGCCTTTTGAAATTATTTGATTATAATTAGGTATGTTAAGTTATATCGGAGGAAAATCAAAAATTGGTAAATGGATTGTGGATTTATACCCACAAGATATGGAAGTGTATTTAGAGACATTTGGAGGTATGTTCTGGTGTTTTTATAATATGGACTTATCCAAGTACCCAAATCTAAAGAAAGTCGTTTATAATGACTTTAACCCACTAAATTATAATCTCTTTAAGTGTGTTCAGAATCCATCTGAACTACAGAGAGCGTTGGACGGAGTACAAGTCCAACAGTTTGGAGTATCTCAAACTCCTGATATTTTAAGGGAACAGTTTAACACATTTCAGACAGAAGTGTTTAGTTCAGGATTTACTTGTAATGTACCTGATTATGAAACAGCGGCCAAGTATGTTTATGTGTTAACACAGGTGTTTAGTGGTAGTAAGCCCGAGACATCATCCTTTATAGATTTAAAGGGTAAATATCGTTCCAAGTATCTATCATTCAGAGATAAGTTAAGTAAACCTGATTGGGTGGAACATTTCTTAAAGATTACTGATGTGGAGAATATGGATTTTGAGGATGTGATTACCAAATATGATTCGGATAAAACATATATCTATTTGGACCCACCATATTGGAAAACCGAGAATTATTATTCTAATCATGATTTTGATAGAGAAGACCACCAAAGATTAGCGAATGTGTTAAAACATGTTAAAGGTAAGTTTAGTTTATCGTATTATGATTTTGACTTATTACATGATTGGTTCCCCGATAATATATACAGGTGGGAAAAGAAATCCTTTGCTAAGGCGGCAGCGGCCAAAAAAGGTGTAAAACAAAATTTAGCGGAAGAGTTGTTAATTATGAATTATTAATGTATTTTTGCTTCGTTAAGATATTTATAAGAGTAAAAATATGGAAATGAAAGTATTAAACATAGTCAAAAGTATTATTTTAGAGAACTCAAGATTTAATGTGTTGTTGGATAAATACACGACAATTAAAAAAGATAAAGACGGTAAAAAAGTAAATCCCCTTTTAGATATTACTAAATTATCGGAAATTATATACGCTGACCCTACAACAAAAAAACCTGCGGAATTTGATATTACGGATTTAAGTCCTGACAACCTATCTAAAGTTCAACCAGGTGCATATAGTAATTGGTTATTAAAGTGTTTTGAGAAACCACAATTAGACGCTGATACGTTACAAATGACAGAACCTGGTACCGCATCTTATAAGAAAGCGGTTATGGATGCGAGAAACTTATTCATGGAGGATTTGTTTAAGGTAACTGATGACTTAAAGAAGTTTACAAAATACAAACAATATTTCCCACAAGATAAAAGGGATATTAATAAGTTCGGTAGTCCTGATGAGTTATTTAGATTTCTAAATGCGTTCCAACTTCCTGAGAAGAAAAAGAAGGAATTGGAGAAGAACCAATTAAAAAAAGAAATTAGAAAAGAAAGAACAGGTTATAGTCATCCTGGTGCCACAGTAGAGATAGAGACACCTACTTGGACGGTAGTTAAGATTTCGGATATTGGTCCCAAAGGGCAGGAAGCGGCTAGTTGGTATGGTGGTTTTTATGACTACAATAATGGGGAATCTAGATGGTGTACCTCACCTCCTGATTCAAATTATTTCAAGGGATATGTTAAAGATGGTCCGCTATATGTTATACTCGCTAATGATGATAAAGGGTTAGTAGGTGGTAGAACGGGATTACCTCAAGAGAGATTTCAGTTCCATTTCCCTTCTAATCAGTTTATGGATAGATTAGACCACAGTATTACGTTGATTGACTTTCTTAATGGTCCTGGTAGTGAGTTAAAAGAATATTTCAAACCTGAGTTTGCTAAAGGATTAACAAGTTCAGGCGGTAAAAAAGTTGAGATTGAGTATCCAAATAGTTCAGCGGCTAAGTTTATTGCGTTATATGGTTTTGAAGAATTCTTTGGTAGTTTACCTGATGATATTACAAGTTTATTATTTAATAATAAAGCGAGTGATAAGATTGCTTTGGATGTTCCATCAACGATAGGTAGATTTACAAATTTGGAGGCGTTATTATTAATGAACTGTGTTAAATCATTACCAAATGAGATTGGTAATCTTAAGAAATTATCTTTCTTGGCATTACCTAATAACCCATCGTTAAAACATATACCCGATTCTGTATTAGAATTACCTGATTTATCATTTATTAATCTTAATAGTTCATCACCAAAATTAACTCCTAAATTTAACGAGGCGTTTGAAGAAAAAGGGCCAGGGACTGGATTTTACGGAAAGAAAAGATAATTAAAAAAATATGAAAAATATGAGCAACGTAGATATTGATATCTATATTAGTCAAATCATTAGTTTTTTTGAGAAAAACCCAAACGAGTTGTTTATCTTGATTGGGGATTTGGATAAGGACTTTTTCTTTAAGATGATTAAAGAAGTTGCTCAGGAGAATCACGATAAGGGTGAGGATATTAACCTCACAAGGAGTCAGATGATTGATATTGTGGTTTCCATGCACAAGGAAATTAAGGAACAACGGGTGGTTAATGTTGCCTTCATGGAAACTCCCTATGGAGATATTTGTTTAAATTAATTAAAAATATTTTTGGCAGTTCGGAATTATTGTTTATCTTTGTGTTCTAATCACAAAAACAATAACATATGTCAACAATCATTTCATTAGAGAACTTGAAACAAACAGTTCCATCAGTATTCGCAACCGAAGCTTCTAACACTAGAACCAGTAAGTATGTATTCGTTCCAACCACGGAAATTTTGGAAAACTTTCAAAAGGAAGGTTGGGAAGTATCTTCGGCTAAACAAATGGGTTATAGTCAATATGCCACTCATGAAGTTCGTTTACGTAATGGTCAGATGCCAAAAGTTGGGGATTGTTTCTTGGAAGCAATTATCTGTAATTCTCACAACGGGTTAAGTTCGTTAAAGATTAGTGCCGGATTGTTTAGGCTTTGTTGTTCTAACGGTCTTACGGTCCCTGAATCAGTTAGTGAGTCATTCTCAGTTCGTCATTCGTATCTTGATTATGAGATGGTTAAAAGTTTCACAGATGAGTTCGCAAACAAGTTGACAACCATTGAGAGTTCTATTGGTAAGATGAGTTCAAGGATTCTTACTGAAGGTGAACAAGTTGGTTATGTTAAATCCGCAGCACACGTTAGATGGAAGGAAGGTAAGATGCCCGAGTCAATTAAAATTGAGGACATCCTCAATCCACTACGTGATGGTGATAGAGGAAACGACATGTGGACAACCTTTAACGTAGTTCAAGAGAAGTTCACAAGGGGTGGAATCGGTTATAAAGCGGGTAAGAGACACACCACGATGAGAGAATTAAAGAACATCGTGAGTACCAACCGAATCAATACCGAGCTTTGGGAGTTGGCTGAGAGTTATTGTTAATCTTAAATTTGGGGGGATAATACCCCCCATTTTTTCTAAAATTTTATTATCTTTGTCATATGGAAGAATTATTTAAAAAACAATACGAGACATTTAGCACGATATATCATAAAGACCATAGTGTGCTACCTGAAATAATTAGAAAAATTGATGGTCGTAAACCTGAGTTAGATATTTTTATTGGCAGGTCTTTAGGTGTTTTAGAAAAAGAATTAGGTAGTGAAAAACACCCACAATTTAATTATAGTCATTCTAATGATACTAAGGAAGATTTTGAGAAGAATTATGGTAATCCTATGTGTACTGTTAGTGTCACTAGAATGACTCTTGTGGTTGAGAAAAATGAAGAAAAGGTATCTTTAAAGTTATATTGGTTTAGTAAAGTAAGACAGGCGGGTAAAGTATATTTTGTAAAAAGTTCCATATTGTATTTTGTCACTTACAGTTATAAGACGAATGATTTATATTCAGGTACTGTTAGAAATTCATTTAAGAAACGCAAATTTATTAGTAGGTTAAGGAAAAACTATTTTGCGTCAAAACCTGTTAGTATATTACATGCTTATTTCCATAATAGTTTTAGTCATTTTAAGAGGAATTTAGGTCTTAATGAAACTTCTTTGGATGCTTGGTTACCAGCAATTAATGCGTTCACTAATAATATACCAAACTATAAGTTTGATTTTATGTTAAATACGGATGAGAATTTGTATAAACATTATATGATAACGAGGGGTATTAAATTTCCTGATAATTTTACCACATTTATTGGTATGGTTCCGTTAGCAAGTAAGAGGGTATTAAAGAAATGTGGATATAAGTTGGTGGAATCGTTTATGATGAATAATAAACTAACAGGTGATAAAATCAGAAGAGTATTACAAAACGTTGATTTTATTAATGAAAAATTTTATAAAGACGCTGAGGCGTTTTTTGGTGAAAAGTTTTTGAGACATCAGAGCGAAGAAGTGTTAAAATCAATATTTGAGTTTAAGCATGGGTATCAGATACCAACTGATAATAATTTGATGAGTGAAACGGAAAAGAAAAATGCTTTTGAGGTTTTTAAGTTGGTGATAAGTCATACGGGTACTTTACAAACATTTATAGACCACATTAATTTTTATAGAATGTTAAGGCAATTTGAGGAGATTAAGTGGAGGTCAAACAACCTTAGTTCGTTTAATAAGGAACATACCCAATGGAGTGATAAGTATTCTCATTACACCACCGGAACTTACACAAGATACTATTCTGATACATTTGTTAATGGTGTTCAAGAAAAGATTACAAATCAACTTGGTGTTGAGTATTATCCTGTGGTATTAACCAAATCGTCAGAGTATAACATGGAATCTGGTTTACAAAGTAATTGTGTTAAAACCTACATAAATCGTGCGGAATCACTTATAATTTCATTAAGGGAAGGTTCGGAGCACTCATCAGAAAGGGCAACATTGGAATATAAAATTGAGAAGGGGAATAAGAATAATGTGGTAATACGTAGAGGTCAAAGTTTGGGTAGGTTTAATCAACATTTACCCGATAAATGGAATACGGTATTAATACAATTGGATGAGAAAGTTGATAAAATGATTAAAGAGTTTAAGCTACCAAAAGTTAAAGTTGAGGTGGGTAATAACACGGTGGAATCTGAAAGTGATTTTAACATTAATGATTATTTAGATTGGGTTAGTCAATATATTAATAATTTTAAATCAGATTATGGTATACTGAATTTGGATTTCTAAAACCAGATACTTATAATTATGGCGGAGAGGTTTATGCAATTAAATAGTTTTTTGGAGACGCTAAAGGGGGATATATATTCCGTAATGGACATTGATTTTTCAGTGGACTTAATGACACCTGTTAATTTACTCAATAATGAGAAGTTTGAAGCGAGATACACTCCAGTATACCTAAACTCAAAATACGGTAAGGAGATTTACCATATAGAAGGTATATTTAAACACACATCAGGTTTCTACGTTTATTTAACTAGATTTGATGGTGAAGTATCATTTAACATAAAGGTAATATATAAAGTAGAACAATACGAAGAAATAAAAATTTATATAAACGGATTAAAAAAATTAAAATAAATTTTATGCTACTTAGTGATACTTATAATAAACGG
>Ga0209188_1001663_pt1 | contig 17383 bp, 20 predicted proteins | sample C_130625_EF_Meta_FD_187307 | JGI IMG/M metagenome (GOLD analysis project Ga0209188, IMG submission 187307) | Freshwater microbial communities from Lake Croche, Canada to study carbon cycling - C_130625_EF_MetaG (SPAdes) (version 2) | ecosystem: Environmental > Aquatic > Freshwater > Lake...
AGATGTTGTGTCTCTTGGTGAATTGAAAATAGCTCTTAAGGCAGGGGTTGTTCCAAAAAAAATAGTCTTTTCAGGAGTTGGAAAAACAGAAGAAGAATTAGACTTTGCAATAAAAAGGGGGATCCTTCTAATTAATGCTGAATCAGAGAGTGAAATAAAAACAATCAATAAAATTGCAAAAAAAAATAATAAAATCGTTTCAGTTGGAATAAGGATAAATCCAAACGTTGCTGCAAAAACTAATAAAAAAATATCTACAGGAAAAAAAGATAATAAATTTGGTGTGTCAATGAACACTTGCTTGGAAATATTCAATAACCAATATCATTATGAATATATTAAATTTGAAGCAATTAGCGTTCATATCGGTTCCCAAATTATGGACGTAAACCCTTTTAAAAAAGTTTTATCTAGTCTTTCAAATTTTAATAAAAAAATTAATCAACTAGGTATAAGTTTAAAATATATAGATTTAGGAGGTGGCACCGGAATTCCTTATTCTCAATCTGAAAGAGCTTTTAATCTAGGAAAATATTCAAATCTTGTTCTTAAATTTAAGAAAATTAATAATGTAGAAATTATATTTGAACCTGGAAGATCAGTGTGTGGTAACTCAGGAATTTTAGTTTCTAAAATTATCTATCTAAAAGATATACCTGGTAAAAAATTTATAATTATTGATGCTGCAATGAATGACCTAATGAGACCCGCTCTTTATGGTGCAAAACATGAGATTTATCCTTTGCTAAAAAATAATCTTATAATTAAAAAAAATACTGAATTTGTAGGTCCTGTATGTGAAAGTTCAGATACATTTATCACTTATAATAAGTATCAAAAACTTAACGAAGGAGATTTTATTTGTATTAACAATATTGGAGCTTACGGAAGATCTTTAGCTTCAAATTATAACACAAGACCTTACTCAGCTGAAATTCTAATTAACAAAAATACTTTTAAAATAATAAAACAAAGACAAAAATTAGAATCTTTAATTAATTAAATGCATTTTTTAAGATCTTTGTTTTTTAACTTTGCCACTTATTGCGGATCCTTTTTTTCAACATTATTAGCATTGCCAACTTTAGTAATGCCAAAATCAGCCATGCAATGGCTTGCTCGTATGCTAGGGTTTTATATTATTTTTTGTGTACGATTTATTATAAATACAAAAATAATATTTAAAGGATTAGAAAATTTACCTAAAGATAGAAGATTTTTTGTAGCTTCTGCTCACCAGTCTATTTGTGAAACTTTTGTATTTAATGCTGTGTTAGATGCTCCTATATTTATTGTGAAACAAGAATTATTTAAAATTCCATTTTATGGCTGGTGTATAAAAAAACTAGGGTTTATTGGAACGCAAAGAGAGAAGATTACTAAAGATCATTTAGTTTTTTTAGAAAAAACAACTGAAACTATTCATAAAGAAAGATTCCCTTTAATAATTTTTCCTCAAGGAACAAGAATTAAAAATAACGAAAGAGTACCGTTGAAAAAAGGTGTTGCAAGAATTTATGAAAGAGCAAAAGTGCCATGCATACCTGTCAAATTAAATACGGGCGACGTTTGGCCTAGAGATAGTTTTTTTAGATTTCCTGGAGAAATTTGTATTGAATTTAAGAAACCAATCGAACCAGGCCTTAATATGGTTGATTTTATGAATACTCTTGAAAAAGAAATCTACGAGTAATTCTTTATACTAAATTAGCAACACTACTTGTCTTGACCGGCTTTAATAATTTCTGTTCTAATCTTTCTAGTTTTAGAAAATAGTTTAAATAATTTATTGCCATCTTTTTTTAAAATAGCCCTTCTTAAATTATTTAGATCTAAACTAAATTTATTCAACATATAAAGAATTTGTTTACGATTATTAAGAGCAATATCTCTCCACATCGTAGGATCCGATGATGCTATTCTTGTAAAATCTCTAAATCCGCTTGCGCTGTATTTGATAACTTCTGATTTTGTATCTTTTTCGAGATTGGCTGCTGTGCCTACAATATTGTAAGCGATTAAATGAGGAATATGACTCGTAATTGCCATAACTTTATCATGGTGCTCAGCTGACATGTGTTGAACTTTGCTGCCAATTTTTGTCCAAAACTTATCAAGTTTTTTTAAAGATGCAGAATTTTTTTTATTTACTGGGGTAATAATGCACCATCTATTTTTAAATAAACCGGCAAAACCAGATTCTGGTCCACTTTTTTCTGTTCCTGCCACCGGATGAGCGGGAATCCATATAGTATTTTTATTAATTACACCGCTAACAACGTTCTTTGCAAAAATTTTTGCAGAACCAACGTCCGTTAAAATACATTCTTTATTTAAATCATTTTTAATAGATAAAACTATATTCTTGTAAGAGCCAAGAGGTGTACAGATAATAACTAAATCAGAATTTTTTACACTTTTTTTTAAATTTGATTCAATATTTTTAGTAATTCTTAATTTTAAAACTTTTTTTAAAACTGATTTAGAAGAATCATGAGCAACTAATATTTTGCATAAATTTTTGCTTTTGATAGCTCTTGCAATCGAAGAACCTATTAAACCCATTCCTATTATTGTTATTTTTTTAAACATCAAAAATTCTATTAAGAGTTTTTAAAAAAGAACTATTTTCCTTGCTATTACCAATTGTCACTCTTAGTGCGTTGGGCAATCCATATCCTTTCATTTTTCTTAGAATAATCTTAGATTTAATAAATTTATTATAAACATTATCAGCAGTGATTATTTTATTATCAAAGCGCATTAAAAAGAAATTAGCTACTGGCGTATTTGTTAAAATTCCTAAGTTTATAAAATTTTCAAAAAAAATATCAGCCCACTTAGAGTTGTGATCAACATTTTTTCTTAACCAGGATCTATCATTTATGGCTTCAACACCTGCTTTTTGCGCTGCAGAATTTACATTAAAGGGTGGTTTAATAAGCTTCATTGCTTGAATCAAATTTTTTGAAGCATACCCCCAGCCAAGTCTTAGACTAGCAAGACCATATATTTTAGAAAAAGATCTAGTAACAAGAACATTATTACAATTTCTGAACAAATCTAAACCAGAAGTATAATCTTTATTAACCACAAATTCAGAGTAAGCGTCATCTACCACAAGCAAAATATTGCTGCGTAATTTTTTTCTCAACAATAGCATTTCTTGTTTGTCTAGATAGGTTCCGGTTGGATTATTTGGATTGGCTAAAAAAACTATTTTAGTTCGAGAATTAACTTTTGCTAATATAGAATTTATATCAGCCTTTAAATCATCTTCTTTAGCAAGGATTACTTTGCCTCCAAAAATCTTTGTATAAATTCTGTACATTAAAAAACTATACTCAGTGACAATAACTTCATCATTAGGAGTTAAAAATAACTGACAAGCTAAACTAATAATCTCATCCGAGCCGTTGCCAACAATGAGATTATTAGGATTTAACTTAAAATTTTTTGATATTGTTTTAATTAAATCATTTGAATTTCCATCGGGATATCTAGATATCTTTTTGCTGTGTTGAATAAATGCTGAAATAGCCTTTTTTGAAGGCCCTAAAGCAGATTCGTTCGCGGAAAGCTTTATTGGATTATTAATATTTTTAATCTGAGATAATCCACCCACATATTTTAAATTATTAAAATTTTTAAATTTTAATGGCATATTTTTGTAAATATTTGACAATATTATTTTTTAATTAACATAATGCTATTGTGGTTGATACTATTTATAAAAATAAATCTTCTAAAATTTTTAAAAACAACAGTAACACAAGCAATAAAAGCAAATAAATTGACAAGAAATTAAGCCTAAGATAAAAATTATTTGCGCTGATTTACCGAATTGCGAGCGCAAACAAACAGCTAAAAAGGTAAAAAATTACTTTAGTATTAAAGTAATTTTTTAGTTTAAATGAAATTAGAATCAAAAATAGTTATAGATCTTATAAAACCTTTTTCAAAAGTCCTTGATGTGGGATGTGGTGATGGAAGTATAATGCTGCATCTTAAAAAAGAAAAAAAAATTGACGCTCGGGGAATTGAAATAGATCACGAAAAAGTAAAAGAAAGTTTAAGCAAAGGTCTATCTGTTGTAGAGGGCGATGCTGAAAAAGATCTAATCAATTACCCAGATCAGTCTTTTGATTACGTAATTCTAACTCAAACTTTACAGGCCTTTTACAACCCTAGAAAAGTTCTTCATGAACTTTTGAGGATAGGAAAAAATGCAATTGTTTCTATTCCTAACTTTGGTTATTGGAAAGTTAGATTTAGTTTATTACTAAAGGGCAGAATGCCTGTTACAAAAACATTACCTAACACATGGCATGACACGCCAAATCTACATATGTGTACTATTAAAGATTTTTTTGATTTATGTCATGATGACAAAATTCATATCATAAAATCAATTGCTGTTACTCAAGAAAAATCTTCTGCAATTACAAATCTAAATTTAGAAATAAAAAATCTTTATTCTGAATTTGGAATATTTTTAATTAGCAAAAAGAATTAATTATTCTTTAAATTATGAATATTCATATTATCCCGTGTCTAAAAGATAATTATGCTTATATTATTGAAAATGAGAAAACTAAAAATGCATGCGTTATAGATCCTTCTGAATCTGGACCAGTTTTAATTTTCTTAGAAAAAAATAAATTAAATTTAAAGTATATACTTAACACCCATCATCATGCAGATCATATTGGTGGCAACCTTGATCTAAAAAAAAAATTTAATGCAAAAATATTGGGTTTTATAAAAGATAAAAATAGAATTCCAGGAATTGATATTGCATTGAATGATAAAGAAATATGGAACTTTGAAGGATCTGACGTTCTAGTAGAGCACGTGCCAGGACATACATCTGGTCATATATTTTATTATTTTAAAAACGAAAATTCTGCTTTTACAGGTGATACTCTATTCTCTTTTGGTTGTGGAAGATTATTTGAAGGCTCTTACAAAGAAATGGTGGATTCTTTAAAAAAAATTAAGTCTCTTCCTAGAAAAACAAAAATATTTTGTGGTCATGAGTATACTATTTCTAATTTAAAGTTCTGTATGGCAGTTGACAAAAAAAATTCCGAATTAAAAAAAAAATATAATCAAATTAATAATAATATTAATAAGAATTTAACAAGCATGCCTGCTAATCTAGATGAAGAAATAGAACTAAATATATTTCTTAAATTTGATAATTTAGAATTTAAAAAGAAAATAGGATTTGAAGATCTAAATGAGGTAGATTTTTTCAAGAAAATTAGAGACTTAAAAGATAACTTCTAAAAGCCAATACACTCAAGCATAATCGCAATCTTGACAAGCTAAGGTGGCTATATATATTGCCCAGACCTAAAAGAAATTACATATGACTTTTGCAGTAATCAAAACCGGCGGTAAACAATATAAAGTGTCAGCAAATGATACTATTAGAATTGAGAAGCTTGATAACGAGGCTGGAAAAATATTTGAATTTAAAGAAGTTCTTTTAACAGCAGATAATGAAATAACAGAAGTTGGTTCTCCAAGTGTTGATGGAGCATATGTTGAAGCAGAACTTTTAAAACAAACAAGAAACGACAAAATAATTATCTTCAAGAAAAGAAGAAGACAGAATTCAAGAAGAAGAAGAGGTCATAGACAGCATGTTTCTATAGTGAAAATTTTAAAAATTTATGGTAAAAGTGGAAAGCTTTTGTCTGAAGCTAAGAGTGCAACAGTAGAAAAAAAAGCTGAAACTAAAGTAACCGCTAAAAAGAAATAGATAAAAACAATGGCAACAAAAAAAGCTGGTGGCTCGACGAAAAACGGACGCGATAGCGCTGGTAGGCGACTTGGTGTCAAAAAATTTGGTGGTCAAACTGTCATAGCAGGAAATATTATTATGAGACAAAGAGGAACGAAAATGTTCCCAGGTAATAATGTTGGTATGGGAAAAGATCATACTATTTTTTCTAAAGTAGACGGCATAGTAAAATTCGAGACAAAAAAACTCGGAAGAACTTACATCTCAGTAATCCCTCAATAAACTCAGTTTATTTTTAAACTGAGATTTCCATTAATAATCGAATAATATGATTGTATGAAATTTTTAGATCAAGTTAGAATTATAATTAAAGCTGGTGACGGAGGAAACGGCTGTGTTGCTTTCCGAAGAGAAAAATTTATTGAATTTGGAGGTCCTTACGGAGGAGATGGTGGTGATGGTGGGTCAATAATTGTTAAAGCTGTTAATGGATTAAATACTTTAGTTGATTACCGTTTTGCTCAACATCATAAAGCTGAAAATGGATCTAACGGTTCTGGAAACAATAGAAAAGGACACGGTGGAAAAGATTTAGTTTTAAAAGTTCCTGTTGGAACTCAAATATATGAGGAGGATAAAAAAACACTACTATTCGATTTAACAAACGAAAATCAAGAGTACGTTATAGCTAAAGGAGGAAAGGGTGGGCTTGGTAATTCAAAATTTAAAAGTTCCACAAATAGATCTCCTAGGAAATTTACTCCTGGAAAAATAGGAGAAGAATTTATAATTTGGCTTGAACTAAAATTAATTGCTGATGTTGGAATTATTGGTTTTCCAAACGCTGGAAAGTCGAGTCTTCTTTCAATATCGACAAGAGCCAGACCTAAGATTGCAAATTATCCTTTTACAACTCTCAATCCAAATCTTGGGGTTGTTTTTGTTGATAATAAAGAAATAATTATTGCCGACATTCCTGGCCTGATCGAGGGTGCTCATTCTGGTTCAGGATTGGGTGATAAATTTTTAAAGCATATAGAAAGATGTAAAAGCATCATTCATATGATTGATATTAATGAGGATGATTTAGTTGGAAAATATAAAATTATTAGAAATGAACTTAAGGAATTTAACCCTGAATTAATAAAAAAGAGAGAACTTATTGTTTTTAACAAGATTGATTTAATTGATGAAGAAGAAAAGAAAGAAAAAATAATGAATTTTACTAAAAAAATTAAGAAAAAAGTTTATGATATATCTGTTGAAAAAAAGATTAATATAAACAATTTGCTACGAGCTATTTAAATGGACGTCTTAAAATATAAAACCATTGTAATTAAAATAGGTTCTGGCCTTATTGTTGATGGTAAAAACAAAGTAAAAAAGAACTGGTTTGATAAATTAATCGAAGATATTATTTTTTTAATAAAGAAAAATAAACAAGTTATTATTGTTTCTTCTGGAGCAATAGCATTGGGTTGCGATTTATTAAAAATAAATAAAAAAAATACAAAACTAAGTCAATTCCAAGCAATAGCAGCTATTGGGCAGATTGAATTGATCAATCTTTTTAAAAAAGCATTTGAGAGAAAAAAAATTAAAGTTTCTCAAATATTGCTTACTTTAGAAGATACTGAAGAAAGACGAAGATCGCTAAACGCAAAAGAAACGATCAATAATTTATTGAAAATGTCCGTAATACCAATCGTAAATGAAAATGACACCGTTGCTACTTCAGAAATAAGATATGGGGATAATGATAGATTGGCAGCACGAGTTGCTCAAATATGTAACGCTGACTGCCTAATTATGCTTTCAGACATCGATGGTCTTTATTCTGCTGATCCAAAGAAAGATAAAAATGCAAAAATAATTAAAAAAGTAACAACTATTAATAAGTCTATTGAAGCACTTGCCTCCGAAAGTATTAGTTCTTACGGAACCGGTGGAATGATAACAAAAATTAAAGCTGCAAAAATTTGTATGCAGTCTGGTTGTGACATGATTTTAACAAGTGGAATGATAAATAATCCTATAAAAAATATTATTAAAAATAAAAATTATACATTGTTCGAATCTCAATCTTCTTCTTTAAGCGCAAAGAAGCAATGGATCTTAAATTCAATTGCAACGAAAGGTTCCGTTAAGATTGATGATGGAGCTGAAAAAGCATTAAAGAATGGGAAAAGTCTTTTACCAATAGGAGTAACAGCTATTGATGGAAATTTTAATCGCGGAGATGCTATTTATATTATAAATTCCAAAAATAAACGTATTGCAACAGGCATTAGTGCTTATTCCAGTGCGGATGCTAAAAAAATTATTGGATTTAAAACTGATAAAATTAAAGAAATTTTAGGTTATGTTAGCAGAGGAGAAATAGTGCACATAGATAACTTAGTTCATCAAACAGAATAAATATTATGAAAAATAGTTATTTGGATAAAATTGGTTTAAACGCTCTAAACGCATCAAAAAATCTATCTTTATTAAATGAGAAAAAAAAAAATAAAGTCCTTAAAGATTTCTATAAGAATTTTAAACAAAACCAAAAAAAAATTTTAAAAGCAAACAAGACCGACATTTCTAGAGCAAATAAAAATAAGGTTAGTAAAAATTTAGTTGATCGACTATTGCTGAATGAACATAAGATTAATTCTATACTTAATTCCATACAGGCAGTTATTAAATTAAAAGATCCAACTCAAAAAATAATATCAAAATGGAAAAGACCAAATGGAATGATTATTAATAAATACACCGTTCCAATTGGAGTTATAGGCGTGATATATGAATCTAGACCAAACGTAACATCAGACGTCGCAACTCTATGCTTTAAATCGGGCAATGCGGTTATCTTGAGAGGCGGGAGTGAAGCTATTCAGACAAATAAAGTTATTGCTGAATGTTTTAAAAAATCCTTAAAGAAAAATAAAGTCGATGAGAATTGCGTTCAACTAATTCAAAACACAAATAGAAAATTAGTTGATTACATGCTTTCGAAGATGGAAAAATTTATTGATGTTATAATTCCAAGAGGAGGAAAAAATTTAGTTCAAAAAATTAAAACGATGTCTAACGTTCCAACTATTGGTCATTTAGAAGGAATTTGTCACGTCTATATTGATAGATACGCAGATTTAAATATGGCAAAAAAAGTTACACTAAATGCTAAAATGAGAAACACTAGCATTTGTGGTGCTGCTGAAACTTTATTAATTGATAAAGGCTGTCTAAAGACTCATTTACGTCCAATATTGCAATTATTAAGTATTAGCGGATGTAAAATTATTGGAGATAAAATTGTACAAAAAAACTATCAAGGTTCTGTTTCTCTGGCGAAAGAACAAGATTGGAAGACAGAATATTTAGACTCTAAAATTTCAGTAAAAATTGTGAATGGAGTTGAGGAGGCAATTAAACATATTAATAAATATGGAAGTCATCATACTGATAGTATTGTGACTGCTAATAAAAAAAATGCTTCATTATTTTTATCCAAAGTTAATAGTGCAATAGTTTTACATAACGCTTCCACTCAATTTGCTGACGGAAATGAATTTGGTTTTGGAGCTGAAGTAGGCATATCCACAGATAAATTGCATCCTAGAGGACCAGTGGGTCTTGAACAGCTAGTAACTTACAAATATCTAGTAGAAGGTAATGGACAAACTAGACCTTAAACTTTTTATTAAAATATAATGAAAATTGGTATTCTTGGCGGGACCTTTGATCCTCCTCATATAGGTCATCTAAATATCTCATTAGAAGCTATTAAGAGGTTTCAACTAAAAAAAGTTATATGGCTTATTACCAAAAAAAATCCTTTAAAAAACAGCAAATCATCTAATGATGTTAATGGGAGAATAAAGCTATGTAATGAATTTATAAAAAAAAATAAAAATTTTATCGATGTTCAGTATATTGAGGAAAAAACTAAATCAAATTTTTTATTCGATAATATAAAACACATTGTTAACAAATCTCTGAACAACAAATATTATTTTATTATGGGTGCCGATAGTTTTATAAAATTTGATCAATGGAAGAAATATGATGAGATCTTAAACAAACTATCTGTAATTGTTATTAATAGACCTGAATACTCAATAAAATCGTTAAATTCAGTAGCTGCAAAAAAGCTTGAAAAGCAAAAGTCTTTGGAAGCTAACTTAAATACTAAACGACATAGATGGTATTTTTTAAATACTAAAGGTATGAATGTTTCGTCGTCAAAAATAAAAAAAATAATTAATGCAAACTAGAAATAAAGAATTGCTTCTAAAAGAAATAATCAAAATTCTTGATGATAATAAAGCAAAAGATATCGTAAAAATTAATCTTGAAAACAAAAGTTCTATAGCTGACTACATGGTTGTTGCTAGCGGAACATCCTCAAAACATATCCAATCTATCTCTGAAAATACAATCGAAGAACTAAAAAAAATGGGAATCAAAGGTTGTAAAGTTGAAGGCAGGGATAGTGATAATTGGAAATTAATTGATGCCATTGATGTCGTGGTTCATGTTTTTCATCACGAACAAAGAAAACATTATGACCTGGAAAAAATGTGGGAAGATATTTTACCAAGTCAAAAAATATCTGTTTAATGAAAATTAAAATCCTTTGTTTAGGAAGATTAAACAAAGATGAAGAAAATGATCTGTGCAAACGTTACGAAAACAGACTTAAAAGTTTAAAAAATAGTGGAATTACTAATTTTTCAATTGAACAAATCTCAAAAAAAGAATTAGAAAATATAATCAAAAATAAAAAAGAAAAAAAAATTATTTTTTTAAGTGAAAATGGACAAGATCTTAATACTAAAAACTTTTGTATAAAATTAAAAAAATTAATAAATTCTTCTATTAAAGAAACGTTATTTATTATTGGAGAACCAGAGGGTTTCAAAAATTCTTTAAACAAAGAAAATTTTGAAGAAATATGTCTAAGCAAACTTACTTTTACGCACTCTTTAGCAAGAGTATTATTAACTGAACAAATTTACAGATGTGCTACAATTATGATAAACCATCCCTATCACAGACAATAAAAATGAAAAAAATTTACATATTATTCACTCTTATATTTTTAAATCTATTTACGCAGAATACTTTTGCGCAAAAAAAAGATGCGCTTTATGAAAAATTAGATCTGTTTGGGGATATTCTTAACACAATTAACAAAGAATATTTCAAAGAGATAAATGAGAGCGATGTCATTGATGGAGCTATTAATGGGATGCTTCAATCTTTGGATCCCTATTCTTCTTATATGAGTCCAAAAACATTCAAAAACATGAATACAGAAACTAAAGGAGAATTTGGTGGTCTTGGTATTGAAGTCACAATGGAATCTGGTCTTGTAAAAGTAATCTCACCAATTGATGAAACGCCAGCTGACAGAGCTGGAATAAAATCTGGCGATTATATTATTAAATTAGATGATAAGCAGGTTAAAGGTTTAACTCTTGAAGAAGCTGTTAATACAATGAGAGGTAAAGTTGGAGCACCCATAACCTTAACAATCAGAAGATTGGAAACTAATGATCCAATAGTTGTTAAAATAATTAGAGAAACTATCAAAACTAAATCTGTAATATCAGAAATTAAAGAAAATATAGGCTATGTTAGATTAAGATCTTTTAATGAAAAAAGTGGTGATGAGCTTATAAGCCACATTAAAGAAATTAATAAAAATAAACCTGACGTCGCTGGTTATATTTTAGATCTTAGAAATAATCCTGGTGGACTTCTTACGCAAGCAATTAAAGTGTCAGATGCATTCTTGGATAGCGGCGAAATTGTATCAACTAAAGGAAGAGATCCTAAAGATATAAAAATATATAATGCTAAAAAAGGAGACGAAATTAATGGAAAACCACTAGTTGTTCTTATTAATGGCGGATCTGCTTCAGCATCTGAAATTGTAGCTGGGGCTCTTAAAGATAACAAAAGAGCTATTATTCTAGGTGAAAAATCTTTCGGAAAAGGATCTGTGCAGTCTGTGATGCCTTTGTCTAATGGCGGAGGTTTAAGATTAACAGTTGCAAAATATTATCTGCCGAGCGGTGAAACTATTGAAAATATTGGCGTTTATCCAGATATTAAAGTTGAACAAAAAAAAGAGGATTTTAAGATTAATGATCCTATAAATGATAACCAATTAATTTACGCGCTAAAACTTCTAAAAGCGTCATGAAAGATTTAAGCGACCTTCCTTATAGAAAAGGTGTGGGAATAATGCTTATAAATAAGGAAACTAAAGTATTTATTGGAAAAAGAATTGATGCCACAAAAGCATGGCAAATGCCTCAAGGTGGTGTTGACCATAAAGAAGATGTTGTGGCAGCAGCTAAAAGAGAGCTTAAAGAAGAAACCGGAGTTACTTCTATTGAAATTATAAAAAAATCTGAAAAAGAATTTATTTATGATCTTCCTCATGAGTTGCTTGGAAAAATTTGGGGTGGAAAATATAAAGGACAAAAACAAACATGGTTTCTTGCAAAATTTTTAGGAAAAAACGATGAAATCAATATTAAACAAAAAAAAGCTGAGTTCTATGATTGGCGTTGGGCTGAGCCCTTGGAGCTTCCTAAATTAATAGTCCCTTTTAAAAAAAAACTTTATAAAGAAGTTATAAAGGAGTTTAAGGAATACTTCTAAGACTTAAGATTATTAATTTGATCAATAATCTGATTATTTAAATAAATATCTTCATCGGAAATTTCTTTATTGGCTAATTTTTTCTCTGCATTTTGTTTTAGTTTTAGAATCTCTTCACTTTGAAATTCTGTACTATTAAAAAAATTATCTAATAAAATACTTAATTTATTATTTGAAAACTCTACAGTCCCCCCTGTTGAAAAAAATGTATCGGAATTACTTCCTTCTTTTGCAATAATTTTTCCAGCTTTAAGAAAAGTAATTAAAGATATGTGATCCTTAAATATCTCCATCTCACCTTCAATCCCGGACACTACAACGCTATCAACAGCTTTTGAATAAGCTACTTGTTTTGGAGTTACTATTTCTAATTGGATATTATCCGCCATTTAAATTAAGCCGCAGCTTCTTTTGCCATTTTTTCAGCTTTTGCAACTGCCTCTTCTATAGTTCCAACCATATAAAATGCTGCTTCTGGAAGGTGATCATACTGACCTTTGCAAATTGCATCGAAACCTTTAATTGTCGATGGCAAATCAACTAATTTTCCAGGCGAACCTGTAAATACTTCTGCGACAAAGAAAGGTTGAGATAAAAATCTCTGTATCTTTCTTGCTCTTGATACTACTAACTTATCTTCCTCTGATAATTCATCCATACCTAAGATTGCTATAATATCTTGTAAAGATTTATAGTTCTGTAATATCTTTTGAACTTCCCTAGCAACTCTGTAATGCTCTTCACCAACAATTCTAGGATCAAGAATTCTTGATGTTGAATCTAGAGGATCAACCGCAGGGTAAATTCCAAGTTCCGCAATCTGTCTTGATAAAACTGTTGTTGCATCTAAGTGAGCAAAAGAAGTTGCGGGCGCAGGATCTGTTAAGTCGTCAGCCGGAACGTAAATCGCTTGCACTGAAGTAATGGATCCTTTGCTAGTTGTTGTAATTCTTTCTTGTAAATTTCCCATATCCGTTGCTAAAGTTGGCTGATATCCAACAGCTGAAGGAATTCGACCAAGTAACGCCGACACTTCTGATCCTGCTTGCGTAAATCTGAAAATATTATCAACGAAGAAAAGAACGTCTTGACCTTCTTTATCTCTAAAATACTCAGCAAGCGTTAGTCCTGATAAAGCAACTCGAGCTCTTGCTCCTGGTGGTTCATTCATTTGTCCGTAAACTAAGGCAGCTTTAGATCCTGGGCCATCAACTTTAATAACGCCTGACTCTATCATTTCATGATACAAATCATTTCCTTCTCTTGTTCTTTCTCCAACACCTGCAAACACTGAATATCCTCCGTGTGCTTTTGCAACGTTATTAATTAATTCCATAATTAAAACTGTTTTTCCAACTCCTGCTCCTCCGAATAATCCAATTTTTCCACCTCTAGAATATGGAGCAAGCAAATCCACAACTTTAATTCCTGTAACTAAAACTTCTGTCTCTGTTGATTGTTCAACATAAGCTGGTGCAGCTCTGTGTATTGGCCATTTTTCTTTTGTTTTTAAAGGGCCTCTTTGATCAATTGGTTCGCCGATAACATTTATAATTCTGCCTAATGTTTCTGGACCCACTGGAACGGTAATAGCTGTTCCTGTATTCGTTACTTTATCTCCTCTTTTTAATCCCTCAGTAGTGTCCATTGCTATAGTTCTAACTGTGTTTTCTCCAAGATGTTGCGCCACTTCTAGAACTACTCTTAGTCCATTATTGTCACATTCAAGAGCAGTTAAAATTTCTGGTAATTGATCATCAAATTTTACGTCTACAACCGCTCCGATAACCTGAACTATTTTTCCAAATTTATTTTCCATAATTCTCCTATAAAGATTCTGCTCCTGATATAATTTCGATTAACTCCTTAGTAATAACTGCTTGTCTTGTTCTATTATAATTAATTGTAAGTTTTGATATCAAATCTCCTGCATTTCTAGTTGCATTATCCATAGCTGTCATTCTTGATCCTTGTTCGCTAGCCTGATTTTCTAGAAAAGCCGCAAAAATTTGTGTTGTAATATTTTTTGGTAAAAGATTTTCTAGAATTTCATTTTCATCAGGCTCGTAGTCATACTGACTATTTGCTGTGTTTTGTTGATTTGGTTTTTCCTCGATTGAAACAGGTACCAACTGTTGTGATTGCGGTATTTGAGCAATAACACTCTTAAATTTATTATAAAATAAAGTACAAACATCAAATTCATTTCTAGTAAATAGATTTAAAATTTTATCAGTGATCTCTTGCGCTTTTGCAAAAGAAACTACTTTTTCATCTTTAAGAGATACTCTATCGATAATATATTGATTATATTTTCTCTTAAGTTGATCGTTAGCTTTGCTACCAACAACTATAATTTTCAAATTCTTTCCTTCTTCTAATACTTTTTCAAAAAAAACTTTAGCTTTTCTGCATATGTTAGTATTAAAACCACCGCATAATCCTCTGTCGGAGCTTAAAACAACGCAAAGATGTGTTTCGTTTTTTTGATTTCCAACTAATAATTTTGGCGCAGAATCCATATCAGTTACTGAATTTTTTAAATTTAGTATTATAGAATTTAATTTCTCAGAATAAGGTCTTGCATTTTCTGCGTTCTGCTGTGCTTTTCTAAGTTTAGCAGCAGCAACCATCTTCATCGCTTTAGTTATTTTTTGAGTAGATTTAACGCTAACAATTCTATTTCTTAAAAACTTTAAACTGGCCATTTATTTATTAAAACCTCTCTTAAAATCGGTAATAAATTGTTTTAATTTCTCTTCGTTAGCTTCGTCAATTTTTCCTGAAGATTTAATATTATTTAAAATATCAGGAGCTTCTGATTTTATTTTTGACAAAAGTTTTTTCTCAAAAGATTTTATTTGATTAAGCTCAACATCATCTAAAAATCCTCTTACTCCTGAGAAAATAACCACAACTTGTTCTTCTACTTTTAAAGGTGAATACTGGTCTTGTTTTAATAATTCAGTTAATTTTGATCCACGATTTAATAATTTTTGAGTTGCAAGATCTAAGTCTGATCCGAACTGAGCAAATGCTGCCATCTCTCGATACTGAGCAAGTTCAAGTTTGATTGAACCAGAAACTTGTTTCATCGCTTTAATCTGCGCTGCAGATCCAACCCTAGAAACTGAGATACCTACGTTAACAGCAGGTCTAACTCCTTTGTAAAAAAGTTCCGTTTCTAAGAATATTTGTCCATCAGTAATAGAAATAACGTTTGTTGGAATATAAGCAGAGACGTCGCTGGCTTGTGTTTCAATGATTGGCAACGCTGTAAGAGATCCGCCGCCATGCTTATCATTCAATTTTGCAGCTCTTTCAAGCAATCTACTATGAAGATAGAACACGTCTCCTGGGAAAGCTTCTCGTCCTGGAGGTCTACGTAGAAGTAATGACATTTGTCTATAAGCAACAGCCTGTTTTGATAAATCATCATAAATAATAAGAGCGTGCATTCCATTGTCTCTGAAATATTCTCCCATTGTACATCCTGTGTAAGGAGCTAGAAATTGCAATGGAGCTGGATCTGATGCTGTTGCTGCAACAACGATTGTATACTCTAATGCACCCGCTTCTTCTAAAGTTTTAACAATCTGTGCAACGCTGGATCTTTTTTGTCCGATTGCAACATAAATACAGTAAAGTTTTTTGCTCTCGTCGTTAGACTTATTAATTTCTTTTTGATTAATAATTGTATCAATAGCAATTGCAGTTTTTCCAGTTTGTCTATCACCAATAATTAATTCCCTTTGTCCTCTTCCAACTGGGATTAAGCTATCAATGGCTTTTAATCCTGTTTGCATAGGTTCGCTTACAGATTTTCTTGGAATAATTCCTGGAGCTTTAATTTCAACTCTTTTTCTTTCAGCGTTTTTATCAATTGGTCCTTTGCCATCTATTGGATTTCCCAATCCATCAACTACTCTTCCTAATAAAGATTTTCCAACAGCAACATCAACGATAGAGCCTGTTCTTTTAACTATATCACCTTCTTTAATTTTTGAGTCATCTCCAAATATAACTACCCCAACATTTTCTGTTTCAAGGTTTAACGCCATACCTTTAGTGCCTTCAGAGAATTGAACCATCTCTCCAGCTTGAACATTGTCTAATCCATAAACTCTAGCGATTCCGTCTCCTACTGTCAAAACCTGGCCAACCTCTGAAACTTCAACTTCTGTTCCAAAGTTTTTTATCTGGTCCTTTAAAATATTAGTGATTTCTGAAGGGTTAATTTTCATTTTTATTTATTTAATAAATTATTTAATCTTGTCTTTGCGGAGGTGTCAATCATTGTGCTACCGATTTGTAAGATTGAACCAACCAATAAAGATTGATCCACCGAAAAAGAAATGTTGATTTTTTTCTTTAAAATATCGTCTAATTTTTTTGCAATATCTGCCTTCTCACTATCTGTGATTGCATGTGACAGTTTAAGAGTTGCAAGAACTTCTCCTCTTTCGTTTAACAATAAATCAAAAAAATTATTTACTATTTTTTCCACAAAAAAGAATCTTCTGTTTTTATTTAAAACTTTTAAAAATCTTGAAAATAAATCCGAAAATGAAAAATGTTTAGTCAAAGCTTCGATTACGTTGTTAATAACGGAATATTTATTAGTTGGATTTTTAATAAATTTTTTTAAATCATCGCTTTGAGATAATATCTCTTTTAATTTTAAGAAATCTTTTTCAAGAACATCTAAACTTTTATCCTCATGAGCTAGTCTATATACTGCTTTAGCATATCTATTGGTTTCGCTAAAAGTTTTCATAAGTTTTTTTATTATTAAATTTAATAAGAAAAAGGTCTCGTAACATGCCAAATTATACTTATCAACTGTGATATTTTGTACTTTTTAAAAAATTATTTAAAGTTTATTGGATCAACATCTACCGTTAATGAAATATTTTTTTTAATTTTAATAGTTTTTAACCAATTTTTTAAAAATTTTTGAGGAAA
>Ga0209188_1001664_pt1 | contig 17381 bp, 15 predicted proteins | sample C_130625_EF_Meta_FD_187307 | JGI IMG/M metagenome (GOLD analysis project Ga0209188, IMG submission 187307) | Freshwater microbial communities from Lake Croche, Canada to study carbon cycling - C_130625_EF_MetaG (SPAdes) (version 2) | ecosystem: Environmental > Aquatic > Freshwater > Lake...
GGGGTAAACGTGCTATAGTAACCCTCTCAGTACAGAACAGACGCGGGGTGGAGCAGTCTGGCAGCTCGTCGGGCTCATAACCCGAAGGTCATAGGTTCAAATCCTATCCCCGCAACCAATAGATAAAAGGCTTCCAAGGTAAAAACCTTGGAAGCCTTTTTCTATTTTTGAGTCATGTAGAAGCTATGTAAGGGAGGGGAAATAGGTATATTTGACTAATTTAACAGGCATTGATTGGGGTTTGGGCTGAGTGATGACTGGTTCCGTCAGGCCCTAGAAGAGTCCTTTTTGGGGGTGGTACTGAAAATTAGGTCAGATCACTTCTCAAAATAAATTTTAAGGTAATCCAGAATTCTTCACACTCTAATTTAGATTAATGACTCGTCTCTTGACCTCCTAAAAACTTTGGATATCGCAAGTCATAACGATAAACAATAAGGCGTAATGATGCTATAAAAGCCATCCCACTAAATATTGTTATATATTCAGGAAGGGAGCTGTGCTCAAAATAGTTAGATAAATACAAACCAGCTACTACAAAAAGACCTCCTATGATTGCTGCCTCTTCATAAATTACCCCCTTAAAGGTAACTGGCTCCTGATTAATCACAATATCTCTTAACATACCGCCACCCGCACATGTCAATGCAGCCATTGCGGGAGCCCAAAACCAAGGTAAATTTGAAGTTATGGAATATACCGCCCCCGCAACAGCCAGAGCCGAAAACCCAAAAACATCAGAGTATTTTTTAACCTGTTTAAAGGTTTTGCTCTTATACGAATCTGGGTATATTGCTGAAACGATCGACGTAATAACAACCACAAGCACAATTCCTAATGGATAACGATAGTCACTCACGTAGTAAAAAGGGAGTCTGTCACCGCCAATAATGAGATCTCGTATAGTCCCACCCCCAATTCCAGATAAAAATGCCAAAACAAGCCTACCCCACAAATCATAGTTTCTATTAACAGCTTCAAGAACCCCTGAAAGTGCATAGGTAAAAACACCAAAAAATACTAAAATCTTAAAAATTGTTAGTCGAGATATCTCCTCGATATAGTGCTTAGTGCCAACTGTGAGAAAGTGGCGCTCACCATCCTCAGCTTGTAATTGATTCCAAATCCTGTGTGTCCAGATTCGTTCTGCGATTGCATTTTCTTCAGGGCCGGCTTTTAATCTATCTGCCTCTTTTTGAAACGTTCCAATATCTAAAAGACCAAACTTTCTGGGGTCACTAGGAATAATTGTCAACATGGACTCCAGACCTTTGACCTCATGTTCTCGGTCAAAATTATTAGATTTAGCTTTTATAGCCTCAACAGAAAGATTTGGTGCAATTCTAGTTTCACGCCAGCCGTTTCTCATCGCGCGAATAAATCCAATTAATGCATGTCGAAAGGCCTCAGATTTTAAATCGGCAGTTCGCACATACACCCCATCTATCAAAATCGGGATACCGTAAGTTGCAGGATCAATCACAATCAAGTCACTATACGGAACGCCTTTTTCCATAATACTTAGATACTCATCAAAAACCAATGCCGTCACACAAGCAACTTTATTATTCACTAAATCAATACCCTCTGGTTGCTGAATTATAAAATCAACAGCATCTTCTGGAATCTGTTTTTTTTGAAGCAGTTTTTTTACAATGGCTTTATCGTACTCAGAAAAAATTCCAATACTTTTACCGACAATATCATTGGGGCCGTAAACACCTGAACTTATTCGGCAGACAAGTAAAACTGCAGAACCCGTGATAATTTGTGCCACATTGGTTATCTGTGCACCATCCTGAGAGGCTTTCCAGGCACCTGCTAAGCCATTAATAGAGATATCAACATGTCCACTAGCTAACTCTTTGGCCGCGTCCTTATCTGGATGCCCCTCAATTAAATTAACTTTGATTCCTTCTTTTTCAAAATGCTTACGAAACTCCGCAACATAAAGCCCAGTAAATTGAGCATTGTGCAACCATGGCAGCTGAACACGAAGCTCCACTGGGGAGTTTGTATTTGCATGAACTCTCGCCATGAATAAAACAAATAATAAGAATATTTTAAGAAAACTAATCATGTTGTTAACAAAACCTGAATAAAAACCTATCCAAACATCTATAATACCCAAATAAATACCAATAGAGATAGTTTTTAGACTAGGCTCTCAGAGTCCAAAGGTCCTAGTCTCACCCCTTATCAACAATATCAATTATATTTAGCTAATACAATAACTTAGATTGTTTTTTTGTTTTTTTAAACATAAAAATGTTCGAGACGCTCTACTATGATTTTTTTCAATTAGAAAAATCAAGTTCTAAACAAAAATAGTTCAATATTTATAAAGGCACTAGTGTGTTATAAAAGTATTAAATCACATTACTAATAAATTACAAATGATAAAAATTAAGCTATCCCTTGCACTTACTTTTTTTATTATTTCCAATTCAGCTAACGCACAATTTGGCGGACTTTTAAACCAGCTAAAAGATCAAGTGACCGATGCTATCAAACCTGGAGGTACACCACCAAAGACGCCAGTTCCTCCACAAGTGAACACTTCAACTCCACCCGCGGTAAATACATTCACACCAGGTCCAGCTACAAAAAAGGAACAGCAGGAGGCTCAAAAAAACGCTCTATCAGGTCCACCTGAAAAGCAATGGAATATCTCATTTCAGTGTAAGGTCGGCGGAAAGAGCCTCGTTTACCATTACTCTGAGGAGGAAGGGTGGCCAAAAATTGGAGTTGAAATACCAGATGTTTTTGGAAAGCCTCTGCCGGCTGCAACCTATCACTTCGAAACGACCGATAATGCCAAAGTTAAAAAGACTCTTTTCTTGCATCAGGAAGCTGGTCAACGAAGTCTTTTAACGACTGTCTACTACAACATTAATAAAAACACTTACGCCATTACGAATTGTGAAGGAATGATGTGTGGTAATCCAAGCCAGCCCTATTCGTTCAGTGTATTTGATGGAGATAAGAAAATAAAAGAGGAATTTTGTGACGAGGATACGGCTTCAGAGTTCAATTTTCCGTTGAAAGAAAACGTCAAAACAGAAAGACTAGTAACAACACAACCTGCAGTAATTATTATCAAAAAATCCTCTTTGAAATTCAATCCGTTCAATTAAAGAAATTTTTGTGATGGTATTTTTAAAGATTAATAACTAATTTCTATATTGGTTATCTTCAGTCAGGTGGCGATTCATATCACTATTGGAGATTGAAATTAACCACGTCAAAATAATTAACAAAAAGACCAATAAATAAATCGGGACTTTTCCGATAAATCTTGGGGGATAAATTACGGTAATCCCCCCGCAGGTTAACTGGATTTAGAAGTAGAATTTTCTCATTAAGAGAAGTTCTACATGAAGCGTTCAAGATTTACAGATAGTCAGATTATGGAAGCCCTAAAAAGGTAATAACTTTTTGGGATTTTCTACAAGCATTGTATGAATTTGTTCGTCAGTAACTCCATAATATTTGAGGTCTGGCACGATATTCTCGAGAAGATGAGAGTATCCCAAACCGCCAAATTTAGTTAATCGAAACTTACTAACAACCTCATTTGATAAAACGATTTGATTCACATACCCCTCTTTTACAAGGGTACCTACTGCATGAACTCTAGCTGAATCAGGCGCTTTATTCCAACCAGGACGGGTGTATTCTTCGCAACCAAACTGGTCGTATGATAAGGTAATGCCTCGATCTAAAAGAGATTTTTGATAGTCAATATCATCATGCCAAAACTCCATATGACTCATATAAATTTTTTCTAAATTTGCGCCCTCTTCCTGCAATATATCTAAATAAAGATGAAGGTGTCTAGCTCTTCCATAATGATGGCATGGATGCATTGTCATCGATGTACCTAGTGCAGCTTGCGCTCTTCCTCCAGCTCGAAGTACTTTTTCTTCAGCACCTTGAAATGGAATTTCTGGAGTTGGTCCACTAAGTCCAGATTTTATAAAACCCGCCTTAATTCCTAAATTATCAATACCCTCAGTTAACTCTCGAATCATAATTTTTGATAAGTCTTCCACACTTTTTTCGTCTAAATCAGTGGGCTGAGAACCGCTAATATACCAACCAGTTCCACAAATAATATTTATTCCAGTTTGTTCAGCAATTTTCGCTAATCCGACTGGATCTCTCTTCAAGCCAACAACACTTGTTTCAACAATACTTGAACCACCTTTTCTACGATATGCTTTCAATTCTGCAACAGCTAAATCTATATCACCTAACAGATTATTATCAACAGCACATACATGATTCGCATGTCTTCTAATTTGACCCAGCATATCCATTGTTACTGGCTTATTTAATAGTTCTAATTCCTCAGGAGTCATTGTCGATGTTGGCTTGGACTGCTCAGAAACCTTTAATTCAGATAAAACATGCACGTGGCACATAGTAATTCCTAAATCCTCTGGGGCTATTGGGCCTCTAACGGTCATCACTTGAGACATATTTTTTCCTTATTATTTAATGAGTAATATGATTAATGCCTATTTAAAAAACTAATCTGATTTTATTCCGCCAAGTTTTACCACGCGTGTCCATTTCGCAATTTCTACATCTGTAAACTGCGCTAGTGCCTCTGGAGAACTTCCAAAGGGTTCAATTCCTTGAGGCGTTAAATTATCTTTAATTTCTGGTAACAATAAGATTTGATTTATCTCGCGATTAAGAAAATTAACAATTTCTTTAGGTGTACCTGCAGGTGCAAATAAGCCATAGGATGCGACAGAGTCGTAATTAGATAAACCAGATTCCATAATAGTTGGTACATCTGGTAAAAAAGCAGAACGTTTTGTACCACCAACAGCAATTGCTTTTAATCTATTTTCTTTAATAAAGGCTAAATATGCAGGTGGAGTGTCAAATGTTAATGAAATCTCGCCACTAATTAATGCAGGAACAATTTGTGCTGTTCCTTTGTAGGGAACATGGGTCAGATTGACTTCCGACATTTGTTTAAACATCTCTCCACTAAGATGACTTAATCCCCCAGTGCCAGAGGATCCATAATTAAGGTAACCTGGTTTATTTTTAGCTAAAGATATTAACTCTTTAATATTCTTGACACCAATATTTGGATTTACAACAACCACTAAAGTAGAGTTACCTAAAAGTGAAATTGGAGTAAAGTCATTACGCATATTTCCATAATTTAATTTTTGATCATATGCCATTGCACTCGCATACGTGCCAATTGCTGATAATAAAAGCGTATAACCATCATTCGGTGATTTAGCTACAGCAAGTGTACCAATCGTACTACCTGCACCGGGACGATTTTCAACAATAAATTGTTTTCCTGAACGTTCAGATAATTTTTGCGCAACGATCCTAGCAAAAATATCTGTCCCTCCACCAGCGCCTAAAGGTACTATTATTTTGACAGGTCGTGAGGGATAATCTCCTATAGAAGATTGAGCACTAGCATATCCGCTAAAGATAAATAAAATGGCTATTAAAAAACCTAAATTGGCGAACTTTTTTTTATAAATAATCATTTATCAAATTTACTTTCATATTATTTTTTGAAATGAAGGAAAATTGCTCAATCTTAAATTAATAATTAATCTTTCTTTGTTGGTTTTATTCATTTCCAATGTAAAAATTATTTTAGATCAGTCGATAGGTAATGCCTTAGTTATAAGCTTTCAAATATATTGCTTAAACCAGTCTATTGTTTCTTTGTAAGTAATCTGACAAGTAACGGGATTCCTAAATTCATAACTATCATAATGACCACTAGCAGGTAGTTTGACTAATTTTTTGGGCTCACCACATTTTTCATAGCATCCTATTTGCTGGCTTGGGGGAACTAGATTATCAAACTCCGCATAAATAAATAGTACTGGCCTTGGACTAATTTGATTAACAACCCACTCTGGACGATAACGCATAGTAGCTTCTGCACTCTCTAAATCTCTCTCCTCACTTTGAAATACATGACCTTTTTCTTTATGCATTTCTCTTTGTCTTGCTGAGTCAGGATCACGCAACATAATATCTCCGTGAAAAACAATTTTTGGCTCGCCAGTTTGAACTCTTCGCTTTGCATCTTCTTCAACTAATTTTTTAAACTCTAACCATTCCCAAGGCCTACGAATACTTTGCATCCAAGTTTGACCATTCATTACTCCAACACTTGTGACTAATACCTTTACGCGATCATCATGGGCTGTCACCCATACCCCATTCGCCCCCCCAAAACTTGTACCAAACAATCCAATTCTTGTTGAATCAACCCCGGAAATGCCCTGTAAATAAGAGATTGCGTCATAACAATTTTGTGCTTGCTCTAAAGCTCTATGTCGATTTCTTTTACCTTCGCTATTGCCAAATCCCTGATAATCAAAACCCAGTACAAACCAACCTTCTTTACATAATTCAATCATCATATGAGTGCAGTCGGCTTGGGTATTACCGCTATAACCAGCAATAACTAAAATTGCTGGACGAACTGGGTCACCCTCTTGCCAATCTGCAGGCTTATATAAATACCCTGCTAAACGATTTCCATCACTATAAAAATTTACTGTTTGACAATTCATCTTCCACCCTTTTTTAATCTGGTGTAATACCAGCCTGTTGTATTACTTTTGACCACTGATTAACTTCATTTGTAATCGATTTTTTAAATTGTTCTGGTGAACTAGCAATTACCTCCCCACCATCTTTTTGTATTTTTTCCATGATTTCTGGTGATCGAAGAGCCTTTGAAATCTGCTCATTTAAAATCTGAATAACAGATGATGGTGTACCTTTTGGCGCAAATACACCAACCCAACTATTAAATTCATATCCAGGATAAAACTCACTAACACTTGGAATATCAGGATACATTGGCAATCTTTTTGGGCTAGTTACTGCCAAAACTTTAATACGATTTGAAGTCATCTGTCCAGCAGCAGATAGAACAGATAAAACACTCAAATCAACTTCCCCCGACATTAAAGCTGTTAAAGCTGGTCCACCACCTTTGTATGGAATATGCGCAAACTTTGTCCCAGTTTGGAATGCTAATAGTTCAACTGCCAAGTGGGTTATACCGCCAGCGCCTGATGTGGAATATTTAACGATCCCTGGATTCTTTTTTGCATAATCGATTAACTCCTTTATATTTTTTACTGGTACATTTGCATTTACTGCAATCATGCTGGGAGACGATGCCATCATACTAATCGGTATGAAGTCTTTTTCTGGGTCATAACCCAACTTTGAATAAAGAGAAATATTAGCCACCAACGGAATAGTATTAGCTAATAAGGTATATCCGTCTGGTGAAGACTTTGCTACATATTCATTGCCAATATTGGTTGATGCTCCAGGCTTATTTTCTAAAATAACACTCTGACCCAGTCCTTCAGAAAATTTCCCTGATATCAACCTCATTACACTGTCAACATTACCCCCAGGAGCAACCGGAATAATTACCCTAACCGGCTTTACCGGGTATGCAACATTTTGTGCATATACAGTCGAAGAGAAAAGCCATAGAAAAAGTAAACATCTCGCACTTACTGTCATAACATGTCTCTTTATTATTAATTTATTAATTATCTAAATGAGCATACTTATCAAAATAGTATTTGTCAATTACTTGTTATTATTGATAATAAGTGAAGTGCTTTATATAATTTAAACGAAATGTTATTACATTTAAGAAGTGAATGTAAAACCCCTTTAAAAAATACGTTCGCCATCGTATATTTATATTTCTTGCTGCATTTAACTTAAAATGCGAATCGTTTTAGTCATTGGACTAAGATAAGAATAGTTTTAATTATTAAAAAATCAAATTTAAAATTTGATCCTTTCAATTAAAAAACGCCATTAGTACTATATTAAAAAAATGAATATTCATAAACCTTCCATACTAATTGCTGGAGCTGGGCCAGTTGGTTTAGTTGCTGCTAATATATTTGCTGATGCTGGAATACCCGTTGCCGTATTTGAAGCCGAGGCTGAGCTCCCAACCACTCTGCGTGCTTCTACTTTTCAACCGTCAACTTTAGATTATCTTGATCGATTTGGAATTAGTGATCAACTGATTTCTCAAGGATTAATCGCCCCGCGGATGCAATACCGTGATCGTAATGGTTGGATGGTAGAACTCGATTTTGGCTCAATTAGCCAAGATACCAATCACCCCTATCGTGTTCAATGTGAGCAATTCAAACTAACTAAACTTTTGGCCGAACGGTTGCTGCAATATTCACATGCCAACATCCATTTCTCAACTCAAGTAAGTGCAGTTAATCAGTCCAATGAAGAGGTTTTGGTGACCCTAGAGAGTCCTCTTGGTCAGACAGTGATGAGTGGTGATTGGTTAATCGGTGCAGATGGTGGTCGCAGTCTAGTGCGAGATGCTCTGGGTATTAAATTAGGGGGATTTACCTGGCCAGAACGCTTTCTTGTGGCAAGTACACCATTTGATTTTCCATCAGTCATCCCCAATCTGTGTGAAGTCAGTTATTTTGCCGATTCTCAAGAATGGTTTTTCTTACTCTATGTATCTGGCCTTTGGAGGGTCATGATACCGATTAGCGCCGATGAAAACGATACCGATGCCTTATCAGATCTGAGTATTCAAAAAAGACTACAAAGAGTTTTTCAAAAAACTGGGGACTATGAAATTCGCCATCGCACTATTTATAATGTCCATCAACGTGTAGCAGATAGTTACAGAAATGGCAGAGCATTCCTCGCGGGGGACGCGGCCCATCTCAATAATCCTCTTGGTGGCATGGGGATGAATGGGGGTATTCACGATGCCTTTACACTCGCCGATTTACTAGTCAAAGTTCAACAAGACCACTTACCAAGTTCCCAACTCGATCTCTATGAAAAAAGGCGGCGTCCTATCGCACTCGAGTATGTGAACACGATCACAATCGCAAATAAGAAGAACCTCGAAACAAAAGATCCACAAGAGCAAAAAAACTGGCGTGAACAAATGACAAAGATTGCCTCTGATACGTCCCTCATGCGTGAATACCTTCTCAAAGTATCCATGATTGCTAGCTTAAGAAAACAAGAACAAGGAATTTATGACACATAGATTAATGAAGCCTTTGACTAAATTCACTTTAATGTTGCTATTGAGTCTTATGAGTCATTTCGTCATGGCTTCTGATTATCCGAACAAACCCATTACCATCATTACGCCCTTCCCGCCAGGAAGTACCAGTGACCTGATCCCTCGCTTAGTAGCTCAGGTCATGGCAAAATCAATGGGAGTTAGTGTTTTAGTAGAAAATCGTCCGGGGGCTAATGGTTCAATTGGAGCCTTCAAAGTTGCCACGTCTCCTGCTGATGGCTACACCATTCTTCTTGCAACAACTGGTGTTCTGGCAATTAACCAATGGGTTTACCCAAAACTATCCTACTCCCCAAGTAAAGATTTTGATCCAGTCATCAACGCAGCAGCTACTCCAAATATGATTGTTGTTCACCCTAACGTAAAAGCAGAAAATCTCAATGAACTTATTGCACTGGCTAAATCTCAGCCAGGGGCATTAAGCTTTGCCTCGGCAGGGAATGGCAGCACTAGCCATTTATGCGGAGAAACATTGAAAGTCACCGCTGGTATTGATATTGTTCACATCCCTTATCAAGGCCCTGCTCCAGCAATACAGGATGTTCTAAGCGGTCGCGTCGGGATGATATGCGACAACTTCTCTAATGTGATACAGCATGTTCGAGCTGGTCGACTCAAAGCTATCGTCATCACTACTCTGGAGAAAAGTCTTAAAATCACAGATATCCCCACTTCGGCTGATGCAGGAATGCCGGATCTTGAGGCGGGCATCTGGTATGGGTTTGTTGCCCCTAGTGGAACACCTAAGGAAATCATCAATAAACTGAATCTAGAGTTTGCAAAAGCTTTACAGGACCCAGATGTTACGCAGAAATTAGATGCGATTGGACTAAAGATCATCGCGGATCAACCGGATACATTCCGACGCTTTATTGCAAAAGAAGCCGCACGTATGCAAAAGGTTGTTAAGGCTGCCGGCGCGCAAATTCAATAAAAAATGATGGGCTTGGAGCCCATCATCGCAGAAATAGCAAAGCAATTACTGCCACGAATCATTACTTTTTGACAGAACAGCGCTTTTCTTGTGAACAGTTATCCCCAATCACGCCAATTGCTTGGATTTCAATTTCAATGCCAGGTCGAGCAAAGTTTGTGACGGTGATTAATGCACTACCTGGGTAATTGCCATTTTTAAAGACATCCTTACGCATTTCAACAAAACGATCACCATAACGTGATTCTTTAATAAAGACCGTCATCTGCACCACATTGGCTACAGAGCCACCAGCATCTTTTAACACTTGATCGATTTGACCAAAAACTTGCTTGACTTGAGCTTCAAAGTTATTAGATATATCTTTTCCATCAAAATCTCTAGTAGCCGTTTGACCTGCAACCCAAACCGTTTTACCACCCTCTGTAATCACCCCAGGTGAAAAAGCTCTCGATAATTGAAATGGGGTCTTATCCATATATTCAGCGGCAATAGCCACATTTGAAGCAAAGCTTAATATTCCAACGCATATCGTTAATAATAATTTCATTTTTATCTCCCTTAAATTTTTTTATAGTTGATTATTTTTATCTTAGCATGAGACTAATAGATATCATCTAATTAATGTCTAATTTGCTTTGTCGGTAGAGTGCGATTATTTGAATTTGAAGCTGGTATTTTTATATCGGTACAACATGTTTTTTTAGATGAGTATTAACCCCTTGCCGCAATATAAGCAGATATTAATCCTTCTTAAAGGTCTACCCCTTTTTTATTGGGCTGTTAGAAGCCTCAGCCATGTTAAGTAGACTATCCTACATATCGTTTTTCTTAACATATCAAAAAGCCCCCAACAACTTCATTTGCAAAAAACTTACTTAATCAATTATTCAGCCTTGATTTTATTTTCAGTAATTAATTTTGAATACTTAGCATTTTCTGAACTGAGAAAAGATTTAAATTCATCCGTACTAGTTGCTTGCGCTTGAACACCTAAAGCTGCAAATCTCTCTTTGATTTCTGGATCACTCATAATTTTTACCAAAGCAGCATGGTATTTATCCTGAATATCCTTTGGAGTGCCAGCTGGTAGATATACTCCCCACCAGGATAAGGCGGCAAACCCTGGCAAACCTGCTTCAGAAAAAGTTGGCACTCCCGGCACTAATGGAGTTCTAGCACTACTTGTAATAGCTAATGGGCGGATTTTTCCAGATTTAATGTGCTCTGCTGCAGGTAATGCATCTGATACGATAAAGTCAATTTGTCCTGCCATTAAATCAATTAATGCCAAACCACCCCCTTTATAGGGGATATGGGTCATTTTAATGTTTGCTTCACGCATAATCATTTCTGTTGCAATATGCGACATACTGCCAGGTCCACTTGTACCAAAATTTAAAGTATCTGGTTTAGCTTTTGCTGCACTGAGTAAATCCTGAAGTGTTTTAAAGGGTGAATTAGCCGGCACAACGATAACATTAGGACCCGAAGCTGTCAGCGCAATCGGAATAAAATCCTTATCCACGTTATAGGTAACTTTGCTAATCAAAGGGTTAATCAATGCGGGTCCAATATTACCAAGGACAAAAGCATACCCATCCGCTGGTTGACGTGCTGCATATTCCATACCAATAGAACCTGCCGCACCACCCTTGTTTTCAACAATAATAGGCTGACCCCAAAGATCATTTAGTTTCTTAGCCATTAAGCGCCCCATTAAATCGGAACTACCACCTGCTGGGTAAGTAACAATAAAGCGTACTGGCTTGGTTGGGAAAGTTTGCGCAAAAACATTGAAACTACAACACGCAAATAGAATACAAAAAAACTTTATTAGATTACGTTGGCACATATTAGTCATGCGATTTCTCCTAAGTTAATTTTTTTAACTGTAAATTTTAATCTAACCGATTATATATCTCATTTATAGTGATTTTTAATCAATATTAATTAATACTGATATTTCCCCCCGTTTAAGTAGGCTTAAAAAATTGTTAAGTATGAATCAGCGGGAGTTATCCCAAGAGAGCAAGATTCTCAGTGGATTCTATATCTGAGGTGGTAAAACAAGTCACTGAATATCAACTAATTAAGCTTGGATTAGAGATATGTAATAGAATGAAAGGTGATTTTTTTAGTACCCATAGCTATCACCAATAGCTTTTAAACTCTTATTGATCATTTTTTGCGTTAAACGTTCTAGTTGGCAAATCATCCTTACAAGGGATATAGAAACAAATTTACGAGAGAGTTTATTTGGTAAGTAACACAAGTACTACGGTTAGTTTGATAGCAACAACTCCAGAAGCAAGCTTGAGATTAATGACGATATTAATATATGTATATTGGAAATAACGGCGAATTACTGTTTGCAACGGAAAGTCTATTTCCGGTGCTATTTGCAATCAACCTGATGGTTGGTTTATTGCTGTTAATCTTATTTAAAAAACAGAAAAATATCTCAGTTAAATATTGGGTTATGGCCTGTTTCTTTTTTTGCGCTGGATCTTTCTTTATTGCTGCTCGCAATTACCTACCTGTATTTATAGGATACTGCGTAGCAAACTTTTTGCTCATTTACTCTCACTATTTATGTTACCGAAGTATTAAGTATTTTAATAAAGGTACCTATTCAAAAGATACAGGAGTCCAACTATTTTGTATCGCCTATGCTCTAGGCTATCTTCTTATATTGAATTATCAATATACAGACTATATTGGCACCTACGCAGGCTTATTTAATTTCATTTTACAGTTTTGGATATTTTTCAAAATTTATAAGATGAACTCAGAAGCAATCAATCCTTTTTCAAAGGCTTTAGCCTATTGCTATTTAGCAACTTCTTTGATTTGGTTTTCACGAATGCTCTTATCGGGTATTTATAATTTTCAAATGTACGGTGAACATACTTTTGCAGATTGGCTCACCTTGTCCTTAATTACCCTTTTTATTTTGTTGAAGCATTTCATGTATGGTGCAATGCAATTAACGCAATCTAACAAAAATCTAGAAACTATTTCGGAGTTATTGAAAGAAAGAGAAAAACTTATTTCTTTATTAGAAGCAGAAAAAATAAAAGCCGAACAAGCAAATTCAGCTAAATCACAGTTTTTGGCGAATGTGTCTCATGAGATTCGAACACCCTTACATGGATTAATTGGGTTGGTATCAATTGTTCTAAAGTCCTCGATGTCAAACGACATCAGAAAATCCTTAGATAAAGTTTTATTCACTTCAAAAGCACTTTTGTTGGTCTTAAATGATATTTTAGATTTTTCTAAAATAAACTCAGAAAAATTTCAAGTTGTTATCGAGCCTTTTTTACTCAAAACGCTATTTGAAGATTCCTCAGAATTATTTACCAACTCCGCGTCAGAAAAAAATATCGAGCTTCACTTTCATATAGATAAAAATATGCCGAAAGAACTCTATGGCGATTTTTATAAGCTACGTCAGGTGGTTATGAACTTAGTAGGTAATGCGATTAAATTTACTGATCAGGGATCCATAAAGGTGAGTGCGCAAGTTGACCAAATTGAAAATGATTGGGTAAATTTAACGATTCGAGTCATTGATACTGGTATCGGAATTTCTGATCAAAACCTAAATAGTATCTACGAACCATTTCATCAAATTGATAACTCCAATACACGTAAATATGACGGCGTAGGCCTGGGACTTCCCATTTGTCAAAATATTCTCTCTCATATGGGCTCTCATCTCAATATGAGAAGTCAAATTAATGTAGGTACTGAGGCATCCTTTGAGCTACGATTAAAAATTAAGACAAACCCTGAACCAATTGGGAATCCAATAATAGATTCAAGCGCGCAAGAGAACTATCAATCTGCCTTCAATGTTATCCCTAATAAAAAAATCATGGTGGCTGAAGATAATTCAATTAATCTAGATGTCATTCAACATTATTTAGATTACTTAAATATTGAATTTACCGCAGTTACCAATGGTGAACAATGTGTTGAAGAATTACAAAGAAATCGTTATGACTTACTATTAATCGATATTCAAATGCCTATTTTGGATGGCATTCAAGCCACACGTAAAATTCGACTTTTAGATGCATTAAAGAATCTTCCAATCATAGGTCTTAGTGCTGGAGTCTCTGATAAAGAACAAGAAATCTGTTTGCAAAGTGGTATGAATGATTTTTTAGGTAAGCCATTTGACATGGAAGACTTAGCCAAAATACTTCTCAAGCATTTATCACCGCAAGACAAACCTTAGTCATCTTCAAAAAGATTAAAGCCCTATCCTGTTGTGTCTTTCAGGAGAAAGATTCCATGCAGAAATCTAGTAAAGGGTTTTTAGCTCTCTTATTTAATGAGGTGCTAAGATATCAACAGATATTCTAGCGTCATTATAAAAAACATAAATAGGACAAACGCATGAAAAAATATTTCTGTTTCTTAATACTCATTGGTTTTTTTAATTTAAGTTGGGGTCAAAGCTTTCCTAATCGCCCTATTACTATGATTGTTCCTCATGCTGTAGCGGGTACCAATGATATTGTCGGGCGCATTCTTGCACCTTCATTTGGTGAGATCCTATCTGGCTCGGTATTGATTGAAAATCGACCTGGTGCAGCAGGCAATATAGGCACTCAATCAGTTGCCAGGGCCCCAAAAGATGGCTACACTCTGCTCCTTACTATTAATAGTAGTCAAGCCATCAATCCTTCTCTTTACAAGAATCCGGGCTTTGATCCTCAAGCTGATTTTTCTTTTCTGTCTTACATTGGCGCTACTCCTTACGTGCTGGTAACGCAGCCGAATTCAGCCTACAAAACATTGGCCGATGTTGTTAATGATGCGAAAAAGAAGCCTGGTGAAGTTGCTTATGGTTCGGGTGGCAGCGGCACACTGAACCACTTACTTGGCGTTATGTTAGGTGTGAGCGCCAATATTAATTTATTACATATACCTTATAAAGGGGCATCACCGGCTATTAATGATGTTCTAGGGGGGCAGATTCCACTTGCCTTTGCCAGTCTTCCATCTGTTCTTAGTTTTATTAAAGCGGGTAAATTACACCCGATTGCAATTAGTTCAGCGAAAAGATCATCTAGCGCACCTGATATCCCTACCATGGCTGAGACCTATCCTGATTGTATTGGTGAGGTATGGGTCGGACTCTTCTCGCCTGTCGGGGTAAGTCCAGATATTTCTAAAAAGATTCAAGATGCGATGTCAAAAACAATGCAAAAAAATGATGTCAGAGAAAAGTTGATGGCCCAAGGATTAGACTTAAGCCCTATCCCCAACAACAAACTCGCAGACTATCTCAAAGAAGAGTTAAGTCGTTGGGCTAAAATTGTGAAAACATCAGGTGCTACTGTCGATTAATCATGTTTCGATAGTTCATTAATCTTGAACAAATCGTTCATTACCCACAATACCCACCTTGGTAAATCCGCTTTTTTGAAGATCAGACATCACAGCAGATAAATATTTATAGTGGGTCTTTTTATCTGGTTTGATATGAAACTCTGGCTGGTTTTCAACAGCCGTTTTTAATGATGCTAATTTTATGTTCATTTCTTCGCGGTTCATTACTTGACCATTCCAATAAAATTGACCTTGTTTATCAATATCTAAGTAAATCACCGTTGGCGTTTTAACGATCGTGGGGGTGGTGGTCGGCATATTCATCCCCACAGAGTGCAATTGGGGCGGAATCGTAATAATGAGCATCACTAACAGCACCAACATCACATCAATTAAGGGGGTTGTATTAATTTCCATGATGACATCGTCTTCATTCTTATGTAGATTAAATGCCATCTTTTATCCTTTGGGTGGTGGTTCTGTTAGAAACCCTACCTTCGTTATCCCAGCTCGTTGACAATCTAACAATACTTTAGCGATTGATTCATATTCAACATCTTGATCACCACGAATATGAACTTCTGGTTGCGGACTTTGTTGAGAGACCGCCTTTAATCGATCGATAAGCTCTCGATCATTTTTCATTAGATTGTCATTCCAATACACTTTTCCTAATTGACTTACAGAAATATTAATATCTTCCGGCTTAGTAACCCTCGGTTGATTCTGCTCTTTTGGTAAAACGACCGAATGGGTTTGAACAGCAACGGGTATAGTCATTAAGAAAATAATCAGCAATACCAACATCACATCCACTAGAGGCGTGGTGTTAATCGCTGACATAATTTCATTATCGTCGGAAGGAATTTTAATCATGGATTGCTCTTATAACTTATTGCGGCTTTGAACCACCAAGTAAAACCTTTTCTAAGTCTGCAGAAAACGATCCTACCTGTGCCATTGCGGCTTTGTTTCTTCTGACTAACCAGTTATAACTAAGAACAGCAGGAACCGCTACCGCTAATCCTAATGCAGTCATAATCAGCGACTCCCCAACAGGACCAGCGACTTTATCAATAGAGGCTTGTCCTGCAATACCAATAGCTGTCAGTGCGTGATAAATACCCCACACTGTTCCAAATAAACCAATGAATGGAGCGGTTGAGCCAACAGTCGCCAAAAAAGCTAATCCGACAGTTAACTTCGACTGAATCTCTTCAATTGAACGGTTAAAAGACATTTCTATCCATGTGTTTAATGCTACTTTGGATGCCAGCTCTGTATGGTGTTCATTTTTGGCTGCAATGGCGTTTTGGGCAATGTAACAAAAAGCACTATCTTGATCCATGCTTCCTAGTGCATCTTCAAGATTTTGTTTTTCCCAAAACTGATGACGGACTTTTTTGGCATTACTAAATAATTTACTTTGCTCCAAATACTTATAAATCAAGATGATCCATGTACCTAAGGACATGATTAATAAAATCACTAAAACAGTCTTAGCAATTACATCGCCTTGTTCAATAATAGACGCTAATCCATAAGGATTAGTGACTGTTTCTGATGCACGATTGCTTGCCTCATCCGCGAATACCTTCCCCATAAATAATACTTGAGATAAACACGCTGATACAGTCGTGAGAATTGATTTACTTTGCATTGATTGATTCCTTTTTAATTTAATCGCCATACATATTTAATTCTTGCCCAAGAGTCCACGAATTGCCCATTCTCGGTCCCAGGCTGAAACTTACACAAACTCAGTGCGTCACGCGCTGCCGTATCTAAACGCTTAAAGCCACTCGAACTCATAATTTTGCTATCTTTAATATTTCCATCAGGGCCAATTAAATATCCAACCACAACAGCACCCTGCTCATTTGCTAAACGAGATGTTTCTGGATATTGTGGCTTCTGACAACCTACACTCATGTCCATCTTTGCTGCTTGCACAACTGGGGCAACTGG
>Ga0209188_1001669_pt1 | contig 17355 bp, 16 predicted proteins | sample C_130625_EF_Meta_FD_187307 | JGI IMG/M metagenome (GOLD analysis project Ga0209188, IMG submission 187307) | Freshwater microbial communities from Lake Croche, Canada to study carbon cycling - C_130625_EF_MetaG (SPAdes) (version 2) | ecosystem: Environmental > Aquatic > Freshwater > Lake...
ATTGCCGTTTGCCTCGCCCTCTGGCTTTGTGGTCAGTCAGGCCAACAGCCCGCAGGCACGAGACATGTTGATTGTTGCGCAAGACCAGCACCACCAAGTGTTGCAAGCCATTGAGAGACGCGAAGGCGGCAGAGCAGAAGCCATCATGCGTGAGCATTCGCGATTGGCGCAGCGCAATTTGAGCGAGGCCATGGGCAACACCGATCTCGAACAGTTGCCGGGTGTGCGTCTGATTCGTCGACGGCCGTGAATAGCAGACAAATTAAAATTGATTTTTACACATGAAACGGTCATCAGCCCTGCAACAAGGTTCTGCCCGTCACCCACTCGGTTAAGCTTCCCGCTTGTCGTTGCCTTGGAGAATTTGAATGAAAACATTTTTAAATCTGCGTGCCCTGATGTTGACTTTGGGCATGACGGCCTTGGCGGCACAAGCGCAAGAGTCATTCAAAATCGGTTTGATTTTGCCCATGACTGGACAGCAAGCCACCACTGGCAAACAAATTGAAGCTGCTGCGCGTTTGTTCATGGCGCAAAACGGCGATAAGGTGGCCGGTCGCAAGGTGGAGCTCATCATCAAGGACGATGGCGGTATTCCTGACGCGGCCAAGCGCATCGCACAAGAGTTGGTGGTGAACGACAAAGTGGGCGTGCTCGGCGGGTTTGGTTTGACACCTCTGGCACTGGCCACTGCGCCTATTGCCACCCAATCCAAAACTCCCATGGTGGTGATGGCTGCGGCCACTTCCATCATCACCGAAGCGTCGCCTTTTATTGTTCGAACGAGTTTCACTTTGGCGCAGTGTTCTGTGGCCATGGGCGACTGGGCGCCCAAAAACGGTATCAAGCGCGTCGTCACGCTGGTCAGCGATTACGGCCCTGGTATCGATGCCGAAAGATTTTTCAAAGAACGCATGTTGCTCAACAGCGGCCAAGTGATTGAGAGTCTGCGTGTGCCTTTGCGCAACCCTGACTTTGCCCCGTTTTTGCAAAAAGTTCGCGATCTCAAACCTGATGCATTGTTTGTATTTGTTCCCTCTGGCGCAGGCGCGGCTGTGATGAAGCAGTTTTTAGAGCGCGGCATGGACAAGGCCGGTATCAAGTTGATCGGCACTGGCGATTTGACAGATGACGATCAACTCAACGACATGGGCGAAGGTGCTTTGGGTGTGGTAACCAGCCACCATTACTCCGCCGTGCATCCCTCGGCAGTGAACAAAAAATTTGTCGACGCATTCAAAAAGGCCAACAATGGCATGCGTCCTAACTTCATGGCCGTTGGCGGTTATGACGGTATGCGCGTCATTTACGAGGCCTTGAAAAACACCAAGGGCGGGCAGGGTGGCGGTGAAGCCTTGCTGGCAGCCATGAAAGGGCAGATTTTTGAAAGCCCACGCGGACAGATATTCATCGATGCGCAAACCCGTGACATTGTTCAAAACATTTACTTGAGGCGTGTCGAGAAAAAAGACGGCGAACTCTATAACGTTGAGTTCGATGTCATCAAGGAAGTCAAAGACCCTGGCAAGACGAAGTAAAGCGTATGCTGACCCTGCTTTTTGACGGCGTCGCCTACGGCATGTTGCTGTTTGTGCTGGCCATTGGTTTGTCCATCACGCTGGGTTTGATGAATTTCATCAACTTGGCGCACGGCGCATTCGCTATGGCCGGCGGCTACACCTTGGTGTTGTTGATGCAAAAAGCTGGTTGGCCTTTTTTGCCTTCTGTATTCATGGCTTTTGCCGTGAGTGCCTTGCTTGGTTTGGTGCTCGAGGTCACGTTGTATCGACGCATGTACCACAAGACACACCTCGAGCAGGTATTGTTTTCTATTGGCTTGACGTTCATGGCGGTGGCGTCAGTGGACTATTTGGTAGGCTCCACCCAGCAACTGGTGCAATTGCCCGAATTTCTCAAAGGCCGAACCGAGCTGTGGGACGGCGCTTTGGGCATGGGACATTACCGTTTAGCCATCATTGTGGTGTGTGCGTTGCTGGCTTGGGGCTTGCAGTGGTTGTTGGTTCACACCCGTTTTGGCGCACAGTTGCGCGCATCCGTGGATGACAGACGCGTTGCTGCTGCCATGGGCATCAATGTGAACACGATTTTCATGGCCACATTTGCGGTGGGCTCTGGGCTGGCCGGATTGGGTGGTGCGCTGGGCGCTGAGGTGCTCGGACTTGATCCGGTGTTTCCACTCAAGTTCATGATTTACTTTCTCATCGTTGTCGCTGTGGGCGGCACCAGTTCGCTGACGGGTCCGTTACTGGCGGCTTTGCTGCTAGGCATTGCCGATGTCGCAGGTAAATACTATGTACCCAAGCTAGGTGCTTTCATTGTGTATACCTTGATGGTCTTGATCCTTATGTGGCGTCCTCAAGGTTTATTCACACGGGGCAACGCATGAGTACAACCAGCATCAGTCTTGGCGCAGGCTCGCGCGCACGCTGGTGGGAATTTGCCGTGTGGATATTGCTTTTGCTTTTGCCTGTGTTGCTGCCCAAGCATTCATTGTTGGTCAGTGAAATCACCATCATTGCCTTGTTTGCCATGTCGCTGGACCTGGTACTCGGCTACAGCGGTATCGTTTCTCTAGGGCATGCCGCATTTTTTGGTACAGGTGCTTATGCGGCAGCATTGTTTGCCAAGCACATCAACCCTGACCCTTTGACCGGCCTCTTGGTTGCCACACTGGTGTCAGCTGTTCTGGGTCTGGTATGCAGTCCCGGCATATTGCGCGGTTCCGACCTGACTCGTTTGATGGTGACATTGGGCATCGCCTTGATATTGCAAGAACTCGCTAACAAAATGGACCATATCACTGGCGGTGCAGATGGTTTGCAGGGCGTGCTCATGGGGCCGGTGTTGGGACGCTTTGAGTTTGATTTGATGGGCCAAACCGCCGCCTATTACGCCTTAGCCGTCACCCTGCTGGTCTTTTTGCTATTGAGACGTTGGGTGCACTCGCCTTTCGGATTCAGTCTCAAAGCCATTCGCGACAACCGTTTGCGTGCCCAAGCCATTGGCATACCCGTGCATGCGCGATTGATGGCGGTGTACACACTGGCCGCAGCGATTGCCGGGCTGGCCGGTGGCATGCAAGCGCAGACCACTGGTTTTGCCTCATTGGATGTGTTTGGTTTTGACCGTTCCGCCGATGTGCTGTTGATGCTGGTCATTGGCGGCACGGGCTGGCTGTGGGGAGGTTTGATGGGTGCGGTGTTATTTAAAACGCTGCACAGCTTAGTGTCCGCACTGACACCACAGTACTGGACGTTTTGGATAGGTTTGTTTTTGGTGTTACTGATGCTGGTGGGTCGTGAAAAACTGCTGCGCCCATGGACTTGGGGGCGTCGTTCATGAGCGAAGACACTGTCCTTTCTTGCACTGGTTTGAGCAAAAAATTCGGTGGCATCACGGCCACCGATAACGTTAGCTTGAAATTGCAACGCGGTGCCAGACATGCGCTCATCGGTCCTAACGGGGCAGGTAAAACCACCTTGATCAACCTGTTGACTGGCCTGTTGACGCCAACCGCAGGACGTATTGAATTGCTGGGGGTTGACATCAGCCGTTTAGCGCCGCATCAACGTGTGCAACGCGGGCTGGTTCGAACATTTCAAATCAATCAATTGTTTGACGGCCTCACCCCATTGCAAACTTTGGCTATGACGGTTTCTCAACAACTCGGCTTGGGTGCATCCTTGTGGTACCACCTTGGGAATGACCGTCGTGTGGCCGACCGTTGCGAACAATTGCTGAACCAATTCCACTTGAGTGAAGTGATGGACCAGCCGACCACCCAATTGGCATATGGCAAACGGCGCTTGTTGGAAATGGCGATTGCTCTGGCTTGCGAACCCCGCGTGTTGTTGTTGGACGAGCCAGTCGCAGGCGTACCAGCTGGTGAGCGCGAAGAGTTGCTTCAAACAGTGGCCAACTTGCCCGCCGATGTGAGCGTGTTGTTGATTGAGCATGACATGGATTTGGTATTTAGCTTTGCCAAGCGCATGACAGTGCTTGTCAATGGCGCGGTGTTGACCGAGGGCAGCCCTGATGAAATTGCAGCAGACCCGCGTGTGCGCGAGGTCTACCTCGGTCATGGAGAAGCGCATGGGTGATATGTTGCAACTCGAAAACGTCACTGCCGGTTACGGTGAGGCTGTGGTATTGAACCAGGTCAGTTTTTCTTTGGCCGCTGGTGAAACCTTGGCACTGCTAGGACGTAACGGTACAGGCAAGACCACGTTGATCAATACCTTGGCTGGTACGACACGACAACATGCCGGCAGCATCACCCTCAATGGCGTGGCGCTGCACACATTGGCTTCGCATGCAAGGGCCGCAGCAGGTGTGGGTTGGGTGCCGCAAGAGCGCAATATTTTCAAATCTTTGACGGTGTTGGAAAACCTCACCGCCGTGGCCAGACCCGGCGCCTGGACTCCAACACGTGTGTTTGAGTTGTTCCCCCGATTGGCAGAGCGTCAAACCAATATGGGCAACCAATTGTCCGGCGGTGAACAGCAAATGCTGGCGGTGGGTCGCGCCTTGGTGCTAAACCCCCAAGTGCTTTTGTTGGACGAACCGCTGGAAGGTTTGGCGCCCATCATTGTGGAAGAACTGTTGCGTGCCATCCGTCGTGTCACGCGCGATGAAGGTATGTCAGCCATCATTGTCGAACAACATCCCCAAGCCATCTTGGCTATCAGCCACCAAGCTGTGGTGCTGGACCAAGGCAGGGTGATTCACCAAGGCGATGCCGCTGAATTGCTGCATCAAGCCGAATTGTTGGATCAATTGCTCGGGGTGAAAAGCCATGCTTGATATCAGCGGCTTCACTGAGATGCTTGAGTCCTCGTATTGGATCTGGCCGGCGATAGCTGCACTGATCGGATTGCAAATCGGCAGTTTCATCAATGTATTGGTTGGGCGTCTTCCACAAATGATGCAGCGTGAATGGGAACAACAAATGGCTGAAACGCAAACGACGTCGGCGCCACCCCAAGTTGTTTTCAATTTAGCGACGCCTTCTTCGCATTGCACTTCTTGCCATACACCACTTCGTGTGCGCGACCTGGTGCCGGTGCTGAGCTTTGTCTGGTTGAAGGGCCGCTGTGCCCACTGTGGCGCCAAAGTCTCGTTGCGATATCCGTTGGTTGAAATGGCAGTGGCTTTGCTTTGGGCCTACTGCGCTTGGCGGTGGCAAGTCAGCGGGACGGCATTGGCATGGGCCTTGTTTGCCACAGTGGCATTGGCTTTGGCTTTGATTGATGCAGACACCATGCTGTTGCCAGACAGTTTGACCTTGCCTTTGATGTGGGCTGGCATGTTGTGCGCTTCGATAGGTTGGATCCATGTGAGCCTTGAGCAAAGTGTCTGGGGGGCAGCGCTTGGCTACGGGGTATTGTGGTGGGTGCAAGCGGTGTTCGGTTGGATCACTGGCAAGCAAGGCATGGGTGCAGGCGATTTCAAATTACTGGCCGCATTGGGTGCTTGGATGGGTTGGATGGCGTTGCCCGTGTTGGTCTTGATGGCTTCTGTCAGTGGCGTGGTGGTTGCTTTGGTGATGCGCGTTATCGATCGTGTGCAAGCGGGTGAACCGCTACCATTCGGACCGCATTTGGTGTTGGCCGCTGGGGTGTGGATGGTGGCGATGTCTGGTGGTTTGGCAAATATTGGGGCAATGTCATTGCAATGACGAACCTGGTGGTGCATAGTCATAAGACGTTGATGTCAAACATGGCATCCGTTGATTCAAGGTGTTGAGAGGAGTTTAAAAAATGAGTTTGATCATTGACTGTCATGGTCACTACACCACTGCGCCCAAAGCCTTAGAGGACTGGCGCAACCGTCAGATTGCAGGCATTAAAGACACGGCGAACATGCCGAAAGCCTCAGAGTTGAGTATCAGTGATGAGGATTTGCGCCACAGCATTGAAGCCAATCAACTGCGGTTGATGAAAGAGCGTGGCAGCGACATTACCTTGTTTTCACCGCGTGCTTCATTCATGGCGCACCACATTGGCGACTTCAACGTGTCCTCCACTTGGGCCGCGATTTGCAATGAACTTTGCTTTCGCGTCTCGACCTTGTTCCCAGAACATTTCGTGCCGGTGGCAATGCTGCCGCAGTCACCCGGCGTGGATCCGGCGACTTGCATTCCCGAGCTGGAAAAATGCGTCAAAGAATACGGCGCAGTCGGCATCAACTTGAACCCCGATCCTTCTGGTGGGCACTGGACCAGTCCGCCTTTGAGCGACAAACACTGGTACCCGATTTACGAAAAAATGGTCGAGCACGACTTGCCTGCCATGATCCACGTGTCCACCAGTTGCAACGCTTGTTTTCACACCACTGGCGCACATTATTTGAATGCCGACACCACGGCTTTCATGCAATGCCTGACCAGCGATTTGTTCAAGGACTTTCCGACCTTGAAATTTTTGATACCTCATGGTGGCGGCGCTGTGCCTTACCACTGGGGCCGTTTTCGCGGGCTGGCGCAAGAGTTGAAAAAGCCTTTATTGGAAGAACACCTGCTCAACAATATTTATTTCGATACCTGTGTTTACCATCAACCCGGTATCGATTTGCTCAACACTGTCATACCGGTGAAGAATGTGTTGTTTGCGTCAGAGATGATAGGCGCGGTGCGCGGTATTGATCCGCAGACTGGCCATTATTACGATGACACCAAGCGCTACATCGCCAACAGCCAACTGCTGTCGGATGCAGACCGTCATCAAATATATGAAGCCAATGCTCGACGCGTTTTTTCACGCTTGGATGCACGCTTAAAACAGAAAGGTATGTGACATGCATTACCCCTTAGGAACCGTCAAACGCCATATCTTGCGTGCGGATAAAAACGCCGCTGAAAAACTGGGACAGTTTGGCGTCGCCACGGTTCATGAAGCCTTGGGTCGACTCGGTCTGATGCACACCATCATGCGCCCCATTTACGCAGGTGCACGCGTCAGTGGAACAGCGGTCACTGTCTTGCTTCACCCAGGTGACAACTGGATGATGCACGTGGTGGCCGAGCAAATTCAACCCGGCGACATTGTGGTGGCAGCTATCACCGCACCGTGTACCGATGGTTATTTCGGTGACTTGTTGGCAACCTCGTTCATGGCACGCGGCGCAAGAGCGTTGATCATCGATGCCGGTGTGCGCGATGTGGCTGAACTCACGCAAATGGGTTTCCCGGTGTGGAGTCGCGCTATCAGCGCCAAAGGCACCATCAAAGCCACCGTGGGGTCAGTCAACATACCGGTGGTCTGCGCAGGTGCTGCTGTCCATCCTGGGGATGTCATCGTCGCAGATGATGATGGTGTCGTCGTTGTGCCGGCTTCTATGGCAATCGCTGTGGTCGATGCCGCTGCTGTGCGTGAAGGCTTAGAAGCGGAGAAACGCGCCAAGCTGGCAGCCGGTGTGTTGGGCTTGGACATGTACAAAATGCGCGAAGGTCTGGAGAAGGCCGGTTTGAAGTACATCGATTGATGCCGATGCCAGTGATGCATAAACCTACCTCCGGCGATTTCACCAAAACCACTGGCTGGATGGATTGGTACGACGGTCCAGCCAAGCCGCGTTTTGTGTTGCCCGCCGGTGCGGTCGACGCGCATTGTCATGTGTTCGGCCCGGGCGCTTCTTTCCCTTATGCGCCTGAGCGCAAGTACACGCCATGCGACGCGTCAGCCGCGCAATTGTTCGCCTTGCGCGACCATTTAGGTGTTGATAAAAACGTCATCGTGCAAGCCACATGCCACGGTGCTGACAACAGCGCCATGGTGGATGCCTTGTTACGCTCACAAGGCCGTGCACGCGGCATAGCCACTGTCCGGCGCAGCATCAGCGATGCAGACATTCAGCGTATGCATGACGCCGGTGTGCGTGGTGTTCGCTTCAACTTCGTTAAACGATTGGTGGACTTCACGCCTAAAGATGAACTCATGGAGATTGCTTCGCGCATCAAAGCCTGGGGCTGGCATGTGGTGATTTATTTTGAAGCCGTTGATTTGCCCGAGTTGTGGGATTTCTTCACCGCCTTACCGACCACGGTGGTGGTAGACCACATGGGCCGACCAGATGTATCCAAACCATTAAATGGTCCTGAGTTCAGCTTGTTCATGACATTCATGCGAGAGCATCCGAATGTGTGGAGCAAAGTGTCTTGTCCCGAGCGACTCAGTATCCATGGCCCACAAGCTTTAGATGGTGAAACTTCACCTTACACCGATGTGGTGCCGTTTGCACGTCATGTGGTCGAGAGTTTTCCTGACAGAGTGTTGTGGGGTACCGATTGGCCGCACCCCAATTTGAAAGACCATATGCCTGATGACGGGTTGCTGGTTGATTTCATCCCGCAGATTGCGGTGACGGCTGAATTGCAGCAAAAGTTGTTGGTCGACAACCCGACCCGTTTGTATTGGCCTGACCTGATTTGAAAGAAACACATGGCACTGGATAAACCTTACCTTGACGTTCCGGGTACGACGGTATTTGACATGGAGCAATCACGCAAAGGCTACGGGCTCAACCAGTTTTGCATGTCGCTGATGAAAGCAGACAACCGCGCCCGTTTCAAAGCAGATGAACGCGCTTACTTGGACGAGTGGGACATGAGTGAGGAACAAAAGCTTGCGGTGTTAGCTCGCGATTTGAACTGGTGCATACGCACTGGCGGCAATATTTATTTCTTGGCCAAGATAGGCGCCACCGATGGCAAAAGTTTTCAGCAAATGGCGGGCAGCATGACCGGTATGAGCGAAGACGAATACAGAAACATGATGATCAGCGGAGGGCGCTCTGTCGAGGGCAACCGCTATATCGGCGAAGACGGTACGGCACAAGCGCACAAACAGCCCCAAGGTAATGCAAGCAACGCAGGAGGCGCATAAACATGGCACGCATTTCTGCATCGGTCTACACCTCGCACGTGCCTGCCATTGGCGCAGCGCTTGACATGGGCAAAACGCAAGAGCCGTATTGGCAACCGGTGTTCGCAGGTTACGAATACTCCAAAGAATGGATGAAACGCAACACACCAGATGTGATTTTTTTGGTGTTCAACGACCACGCCACTGCCTTCAGTCTGGACATGATCCCGACGTTTGCCATAGGTACGGCAGCGCAATACATACCTGCTGACGAAGGCTGGGGCCCACGCCCGGTGCCTGTGGTGCAAGGCCATCCCGAGCTCGCCGCTCACATTGCGCAGTCTGTGATTCAGCAGGACTTTGACCTGACCATCGTCAACAAAATGGACGTAGACCATGGCTTGACTGTCCCCCTGTCGCTGATGTGCGGTCAGCCGTCAGCATGGCCTTGCCCGGTGATTCCATTTGCAGTCAACGTGGTGCAATATCCCGTTCCCTCGGGACAGCGTTGTTTCAACTTGGGTAAAGCGATTGCAAACGCCGTTAAGAGTTTTGATGCCGATTTGAATGTGCAGATCTGGGGCACAGGTGGCATGAGCCACCAATTGCAAGGGCCTCGTGCGGGGCTGATTAACAAACAATTTGACCATGCGTTTTTAGACCGATTGATCGCCGACCCTCAGGGTCTGGCGCACATGCCGCATATCGACTATGTGCGTGAAGCTGGTAGCGAAGGCATAGAGTTGGTGATGTGGTTGATTGCGCGGGGGGCAATGAGCGATGTGAGTGGCGGTGCAGCGCCGCAGGTGAAGCACCGTTTTTATCACGTGCCTGCCAGTAACACGGCGGTTGGGCATTTGATTTTGGAAAATGCATAGCGTTTGTTTTTTTAAATATGCAAAACAAAATCTCAACGCTCATAGAAAGCTTTGACAGTCAGTTAAGTGTGCGAGCCTAGAAAACCTCTTTAAACTCAATCAATTGAACCAACAATAACTAAGGATTCCCATGACCATCAAAGTTGCCTTGGCCGGTGCCGGCGCATTTGGCATCAAACATTTAGACGGTATCAAGCTGATTGATGGCGTTGAAGTGGTGTCGCTGATTGGCCGTGAACTCGCCAAAACCCAAGAAGTTGCAGATCAATACGGTATTGCCCACGTCACTACCGATTTGAATGAAAGCCTGGCCATCAAAGAAGTGGATGCGGTGATTTTGTGCACGCCCACGCAAATGCACGCCTCGCAGTCCATTGCGTGTTTGAACGCGGGCAAGCATGTACAAGTGGAAATTCCATTGTGTGATGTCTATAAAGACGGCTCGCAAGTGGTGGCCTTACAGCAGCAAACCGGTTTGGTGGCCATGTGCGGACACACGCGCCGTTTCAACCCCAGCCACCAGTTTGTGCATCAGCAGATTCAGTCGGGTCAATTCAACATTTACCAGATGGATGTGCAAACCTATTTCTTTCGCCGCACCAACATGAATGCCTTGGGTCAACCGCGCAGCTGGACCGACCATTTGCTGTGGCACCACGCGGCGCACACCGTGGATTTATTCGCTTACCAAGTCGGCAGTCCGGTCATTAAGGCCAATGCCCTACAAGGGCCTGTACACCCGACGCTTGGCATAGCCATGGACATGAGCATTCAACTGCAAGCGGCCAATGGTGCAATTTGTACGCTGTCACTCAGCTTTAACAACGACGGACCGTTGGGCACGTTCTTTCGCTATATCGGCGACAACGCCACTTACATCGCACGTTATGACGATTTGTTCAACGGCAAAGATGAAAAAATCGATGTGTCTAAAGTGGCCGTGTCAATGAATGGTATCGAGTTGCAGGACAGAGAATTTTTCTCAGCCATACGCGAGGGCCGCGAGCCCAACGGCAGTGTGGCGCAAGTGTTGCCTTGCTATCAAGTGCTGCACGACTTGGAACAGCAGCTAAGCGCTTAGGAAAAGTTCTACTAACCACTCACCACTTTGCCTATGGTTTTTTTCTCGCGCCTGGCGATTTCTTTGGCTGCAAACAGCACGTCGTCGTCTATGTCTAGGGTGGTGCGCATGCTCGAATCCTCAAGATGTTTGATGATTTTTCATCAAACATCATTTCAATCAAGCTCTAAAATACAACGATGAACACACGTCAAGTAGGCCCTTTCCGCGTCAATCCCATCGGCCTGGGATGCATGAATATTTGCCCCGTATACGGGCCGCCGCCGTCTGAAGCAGATGCGCAAAAACTGCTGCTGGCTGCACTCGATGAAGGCGTGAATTTTTTCGACACTGCTGCTTTGTATGGTTTTGGTGAAAGCGAGCGCATCATCGGCAAGACCTTGTCGGCTAAGCGCAGTCAATTCACATTGGCCAGCAAATGCGGTTTGCATGGTGTTGATAAAAACGGCGATGGCAAAAAAGTACGCGTACTCGATGGCCGTCCTGAGACTCTGCGTGCGACTTGTGAAAACAGTTTGCGTAGCCTCAAAACTGATGTGATCGACTTGTACTATTTGCACCGATGGGATAAACATGTTCCCATTGAAGACAGTGTAGGCATGTTGAGTGATTTGGTGCGGCAAGGAAAAATTCGCACTATCGGCTTATCCGAAGTGTCGACAAGCACCTTACGCAAAGCACATGCGGTTCACCCCATCACAGCGCTGCAAACAGAATACTCATTGTGGACTCGAAATCCTGAGATTGCTGTGCTCGACGCCTGCCGCGAACTAGGCATCAGCTTTGTCTCGTTCAGTCCCTTGGCCAGGAAATTTTTATGCGCAGATTTGAGCGACACAAGCCAACTCTTGCCAACCGATTGGCGACACACATCGCCACGTTTTCATGCTGAGAATTACGCGAATAATTTGAAATTATTGGATGCGTATTTGGACATTGCGCACGATGTAGGTTGTACACCTGCACAACTGGCGCTGGCTTGGGTGTTACATCAAGCGCCGCACATCGTGACGATACCTGGCACTTCACGCATAGACCACTTGAAGGACAACATGGGTGCGCTGGAAGTGAAACTCTCTGATGAAATGCTTTTGCGTCTTGACAAGGCGATCAATCACAGCAACGTGGCTGGCAACAGGTATAACGAACTTGCCAACAGCGAGGTAGATACCGAGGTGTTTTAATCACACGGTATCGGGATGCACAGGTTGCCGGTTGAGTTTAAGCATCAGCAAGCCTGCGCTGACCAGTATCCACATACCGCACCATGCCAAGAGGTTGGGTACATCTCCCCAAATGACAAAACCAACAATCACAGCTGTCAACAAACCCATATATCTAAAAGGCGCGATCACGCTCATGTCAGCCACCCGTGTCGCTTTGATCAAGAAAAAATAACCGCTACTTAAAAATACCGAAGCACTGGCAACCATCAACCAAGTGAAAGCGCTGAGGTCTACCCATTCGTGCGCCAGTGACCAGATACCAGCCAGTACGGTAGCTGACAGCGCAGTTCCCACAGTGATTACCATCGAAGGAACAGTCGGTGGAATAAATCGAACACTTAAATCGCGTAACGCATGTAAGCAGGTGCCTGCCAAAGCCACCCATGCCCATGCATTAAAGCCCTCGGCCTGAGGTTGAACCACCAGTATTACGCCCACGAAACCCAAGCCGATGATCATCCAATTGCGCAAGCTGATATGCACACCCATCAGCAGACCTGAAAATAAAGCAATCAGCAGCGGGGTAGACATATTGATGGCAGTGGCATTGCCCAGCGGCATATGAAACAGTGCGCTCAAATAAACCAGACTGGCCAAGCCATCTAGCAAGGATCTCGCCAGCACCCAGCGTTGGGTCAGATGTTGTTGCCACTCACGGTTGAATGCCTGCTTGTCTAAAACCTTTGCAAGTAACAGCAAACCCAACACCGCCATGAGGCCGCGTAAAAAAATCAGTTGAGAAGCGGGAAGGCTGTGGCTGACGAACTTGACCAAGGTGTCATTGATGACAAAACACACCATACCCACCGACATGGCGATCACGCCACGCCGGTTATGGTGCTGGGTCACAAAGTGTCAATGAAACTACGCAGTTTGTCCGAGCGGCTGGGGTGCTTGAGTTTGCGTAAAGCCTTGGCCTCTATTTGGCGTATGCGCTCGCGTGTCACATCGAACTGTTTACCGACTTCTTCCAGCGTGTGGTCGTTGTCCATCTCGATGCCGAAACGCATGCGCAGCACTTTGGCTTCGCGCGGCGTTAAACCATCGAGAATTTCTTTGACCACATCACGTAAACCGGCTTGCATTGCAGCTTCGATAGGTGCGGTGTTTGCGCCGTCTTCAATGAAGTCGCCCAGATGAGAATCGTCATCATCTCCAATCGGGGTTTCCATGGAAATCGGCTCTTTGGCGATCTTCATGATCTTGCGGATTTTGTCTTCCGGCATTTCCATTTTTTCTGCCAGCACAGAGGCATCAGGCTCGAAACCGAATTCCTGTAAATGCTGACGGCTGATGCGGTTCATCTTGTTGATGGTTTCAATCATGTGAACCGGGATACGGATGGTGCGGGCTTGATCGGCGATAGAGCGGGTGATGGCTTGACGTATCCACCAAGTGGCATAGGTGGAGAACTTGTAACCGCGACGGTATTCAAATTTATCGACGGCTTTCATCAAGCCGATGTTGCCTTCTTGAATCAAATCAAGGAATTGCAAGCCGCGGTTGGTGTATTTTTTAGCGATAGAAATAACCAGGCGCAAGTTAGCCTCGATCATTTCTTTTTTCGCGTTGCGTGAAGCGCGTTCGCCTTCGTTCATGCGCTTGTTGATGTCTTTGAGTTCAGCCAAAGGCACGACGACGCGGTTTTGGATATCCGTCAGTTTGGTTTGCAGTTCCTGAATAGCAGGAATATTGCGGGTCATGGTGACTGACCAGTTTTTACCTGCGGCTGATTGTTTTTCTACCCATTTCAGGTTCAACAAATTGGCAGGAAATTCTTTGATGAACATTTCCTGAGGCATGCCGCAACGGTCGACGATGATGCGTCGCAATTCACGTTCTTTTTTGCGTACATCATCGACTTGCGAACGCACCAAATCACACAGCTTTTCGATGGTGCGAGCGGTAAAGCGCACGGTCATCATTTCTTCGCTGATGGATTTTTGGATCTTCATGTAGGCCGGTGTGCCGTAACCTTCTTTGTCGAAGCTCTTGCGCAGCTTGTCGAACAACACTTGAATTCGGTCTAAGCGTGTCAGCGCTTCGCTCTTGAGTTCTTCCAGTTTTTTGGTCAGAGCTTTGGAGCCGCCTTTGCCGTCGTCATCGTCCGAGTCGTCGAACTCGTCGAAGTCCTCTTCGGCCACATAGTCATCGGCTTCGTTGGCGTTGGTGAAACCATCGACGATGGTGGAGATGACAACCTTATCCTCACGGATATCGGTAGCCATTCGCAAAATTTCTGCCACCGTGGCGGGAGAAGCGCTGATGGCTTCCATCATGGCCATCAAACCGCCTTCGATGCGCTTGGCGATTTCAATCTCGCCTTCGCGTGTCAGCAACTCCACCGTGCCCATTTCACGCATGTACATGCGTACCGGGTCGGTGGTGCGACCGAATTCGCTGTCCACCGTTGACAAAGCAGCTTCGGCTTCTTCCTCGGCTTCTTCTTCACTGGCCACAGTCGGGCCGGTGTTGTTGATGATCAACATTTCGGCGTCTGGTGTTTGCTCGAACACGGCGACACCCATGTCATTCAACATGGTGATCACCACTTCTAAGGTTTCGGCGTCGACCAGTTTGTCAGGCAGGTGGTCTGATATTTCACCGTGCGTCAGGTAGCCGCGTGTTTTGCCCAACTTGATCAGCGTTTTCAAGCGCGAGCGTCGTTTGGCCAAGTCTTCTTCCGACAACACGGCTTCGTCGAGGCCAAATTCTTTCATCAAGGCACGTTCTTTGGCCTTGCTGATCTTCATTCGTAAAGGTTTGACCTTTTCACCGGTGGCCGTAGATTCTTCGGCGAATTCTGCTTCGAGGTCGACGATATCCTCATCTTCAGCAATGAGTTTTGTGGCGGCTTTGCCCTTGGCTGCAGGTTTGGCTGCGGCTTTGGGTGGTTTGGCGCGTTCGGCCGAAGCGGTGACGGGCTTGGCTGTGGATTTGGTTGCAGCTTTGGTCGCAGGCTTGGCAGCTGATTTAGCAACTGGTTTGGCAGGGGTTTTGGTCGCAGGTTTAGCTGCAGCTTTGGTTGCTGGTTTGGCAGCAGATTTCGCAGCAGGTTTGGCGGTAGCTTTTGTCACAGGTTTGGTCACGGTTTTGGAGGGTGCAGGTTTGGCAGCGGATTTGACAGCTGCAGTTTTGGCAACGGCTTTGGTGGCAGGTTTAGCAGCGGCTTTGGCTGCAGGCTTGGCAGTTTTTTTGGCAGTCATGTCAATCCTCGGGCAACAAAAAGAAAATCACGCGCAGGCGGGCTGAGCGTCAATGTGTATCAAAGAGGGCAAACAAGCTGGAGGGGCGAACATTTGGTATGCAGTCCTTGCGGATATTGGCGGGTTGCGAGCTGTGTGTCGCGGTTGGCCGGGCCCGGAGGTATTGCTGTCGCGCTTGTAAGAGATGGGGATTATACCTGAGAGACTTTTTTCAGGCCTGCTAAGCGCGCATTCAACACTTTGATGTGGGCATAGGCCTGTGTGTCGGTGGCCATGCGGCTTGTCAAATCATCAATTTGTGTGGCGATATGTGCTTTCTCTATTTCAAGCATGATGCTTTGTAATTCACTGGGGTCATGGTCAATGTCTAATGGCATTTTGTCCAGTAAGCCTGCAAGCACCGCCTCATGCTCATGCCCGCGCAAACCCTCGCGCAAAGCGGCCAAAGGCTGCAAACCGTGTTCTTGCCATTGCTGATCCAGCCAAGTGAACAACCGTCCGTGCGCTGATGTCAAATCCATTAACAAATGTTGCAAGGGCGAGGCCATGACCGACCATTGCTTCATGTCACTGAATAAAATTTGTAACGCCCGATCTTCACGTGAGGCCGGCTTGCTTCGTATGGGTACGGGTCGTCTGGGCTTGGCTGAGGCGGGGTTGGCTAAGCCTTTGCCCGCCAAACGACTGCGCTCTGCTGTGGGACGTTGACCTGCCGCTAGCCAGAGTCTTTGCAATTCGCGTTCACCGATACCGATCAGGTCGGCAAATTCACCCAGCAATTGGGTTTTCAAAATGCCTTCAGGTAACGCCATCCAAAGTGGCTTGGCTTGCGAGGCCAACATAGCACGCCCCTCGGCGGTATCGATATCACAGCCCTCACGCGAGACCTCGATCATGAACCGACTCAAAGGAGTGGCATCAGACACCATGCGAGCAAACGCTTGACTGCCGTGTTCCCGGATGAAACTGTCCGGGTCGTGTTCGGCTGGCAGAAACAAAAATTTCACATTACGCACATCGGTCGCAAATGGCAATGCCCCGTCGAGCGCTTTTCGCGCCGCGCGTCGTCCGGCGGCGTCGCCGTCGAAACTGAAGACCACCGCATCGGTGAAGCGAAACATTTTTTGCACATGCTCGGTGGTGCAGGCCGTACCTAAGGTTGCCACGGCGTTGGCAAAACCCAATTGCGCCAAGGCCACCACATCCATATAGCCTTCGGTCACCAGAACATAACCTGCTTCCCTCAGCGCGTTCCTGGCTTCATACAAGCCATACAACTCGCGCCCCTTGCTGAAGACCGGCGTCTCCGGAGAGTTGAGGTATTTGGGTGTGCCCTCACCAAGGATGCGACCGCCAAAACCAATGCATTCCCCCTTGACATTGCGAATCGGAAACATGATGCGGTCGCGGAAACGGTCGTAGCGTTTTTCTTCGCTGGCTTCTTCGTTGTTGCTGATGACCAAGCCGGATTCAACCAGCAAAGCGTCCTGGTAATCGGGAAACACACTGGCCAGACTGCGCCAGCCCTCGGGCGCGTAACCCAGACCGAAGTCCTTGGCAATTTCTCCGGTCAGCCCGCGACCTTTCAAATAGTCCACAGCCTTGCTGCTGGTCTTTAAACATTTACGGTAAGACTCGGCGGCTTTTCCCAACACTTCAGTCAAGGTGGACTGGCGCTGCCGCTGTTGTTGTGCGCGTTGACGGTCAAGTGGATCAGTGTCGTCTTCAGGTACTTGCATACCAAAGGACTGGGCCAGATCTTTCACAGCTTCGACAAAACTCATGCCGGTGTGTTCCATCAAAAAGCCGATGGCGTTACCGTTTTTGCCACAACCAAAGCAATGAAAAAACTGCTTGCTTGGACTGACGGTGAATGAGGGTGACTTTTCGCTGTGAAATGGGCACAAGCCCATGAAGTTAGCGCCGCCTTTCTTCAGTTGCACATAACGCCCGACCACGTCAACCACGTCGGCGCGGGCGATCAGTTCCTGTATGAAAGACTGGGGGATGGCCATTGAATCAGTCGCCGCTGACTGAACCTTCTCGGCGTGGATCGGCAGCACCCAACCAACCCTCTGCATC
>Ga0209188_1001674_pt1 | contig 17311 bp, 14 predicted proteins | sample C_130625_EF_Meta_FD_187307 | JGI IMG/M metagenome (GOLD analysis project Ga0209188, IMG submission 187307) | Freshwater microbial communities from Lake Croche, Canada to study carbon cycling - C_130625_EF_MetaG (SPAdes) (version 2) | ecosystem: Environmental > Aquatic > Freshwater > Lake...
ATCATGCGGGTAGGTGTATTAGCGCTGCAAGGCGATTTTCGTGAGCACCTATTTGCCCTTGAAGAGTGCGGTGTTAGCGCCTCTATTGTGCGCCGACCAAGTGAGCTAGAAGCAGTCGATGCTCTCGTTTTGCCTGGTGGTGAATCAACTGCAATTGCGAATTTAGCTCGCAGCTTCGACCTTTTCGAACCACTTAAATCACGAATCGCAGCAGGTATGCCAACTTATGGTTCATGTGCCGGAATGATTTTGCTTGCTGATCGAGTACTCGATGCAGCTGTGGGTCAAGAAACGTTCGGTGGGCTCGACATTACGGTTCGGCGAAATGCTTTTGGTCGCCAGGTTGATTCTTTCGAGACCGACTTAGAGTTTTCGGGAATTACCAATCCACCAGTACGAGCGGTTTTCATTCGTGCACCATGGGTCGAATCAGTGGGCCCAGCAGTTGAGGTATTGGCAACTTTCGAGCACGCTGTAGCAGTACGCCAAGGAGGGCTATTGGCAACGAGTTTTCATCCCGAACTAACGGGAGATAATCGAATTCATCGCTTCTTTATTGAATCGGTAGCACGTCCCGCTTTGGAAAAGCCTGCGGTAAAGTAGGTCCATAACTTTCATCGGCAGTTGCGGTGAAATTTCTAGGGGGTAGAACATGTCCGGCCATTCCAAGTGGGCAACGACAAAACACAAAAAGGCAATCATCGATAGTCGTCGCGCGAAGAATTTTGCGAAATTGATCAAGGCAATCGAAGTTGCTTCACGCAATGGTGGCCCGGATATTGACGGTAACCCAACTCTCTTTGATGCAATCGCAAAAGCAAAAAAGAATTCAATGCCGGCGGATAATATTGATCGCGCCGTAAAGCGTGGAGCAGGTTTGGAATCTGGTGGAGCTGATTGGCAAACCATTATGTATGAAGGCTACGGCCCAAACGGTGTTGCAATCATGATCGAATGTTTATCTGATAACCGTAATCGAGCAGCCTCTGAAGTTCGAGTAGCAGTTACTCGTAACGGCGGCAGTATGGCTGACCCGGGTTCAGTTGCATATCTATTTAATCGCAAAGGCGTAATTATCGTAAACAAAATTGGCCAACTCAACGAAGATTCGATTCTCGAGGCCGTTCTCGAAGCTGGCGCTGAGGAAGTAAATGACATGGGTGAATCCTTTGAAGTAGTTTGCGAGGCAAGCGATCTAGTCGCAGTGCGAACCGCACTTCAAACGGCTGGTATTGACTACGAATCAGCAGATTCTTCGTTCTTGCCCTCAATGACTATTCCGCTCGATGCCGAAGGCGCAACTAAAGTTTTCGAGTTGATCGATGCAATTGAAGAACTAGATGATGTGCAGAATGTGTTCAGTAACTTCGATGTTTCCGATGAAGTAATGGCGAGCCTGGCCTAACTAATTAAAGGTGCTATCTAGGCTTAGCAAGTGAGAGTTCTAGGGATCGATCCGGGTTTAACTCGCTGTGGAATTGGCGTGGTTGAGGGAGCTATTGGGTCGCCGTTGCAGATGGTTGCAGTTGGCGTAATTTTAACTTCGTCCGAGGACCCCACTGAGTCCCGACTGCTGCAGTTGGAACGTGAAATTCAACTTTGGATAACCGAATTCAAGCCCGATGTAATTGCTATCGAACGAGTTTTTTCACAACATAACCTGCGGACAGTAATGGGTACGGCGCAAGCTGCTGGCATTGCGTTGTTACTAGCGGCACGTAATCAAACCAAGGTTGTAATGCATACGCCGAGCGAAGTTAAGGCCGCGGTTACTGGTTCGGGCAGAGCTAATAAGGCGCAAGTTGGTAAGATGGTATTAAATATTTTGAAGTTAGATGCAGCTCCAAAACCTGCTGATAGCGCTGATGCTTTAGCGTTGGCAATTTGTCATATCTGGCGCGGAGGAGGCAATACCAAAATTGCAGATGCGCTAGCCAAAGAGAAGAAACGTTTATCGGCGCTCAAAAAGACGGGACCACCTAAGAAATGATTGCCACGCTCACGGGTGAAATCAAGGCCATCTCGTTAGATCGTGCTGTCGTTGAAGTTGGTGGCGTTGGATTGCTCGTTAATTTGACGCAAAATTCTGCAGCACATTTAAATCTCGGCACAGTTGTAACTTTCCATACCTCCTTAGTTGTACGCGAAGAATCATTAACGCTTTATGGTTTTTTGACAATCGAGTCAAAACAATTATTCGAACAGGTTCAAACGGTTAGCGGCATTGGCCCTAAAGTGGCCCTTGCGATTCTAGGTTCGCTATCACCAGAAGAGTTAGCGACAGCGATTGCTAGCGAGAATATTGCGGCGATCGAACGGGTGCCAGGTATTGGCCGCAAAGGAGCTCAGCGCCTTATTCTTGAGTTGAAAGGGAAGTTATCTGATCTTTCTGATGGCGCTAGAGTTTCAAGCCATCAACCAATTTGGCGCGAACAATTGACTAATGCCTTGATTTCATTGGGCTTTGCACCGAAAGACTCTGACCGCGCTATTACGACAGTAGTAACTGAACTACAGGGTGAGGGTATCGAACCCGGTGACTTAGAGATGAGCGAACTGTTGAAGAAGGCGCTGCAAAGTGGTGGTCGAAAATAATGGAAAATGAGGATCGCTTAATTTCACCTGTGCTAGGTCTAGATGATTCTGCCGCGGAAGGTGCGCTGCGCCCGAAAGACCTGCAAGAGTTCATTGGGCAAGAACGTGTGCGTCAACAAATTGATGTTTTGTTAACTGCCGCGAAACATCGAGGTACAAGCGCCGATCACATTTTGCTTAGTGGCCCGCCGGGCCTAGGCAAAACTACTTTGGCTCTGATTTTGGCAGCTGAGATGCAAGCACCGATCCGAATTTCTTCCGGTCCTGCAATAACTCATGCCGGAGATTTAGCATCGATCCTCTCGTCACTAGTTGAAGGTGAAATTCTTTTTATCGATGAGATACATCGCTTACCTCGCCCAGCCGAAGAACTGCTTTATTTGGCGATGGAAGATTTCCGAGTAGATGTTGTTGTTGGTAAGGGACCTGGCGCAACTGCGATTCCATTGGACTTGCCGAGATTCACATTAGTTGGTGCAACTACTCGCGCAGGTTTACTACCAAGTCCGTTGCGTGATCGATTTGGTTTTACTGCGCAGTTAGATTTCTACGCCGAGTCTGAATTGGCGCAGGTTATTTCGAGATCAGCCTCACTACTTGGGCTAGCGATCGAGGCAAAGGCAATTGCACAGATAGCCAGTCGTTCCCGAGGAACTCCACGTATTGCTAATCGATTACTTCGAAGAGTGCGTGACTACGCCCAAGTTAAGGGCTCAAATAATCTTTCACTTGAACATGCCAACGATGCTTTGGAAATGTACGAGGTAGACGCGGCGGGGCTTGATCGGCTAGACCGTTCGGTGCTAACTGCCTTAATCGAAAGATTCGGCGGGGGACCAGTTGGCCTTTCCACGTTAGCTATAGCGGTGGGCGAGGAAACCGAAACGGTTGAATCGGTAGCCGAACCATTCTTGGTGCGAAATGGCTTCATGGCTCGTACCCCGCGTGGTCGAGTGGCTACCGCCTTAGGCTGGTCACATTTGGGCAAAGTTGCGCCTGCGGGTGCTGCTTCGCTTTTCGACACACCGCTAAATGACGCCTAGACTCACCTCTTATGTCAACACCTACAAAACCAATTAAGAGCTCCGGTCGTCCAGTTCGTACTCTCTCGATCTTGGCTGGCGCATTCGTCCTTTTAGTAGCCGCAGTTTTCATTCAAGGGGCAACTGCAGTACGCCTGGGTCTAGACCTTCGTGGCGGAACCAGCGTTACCTTGCAGCCTCGTCTTGGCTCAGGTGAAACAGGAAAAGTTACTACTGAAGCGATCGATCAAGCGGTCTCAATTATTCGTCAGCGGGTTAACTCATTAGGTGTTGCCGAGAGTGAAGTTACTTCACAAGGCTCAGGTACAAATCGTCAGATTGTTATTAGCGTTCCCGGAGACAGTGGTCGTCGTGTTGTTGAATTAGTTGGCCAAACTGCTGAACTTCGTTTCCGTCAAGTACTCGCAGAGAGCGCCGGAACCGCAGCTGCAGCAGCAACTACTGCAGCCACTCCACCTGCTGGGGTTAGTGCAGTTCTCAATGCTAAATACGCTGCACTTGATTGCACACTGGCAGCCAATCGTCAGGGAACCGGAAGCGACAATGCTGCCGACACAATTGTGGCTTGTTCCCGTGATGGTGCGAGTAAATATATTTTGGCAGCTGCCGAAGTTCTTGGTCGTCAAGTCTCTAAAGCAACTGCGGCAGTCGATACCACTACTGGTGGTAACTGGTTCGTTTCGTTAACTTTTAACGGTGAAGGAACTAAAGCGTTTGGTGATCAAACAGCTCGCGTAGTTTCACTGACAGCGCCGCTGAATCAGGTAGCCATCGTGCTTGATGGCTTAGTTGTATCAGCGCCGCGTATCAACGAAGCAATTCGCGGTGGTAGCGCCCAGATCACCGGCAATTTCTCACAAGTTGAAGCGCAGGATTTAGCAAACGTTCTTAAATATGGTTCATTACCGCTGGCTTTTGATCGCGGTGAAGTTCAACAAATTTCACCAACTCTTGGTGCTGATCAGTTGAATGCTGGCTTATTGGCTGGAACACTCGGTCTTATTTTAGTTCTGCTTTATTCACTTCTTTATTACCGCGGTTTAGGTTTAGTAACAGTTGGCTCACTAGCTGTCGCCGGTGGCATGATGTATCTGTTGATCTTGCTATTAGGTAAGTGGATCGGATTTACGCTCACATTGGCAGGTATCGCAGGCGTTATTGTTTCAATCGGTATCACCGCGGACTCATTCATTGTTTACTTCGAACGTATCCGTGATGAAATTCGCGAAGGTCGCTCACTGCGTTCTGCCGTTGAAAGTGGCTGGGTTCGTGCCCGGCGCACAATTATCGTGGCCGACTCAGTTTCGATTATTGCTGCCGCGCTGCTTTACTTCTTAGCAGTTGGTGGAGTTCGAGGATTCGCATTCACCCTCGGTTTAACGACCTTGATCGACTTGTTGGTTATCTTTGCATTCACAAAACCAGCACTGACCGTTCTTGCAAAATTGCCATTCTTTGCTAACGGTCATCCGCTTTCGGGACTGTCAGCTAAGAGTTCAGGAATCGAACGCGCTATTCCAAATGTTCCTACTAATAGCGTGGAGGCATAATCATGACTACAGCTACCAGTTTCGGCGCTCGTCTTTATACCGGCGAGAAATCTTTTAACTTTATTGGTAACCGCAAGCGTTGGTACGCGATTTCACTTGTATTAGTTGCGCTCTCGATTGGCACACTACTAACCCAAGGTCTCAAGTTAGGAATTGAGTTCCAAGGTGGTTCTAGCTATACCGTTACCAAAGCAACTGCGACGATAGAGCAAGCCCGCACCGCGGTTGAATCAGCCGGTGTAACTTCAGAAGTTATCGTGCAAGCAGTTGGAACTGACAAGATTCGGGTTCAAACTGGCTCGCTTACAGTCGCGCAGTCAAATGCAGTTCAAGATGCGCTAGCCACTAAATTTGGAGTTAAAGTCGAATCTATCGATACTCAAATTGTGGGTCCATCTTGGGGTAAGGAAATTACTCGAAAGGCTCTTTATGGTCTCTTTGCATTCTTAATTGCCGTAATGCTCTATCTGGCGATGGCGTTCGAACCAAAGATGGCGATTTCGGCGATTGTTGCAGTAGTTCATGACGTAGTAATTACGGTCGGAATCTATGCGCTAGTTGGTTTTGATGTTACGCCAGCTACCGTAATCGGTTTCTTAACGATCTTGGGATACTCACTTTATGACACTGTTGTTGTATTCGATAAAATTCGAGAAAATACTCGCACAATCACCAGCACAGGTAAGAGCACTTTCTCGCAAGCAACCAACCTGGCGGTTAACCAAACTCTAGTTCGTTCTTTCAACACCTCTTTGATCGCACTTCTGCCAGTTGGATCAATCCTCTTTGTTGGAGCTGGGTTATTAGGGGCCGGAACCCTTAAAGATCTATCTTTGGCTTTGTTCATTGGCTTAGCGATTGGAACTTATTCTTCTATTTTCATCGCTCCACAGATTCTTTCTGGGCTACGCGAGCGGGAACCAGCGATGATTGCTTTAGCTAAACGAGTCAGCTCTCGAGGTTCAGCGAGTGCCGCAGTTGCTACACAACCAGTGCTTGAAAATCACGAAACCCGAGGCCCGCGTAACCAACCTAAACGCAAGGCCAAGAAGAAGTAATATCTTAGCTATTCAACTAACTAACCACCGTGTTGTTAACTAGAATCCGATTATGGACACTCTGTTAGCGCCGGTGGTTAGTGCTTTAACAGAGCATCATCCGAGCGATAAGTTAGAAAATCTTGAACGGGCATTTTTGGTTGCCAAGGAAGCCCATACCGGTCAACTGCGTAAATCAGGAGAAGATTACATAACTCATCCAGTTGCAGTAGCTGCGATTTTGGCAGAATTTGGATTGAACGAAGCTGTAGTGATTGCAGCCCTTCTACATGACACAGTTGAAGACACCACTTATTCGTTAACGCAGTTACGTAAAGACTTTGGGGACGAAATTGCTTCGCTAGTAGATGGTGTTACTAAGTTAGATAAATTGACGTACGGTCCTACTGCCGAAGCCGAGACTGTTCGAAAAATGATTGTCGCGATGTCTCGCGATATACGAGTACTGCTCATTAAGTTGGCTGATCGACTCCACAATGCGCGAACCTGGAAGTATGTTTCGCCAGAATCAGCTGAACGAAAAGCACGAGAAACACTGGATATCTATGCTCCACTTGCTCATAGATTAGGTATGAATGCCATCAAGTGGGAGCTTGAAGATTTAAGTTTCGAGGTGCTTGAACCAAAGAAGTTTTTAGAGATTTCAAGGCTAGTGGCAGAGCGAAATCCAGCTCGAACAACTCTTACTAATGAGGTAATTGACGCCGTGAAATCAGATCTCCTGGCCGATGGAGTTAAGTGTTCAGTCACCGGGCGTCAGAAACATTTCTACAGCGTTTATCAAAAGATGGTTGTTCGTGGCCGGGATTTTAATGACATTTATGATCTAGTAGGTATTCGAGTACTAGTTGAGGATGTTCGTGATTGTTATGCGGTTCTGGGGGCAATACACGCCCGTTGGTCACCAGTTCCTGGTCGTTTCAAGGATTACATCGCGATGCCTAAGTTCAATTTGTATCAATCACTTCATACAACAGTCATTGGTCCCAGTGGTAAAGCTATTGAAATTCAGATTCGAACCTACGATATGCATTCGCGCGCTGAGTTTGGTATTGCCGCACACTGGAAATATAAGCAAGGTAATGAGGCTAATTCTTCATCGCCGGAAATGCTTTGGTTGCGCCAACTACATGAATGGCAGAAAGAGACCGAAGATCCTTCGGAGTTCCTAGATTCATTGCGTTTTGATCTCGGGTCGCCCGAAGTTTTTGTGTTCACGCCAAAGGGAAGCGTTATTGCTCTCCCAGGGGGATCAACCCCAGTGGATTTTGCGTACTCAGTTCATACCGATGTTGGTAATCGTTGTGCAGGCGCGAAAGTCAATGGTCGCTTGGTGCCGCTGGAATCAAAGTTGAGTAACGGCGATGTAGTTGAAGTGGTTTTAAACAAGGGCGAACATGCTGCGCCTAGTCGTGATTGGTTGAATTTCGTAAAGAGCCCTCGGGCGCGTTCGAAAATTAGGGCGTGGTTTAGCAAAGAACGCCGCGAAGAAGCCATCGAAGCTGGGCGCGAATCAATCGCCCGCCAGATGCGCAAGGCTGGCTTGCCGTTGCAAAAGATTTTCGCGGGACATGCTTTGTTGGAACTTTCGCATGAACTGCATTACCCAGACATATCTGCGTTATATAGCGCAGTCGGTGACGGACATGTTTCGTCTGCATCGATTATTGAAAAATTGATAGCTTCAATGGGGGAGGAAGATTCCCATCCTGAAGCTACTGTTCCTACTTTTCCTACCGGTGTTCAAACTGCGAGACGTTCGAGTAGTTCGATTGAGGTTGCTGGCATCGGAGATGTTTATGTGAAACTCGCTCGTTGCTGCACGCCAGTTCCAGGTGATGCCATCATGGGTTTCATAACTAAAGGCAACGGGGTGTCAGTACATCGCGGTGATTGCATCAATGCGGGTGATTTAATGAGTAACCAGAGCGAACGAGTCGTAGAGGTAAAATGGTTAGCCGGTGCGGCAAGTGTTTTCTTGGTAAATATTCAAGTTGAAGCCCTTGATCGAGCCAGATTATTGGCCGATGTCACTCGGACACTTTCCGAGCAACAGGTAAATATCCTGAGTGCTTCAGTAACAACCTCGAAAGATCGCACGGCTATTTCTAGATTCACATTCGAAATGGCAGATGCAACGCATCTAGATGCGGTTTTAAGTGCGGTGCGAAACATTGAAGGTGTTTACGATGTTTATCGCACCTTCAATAATTAATTTTGCTGAAACCTTCTAACTGAATTCAGCTAAATTCTTCTCTGCTTCAGCTAACCAAACCTTACGAGCAACTGCTGAATCGGCGGCCTCTTGTGCCTTTTTGGTGTTTCCAGCAACAGTGGCTTTCGCAGCAACCTTCTCGTAGTTCTCAATTGCTTCAGTTAGCTGGCGAACCACATCGGCAGCGCGAGCTTTAGCCGCAGGATCAGATTTACGCCAGATCGTTGCTTCAGCCTCTTTATATGCAGCTTCAACAGCTTCTAAACGGGCATCAAGGGCAGAGCGCTTATCACGAGCGGTCATTCCGATTTTGCTCCATTGGTTTTGCAATTCACGAAGCGCTTTCTTCTGCTCAGCTAAGTCGGTGATAGGCAAAAGTTTCTCAATCTCAATAATCAACGTATTACGTTTTTCTAGATTCGCCGCCATTGTTACTTCGCGCTTTTCTAGATCAGCGTTTTTTGCCGCGAAGAAAGTATCTTGTGAGGTCTTGAAGCGTGCCCAAAGTTTGGTGTCATCACTCATCTTGCCACGACCAGCAGCTTTCCAGGCATCCATAAGAGCCTTGAAGCGTCGAGCTGTAGCAACCCAATCAGTTGAAGTGGCAAGCGCTTCAGCCTCGGCTACCAATTTCTTCTTAGCTTCAGATACAACAGCAGTTACTTCTTCAAGAGACGCGAAGTGGGTGCGACGTCTCTTATCAAACTTATTGCGTGATGAAGAAAAACGTTTCCATAAATCAGTATCGGTCTTCTTATCTAAACGTGGGGCCGATTTCCACTCGTCGAGGAGCGCCTTTAGACGGTCACCCGTTACTTTCCAACTAGTCGAATCGGCAAGTGACTCAGCTTCAGCGACAATCTTCTCTTTCTCGATTAGTACTTGAGCTAGGCGTTCTGCTTTCACAATTTCCTCAGCAGCTTTCTTCGCCTCATAAGCTCCGCGGTGATCTTCAACGAGTGGCGACAGTTGCTCAACGGCAACAGCCAAGGCTGCTAAATCACCAACACCATTTAGTTCGCGAACTTGTTCGCGCAATTTAACGACTGCAGTTGTGGCATCGCCTGGAACCATTGCCCCAGATTTAATTCGCGCAGATAGCAGCGCAACTTCGGAAGCAATAGCTTCAAATTTACGAACGAAATAAGCAAGAGCTTCTTCATTACTTTTTCCGGGATAGGAACCAACGGGCTTATCGCCTTCAGGGGTAATTACATAGACAGTGCCATCTTCGCCAACGCGACCGAATCGAGCCGGATCCCCAATTAGTGCGGATGCTGCAGATAAAACTGCGGGGGATTGGGTGGGAGTTGTTGGATTCTCGGTCATGGTGGATCCTTTCAGCGCGGTAGTTCTAGAGAAATTCTCTACTGAACCTTCGCTATTGGGTTGATTGATAGATGGCGAATCATTTGGGTGACGATATGCAAAAATGATCGAAATCATTGCCGCACTACGTCGTTGGTAGGAAAGGTAAAGGTACCCTGTCCGCCTAGGGTATTTCCAATGGATCTGTTGGCGCTTTGAAATTGAGCGTGGAAGGGTGGGGTAGCGATGCTAGTTGCCGGGTTTCCCGCCCAGATGTATGCCACCAACTGTTGGGTTTTGGCTACGGGTGAAGGGTCTGAATGCATAGTCATTGATCCAGGTATGCCTGATGTGTCGCTAGAGCTCGCAGACCTGTTAAGTAAGCACCGCTTAAAACCAGTAGCAACTCTGCTAACTCACGGACACTTAGACCACACTTTTTCAGTAGTACCTGTTTGTGATGGGTATGGAATCCCTGCCTACATTCATAGTGAAGATCGAAGTCTGTTGCTCGACCCAGCTGCCGCTGTTAGTCCGGAGTTTCGTAAAACTTTGGCGGGTATGAGTTTTAGTGAGCCTAAGCAGGTACGCGAATTAAAAAGTGGCGAAGAGTTTGAGTTGGTAGGTTTAAAAATCAAAGCGATCCATAGCCCCGGCCACACTCGAGGTTCGTTAATGTTTTTAGTTGATGATGAAATCTTGGTTAGTGGAGACGTGCTATTTGCAGGCTCGATTGGTCGAACTGATCTGCCAACTGGTTCCAGCTCTGACATGCAAAAAACTTTAGTCAAGAAAGTTTTGCCGCTAGCCGATGAGATTCGAGTACTCCCGGGACATTATCAAGAAACTAAGATTGGCTTTGAACGTAAGAATAATCCATATTTAATTGAAGCTTCGAGAGCGAGTCGATCATGAAGTTCCAAGCACCTAAAGGCGTCAGCGAATATGTACCACCTCGTAGTAACGCTTTTGCATGGGTTCGTTCAACTTTAGAGCACACTATTAGTTCAGCTGGTTATCAATTGTTAGAGCTACCGATTTTTGAAGACACCGATTTATTCACTCGCATCGGTGCATCAACCGATGTAGTTTCCAAAGAGATGTATACCTTTGAAGATCGTGGTGGGCGTTCAATCACATTACGCCCCGAAGGAACAGTCGGGGCGTTGCGCGCAGTCAACGAACACGGCTTAGATCGTGGTTCCTTGCCGGCCAAGGTTTATTATTGTGGGCCGTTTTTTCGGGCCGAACGTCCACAAAAGGGTCGATACCGGCAATTCTATTCAATCGGAATCGAGGCGATTGGGACTCACGATGCGGCCCTTGACGCTGAAATAATTTCAATCGCAGATGCTGGTTTTAAAAAGCTTGGACTTACGAAATATCGTTTAGAGATGACTTCATTGGGTGATTCTGAATCACGCGCAGCGCATAGAGTCGATTTGGTAAAATTTATCGCCGGTCTCGATTTAGATGAAGAAACTAAAGAGCGTGCGAATTTAAATCCTCTGCGGTTATTCGATGATAAACGTGTTGAGGTTCGCGACTTAATGGCAAACGCACCGATTTTGTTGGATTACTTATCACCAGAATCGAAAGCAAATTTTGCCGAAGTTCAACTACATCTAACGGCTATGGGTATTGCTTTTACAATTAATCCACGCATGGTTCGCGGCCTGGATTATTACACCGGCACTACATTCGAATTTGTGCACGATTTACTTGGAGCGCAATCAGGTATCGGTGGTGGCGGACGTTACGACGGACTAATGGGTGAAATCGGTGGCCAAGATATAACTGGAATTGGTTTTGGCATCGGGCTTGATCGCGCGCTTCTCGCCGTCGAAGCCGAAGCAGTAGTTATTCCGGAAAGTTTTGCGAGCGATTTATTTATTATTCCGATGGGGCAATCCGCAAAATCAGCGGCCTTAAAGTACGCAGCAGATCTTCGCTCGGCAGGCTTCAAAGTGGAGTTAGCGTTTGGCGATCGAGCTCTGAAAACTGCTATGAAAATGGCCGATAAAAGCGGCGCCCGTTATTCATTAGTTCTCGGCGATTCAGAGCTTGCTAATGGGACAGTTGAAGTCAAAGAGATGAGCAGCGGAACTGCCATCTCGGTTAGACTTGACTCCTTAGCCAGCGCTTTGAAATAAGTGCCGGACATTTCTATTGCGATTTGAGTACTAACGGAAAGCTAGGTAGCTAAATTGATCCGTACACACGGGGCAGGCACGATCCGCAAGAGCCAAGTTGGGCAAACCATCACATTGGCTGGTTGGGTCGCGCGTCGCCGCGATCATGGTGGAGTCGCCTTCATTGATTTCCGCGATGCGACCGGTTGGGTTCAAGTAGTAATTCGTGACGAAGCTATTGCCAACATGTTGCGTGCTGAATGGTGTTTAAAGATCACAGGTGTTGTGTCCGAACGTCCTGCTGGCAATGAGAATACAAATGTAGCAACTGGTGAAATCGAAATTATGGCCGATGAAGTTATCGTTCTTAGTGAAGCTGCCGCTCTACCTTTTCCAGTTGATAGTGGCGATGAAGCAAATATTTCCGAAGAAGTTCGCTTAAAATATCGATATTTAGATCTTCGTCGCGAGAAACCAGCTGCCAACTTGCGAATGCGTTCAAAAGTTACTGCTGCGATTCGTCGAGTTATGGACTCTGAAGAATTCCTCGACATCGAAACTCCGTATTTAACTCGATCAACCCCCGAAGGTGCTCGCGATTTCTTGGTTCCAGTTCGCTTGCAGCCAGGGTCTTGGTACGCGTTGCCGCAATCACCGCAGTTGTTTAAGCAACTTCTAATGGTTGCCGGCATGGAGAAGTACTACCAAATTGCTCGCTGTTTCCGCGACGAGGATTTCCGGGCTGATCGTCAACCAGAATTCACTCAGATCGATATCGAAATGTCTTTCATAGATCAAGAAGATATCTTGGCTATCGCCGAGAAAATCGTGTCAACAGTTTGGCGTGAGACCCTTAACTACGAGATCCCGCTGCCACTCAAGCGCATGACTTATGCCGATGCGATGGCAGATTATGGTTCAGATAAACCAGATCTTCGTTTTGGCCAGAAGCTAGTTGAGTTAACAAATTTCTTTAGGGAAACTCCATTCCGGGTATTTCAAGCACCTTACGTTGGCTCAGTTGTAATGCCCGGGGGAGCAGATTCACCTCGTCGCGAGTTAGATGCATGGCAAGACTGGGCTAAAGCACGGGGTGCGAAAGGACTTGCTTATATTTTAGTAAATGCCGACGGCACTTTAGGCGGCCCAGTAGCTAAGAATCTTTCCGAAGAAGAATTGGCTGGAATAGTCGCGGCAGCTGGTGCTGCAAATGGAGATGCGATTTTCTTCGCAGCTGGTGAACGTGTTGCTTCTCAGAATCTTTTAGGTGCAGTTCGAAATGAAATTGGCGAGCGTTGCAATCTGATAAATGAGGGCGCCTGGGAATTTCTTTGGGTAGTAGACGCACCAATGTTTGAACCAACCGATGGTGGTGGCTGGACTGCAGTTCACCACCCATTTACTGGGCCAAAACCAGAGTTCGCGACAACTTTTAAAGATGATCCAGCATCTGCCCTTGCTTATGCATACGACATTGTTTTGAACGGTACCGAATTAGGTGGCGGCTCAATTCGTATTCATGATCGCAATATGCAAAAGCAAGTCTTTGAAGTTATCGGGTTAACCGATGAGGACGCAAACAGCAAGTTCGGCTTCTTGCTTGATGCGTTTAATTACGGACCACCACCTCACGGTGGAATTGCCCTCGGCCTAGATCGCGTATGCGCACTTCTAAGTGGCTCAGAATCAATCCGTGAAGTCATCGCTTTTCCAAAAACTGCTTCTGGTGGCGACCCACTCACCGGAGCACCGACACCAATTACGCCCGCGCAACGCAAGGAGGCGGCAATTGATTGGGTTCCCGAAGCTACTGAAAAGAAGTAGTTCCACACCTAAGCGGTAGGATTTAGTTAATAGTTAGTGAAAGGGATGTTATGAGCGCAGGCGGAATTGCCTTAATCATTTGTGCGGTATCGCTATTCGCGATTGCCGTAGCAGTTGCCTATGCCGTGATTCGCTTCGGGCGACTAATTGACGAGGCCAAGGTTTCCCTTAAATCCTTAACTGACGAGACTGTTCCACTGTTAGATGGTGTTACTCAGACCGTGACTTTAGTTAACGGTCCGCTCGAGAGCTTCAATAAAATCACTAAAAACGTAGAGAACATTTCCACCAAGGCATCCGAGGCAACTTCAAATTTCGTTGATAAAGGTGGTCCCGCCCTAAAGATCGCTGGCGCATTAATGAGCGCAGCAGGAGCTTCAAAGAAGCGTAAAGCTAAAAAGACAAAGGCAGAGTGATCAGTACTAGTGGAATCCGCCGAGATACGTTCACGTTGGCTGCGCTTTTTCGAATCTGAAAATTCGCAAGGTCTATCTCATACCGTAGTTCCGTCGGCATCGCTGATCGCCGACGATCCAAATCTTCTTTTAGTCAACGCAGGTATGGTGCCTTTCAAGCCATTCTTCTTAGGTGAAGTTTCTCCGCCTTATGCGCGCGCGACTTCAGTGCAGAAATGTGTTCGCACTTTAGATATTGATGAAGTTGGCAAGACAACTCGTCATGCGTCATTCTTTCAAATGTGCGGCAATTTCTCATTTGGCGATTACTTTAAAGAAGGTGCGATTGCACTTGCATGGGAATTATTGACCAAGCCAATCGCCCAAGGTGGTTATGGATTCCCCGAAGATAAGTTATGGGTAACTGTTTTTCACTCCGATGATGAGGCTGCCGATATTTGGCACCACAAGATGGGTGTTCCCAAGGAGCGTATTCAACGCCGCGGTATGGCCGATAATTTCTGGTCAATGGGTGTTCCTGGCCCATGTGGTCCATGTTCTGAAATTTATTACGATCGTGGTCCAGCATATGGCGCCGAAGGTGGCCCGATAGCTGATGAAAATCGCTACTTAGAAATCTGGAACTTAGTTTTCATGCAAAACGAACGTGGCGCTGGCACCAGCAAAGATGATTATCCGATTTTGGGCGAATTGCCTGCGAAAAGTATTGATACTGGTTTAGGTCTAGAACGCACGGCTGCTCTACTTCAAGGTGTCGAGAATATTTACGAAATCGATACTACGATGCAAATTTTGAATATGGCTAGTTCACTGACGGGTATTAAGTACGGCACAGCCGAAAAATCAGATATTTCATTGCGAGTTATTGCCGATCATGCCCGAACTTCAGCAATGCTGATTGGCGATGGTCTAACTCCTGGAAACGAAGGACGCGGCTATGTCTTGCGTCGCATGATGCGACGCACCATTCGTAACATGCGTTTACTTGGCTCACATGATCCGATTATTTCTGAGTTAACCAGAGCAGCAATCGGTGCCATGGGTCCGCAATACCCAGAGCTAGTTGCCGCCCAAGAACGCATCTTGGCAGTTTCAGTTGCCGAAGAAGAAACTTTCTTGCAAACACTTAAGAGCGGAACCCAGATTTTCGATTTAGCCGCAATGGCGCTTAAAGCCAAGAAAGTTTCAACTTTAGGTGGCGAAGAAGTATTTAAACTGCATGATACTTACGGTTTCCCATACGACTTAACTCTTGAAATGGCCCAAGAAGTAGGACTCCAAATTGATACTGATGGTTTCCATCGTTTAATGAAAGAGCAGAAAGATCGCGCGAAAGCAGATTCTCGCGCGAAGAAATCTGGCCACACAGATTTATCTCAGTACAAGCAAATCGCTGATGGATCTGGTTTATCAACTTTCCTTGGCTACACGCATACGCAAGCCGAGAGCAAGATCAACGGCTTATTAGTTGATGGCGTAATTGCACAAAGTGCAAAAAGTGGCGATGAAGTTGAAGTAATTCTTGATCGCACGCCGTTCTATGCCGAAGGTGGCGGCCAATTAGCCGATGCTGGAATTATCAAACTAGCAAATGGTGCAATCGTAGAAATCGATGATGTCCAAGCGCCGGTTAGTGGATTATCGGTTCACCGCGGTCGGGTGCTTAGTGGTGAAGTTATAGTTGGCGAAAACGCACTTGCGACTATTGATCAGGAACGTCGTGATGCTATTTCTCGTGCGCACACTGCTACTCATATGGTTCATAAAGCTTTTCGAGAAGTTCTAGGAGAAACAGCTACGCAAGCGGGCTCAGAAAACTCACCCGGTCGCTTCCGTTTTGATTTCCCGGCAACTGGCGCAGTGTCAGATGCGGCACTCGATGAAGTTGAGTCACGGGTAAACACCTTGTTGCTAGATAACCTGGAAGTAACTGCGCAGAGTATGTCGCAGGCAGAAGCGAAAGCTATTGGCGCGATGGCTTTGTTCGGTGAGAAATATGGCGACACTGTTCGGGTGGTAAGTGTTGGTGATTGGGCACGCGAGCTGTGCGGCGGAACACACGTATCGCGATCTGGTCAATTAGGCGTTGTAAAACTACTTAGCGAATCATCCATTGGCGCTGGCGTTCGACGCGTTGAAGCGCTGGTTGGCGTTGACGCTTACAAATTCTTAACCAGAGAGCATTTGCTCCTGAACTCATTAACTCAGATCATTAAGGGTGCTCGGGTTGATGAATTGCCTGAGCGCATTAATGATCTGTTAGAGAAAATCAAAGAGATTGAAAAGGAGTTAGCTTCAGTTCGTTCCGCCCAAGCTCTTGGAACTATCTCGGCAATTGCGGAATCGGTGACCAAAGTTGGTCAGGTTGATTTGATTACTGCAGTGCTACCAGATGGAATTTCAGGCGATGATTTGCGCACAATTTCGTTAGACCTGCGCAATCGCTTTGCGACTTCGGTTATTGCGTTAATCAGTTCAGCAGCTGGTAAGTCGGTCTTGGTTGTTGCCGCATCCGATTCCGCACGCGCACTGGGTGCTAAGTCGGGCGCTCTGGTAAAAGTTGGTTCGGCTATTCTTGGTGGTGGCGGTGGCGGCAAAGATGATTTCGCGCAAGGTGGCGGCGCTGATGCCAGCAAAGCAGGCGAGGCGTTAGCCGCAATTTCAGCTGCAGTGGCAGCGCTATAACTCAAATGCAACGAGGTCGCCGGATCGCCTTTGATTATGGTGATGTCCGAATTGGGGTGGCTATTTCAGATCCAGATTCAATTTTGGCATCACCTTTAACAACTCTTGCTAGCGGTGATCCTAAACTTTTTGCACAGATATCTGAACTATTAGCTGAGCACGAACCTATTGCCATTTATGTAGGAGAGCCACTAAATCTCTCTGGGCAGTCGAGTAGTTCTGCTCAGAAAGCAGCGGTATTCGCGGAGAAACTTCACACCGAATTTAGTATTCCAGTAACTATGATCGACGAGCGCTTATCTACTGTGTCGGCCACAAATGCGATGCGCCAAAATGGAGTAAGCGCCAAAGATGCACGGAGCAAAATTGATATGGCCGCTGCGGTAGCAATCTTGGAACAAGGTTTAGCGATTGAAAAGGTCAAGGATGCTTAATAGCCAAGCGTTAAAGCGCCTCTCTACTGTAGGAATATTCATCCTGGCTTT
>Ga0209188_1001677_pt1 | contig 17294 bp, 29 predicted proteins | sample C_130625_EF_Meta_FD_187307 | JGI IMG/M metagenome (GOLD analysis project Ga0209188, IMG submission 187307) | Freshwater microbial communities from Lake Croche, Canada to study carbon cycling - C_130625_EF_MetaG (SPAdes) (version 2) | ecosystem: Environmental > Aquatic > Freshwater > Lake...
CTTATAACCATCACCATCAAGGTTGTTACCTAAATCTACACGATGACCGTACATCAATTCAGCGATTGCCTCGACACCTTTTGCTACTGCAGTAGTAGCACTTTGTAGGCTAATTCGATGTGGAAAAATGGCATTTAAACGAGGGGCGGTATAGTGTAAGTTTTCTTCTAAATGCGTAAAGTTTGCTGACTCATGCAGGGCTTGACCTAAGAAGCAAGCAATACGCTGAGGTGTATTAATTTCAAACCTTGTCATTGTTTCATTGAGTGGGTTTAGCCACTTTAAATCAATGTTTAATTTTTTTAAATGTTCTTCAGTAAGCATGATTTTTCCTTTTCTATGTTGTTGAAATTTTTTTAAACTTGTGCCAATCTAAGACTCCACAAGCTTCATAATTCTTTGTACCATCTTGACGAACCCTACCAAACCAATTCATCTTGATGGGCTTTTCATACTGCTTATAAATACGGTAGAAAATCTTGTCATCACCTGTTTGCACAACAATGAAAATTGGCAACATAGTGGATTCAAGATAAGATTTAAGAGTATTTAATTTGTTGGCAGGGTAATAGAAGCCACCATTGCCCTTAATTGCGTTCTCAGTAGCCTCAACTGTGCGAACCTCAAGGAATGCTAATACTTCCTTGTTGGCTTGATCCATTACGCAGTAGTCAAATGGATAAAACTCCATGTTTTTCTTCAATGGCTTTTGAAGAAATTTAGAGAATTGTTCTGCAACAAATTTCTCTTTGGCTACGTCTTGCGCAGTTTCGTACTTCATTCAGTCGCATCCAGTAATTCACGAATAGTTGATCGATAACCCTCAATTTTTGTTTTAAGGTCATTAATCTGCATTTCTAAGGCTACAATACGATGCCCTCTGATCATGTTTTCATCCATTAAAACTTCTAACCTAGCAATTATTAATTTGTTTTGTTTTTCAAGCTTTGACATTTTTTCTCTTTATCTCAGTTGGTGGTTTAAATCCAAATTCTCTAAATCGTTTCATAACATCGGTTTGAACGGCAGGTCGGTAGAGCCAAGAATTATTCTTCCAGTGTGGTGTCTGTTGATTCATATATATCTCTCCAGTTAAGTCCTACACACCCATGTAAAGGGCAAAAAGGTTTTACTACATACTCATAGTTAACAACTGCAATCATTGATGCCTGAGTCTCCTTACAACAAGTTGGTAACTCACTTGATAACATCCGCTTCACCATGAAAAATATTCATAAAATCATCTAAATCCAAAACCACTAATGGCTTTGACCTGTTCTGCTTTATCACCAGTAGGGGAGTTAAATTGCTATCCCCTATATGGCTTTGTGCCTGTTTAAAATGTTCATATACAGAAAACTTGGCATAAGACTTGCATTCAATGGCAAAAGGGAAGTGATACAAAGCGTTTTCAGATAACTGCACATCAACACCCTGCGCACCCATAGAAGTGCTACGCACATCATTGATCGTCAGGGCTTGGTTATATTGCAGTAAGGTATCTGCAAAATACTTCTGCAAATCCCTACCTTTAGCTTTTGCGCTACTGGTTTTCATGAAGCTTCCTTCCTGCTTTTATCAAGATAGGCAACCACATCACGCAAGTCTGCATAGAACCTTGTGTTCTCTTGGTACGTCTTAAAAGGAAGCTTATTAGCACGTCTGTTTGCTCTGATCGAGTTCTGCGAAACACCTAAAATGTTCGCAATATCCTCAACACCTAAGCGCATGGAATATTTCTCTAAAAGCATCTTAAATAATTCAGAATTTTGTCTCATATCAAGTCCTTTCAAAATGGAATGTCATCGTCCATTTGCGAAAGTGATACGGCAGGTCTTTGTGTCTCTTTTTCTTTTGTTTCAATAGAAAAGTATTTCTGCCCTGCAAGTTTTGAATCTTCTTTACCAACTTTTACCCAAGCGGAAAGCCAATACTCCTTGCCATCGACATTGATCGAGCCTTTCCAGTCAGGACGGTTAGGGTTATCACCTTTGTCGTTCTTAGTGAGAATGCCTTTATTTGTATTGTCATAAGCCATGTTTATTACCCCTTATTTTTGTAAATATTTGCTCTTGTTTCCTGTAACTTCTCTTGCATTTCAAGGATGCTTGCCTCTAATAACTTGATATATTCAGGGTCTTGACTAACTCGAAACTGCTTAAATTGAAGATCGAGTGGTAAACGTGGGTCGTAGTAACAAAGATCACACCAATCTCGCTCAGAAACCCACATTTGAAACTGCACCTGCGCAATATAGTCAGGATTAGGTTCATTGGTATCTAATATTTCAAGCATGACTCTTGTGGAAGGACACTTAAACTCGCATAAACCATCACTACCAATTAAGCCATCAGGGGACATTCCCACAAATGGGTACTTGTCATGCACACCAAAGGCTATTTCTTCCACTTGAACGCCGTTAAAACCCATATAGAACTCTCTAGCTGAGTTTTCCTGCTCTTTACCCCATATCATCGCATCCGATACAAATTGAGGTTTTGGCAAGCCTGTTAACGATTCTTCTAATAACTGCCAAAAGTATGTTTTCTTATCAGAAGCCCAACTACCGCCCTTTAAATTATTCATAATCTTTGATGCATTAGAAGCAGTAAACTTTCCAAGTCTGAGGTTTAACCACTCAATACTGCCTTGCTCTAAATCTTTAAATAAAATCATCGTCTTTTGTTTCCTGTGCCTTTTGTTGTTTTAGTAACTTACCCATGTCAGAGGGCTTAATTGTGTTTGCTTTAGTAGATTCACCATCGTCATCCCACATACCTATATCTTCAGTATTGCAACCAGTTAAGGACTGCAAACCGAAGCGTTTACCATAGGTCATATATGCGCCAAAAGCTTGAGGGTCACGCTTAGAACCTATCAATTGGTCATAATCACCTTCAATCCATTCACCTGATTTATGAAGGATTCTTGTAGTTACTCTGTAAGTGTCGTTTTCTAAGAGGTGGGATTCTTGTAAAAATGCCAGTCCATGTTTTGCTAAAGCCTCTTTTATGGCATCGATCACATCACCCAAATTTGCATATTTATTCTTTAAAAATGGGTTTGTGTTATTTTTTACTGCGCTTTTGAACTCAGCTTGTGCCTGAGTAAGAGCAAGTGATACTTGGTTGTTTTGTATGCTTTCTCGCACGTTTTCTCCCTTATTGTGACAATATTGTCATAGAGACAATATCAATATAATAAAATAATGTTGATATAAAATCAACATAATATGCACATTTATTTACATTTGTGTTTAAAAACTGTCATACTGTTTCATAAAACTGTTACCTGAACTGGTAACTGTCTTTGTTTTAGACAAGTAGTTTTCTTGCATCAACCACTTAATATGTCTAACTACTTTGATCCTTGCGGATTCAATTTTCTTTTTGTCATTTACATCGATGACATTGAGAAACATACGCTTACCAATTTCAGTATTGGAAAGTCTTGGGTCTTGAGAAATGACAAATAAAAGCCTTGCCCTCTCAGTATTTTTTTCACTCAAATCAAGTTCAACTGACTCTTCATTTGCAGGTTGAAAGTAAGCAGTTGTTAAGGGCTTATCAAAGTTATTAATCATCCAGTCAACATCAAACGACTGCAAATCAAAATAGATCGGTTCAAAAGAGGGTTGTCTTAGCTTCGTATGGTGCAAAGAAGCGTACCGATCATCAAGCCATAAAGTTAGGTTGCCATCGATCTCATTAATCATTGCGCCACCACCATAGGGCTGAAGGTTATACATATCAGCGTTCTTAATAGGGTGTGACAAAGAAATCACCGCAGGGTTGCCTCGCATTCTTGACAACTCTCTCAAGGCTTTAATATGGTTTAGCGCATCGGTATTGTTGTTCATGTCACCCTCACCAAAATAAGCTTGAGTAGAGTCCACAACAACTAAAGAATACTCATCATGAATCGTTGCCATACACTCTTTCATAAACTTTTTAGCATCAAAAGAAACGGTAATAACATCAATACCAGTTAAGTCAAACTTATCTTTAAAAGGCAGAAATTTCATTAATGCATCGTCTGTATTCTCACCGCTAATAAACAAGCATTTACCCTTTTGAGTACGTTGTTTACCAAAGTCACGACCATTGGCTATACATGCCATTAAAAGCACTGCAAGGGTTGTTTTACCGCTATTGTTGCGAGCAGTTAAGGTGTATAGAAAGCCATTGACAATTAAATCTTCAACAAGATAGTGGGGTGTTTTTAATTCATCGAGCAAGGTAGCTAAGTTTTTAGGTCTGTAGTGATCAAACTGGGATAGTCTGTTGTCAATAATGTTTAGCAACTCCTTCATTTTTTCTCCAATAAGTTTTTAATGTCGTAGATCAGTTCTTTTGCTTTTTGAAAAGCTTGTCTATCAGGTTGATTAAATGGCTCACCCTTATGCATCTTTTCCATCAAAAAATTGATGACCACAACTTCATAATGCAAAATATCAAGCATTTGTTTAGGTGTGAATTGAGACTTGTAAGACTCATATTTTTTTTGACCTTCAGGGAACAAGTCTTTAAATGAAATGCCAATTGAATGCATGATTTCATGCACCGTACACCCTGCGAAACAGTGCATTAATACTCTGCCATCATCTAACTCTTTAATGCTTAGTGAAGGGCTTTTATCAGCGTGTGAGGGGCATCTTGCGTTATAACCATCACCTGCCTTTCTAACACCTTCTAATCGTGCCAAAATACCTTCTAAATCAGTTCTCTTTATGGTTGTTTGCATGTTGTTGACAACACTCCTTAGCTTCTTCATAGGTTGGGAAACATTGCAATACTCGTTTGCGAAAGAAAGCACAGTAATTAGCCGTTCCAAGAACGAACCCTTTTGCAACGTAATAGGTACTATCATCTGTACTTCGATACCATTTAGTTCTTGGAAAAAACTTTAATTTTTTGGGTTTTCTTGGCATTCAAATATATCAATTTAATTACAATTAATTTCTATATTTACATTATGCAGATATAGTGTTGTGATTATATCCACAAAATAAAGAAATTGCCAAAAAGTTTGTATACAAATGTCTATATTTGTTGCTTATGTTGATTTTTAATGCTATAAATAATATTCACTACACAAAAAGGAGGTATTTAGAAAATGAACAAACAGTGGTTTCTCGATCATTTAACAAGATTGAACATGTCGCAAAGAAGGTTTGCGAGTATTTTAAACATTGACCCTTCAAGCTTATCAAAGGTTTTAACTGGGCAAAGAAAGCTTCAAAGCATCGAGGCAATTAAAACTGCTGAAATGTTTGGATGTTCCATTGATGAACTCTATCAAGAGTTTGGTTTAACTAAAAGACCTGAGCAAACTTCCCATCAAATTAACTTTTTTTATGACGAATCAGGTGAAATGACCCCTTCAGATGAAGAAGCTTATATAGATAATTTGCCTACAGAGTTGTTGATAATTCAATGTAGAAATAACTTACTTTTTGATGGTTGGAATTTGTTTTTTGAACCTAAACCAATGCCAGTAGAGTCAGGGGTTTTTGGGTTTCTAATTGGTGATAATAAGAAGTTTATTGGTGTTGCAAAACGTGGTTACTCAAAAAACGAGTATCGATTAACTACTTTAGACCAACAATTTATTAAAAGTATTAGTCTGCTTTCGATGCATCGTCTCTTGAGAGCAGTACCACCACTATCTAGTTAAGTAATCGTCAGAATAGTGCGCATAGCGATCTAGCATGTCGGCAGATGACCAACTACCTAGCTTTACAATAAGCGAATCAGGTACACCTGATTGAATCAAATGAGTCGCAAATGAATGTCTTGTCGCATGCCAACGATGATGTGTGCCAATCCCACAATTCTTTAATACAGATTTAAAAGTATTGTGTAATATTCTGTCACCACCAAAGACTAATCCTTCATGCTTTCCTTGCATAAACTCTAATACTTCTAATGCTTGGGTAGCTTTAAAGTTAATCATTTCTTTGGACTCAGGCATTAATATCATTTTAATGTCTGTATTGAGTGAAACTCTATGACTGCGAGTAGACTTCATATCGTTTGCGCTAAATAATATATATCGATCTTCTAAATGAACTTGATCCCATCTTAGACCATAGACATTACCCTGACGTAAGCCAGTAGCGCATGCGAACTTAAAAGCTTGTGCATGTCTAACGTCTGTATATCGAGGAATTTGATGTACGATCATATCAATTTCTTCTTGCGTAAAAAACGTCCAATCCTCGAATTTAGGTACGTCCCATAATGGAATTTCAAATAACCTACACCAGTCTTTTTGATAGGCAAATTTAATTAATTTTCTAAAAGCATAGACATAAGTATTGCGAGTAGCAGGTTTCGCTACTACCGATTGAATCCATTTACTAATGTTGTCAGGCTTAATTTCAGTCAAAAACTTTTCACCAAATTTTTCACTAATCTTATTGATGATGTACATCTTATTTTCACTTAAACCCTTACCATCATGAAATTCAAGAAACTCTCTAATCACGTCTTTAAATAAGTAAAAATCAACGTCTTTTATTGGTTGTCTTACCATCATATTTTTTCTCTTATCGAAACTTGTTTAATCCATTTAGTCTCTTCTTTCATATCCAATTTTTCAAAGACTCGATCTAGTGGAATGCCAAACATAATAGATAGCTTCATAGCTTCTAAAAAAGTAAAGTTTCTTTTACCATTTAGTTTTGCATTTAGATTACCTACTAAAATGTCCAATTTTTCTGCCACTTGCCTTTGATTTATTTCATGATCAATCATGAGTTTCATAAGCCATTTTTTTCTTTCTGTATTCATATCTTTCTTTCTGTTATATAATTAAAACTCTTTTATTGGTTGTAGATAAGATGGGAAGCTTAAAACACTTCCCATTTTTTCATTCATCGTTACCTAAAATGATGATGATTAAAACAATTGCTATTAGGTTAATAAGAATCATGAATCACCTTCAAATCTGATTCAAGTTGACGGCTAAATGCATCTTTAAAATGCTTTAATTCAATTTCAAAATGGTTTAATTCAGTCAAATCAAATTGAAATAGCACTAAAGATATTGGCATATTAAATAGATCAGCTATTAATTCTGCTTCGTCCATTTGCAATTTTCTATAGCCGTTAATCACTTTAGAAAATGAGGCAGGATCAGAGTTAAGCTTTACAGATAATTGCCTTTGAGATAAGCCAGTCATTTTTAATTTTTTCTTGAACCAGTCATAACCCCTAATTTTTTTTGTCATTCTATCTCCCCTGTTTCGTCAAAGTGTTTCCATGCACGACAGACAATACAAGCACAATCAAAGTCCTCGCACCGTTCACCCCAAGACTCAAGCATTTCTAATTCTGCCCTTGTAGGTTCGTCATCGCTAATCTCATTAAAAAAATTAAAAAAATCGTCCATTGTCTTATCCTTCAATTTTTGGAATTGTTCACATTCAAGACAAACATAGTTTTCAATCCCACACATCTTGCATTCAGGGTAATTAGATTTAAATTCTTTCATTAAATAATCCTTCCATGTTCATTAAATAAATAATCATTACAGTTACACATTTCCCTAGCGTATTCATCAGATTGACTGTACTCGAGGGTATCCATGTAAATTTTTATGCAGTAATCTAATGAGTCTTTAAATGCATTTAAAACGTCATGATTAGCTTTATATTGAGTAGAAAAATATTCCAATAAAAGACATTCATAATGATCAAGTGAATCCATTTTTTCTAGTATCGAGTTAACTTTTCTCTTATCCCAGTATCTAAAAGAATGATTACGGGCATTGGTACTTATGTAATTACTTCTATAGTCACCTAATGAGTAATTTTCTAAATCAATATTAAATAACGCACAATGTCGTTTTAATGAATTGACTACTTCATAACATTCATCGTAATAATTGCCTTCATTAAGCCAATGGCGCACATTATATTTAGCTTCATCGGTTAATTCATCATATTCATAAGCTTGTATTTCAATTGTTTTCATGATTAAATTCTTTCTCTTAATTTAATAAGTCTGTATAAATATTGGGGCATATTTAAACGGTATTCTTTTAATCGTTCTATAGCTTCTTTCCTAGTATCTTCGCTAGTTTCATCTTCCCATGCGCCAAAATAAAACCCTTGCACAGTGAAGCAATCTTTAGTTTTTCTTTTATAAGTCATGATTAGCCCCTTTAATGGTTTCTAAAATAACATCTGTATAACCAAGCTCAAGCCATACATCATAGATACTTTGAGCTATTTTTAAATTGTTACCTTCGTAATCTGCTATACCACCAATCCACACAATATATTTACTCATGATTAGCCCCCTTAAAATGTTGGTGTATGAATAACTGGTTTACTATCTACTTCGCACAAATAAACATCAACTTCATGCGATTTTTTTACCTTAAGTATTTCAGAGGCTTTTTTTTGTGCTTGGTATGCAGTCTCTGCAAATACTTCAATTTTTTTATTTTTGTAATACGCTAAATAACCGTTCATAATTTAATTCCTTTTATTGGTTGAAAAATTGGGAAATAATCCCCCTAAGCCTACTCAGGGAATAGGCTTAAAGGGATATTTCATAAATCAATTAATTTTTGATAGATAAAAGAATCATAAAAAGTAGGTTCTATCTCTTCTATAAAGTAACAAGTACAGTTTCTTTTAGAGTGATAACGTCTAACGTCCCCAGTATCGTAATCAAGCTTAAAGCTATCATTTAATTCATGAGATAGCTTATTTACTGCGCCCCTTAAAGTATTTGCGCTAATCCTAAAACGAGTAACCCATGAATAATTAGACTCACCACCATAGGTGTCTGTAAACTCAGCAAAATATAATTTTTTCATATCATTAGTCCAATAAATAACCAGTTATAGGCTGACTAGGTGCATGTTTAAACCATTTAGCTAGAGAATCATCATCTATTGAATTACCGTATTTATCGCTAAAATCACCCCCAATATAGTCAATAAATAATTGATTTTCGTTATCTATATCAATGTAAAAAGTACATTGTTCATTCATTAGATAATCGTCATAGGTGTTATACAATTTAAATAATTTAGCATCGGTAAATCCCCCCCTAGCATCTGCGCCCCCATGTATTTGCAATAGATAATAAACATCATCGTTATCTAAGTGAGTAAGTCTATGCCCTTGAACATCTTGAGAAAAACTAGCCCCCCAGTTATACGAATACCATTGTTCTTCGACTTTAAAACGATCATTAATGAATTTAGTATGTTTTTCGTCTGTACCGTAATAATCACCGTCCCAGTCAATCATTTTTTGACGATTGAATTGATTACATAACTTATCTAAAGTTAAAATCTTCGTTAAATGGTGAAATAAACTTAAGGATATTTCAGTATCATAAGAGATAACCCCATCATTTTTATTAATGTACTGCGATACCGTAAGAGTACACTCAGGCTCTTTTTTAAAGTCCTCTAGGGTTTTATGTTGGTTTCTTTGCCATAACCTACCATTTGCGCCCCCACTATCTAACATGTGAATGCCTGTATTTTCTAGAAGCATTTTATAAACTAAGTTTTCAATATTCATTTTTAAATCTCTCTTTTATTGGTTGTGACTATTTAAAATAAATAATCCCTATAGGCTTACTAGGTAAGCCCATAAAGCTTATTTATTTATTACCAGTCTTGAAGTAGTAAGCATTCCCCAGTACTGTCGTATATTTCATTCCCCATAGACTGCGAAACTTCGCATTCAAGTACCCTAACAATATCGTTACCAGTAGCTTTAAAATCAGGGTGATTTGCTGAAAATATCTCTGAGGCTTCGTTTTCATCTTCTGCGATAACTTCGCATTCAATGAAACAGTAACTGCGCACAATGTAAGTAGTCATTAAAATAATCCCTTCGCATGATTAAATAGAACGTCATAGGTTTTATTCATGCTTAAATTATTTTTAATGCACAGTAACGCAAGCTTTAAAAAAGAATCGTTCTCTAGTAGTAATTCAGTTGAGACTGTCAATTCATGACTAATGACGTTTAAGACGTTGTTTAACTCATTCTTATTCATGTAAGCCCCCTTATAGATAGTGAACGGTTAAATCAATACAATCACCGTATAAGTTGGTTATGGCGCATAAACTGTAATAAGTAGAGTCAGGTTCATTACAGACATAATGTTTATGTAACTTCGCTTTCAAGTGGTAATGTACTGGTAACGTACTAAGCCAATTATCTAAGGCAATACACTCACCATCTTCTAAGCCTGTATAGTCACCGTTAATAATTGGTGAAAGAAAATGAGAGCATATAGCGTATTCATATCTGATAGTTTCATCTTTATGGCTATCGTTTTCTATGCGATAAAACCCAGTTTTATTACCGTTTAAATCATAGATAGAAGCGCTAATATGTTCTGAATTTAAGTTATAGATAACATGTTCTAAGTTATAGATAACATCTTTTAAATTTTTAGCTAACTCTGAAGTACCGTCTTGGTATGCGTCATTATCTAAAGTGATCTCTAAAATAAATCTCATAGTTATTTTCCTAACATGGTTGATAGTTGATTGAATACAGATTGCTTACTGCCCTTAAGCCCTAATTCTTTTTTAATGATTGAATAAGCACTTGAACCCCTAGACATCTTTAAGCCCAATAGTTCAAGCTTTAAAGCTTGCCTAAGGGTAAGTAATCTATAGGTATCTATTTGGTTAGGTGTATCTAATATCATGCGATTAACTCCAGTCTTTTAAGGTTGCATAGAATATATATCAATAGTGATATAAAAGAATCCTAATTGATATATTATCAACGTGCAATAGGTTTAATAAAAAAGATGGAAAATATCTCAATTTATTTCACATCGTAAAATAAGTTATAGGGATATTCCCCAGCTTGTAATTCTTTTTTTTATTTGCCTGTTTTTTGAGGCGGCAAAAACGTACAGACCGTACAAGGGGCGTACATATATCAAAATTGATATATTCTGAGAAGCTTATAGAATATGGCTTAGAGGGTAAAATAGGGGGGTAAAAATACCCTAAAAAGGGGGTATATCAAAATTGGTATACTGTACGGTTTTCATTTTTCTTTAAAAACCGTACAAGCGATTTGTTATTAATATCAATGAGTTAGGGCAATATCGTACAGACCGTACAGAAAACCGTACAGAGCTTGTACGGTGTGTACGCTTGGGGAAATGTACGGTGTAAAAAAAATTGAGGGTTATAAATAGGGGCTGAGGGGGGGCGTACAGACCGTACACTCAAAAAGTGGTCGCGCCCCGTACTACCATACCTTGTATATATCTTATCCCTATAGGGATATATACAAGGGTGTACGGTGGTCTGTACGGTACGGTGTACGTTTTTGTGATATTGTTCGTTTTTATGGATTCTGATAGAGTGCTGATATGTTAAATATCGAGACAACTCTATTGACAATCAATACAAAAATAATTAGCCAGTAAGTACAAAAATAATAAATAAAACTACTTACCAGGACAACTACCAGGACAATTTAGGACATAAAAAAGCCTGGTAATAATTAATCAAGTACTTAAGTTATGTTTCCCCTAATCCCCTAGTTAGGGGAATATATCTAGTTAGATAACCCTAGAGATCACTAGAAGTAACGCACCTACTAGCCTTGTACTAGCTACCTACTTACTCAAACACTTATAGAGTTAATCAATCGTTCAATAATTCATTCTTATTCAATTCATTTTTACGTTCAATCTTTATAAACATTTTCGAGGGGAGGGGGCTATGAAATCGGACAGGGGGGTGCAATATTTCTATCTATCCCCTCTCCAAATATTTTCCATATTTCCCTTTCCTCTCAAAAAAATCCACCGCACCCAGTTATAAGCGGACATAGCCTGCTTAGAGGCTCAAGGATTGATTTAATTCTTTAGGGGTAGGGGGTAGTCTGATTTGCGTATAAAAAGCCTTAAAACGCTTATTTTTATATTTTTTTTGTAAATTTCGCTTTTCTCAACACTTAATTTGCTTAATAATGAGGCTATTAGCTAATTTATTTGAGATAATTTCTACATGACTGAGATAAAAGAAATACGACATGGTGCGGTATTGGATAGAGACGAGTTTTTCAATCGTTTTGATTTAAAGCCTCAGCCGATGCGCCTTGGTCATTTACCGACTGCGAAAACAAGGCAGATTGTGCGTAAGTTAGTGGTAGCGAATGCGAGTACGAAGGACATTTGTGATTATTTAGGGTGTACGAAGAACGACTTTCAGAAGTATTACAAGACTGACGTAGCGCATGCGAAGTTAAAGTTCAAGGACATGATTGCTACTGAGTTGATGGTAGATGCGATGGAGCGTGGGAATACGGCTAGTTTGCATTTATTAGCGAAGAGTAAGTTAGGTGGATTTAGTGAGCCTGTAAAGCAACAGATGGTGAATGAAGATGAGATGGGATTAGAGGTTAATTTAAATTGGTTAACTGCGAGGGATATAACTCCTAAGATTCCATGAAATTAGTTGACTACAAGCCGAGGGAATTTGCTTTAAAGCTACACAACAGGGACAAGCGTTGGGTAGTAATGGTGTGTCACCGCAGGGCAGGCAAGACGGTGAGTGCTTGTGTTGATTTGTTGGTAAGTGCGATGGAGAATCCGCTTGAGAATCCACAATTTGCCTATTTTGCGCCTTACCGCAGTCAGGCGAAGGCAGTAGCTTGGAGTTATTTATTAGAACTTTCAAAAGAATACTGGTCAAGACCACCGAATCAGGCTGAGTTAACTATTTACGTTAGGAATCGCAGTGGCACTGAGTCGAGAATCTTTGTTGGCGGTACTGACAACGCAGATGCACTTAGAGGTTTGTATTTTGATGGGGTAGTTTTGGACGAGGTTGGTGACATGAGTCCTACGGTTTGGTATAGCGTAATTCGTCCTGCGTTATCGGATCGCAAGGGTTGGTTAGTAGCGATGGGGACACCTAAGGGCTACAACATGTTTTGGAATTTAAGGGAAGAGGCGAGATTAAATCCAAAGACACATTTATTACTTGAGGTGAAATCGAGCGAGAGTGGGATATTAGATGCGGACGAATTGCGTGATGCGAAGATTCAAATGTCAGAAGATGCTTTTGAGCGTGAGTTTGAGTGTTCATTTGATGCTTCAGTGCAAGGTTCGTATTACGGCAAGTTAATTGCTGACGTATACAAAGAGGGTCGTGCGACTGACTTTGAGATTGACATGGAGTATCCAGTTGAGTTGGTAGCGGACTTAGGATTTACGGATTCTACGAGTTGGTGGGTATGGCAGACGTACCCTGACGGTTATCGGATGATAGATTTTTACGAGAATCATGGCATGCCGATGAGTCATTACATTGACTGGATAAAGGATTTACCTTATCGAGTTGAGAAGATACATTTACCGCACGATGCAAAGGCTAAGACATTTCAGACTGGTCGCTCGGTGATGGAGCAGTTTTTAGATGCTGATTTTGATTTTAAGCCTTTATTTAATGTTCAAGAAAAATTAAGTATTCAGGACGGCATTGAGGCGGTAAGAAACATTTTGCCGAATTGTTATTTTCATGATGCTAAGACGAGTGTAGGTATTGATCATTTGCGAGGCTATTCAAAGGAGTGGGACGATAGAAATAGTGTTTTTAAGAACTCTCCCAAACACGATTCTCACAGTCATGCTTCAGATTCTTTCAGGTATTTTGCGTTGTCGCAGAGGAAAGAGCGCACTCCAAAGAGGGTTCGAGAAGTTTTTACAACAGAGGTTGAGGTTGTTTCGCCTAATAGGTACTGTTTAGAAGAGATATGGGACACTGCGCCCAAACAAAATAGAAGGGTAGGTTGATATGGTTGCGACTGTTACTGATGGTGAAGAGTTTAATTTAGAGACTAAGGACAAAGAAATGAGTCCTGAGGGTATGGCGAGTAAGTGGCAAAGAGAAATTAGTGCTTCTACGAAGGAGTTAGAGAAGTTTCATACTGATTCTAAGAAGATTGTGAGGGCTTATTTAGATCGCAGAGACATGTATCAAGAGGGTGATTCAAGATTAAACATATTTTGGTCAACGATTGAGACTTTAAAAGCTTCTTTGTATGCACGACCACCAAAAGCTGACGTGATGCGCAGTAATTTTGATCCAAATGATGATGTCGCTAGAGTTGCATCAAACATGCTTGAGACGATTTTAAATAATGGCTTAAGTGCAGACGGTTCTGACTTTGATTCTGCGGTTCGTCACGGTATTGAGGATTGGTTAGTCATTGGTATGGGTCAAGTTTGGCATCGATACGAGGTTGAGACTGAAAATCAGGAGATACCTGCAGTGACTGACCCCATGACTGGCATGGAGTTAGCCCCTTCTCAACAATTTGAGGTCATTTCTAGGGAAGAAGTTGAGACGGATTATATTTATTGGGAAGATTTCTTTTACAGTCCTGCGAGAGTGTGGGAAGAGGTACGTTGGGTAGCAAGACGAGTATTTTTAACCAAGGAAAAGGCAAAAGAGCGGTTTGGCGATGTTATTTCTAGTCAGTTATCGTATGCCAAAACTTTAAAAAATGGGAATAGTGAAAAACCAAAATTTGAGGCGCAGACGAAGGCTGAAGTATTTGAGATATGGTGTCATGACACTAAGAAAGTGTACTGGTACGCTCGTGGTGTAGATGTGATATTGGACGTAAAAGACGATCCTTTAGGTATCGATGGTTTCTTTCCCTGCCCTAAGCCTGCGATGATGAATACGACCACCAGTAACTTTGTGCCAAGACCTTTATATGTATTTGCGCAAGACCAGTTTGAAGAATTGAATGAGATCAATACAAGGATTAAGAGTTTAACAAGGGCATGTAAGGTAGTTGGTGTGTATGACCGTAATGCTGACGGTGTAAAGAACATGTTTACAAACGCATTAGAACTGACCTTAACCCCTGTAGATAACTGGGCAATGTTTGCTGAGAAGGGTGGTTTAAGAGGTGTTGTGGATTATGCACCGATTGAGACATTTGCTAACACCTTATCGCAATTACGCATGATGAGTGCAGATAAAACTCAGCAGATTTATGAGATTTTAGGTATTAGCGACATTATGCGTGGTGCGACTAAGGCAAATGAGACTGCGACTGCACAAACGATTAAGGCGCAGTTTGGATCGACTCGTTTGCAATACTATCAGACTGAGTTAGCAAGATGGGTGCGTGAAGCCTTACGGATTAAAGCCGAGATTATTGCGCAGAAGTTTGACCCTGAAACAATTATGAAGATGAGCAACATTATGTATACGACTGATGCTCAGTTAGCAGAGCCTGCGGTTGAATTAATCAAGACGATGGGCATTGAGCAGTATCGTGTGAATGTTGATGCAGATACGATGGCATCGATTGATTGGCAGGCAAGACGTGAAGAAAATACAGAGATTTTGAATGCAATGAGTAACTTTTTTGCGCAGGTTGCGCCAGTTGCACAAAACATTCAAGGTTCGATGCCGTTCTTATTGCAAATCTTGCAAGCAATGATGGCAGGAGTTAAGGGTGGCAAGGTAATTGAAGGCATTATGGATCAAGCGATTGCTTCTTATAACCAACAACAACAAGTACCGACACCGCCAACACCGATGATGGTTGCGCAGTTAGCGGAACAACAGGCAATGGTTCTTGAAAGACTTGCAAAAGCTGAAAAGTATGCAAGTGAGTCGAAGAACAACAATATTGAGGGAGTCATGCAGATGGCTCAAGGACTAGGACAAACGAACCCACCACCACCGCAACCGCCTAGTCCACCTCAATCCCCAATGCCACCACAAATGGTGCAACCAATGCCACCACAAGGAATGCCATCACCAAATACGATCTTACAAGTACCTACTGGGGCGATGCAAAACGGTGTTGTGCAATTACCGCTTAACTCACCCTTGCGAGGGAGGGTGTAATGGCAATTTACACATATATTTGTAAAAACTGCGACAAGACGGTGGAAAGAATCTCGTCTATTGCGAATTACATACAGAATCCAAAGTTAGAGTGTGCGACTTGCTTTGAAAACTTAGAGCGAGTGATAGAAGCACCGATGATTCAGCGTGATAAGACTTGGACTGATTTAAGGGCGACTGACGGCACAGATATTAGTTCAAGAAACAAGCATCGTGAGTACATGAAAAAGAATAACTTGATTCCATTTGATGAAGCACAGGGAGATTTCAAAGATGCACAAAAGTTAAGAGAAAAACATTATACCGATGGCTCTGACGATAAGGTTGCTCGTAGAGAAGCGGTCAAACAAATTGTGGAGCGTGTTTATGGATGATTTAGTACAAGCATTAAGAAAAAAATCTTCCCAATATTTAGATGAATTAGGTAGTACACCACTATGGGGCGGTGTTGAGTCTGCAGTTCGCGCGCCATTTGCAGGAATAGCAGGTTTGGCAGGTGACATAGAAGATATGGGTAGAGCAGTGACAAACCGAACTTACAAAAGTCCTACTGTAACAATTGGTTCATTAACAGAAGTAGACAATCCATTTCCTTCTGACAAAAATTTAGTTAGCGAAAAAACAGTATTGCCAACTTACGATGATGTGCAGAAATTTGTTCCGAGAGTGACTAAGCCACTGACAGAATTGCAAGAGGGTGTCATTGGTGGGGCGAGTCAAATATTGCTTGATCCTTTGATGGCTTATAAAATGTATAAACCAATATCAAGGGCATTACGAGGCAATAAGGCGATAGAAACACCAGTTACACCACCAGTGGTAGAAACACCAGTTACACCGCCAGTGGTAGAAACACCAGTTACACCACCAGTTACACCACCAACTACACCAAAGGTTGTAGCCCAACTTCGTGCGCCTAGAGATGAAAACGGTTTTTACTCTGCGCTTGATGAATCAGCCCTCAATTTAAATTTTGAAAAGGGTACTGGTATTCAGTTTTTAAAGGCATTGCAAAAAGGTGAGAAGGTCAAGGGTGAAGAGATACGCTTTAGAAACTTAGAAGAGTTTTTAACTGGCAAGCAAAAAATGACTAAACAAGAAGTCATCGATTATTTGCGTGACACTCCCCAACCTATCAAAATGTCAACTTTGAAATATGATGGCTCACTTGATAATGAGCATTTATTTTCACCTAATAAGTTTAAGTACGATCAAAATTTCACAAATAAGATGCGTGAGCAAGAAGTAGAAAGACAACTTCAGTTGCCTGAAAATCAAGCGGAGTTATCGAGATCGATTGATCGGATTATGCGTGAATCAGGTGGTTTATATAGTGGCAATATGCTCGAAGCACAGAGGCAAGCAACGGCAATGGCGAGGAGAAAGTTGTCATCTAATATAAA
>Ga0209188_1001678_pt1 | contig 17284 bp, 12 predicted proteins | sample C_130625_EF_Meta_FD_187307 | JGI IMG/M metagenome (GOLD analysis project Ga0209188, IMG submission 187307) | Freshwater microbial communities from Lake Croche, Canada to study carbon cycling - C_130625_EF_MetaG (SPAdes) (version 2) | ecosystem: Environmental > Aquatic > Freshwater > Lake...
ATAGAAGTACAACCCAGCAATACAGTCCCTCTTGGATTCCCAAGAAAAGCAAAAGAAAGTCTTCTTGGAAGTGCTAGTAGAAATGGTGCTACTGGTAGTATAACTACTGTTGCTTCCTATAATGTTGGACCATTAATAGCTAAAAGTTGGGGTCTTTTATTACAGCCACCTCAAGGAGGACAAGCAACCACTGTAACAATTGATGCTTTAAAAACTGTTGATGTTGTTCTTTCTGATGTTATATCCGGGGAAAAAACATCAGTTATAGTTTTTGATGCTGTCAAAAGTCAACCGTTCGTGCAGTTATTTCAAGATGGTTTAAAATTGTCTAATGTTTCTCCTGCAAAAGTAGAAACAGCTACTGAAACTTTAAGATTAGTTACTGAACTTGGAGTAAAAATTTTGGCTCTTTGAATTAAAAGCGTTAAACTTTTTATTAATTTGAAAGAAGATAAATAAAAATGTAATTTTGTATATTAAGTTATAATATGTTTTACAACTAAATAACCTATTTTGAATCATATTTTTTGTAAAAAAAATATTATTAAATATATTTATAATGGCTGACAATAAAGCGACAGTACGAGGCGTTGAATTAGACGTCACTGAATTATACACTGGAAGTGGACCCTACGCTGATTCATTATACTATGCTGATGCTAGACCTGCTAACCCTACTACATTAGACAATGATCTTTATGTTCGTGGTGGAGGCCAACATACTACTGCTAGTCAAATGGGGATAGAACAAGCTCAATATCAGCGTATTTTTATAGAAAATGTTAACGCAACAGCATACAGTTTAAATTGGATTAATTCTTACTCAAAAAAGTGGTCAGATGTTTATTCAACAAATATTGACGATTCAAAGCTAAAAACCCCCCAAACACCAAAAAGTCTGAGTGATAAAAGAGTTGTTATGTTTAATAATACTATAGATGAAAATTATATGACTGCTGCTCTCAAAAGTTTTAATGATTCTTTAGAAGCTACTAGTTCCAATCTTGGTATAGCCGCTCCTGATGCTTCTGTTCCTGCTTCTACTGATCCTTCTGCTCGTGCTCTTCGTTTTGTTGTTCCTGCTTCTACTGATCCTTCTGCTCGTGCTCCTGGTCTTGCTGCTCGTCCTACCGATCTTCTTCGTGTCACTACTGCTGGACTTCCTGCTGAAGCTGCTCCTCGTCCTGTTGTTGCTGCTCGTGCCGATGCTGCTCTTGCTCCTACTGCTCCTTCTGCTGGTGCTACTGGTCCTGTCGCTACTACTAATTACGGATCAGGTGCTACTGGTCCTGTCGCTCCTACTAATTTTCAAGGCGGATCAAGTTCATTTGTAAAGGAGTTAATTAAATTTATAAATAATACAAAAAATTATTTTGATATTACAAAATATTATATTGCTGATTATGTAAATAAAAAAACATTTCCTATTGCAGAAGGAAATTTTATAACAATTATATTAGAACAAGTTGAAAAAGAAATAGATATTATCAAATCAACTATATTTTCTAAAACAAATACACTAACAACTAATGATGAAATAATTGTATTTAACAATTTATTACAAAAAACAAATAATGGTTTTCAAGCTAGTATTGGTTTTTATACTAGTACAGATGAAAATAAAAAATATGCAGGGTATGATCGTGTTATAAACTTCATAAACGAAACTATAGATCTAGCCAATTTTTCTCCTCGTCAAAAAAATAGTGTAAAAACTATTATTGATGATGTTTCTAATGCTTATAAAAATTTTGAGATTAATCGCGCTAGAGAGCACAGAATAGAATCAAGAAAGAATAACCTAAATTTGATTAATTATTTACGACATATCTTTGATACTATTTTAAAATTAACAAATCTTTCCTCTGATCAAAAAATAGTTGCAATGTCTTATTTAAATGATCTTTCTGCTATTTATTATAAATTCTCTAATAAAACGGACCTTGGATTTCATTTTGACTTATTAAGCGAAATAAAAACGAATGAAAATATTGAAAATATCATTTTTACTAGTTTAAGTTTAACAGATCTTCCTTTTTCCAAAAAAAATGCAGTCTTAGACATTCTAGATGACAGTTGTGAATTATTGGAATCTTTATCAACATTATTTTAAATATGGAGGGGTTAAACCTTTTATTAATTTAAAAAAATAAAAATATATTATCTACATATTTATAATGGAAGTTCTCTTTTCAAAATTATTAGCTCTTTCAGAAAAACAAGATGATAATGTTGATGACTTGTTAAAAAATTTTTTAAAGAAAACTTCAAAAGATGTTCTTTCTTTTTTATTAAATTTTTCCCTTGTTAAACTCAAAGATATTTCTAAAGAAACTGATACAGAAAAACTCAATGAACTGGTTAAAAAGCTTGATAAATTAATAGTTTTACTAAAAACACAAAATAGTCATGATGAAGTTAATTGTGAATCATAGTGATAAATACATACATAAAATATAAAATGAGATTTTGATTGTATTCTCTTGTGTTTATCACTATTACTAAGATATATTACCTCAGTTCCCATTCCATAATACAATATCATCTTGTCATCCAGTTTATATGCTTCGTTCTGTCTAATTATGTCACTCCAGAAAAAGTAGCTACAGGAATATTATTACACCTTTTTACATTTCAAACGCCCATTTTTTACATATTGTGTTTACGAAATGTAAATGAAATTCTTGGTTCTTTAATTTTTTTTTGTATGATAAATTTAATAATTAAAAGGTAAATCAATTTTATTAATAATGGGCGTTTTAAATGAGAAAAGGTGTAAAAGATAAGTACAATTCTACCAAAAATAATCAAGTGTGAAAATTTGAAATGCGTTAATTAATAATATTTTACAAAATATTATATTCATATGATATAAATCAAATATTTTGTAAAATAAATACTATTAGATATATTTATAAATGGTACGTAAGTTTTCAGAAGGATTTGATTCTACAGCTGTTGCTGTCACGAATAAACTTTTAGCTGAAAAAAAAAAGACCATGGATAGTATAATAGGAGATTTGAAAGTTCAGTATTCAAACGAGTTGATTCCTAGTTCTCAGTATGAAACATTATTAAAACAAGCTCTTGATATTAATGATATTATTTCATATGCGAAGGCTGCTACTCCATCTCCTCTAGCGAAATTTGCTCCTTCTGCAACTAAATTTGATATAAATAAGACGATCCAAATAGTTGACGTATATAATGCAGTGAGAAATTTTTCTACACACTATGAGAATAACTTTGCATCAGATCCTTGGAGAAGAGTTTATGTTGAAAAGTATGTGAATTTATCAGAAGATAATCCCGCCACTATGTTTAGTGATATTGCAAAAGGAATAAAAGAAAGTATGGCTTTATTATCTAATGAGAGATATAGTTTAGATAAATGTCAAAGTTTTAAAAATAAACTTACGGATATAAGTGATAAAATTGAGGAAGGTAAACAAAAATATTATGCAGATGCCAGCATGTACATTAAAGCTAGTGCAGATTATGAAAATTCTGTTAGTAATCTTAATAAAGAGTTGTTTTCTATCTCTCAAGCTGTAAAAAATTTAAAAGTATTAGGCGGCCTAGATGGGATCTGGGATTTAAATCTTTCAGATCTTACCGATGTATGTGATTTTTTTGATCATAGATCTGCGATAGATGGGTTCGCCTTCGTCGACAGTGAAATGAAGGACATAATATTATTTTATGAAGCTAAATATGAAAAAAATCAATACCCTGCAGATCTTTATGCTTCTCTAAAAGAAAAATCTATGGAAATAAATAGTCGTCTTATTAGTTTACAAGGAGAATTAGAAGGGAGTTATGGTAAATTTGTTAATGCAAGTAATATTTTTCATCAGCAAATAGAAGAAGGAAGACAATCTGGTTTAACTTTACAAGGCGAACTTGTAGTTATTCAGGAAGAATTGAAAATTTCTTCAATTTCAGGAACTGTGTTGGGTACAGATCCAATAAGAGGGTTCGCAGACTCATTGAAAGAGTTGGGTTTTATTGATAACTTGGAAGCAGATAATATTGCAGATACTATACATACCGGATTAGAGTTTACTGGAGATATTCTTAAGTTAATATCAATGCCGTGGAATAAAGAACATGTAAAGGCAGCGAAAGAGAAGCGCAGAAAGAGAAAATAATTTTCCTCTTGACAACCATTTTTGAAAAATTTGTATGATTTTTTGTTTTATTATAAATACATAATATCATATACAAATGTCATTTATACATTTGAATAAATGAAAATTATTTTATTCATATGATATAAATCAAATATTTTGAAAAATAAATACTATTAGATATATTTATAAATGGAAGAGGAGCAGAAAAGGCAGACAGCAGAGTGGGCGGAAATTAGTAGGACGAAAGATTCTGGCGCTAGGTATATGGAGGAAGCAATGATTGGAGGAAGTCGTATGTATAAAGAGCTTGTTGAAGTTGCTGGTGGTATGGATAATTTAGAAATAAATTTAAGAAAAGCTCAAGATAAAATTACTATGAGCGAATATAAAGAACTCACTGAAGAAGTTGCAGTTATTAAAAACAAGATTGGTGTTGTTATACATAATCTCGATATGGCTCAATTTGAAATGGGTAACTATGGTGCTCCTATTCCTGGTTCAGGGGCTTTAACACCCTTTCCTACTAACCATCCTGATATTGCCATTAGACACTTTTCAAAATCTTTGGCGCAAGCTGGTTTAATTAGTGGGGATCAAGAATTTCATATTAGAAATGCTATACAATCAGGGTTTGAAGTAGCTAGTGAAGTTATTGCAGCTACAGGTGCAACTCGTCAAGTAGGTGCAACTGGTCAAGGAGGTGCATCTGGTGATGGATATAGAAATGGTCTATTAGAAAGAACTCGTCAAGTAGGTGCAACTGTTCTAGGAGATATAACTGGTCAAGGATATAGAACTGGTCTATTAGGAAGAACTGGTCAAGTAAGTGTCAAAATGTAACTGCAACTGGTCTTCTTGCATCCATCAGTAAGTGAAGAGTTAACCTCAATTTGCTTTGATATTTTCTTATTAGTTCTATGATTTTTTGTTTTATTATAAATACATAATATCATATACAAATGTCATTTATACATTTGAATAAATGACAATTATTTCATTCATATGATGTAAATCAAATATTTTGAAAAATAAATATTATTAGATATATTTATAAATGGGAGAGGAAGCAGCACAAATAGTCGCAGAAGGAGGAAGAGCACAACCAATCATGAAAAGACCACCGCCCCTGATGAATTATAACGATGGTATCCGTATGAATCAATTTTTTCTTTTTCAACTTTGTAAATCTGAGTCAGATATGGCTGCTATGGCTGCTGAATTGGAAAAAAGAAAAATTGCCAGTACACTTTCTGAATCTGAATATACAATTTGGAAGACTCAGGTTCAAGATATGCAAAAAAAACTTACTGATGCTATAAAAAATGTCCAAGATAGTAGTCTTTATAATACTAGGGATATTTTAAACAGTGGAGGTAGAAATATGCCATATTGGAATTGGGCAGAGGGACATGGTGAAGTTTTATTTACAGAATTTGCTACAGTGGGAAAAGATTTAAATCGTGCTATGTGGTTTGATGTCAACAAAAGAAAAAGTTTCTACGATACTCAGATTAAAGAACTAGGTTGGACTGTTAAATTTGCAGAAGCAGATTATGCAGTTAATTGGACTAATTATCACGTTGCGAATTTAAAATTAAATCATGATATTAATATTTTTAATGGAATGGCAGAACAATTTTCAGATGATCTAGAATCATTTCAAGCAGCTGCAGGAATAGACTTTAGGTCAATGGATACTTATATGTTTCAAAGAGGATACACTTTCATGCAACGCGCAAATGATTCTTGGGATGATGTATACAAAAAAGTGAAAGCCGGTTACGATTTTTTGGCTATTCAAGCAAATGATTCAGCTGTTGCTTTTGAGGATAAACACAAAACAAAACCCTATACTACAGCCCAATACAATTCTCTAAAAATCAGAATTGATGCAATAATGATAGGTGTTAATAATTTGAAACCATATTTAGAAAATGCTTTTTCTAACTTTAAAACTGCACAAGGAGAATTTATTAAAGAATCTGCTGCTGCTGAAAAGAATTTTAGTACTAATAAAGATCAACTTAAAAATATTGAGATAATGATGGGTTTTAATGGAGAACTCAACAAATTATATGCTGATCCTTATGATCAGGATGGTCGTTTATGGAGTCAGCCAATGTGGGTTCCTACTTTTACTGATGATAGAGCTGTGCTGCGAGTATCGGCTCATCGTGGGGTTTACGATCCTATTCATATGATTACAGAATCTTTGGAGAACGTTGGTGTGCTTAGTACATCACAGGCAAATAATATTGCAGCTTTTATAGGTGATGTATTTTATTTAGCTGGTGATTTTGTTACACTTTTTACGACGGAAGATCTGGCGGCAGGTGGTGTAATTAGTACATCAGAGGAAACGTATGCGGAAAATCCGAGAGCAACAACCACACTTTTACCAGTACGTTACCTCTGAATAACTGCATAACAGCCTCATCCAAATCAATGTAGCAAATTTTTATCACTGGCTTTCAAATTGTTTTGTTCATTTTTTTCTAATACAAACTCTGTAATTGATATTGATTTCAAATATGTTTTGAATAAATTTTTAGTATTTGTATAAAATCAACTTATTTTATACAAATTTTACATACATTTACATTACAAATAAAAATCCTATAAATATGAATATTTGAATATAATACATAAATATACAATTAAAAAGATAAAGATGTAAGAGTAACAAAATGATTCTTCTTCAAATACTGTAAATTTATAGTTGCGCGGTCATCTACTTCTTTAATAATTCAAGGACATCTTCATACTTACCACTGTCTATCATCTCCATAATTTGACTAGAGTGCATTATTTTATCACGCTTCAAAATCTCAGCACAATCCAATATTAAATCCATACTGTTTTGCACTATAAACTGAGAATAAGCATATGCCTCATCTATTAACTGAATCACTTCATTATCTATCATCTCCTTGTATTTATCACTATTGCTAGGATAAATCACCTTTGAACCCATTCCATAATACAAGATCATCTTCTCGGCCAACTTATACGCCTCTTCAAAATCATTGATGGCTCCTGTTGTAATAGAGACTTCGCAATAACACTCCTCTGCAATTCGCCCAGCCAATAAAATTGCTAAGTGTTCAAAAAGTGCTTCCTTCGTATAAATCGTGGATTCAGATGCTTCAAATACCGTATACCCAGGGCTCCTTGGTGACGAAAAATTAATTATCACTTTGGTCATCTTTGAATGATGTTTAGCTAATAGTCCAACAATCGCGTGTCCCATTTCGTGTATAACAATATGTTCTATAATATCGCTTGTGAAATGGTGTTGTGTTGGCTGCCAACCCGCCAACATTTTGTTCAAAATATGATCCACATCTTTTATTGTGAAAATTTGACGTTCTTCTCTCAGTGCATTCAACATTGCCTCATTCAACAAATTCTCTATTTGTGCACCTGAAAGCCCAATTGTCAAATCCACCAAGTCACTTATTAGAATGGAATCATCGTATGGCTTTCCTTTGCTATGGATATTCAAAATCGCCTCTCTTGTATCACTATCCGGTGGTCCAATATAAATCTTCTTATCAATGCGCCCTGGTCTAGTTAGTGCTGGATCCAGCAAGTCGGCCCTATTTGTCGCTCCAATTAAAAATACTCCATTGGTTGACTTGAATCCGTCTAAGGCGACAAGCAACTCATTTAACGTATTGTCACGCTCTGAACTGGATGTTTCACCATCACCTGATCTATGGCGACCTATAGCATCTATTTCATCTATGAACACAATACACGGCGCATTCTTCTTCGCCAATTTAAACAGCTCTCTTACCCTAGATGAACCAACACCAACGTATTTCTCCTGGAATTCTGACCCGGAAACTGGGATGAAACCTACCTTGGCTTCTCCTGCAAAGCCCTTAGCTAATAGTGTCTTGCCATTACCTGGTGGGCCTTCTAAAATGAGACCTTTCGGTACACGGACACTGTAATTCGCGTATTTCTGGTAATTAGTCAAAATATCCACACACTGAAGAAGCTCTTGTTTCACATTCTCATAACCACCAATATCTGAAAATTTCGTAGGGTGTTTTGTGATGACCTTGAAGTTCTCGGATTTCTTATTTCTTGTTTCTCTATAAGTGTAATCATCGTCTTCATCTTGGTCTTGGTCTTGGTTGTTATTCTCATCGTATTGCCTTTGAAATGGGGCAAACATATTCTTACTGATAATTACGCGAAAACTTGATTTTGAATTAGGACTTGTGTTGTTTTGGTCAGTTTCATTGAAGGATATACTCAATACTGATAAATCATCATCACTTTGATGATAAAAATCTTCGCCTCTTAAGATTTCCTCGTTTTGCTCACTGGCATTCCTGGAATTCAGGCGCTTTATATAGCTCTCGTAATATTGCCTTGAAAGCGGATATTTGAATCGGTTGAACAATGGGCGAATATTAATATCTTTTTGTTCTGGGTCCTGGTGTTTACTTGTCCTTGAAATCGGATACTTACGTGGCTGATTTATTTGTGTAAAGTGTGGAAAAAAACAGTTGGATCCTATGAAAGTGGATATTAGAAGAAAGATTTGTAGCCATTGGTTCTTCATTTTATAAGTATAAGTAATGGTTTTATATCCTTTATACAAATAATAAAATAAATAATAATATATATTATGAGTGCGGTTTTGATAGCAGTTCCTATTTTAGGCGCAGCGGCGGCAATTGGTGTTGGTACCTATTTATTTTCTGGAAATAAAAGCGGATCTAGTGGTAATAGTGTTTTACCTGAATATGCCGGTGAAGGTGATTGGGGTAGAGCATCTGAATTCGGAAGAGGCATTAGAAAGCATAAGAAGTCTGGAAAACGAGCTTCTGCTAAAGGCAAAGGCACAAAGAAACACAAGAAATAACTTTTGAGGTTTTGAGGTTTTGAGGTTTTGAGGTTTTTCTCTAATTCTATAATATTTTGATTAATTAAGATATTATGGAAACTATGTACAGAAAGAAAATTAGTGAAGCCTTTCAAGATTTTTCAGGTCTTGAAATTCCATTGTTGAGAGAAAAGTTGGAGAAAGATTTTGTCCCGACTCTTGAAGAAAAGACACAATATTCCGAAGTTACAACTCCTTATGCATTAATTGAAGAGATGTTAGACTCAATTCCCTCTTCTTTTTGGAAATGTCCAGAGAGAAAAGTCTTTGAGCCTTGTTGTGGCAAGGGCGGATTTGTCCTTTCTCTCTTTGATCGCTTTTTTAAAGGGCTTCAAGGGTTAATAGAAGACGAAGTTACCAGATCAATTCATATTCTCAATAACATTCTTTATTTCGCCGATATTTCACTTTCCAATATCATCATCACGAGAGAAATGTTGAGGGCTTATGCTGCATTACGTTGTCAAGGATTTGTGGGGGCTGATTTTTCTAAGGTTTTATGCTGCGGAATCTGTGGAAATAGTCTCGGGTTCAGTGACGGAATATGGTCAGGACTTTTTGACGCAGTTGTAGGGAATCCGCCGTTCAATGCCGGGCCTGAACATAAGATTATTTTGTGGCCAGAGTTCGTTTACAGAGCATTGGAGGTGTGGATCAAGAGTGGTGGATATCTGCTTTATCTGCATCCCCCGGGGTGGAGGAAACCGTTTACAAGGCGGCGCAAGAACTATACTCATATTTTTGACTTGATGACTCAGGACAATCAGATGCTCAAACTGTCTATAAATGGGAAGAAGGATGGTTGGTCTAAGTTCAATTGTGGAACCCGATTTGATTGGTACCTAATAATAAGCCTCCCCCCGCTTAATTCGGGTGGGAAAGGTGGAGCCAAATCTAGCCAAACCCTTCATAATTATGGAGCTTCGCTCTGTTTGGCTCCACCTTTGGGAAAGGTGGAAGTGGAAGTGGATGACGAAGATGGTATTATTAGTCATATTGACTTGGCCCAATGGAAATGGCTCCCAAGTAAGAACTATGGGTTGGTTTCTAGTATTTTAGCCAAAGAAGGAGAAGAAAGATCTCCAATTATGTATAGTCGTTCTGCTTATGGCACCGATAAATCGTGGATGTCTTCTCTCAAAAATGAAGAGGTCGGATTTGTTTATCCTTGTGTTCATTCCACATTGAAGGGTGGTGTTGTGCGTTATTATTACAGCAAAGTCAATAACAAGGGGTTTTTTGGTGACCCAAAAGTGATCTTCGGTGAATCCGGGATTTTTGAACCCATATTGGATCTTGATGGTTCTTATTCAATGACACATTGCGCTATGGCTATTTCAGTTTCTGGGGAGGAAGAAGGGGCAAAAATCGTGGCAGCATTGAAATCGGACAAGTTTGACGAACTTATCCAAAGTTGTTGTTTCTCTTCTTTTCGTATTGATTGGCGAATGTTTATTGACTTCAAGAGAGACTTTTATTTGAAGTTTATTTGAATAAATACTATGTTTAATAATAATTTATAATATTTATTATGTTTGCACCATAATTATGTTGATTTTTAGTGGGTTTTGTCCCATTTTAAATCTTCAAGGGTGTAAACATAATAATAGTATCTCCTTTGTATGTCTTCAAACTTTTGTGTTTTCTTGTTTTATTATTTGAATGTTTATTTTTAATATGTTGGCTATGTTTCATATATATTAGTGATATTTTCTCTCTTCATCATTTTTTATAAATGTAAAATAGCTCTTCAGAACCTGGTGATTCCCAATTGACTTGGGGTGGAGTGGGCCATTCTGAATAAGATATTGCTTTAGTTGTGTCTTTCTAATGCCAATAAATCCTTTAGTGCTCTTAATCTGCGCTCTAATGGATTCATATTCTGAGAATATTTACGAGAGAGTTGTTTGAATCGCCATTCAAATTGCAACGCGGCTGGCCAATCTGGGAACCCAGCAATATGGCAAACTCTGTGCCAGGTCTTGCCCTGGGCAACTTTGGCACTCGTAGCATGGGCGCCGCCCTTGAGTTCCTTATTATGCTGCCTTAAGCGATGATCTAGGTCCACTGTGGCGCCTACATAAGTCGCCCCATCTGTGCATTCTAAAAGGTATACGAAGAAGGTTGTTGAAGGGGCCATATAATTTATTGACACATATTTAATTGAATAATTCTTTATTTATACCAGTGAAGATTTAAAATTGGATGCCTAGAAAGGGAGTCATTTCAAATATTTACTGATATCTTACCCTTGGATAAATGTGTCATTTTAATTCTTCAAGGGTTTAAATATACTTTGTTAAACTTTGCACCGAGTTTATAAATGAAAATTTAGAATCTTGATTATTATTGTAAAACGATGTTACTGCAAAATTTTTTTGTTCTTTTGTATAATTTTCATAATCTATACCAAATTTATAAGAGTGTAAAATTATTAATTCGTAAATTATAGATGGTATTATAAAAGTAAAACGATCATTAATTGTCATACATTGTTCAATAATTAGATTATTTAGTTTTTTATTAAGTCGTTCAAATAATGGATTGTATTGAAAGTCATTATTTTGATAATATAAATTTGTAATTTCATTATAATCATTTTTTATATTGTAACAAAAAATTTCTGGATTGGTTATTGATAACAATTCATAATCATCATAAACATATGGAAGAATAAATTGATAATTTATATAATATTTCAAATAATTATTGATAACATTAAAATAAACCATTAATTCTAAACTATCATAATTTGGTAAATCACTATTTTTATAAGTATTTTTAATAAAATCAAAGCCCTCTGTATAATTAAACCCATCAGGAAATTTTTCTTTTAAAGGATTATAAATTTCATTTAATATAGATGTAGTTATTTCTGGATTTATATATTGGCTATCAATAACAAATTTTGGATCATTAAAAATAGAGGGCGTTAATTTTGGTATACTATTATTATGTGTAAAGTTGTAACTGAATAGTTCATTTATTGAGAAAAATCTACCATACTTATACAATGTTCCATCATCATCGTAGTCTATAATCATATTAAAACAAAATTTGTAATCATAAAAAGTAGTTGATGTACTTTTTAAAAAATAACTAGTAGAAGTCATAAAATCATTGTATATGTTCATTACAGGTAAATTTGTAGTTCTAGGAGTCAAAATATTATTATTATTCAAAACCAAAGACTTGCCTAAAAATTGTGAATTTATATCATTAATTCCTAATAATACATTTATAGTTGGTGCTAAATCTAATAAACTACCTAAAACATCACATTTTTTTCCACTATAGGCTTTTGAAATTTTTGATGAATATACAATTAATGGAACATTAATATTTTCTTTAAAAGGTGTAGCCTTTTGTTTCAACCCGTGAGCACTCATAGTATCACCGTGATCACTTGTAATTACAACTGAAACACGTTCCAACATATTATTATTTTTTAAAAAATTATAAATTTTAAATAAATATTTATCTGCTTCAATTACTAAACCATAATAATTGTTTAATAAATTTTTCCAACTTTTAACATCACTAGAGTCATTTGCAATAGAAAATGTTAACCCTAATTGATTATAAAAACATTTGTAATAATCATTGATTGGATTTGTTTTACTAGAAGTCACATAATCATTAACATAAGACTCCTTGAAAGGTAATAAGTCAAGCTTTTTACAATAATCATCAAAATTATCTTCAAAAAAATTTGTTGTTAAATTTTCATTTTCAATATAGGCATTTGGAAAAAATTCATTATAATAATAAGGATTTTTAATTCCAATATCAGTAGTTTGTTCTTTTAAAAATGAGGCAAAAAATTGTGACTGTTCATTTGTAGGTAACATACTAAAATTTTGCCAAAATTGTTGAGTATCGTGAGGATTTGTAATATGGTATTGTAAATGGAATTGTTTTTTATCTTCAGAACGTGATTTTAAAAAAGGAATAACACCAATATACCCAACCTTCTCATTTGTCAAAGGATCAATTGCAATATAGTCGCAATTATTTGTTGTATTATTTAAAATATTATTAAATATTAAATTATCTTGAATAAATCCGTGACCGTCATTATAAAAAATATCACCGTGCTTTGATGATATATCAAAACCATAACATTTATATAAATTTGATGTATTTGTATGAAAAGCAGGTGTAATATTATTTACAGTATCTGATTCGCATTGCAAATGTTCTTTTCCATAGTAAGCTGTAATAATATCACTATTAAATGCTTTTAAACTTTTGGGTATTGTTAAAGAATCATAAGATAAATGAGGTACAAAAAAGTTTTGAAATGGTTGATCAATATTGGATTGTACACCTGTATTTATAGTAGATGTTTGAAATGATGCTCTAGATGGAGAACACATTTGTCTATTGTTATGAATATTTGTGAATTCTATTCCAATATTTTTAAATGCCTTATAACCAGGTAATTTATCCAAAAGTTGATTAGGTAAGTTATGATACGCAATAAGTTCATCCATCACTATTAAAATATTGCTATCTTTACTTATATCTTCTGTATATGGTGCTAGATTATCTGTGTTTATTTCTGGATTATTTGATTTTAATTCAACACTATATGGTTTTATTTTAATAGGTATTTTAATAGACCTTGATGCTTTATTTAAAGTTAAACCAACAATTGGACTTTTATTTCCAAACATTTGAAATGTTTTTCTAGGTCTCATAGTATATTAAAATATTTTAATCTTATTATAAACTGCAAATAGCTAATCATATTTCTATATAATTTAAAAGTGCTAATTTACTATTATTATAAAATTACAGAACTAAATACATAATAACAAACCATTTATGGTGCAAAACGATTTAAAAACTACTCCATAATTCTAGGTATAAAAATGGAAGCCAAAACGAAAGCACAACCTAAAACAAAAGTCAATGCAAAGACTGATGAATCTATTAAAGCATTTGAATGTCAATGTGGAAAACAATACAAGTTTGAGACACATTTGAACAAACACAAGAATATATGTAAGGCTGTCAGCCAAACTCCTATTCAAGAATCCAATGAGCCCAAAGAGCCCAAAGAGGACCCAGAAGGGGAAGAAGAAGCAGGAGAAGATCAATCCGATGATGAGCAACTGGATGAGAACTCCTTCATTATGAAGCTAGTGAAAGAGAACCAAGAACTCAAGCGGGTCATCCTCCACCAACACAACAAACTCCTGGAACAAGACGAGAAATTCTTGGAATGCTTTAAGATGTTCATTGCGCAGATCCTAAGTGCAGCGGCTGCTGAAGACCAAGCAATTAAAAACAAGCAATCTCAATCAGGGGAGCCAACCACTAAAAATACCTAATTATTCTTTTCAAAAGTTTTTTTGGCAATGAAAAAATGGACATACTAAAAATGTCCAATTTTCAAGAGGTCCTCCCAAAACGGCGGCTTTTTTTGAAAAATGCGTTTGTGACGATAATGCTCACAAATGCATTTTTAAGCTTCAAAAAGTGTGAGCATAATTTTTTAGTGTTTTTGGACGAAAGTATTTAGAAATATAGGCGAATGGTATATTAAGGTATAAAATGGTATATGATTTGTCCCTTGACTGTAAGACATTATATATGTGTGAAAATTGTGACATCAAAACCAGTAACAAAAAAGATTACAAAAAGCATCTTTTGACGGCCAAGCACGGGAAAAATTGCGCAAATGGTATATGTACCATTGAAAAATCCCCTGACCCCCATATTTTATCCCAACAGCATAAAAGCTTTGAGTGTGAATGTGGAAAAAAATATGCACACTCGTCAGGATTATATAGACATCGCAAGACCTGTAAAAACTCCCAAGAGGTTAATCAGTCAGGACTCTTAATAGATCCATTGAAACAACAAGAGCTTCTTTTACATTTGTTGAAGGAAAATCAGGAGTTCAAGGAGCTAATGATAGAGCAACACAAGACACAACTAGGACAGAATGAGAAGATAATAGAGTGTATGAAGGAGACAAAAGTGGTGAACCATATTACCAATAATAATACACAGAACAACCACTTCAATATGCAGATCTTTTTGAATGAGAAGTGTGCGAATGCGTTGAACATTATGGACTTCATTAACCAGTTGAAGCTACAAATCACAGATTTGGAGATGGTGGGACAGCTTGGGTATGTGGAAGGAATAAGTAAAATAATGGTGAGAGAACTGAAAGGCTTGGATGTAACTCAGAGACCGATCCATTGTAGCGATTTGAAGCGAGAAGTGATGTATATCAAGGACAACAATGCTTGGGAGAAGGACAATGAAGAGAAGGAGAAGATGAAAAAGGCGATTAAATATGTGGCCCATAAAAATGTGAAACAGATTAAAGAATGGCAACAAGTGTATCCAGAATATCAGGATCCGAGGTCAAAGAAGAACGAGCAGTTTATGGTAATAATGAATAAGTCTTGTGGAGGTGCGAACGAGGAGGAAGATGATAAGAATTATGGGAAGATTATTAAAAACGTCGCCAAACAAGTGTTGATAGACAAGTAAATGATATATAGGGAATCATATTATATTTTGTATATAAGATGATTTAATCAATAATATAATATCAATAAATATTAGTATTATGGCTACAATCATAAGTGAAGCACAATTTAGACAGCAAGGTTGTTTGTATTTACCAAATCCACCGTTCATTTATGCTGCTGCTGCTGGTGGACAAAACCCATTTGGTGATAACACACTTGCATATTTTACACCACTCCCAAAAAGATCATATCCTCTGAAAATTACAGGACCAGATGATACATTTCACGATTTAAGTAAAGCACGTGTAGGCTATAATCCGCAATTTTTCAATGAAGAAGTTTCAGGTTACTTAATGACGAATAATAATGCAGCTTATAGATATGGTAGTGTATTAGAATTTAAAAGAAGAATTAATTTTCCATCTTTTCAAACATTACCTTCAACTCTCTCATTTGAAAACAAAGTAGCAGTTTCTTTTGAACAAGAGTACGGGTTAACAACTGCTACAGAAATAGTAACTTATCAAGAGATTATTACTAACTACGACAACACAACTGGAATTATATCTGCTTTTTTGGTTCAGACAATAATTCGCTCAAATGGTGGTTTAGTTATTATTCCTGGAGAAGGATTCACTACTTTTGATGATTACATTAGTCAATTTGATGATGGAACTAATCCAACAATTAGTCAAGTAAAAATCACATTATCATATTTTATTAAATGGTATTTGCATTCTCGGGATCTTAATACAATAGCAACAGCGCCACCAGAAGCTAACTTTCAAATCACAGATATGCCTGATAACATAAGAATAACATCAGATGGGGGTACTTTTATATTAGGTGAGATTTACAAATGTGCTGGTTCTACAGGTATACCTTATTTGACGGTAGCAAATATAATGGACTCTGCTGGAACATCTGATGGTCCATTTGATCCAGCTCTGGGAGTTGATTATCAAAATGTTGATGGAGGGAGAGTTTACCCAATTTTATCAAATTATTTTTCAAGTGATAAATTTTTTTTCTGTTATGTTTTAAATAACGGAAAAACCTTTGGTACTGATGGGATATATTGTTTTTCATTATGTATATTACATTTGTATGAAACAGATGGGATTACAGAAATTAGACATAATGGAACTTCCTTAGTAGACCGCGTTCAGGCAATAAGAACTGCACCTTCACCACTTCAACAAACCTATATTGATGCAGCAAGTCAATTATTCGCTTATATAGACGGAAACCCAGATAATGCTGGAGTTGTTCGTTATTATTTTGGAGAAGTAGAGAAAGCGTTTAAAAATACTGATAATAAGAAGTGTGGAAAAAGTGGTGCGGGGGTTTCATACATTGGAAAAGTAATGAGGGTTTTACAAAGATTGATTGCCCCCAACAGCCCACTGCAACAAAACGTTGCAGGTTTATTTGTTCAACCTGATCCCAATAATGAAATTAATATTCTAAAGCAAGAACTTAATAGTTTAATAGATAGTAATGACCCAAAAGGTCGCATTCCAATTACAGATGCAAGAATACTAAAACTATGGACATACATGCAACAAATGCAACAAATGCAACAAGGGAATCCACCACAACTGTTTTTAGATATGCCAAATGTACGAGATTTATTAAAAATTTTATTTAAAATATTAGCAGACTATAAAAGAACTGGAGACTATCAGCAAATATATGAAATACTTTATAAAATTATTACTGAATTAGCTGGAAGCAATACTGGTTATTAT
>Ga0209188_1001679_pt1 | contig 17271 bp, 17 predicted proteins | sample C_130625_EF_Meta_FD_187307 | JGI IMG/M metagenome (GOLD analysis project Ga0209188, IMG submission 187307) | Freshwater microbial communities from Lake Croche, Canada to study carbon cycling - C_130625_EF_MetaG (SPAdes) (version 2) | ecosystem: Environmental > Aquatic > Freshwater > Lake...
TTCTACATGGATAAATGCGACAAATATTTTTAAGATAGGACGTGGTGTATCATGGAATGGAACTATGTGGGTTGCTGTAGGAGAACCACAAACACCATTTAAGACTTCAATAGCATATTCATATGATGGCATTTGTTGGAAAGCATCAATAAAAACAACTGTAGAAAGTGGATATTGTATAGATTGGAATGGAACAGTGTGGGTTGCTGGTGGTTTATCATCAACATTTCCTTTTACTTCTTTATCTTATTCATATGACGGAGACTTCTGGTATAGTTTAACATCAACACAATTCACTACTGGCAGAGTTTGCTATACAGTAGTTTGGAATGGAACAATGTGGGTTGCAGGGGGTGATAGTGGAATACTAGAATACTCTTATGATGGTTTAGTTTGGTATCAAAGTAGCGGCGCAGGTTTTAACACATCTTTATCACTAGCCTGGAATGGTTCTATGTGGCTGGTTGGTGGAGATACATCACCTTACATAGCGTATTCATATGATGGGGTAGTTTGGGATACTGCTAATGTTAGTGTACCACCATTAGATGCTGTAAGTGGTATTACATGGGACGGAAATAAATGGATTGCTACTATATTATATGAACCATCAAATGGTATTCAGTATTCTTACGATGGGTTTGTTTGGTATTCGGTATTTATGACAAATACAGACAATGTAAATGCTGTTGCTTGGAACAAAAATTTAGGTTATACCTATATTCAACAACCAGTTATTTCGCTTGGTACTTCAGCTGTTCAAGCTGGTAATTATGGATCAATCGCATACTCTTTAGATGGTATAAAATATACTGGTTTAGGTTATGAAGTTTTTGATACAGATGGTCGGGCCGCAGCATGGAATGGGTCAATGTGGGTCGCAGTAGGGGATAGGGTTAATAATACTATAGCGTATTCCTATGATGGAATTAAATGGACACCTGTATTCAACTCTACTAGTTATTTAAGCTATGGACTTACTGTTGTATGGAGCGGGAAAAATTGGATTGCTGGTGGGATAGACCCAGCAGGGTATGGTAATCCGAATGTACTAGTATATTCACCCGATGGCATTAACTGGTTCCTACCTACATTTAATACAAATGCTTATTTAGCTAAATGTAATGGTTTAGCGACCGATGTAAAAACATTACTCAATTCTAATTCTACAACAGTTGCGGTTGGTGATAACGGAGGTTTTGGATGTATAATATATTCTCAAGACGATGGTCTAACTTGGACTCTTGCGAATGGAACCTATGGTAATATGCTTAGTGTAGCATGGAACGGAACAACCTGGCTGGCAGGCGACTACAATGGTTACCTATGGTATTCTTTTGATGGAATTAATTGGACTACACCTTCTAGTCAAATTGGAACTTTAGTCAGCATAAATAGTATAGCATGGAATGGTGTCACATGGACATTTGTTGGAGAAGATTCTCTACCATCTCCCTATGGTGGATATGGTATTTACTATTCTACAGATTTAAATGGAGCAACTTGGAACCCCGCAGCTATATCATTTCCATTAGCATATACACCAATGAGTTTATACAGTGTAATATGGAATGGTAAAAGATGGATTACAGGAGGACATAACGATAATCAACAGGCTATAATAGTTACATCGCATGATGGTATAAACTGGTATGAAAGCCCGCCAATAACAACACCAGCAAATCCATATATGAATCCAATAAATACTAATATATGGGGACTCGCAAGTAATTCCACTATAGGAGGAGTTATCGTAGATAGCCAAATCGCTTTAAATAATAATAATAGCGTGACTTTAACAAAAAAATTGGATGTATTTTCTGATAAATATTACAACAATGGTTATAATAATATGGTTGTATCAGTTAAAAGCACAGATTTATTATCTTAATACTTATTTTTCATAAAACGAAGATGTAGATATAATATTATAAAAAGTTTATACACGTTACAAACACTTGTAAAAATGCCATAAATTATAGTAAAATCTAAATAATTTATTTATGTAAATAAATATATCACATAAATATAAAATGGCTTGTACCCGATTTAACGATGACCCATGTAGAATAAAAAAACAATTACAACAATCAACAGACCCAGGAAGATGGATATTAAATGTTCCAGGCAATGGTTCAAATCCTTGTTACATTGAAGACCCACAAATAATCATTCAAAAATGGGGAGGAAATTTAAGAACAAATACAATTAACTTAGAAAGTGATTTGTTAGGAGTAAATAGACAGTTAAGCAGAGATTGTTTAGGAAAAGACAATTATAAAAATTATAATGTGCCTAATGAACCAATACAATACCCAACATGTAAAGCTTTATTCACAGACCAATCCCGAGCCACAAACCCAGCTTGGTGGTATCGTGACTTAGAACAAGTGGATTGGTATTATCCTCCTTTAAATCCTCAAGAAAATACGTGCTTACCATTTCAAAATAACTTAAGCACAAGAATTTTGGAGAAAGATTATTTTACACCAAAGAGGGATTGCTTTGTAACTGAAACTAAAAATTATTTGCCATCTAGTTATACTTTAATAAGAGGTGGCTATGTAGGAGGTCCAACTACATGCCAACAAACGAATTCATGTGCTTTTCCAAAATCAGCATAAATATTTGAATTTTAAATCATAATAAATAAAATACAAAGAAAATAATAAATAAAATAATAATCTAATAAAATTATTTAGATTATTATGTTAATAAAAATATAATAGTCTATATATATAAATATGGAATTAGCAATCCCTTTAATAGCATTAGGTGGTATGTATGTAGTATCAAATCAGCAGCCATCCAGTGAATGTAATAACCAAAATGTAAAAACTAATAGAATTAGAAAAGAAAATTTTACAAATATGGGTGCGAATCCAAATTACTTACCTAACACAAATATTCCTCCTCAAAATTTTCCAGTATCAAATATAAATCAATTAGTAGATACTGTTCAAGAATACCCAAATCCAAATGTAGCGACAGATAAGTATTTTAACCAAAATTTATATGAGAGTAAAGTAAGAAAAAATGTGCCAGTTTCCCAAAATATACAAGATATTTATTCATTAAGTGGCAATTATTTGAATTCATCCCAATTTAAACACAATAATATGGTTCCTTTTAATGGTGGAAAAGTAAAAGGTAATACATATGATGTTAATATTGCGGAATCAGTTTTGGATAATATGATTGGTTCAGGTTCTCAAGTAATAAAAAAGATAGAACAAGCACCGCTGTTTAAACCAGAAGCAAATATGCAGTGGGCATATGGAACACCAAATAATAGTGACTTTTATCAATCGCGCGTAAATCCAGGGATGAAAAACAATAATGTAAAACCATTTGATTCTGAATATGTTGGTCCTGGTTTAGATAAAGGCTACTCAGTGAATGGAACAGGAGGATACAATTCGGGTATGGAAGCTCGTGACAAATGGTTGCCATATACAGTTGACCAAATGAGAGTATCCACAAATCCAAAATTAGAATATGAACTAGCAAACCATGAAGGTCCTGCCACATCATTCATTAAAAATGTGCCTACAGCACAAATGATTGGTCGTGTTGAAAAACAAAGACCCGATACTTTTTTTGTGAATAGCCAAGACCGTTGGCTAACTACAACTGGAGCTGAAAAGGGTGAAACTCTAAGACCAATCCAAGAAATGGGAGTTGTCAGACGTAATGATATTGTTACAGATTACACAGGTCCAGCAGGTCCAGCAGATGTTAAAGCAGGCCATGCGCCAGAGAATTTCGAACCATCCAAACGTCACGAAGTTATGTCATGTGGTGTGAATCATTCCACAGCAGTTGGTCGTGGTCCCCATACAGATAAAGACAACTTTTTACGTAGTCACACCAATTATACAAACCATAGGTCATCTGTAAAACAACCAGATACAATGAGGAGTGGATTTGGTGGTGCGATTGGTGCTGTCATAGCTCCAATAATGGATATTTTCAGACCAACACGCAAGGATGAAACAATAAATAATATTCGTATTTATGGTGAAGCAACTAGCTCTGTTCCAAGTAGTTATGTAATTAATCCTAACGATACTACTTCAACAACGATTAAAGAAACAACCTTGTATTCACAATCATTTAACATTAATAATCAAAAAGAAGGTATATATGTGAATAATTATTCATCACCTGATTTAACTCAAAGAGATACAACCAGTTGTGAAACAATGGGACCAGCAGGTGGTTATGCTAGTAGTTATGGTGATATGCTTTATGAGTCCGCTTACAGGCAACATAACAACGAAATTAAATCAGCTACAATAAACAATAGACCAAATCAGGGTGGAACACAAATTTTTAACCAAAATATGAATGTTAATTGCTGGAAACAAGATACTAATAGATATGATGGTAGAATGAATCCTGCTGGGTCGGTTAATTCAGGAATGCCTCCATCGGTTCAAACATATGGTGCTATTAATGCGCCACAATATTATAATGAATGTGCTGGATGTGACCGTATTCAACCAGACATTCTAAACGCATTTAAAAGCAATCCTTACACACATTCATTAACTAACTCAGTTTAGAGGTAAAATATGTTTTACACTAAATAATAAACATACTTAAAGGTTAACATATTTATTAAATTAACAAAAATGTTAGCAAAAACTTATCCAACGACAGCAAAGGGATTTAGGAAATGGTATTTATCAAATAAAAAATGGGAAACAATGTATTATAAATTAGGTTCTCCAAAGCCATTTGATGTTACTTTAAGAGATGGACTACAAGCTTTATCAAAAGAAGAACAAAATGAATTTACGACAATTAAGAAAAAAGAGTTATATAAAAACATTTGTTTAAATTATAACCCAAAATGTATTGAAATTGGTTCAATTGTATCTGAAAAAGTGCTACCAATCTTTAAAGATACACTAGAATTATATAGCTATGCTTTGAAATATCAACAATCATCTAATGAGTATAGTGATTTAAATAACAAATGTAATCGACAACATTTTATTTTGATACCAAATAAAAAGAAATTACAAGAAGTAATTAACAAATCAGAATTTAACCATTTTGCTTTTATAACATCTGTTTCAAATAGTTTTCAAAAAAGGAATACCAATTTATCTTTAGTTGAAAGTGATAAAGATATTATTGAAATGATAAATTTATTTAATATAAATTCAGATAGAACACGTGACCCTAGTATAAAATTATATGTTTCTTGTGTAAATGAATGTCCTATTGAAGGTAAATTAGACAATGATTTCATAGTAAATCGTCTACTGAATTTGTATAAATTAAATATAGACACAATTTGTTTATCAGATACATGTGGTTCATTAGAAGTGGAAGATTTTGAATACATAGTAGATACATGTGCTTATTTTGGTATGGTTTTATCTAAGTTATCTTTACATTTACACGTTAAACCAGGAAAGGAAGATATAGTGGAACAAATAATACATACAGCATTGGACCGAAAAATTATAAACTATGATGTTTCACTGTTAAAAACAGGTGGGTGCTCTGTAACAATGAAAAAAGAAAATATATCGCCTAATTTATCATATGAATTGTATTATAAGTCAATTGTAAAGTATATTGAAAAAAAACACGAGACTTGTAAATTTATTAATTAATTACGTTATATTAAAATATAAAAACACTTATTAAAATATAATAGACTCATAATGATATTAAATATACATCAAACAATAAAAGAAAAATTGGAATATTTTCAAACAATTCATAAAATTCCCAATATAATTTTCCATGGACCCTCTGGAAGTGGTAAAAGAACAATTGTAAATGAATTTATTCATAACATTTATGATAACAATAGAGAGAAAATAAAGTCATTTGTAATGTATGTAAATTGTTCTCATGGAAAAGGTATAAAATTTATAAGAGATGAACTGAAATTTTTTGCTAAGACGCACATAAATTCAAATGGCGGGAATGTTTTTAAGAGCATAATTTTGTTAAACGCAGATAAATTAACAATGGATGCTCAATCTGCTCTACGAAGATGTATAGAGCTTTTTAATCATAATACTAGATTTTTTATTGTTGCTGAAGATAAGTATAATTTAATGAAACCAATTTTGTCACGTTTTTGTGAAATTTATGTTCCTGAACCAATTGTAAATGGTAACAAAATTAATCTATATAAATATAATTTAAATGAGGTTTTCAAAATGAAGGATATTAAAACCCAACGTCTTGAATGGTTAAAAAAAGAATTAATAACTTTAACAAATAAAAATGTAGACATTAATGATTTAATAACACTCTGTAAAAAACTATATGAGAAGGGCTATAGTGGTTTAGATATATTAAACTTGCTGGAAAACACACGATTTTTAGATACAATTATAAAAGTAGAAAGAAGATATGAGCTCTTATTATGTTTTAATCGTGTAAGAAAAGAATTTAGAAATGAAAAATTGCTAATGTTATTTATTTTGAACTTTGTTTTTTTAAGTTCAGAACTGTCTTTAGAAAATATAAGTTTTATGTAAATGGATGATTTTAATGTTAGTTCACTCCACGAGTCTCGTAATGAATGGTCATCAAGATTAGTTACAATATTAACACCTTTAATAATTGATGGCTATAAATCCATTCTAGATGAGGCTATTAAATTATGTAAAGAAAATGGCGAAACCGATAAATATTTAATGACATTTCAAAATTTTATTTCAAGAATACCAAAATGGAATGCTACTATAATTGAAACAGAGAGAAAAAGAATATGTGAAAAATCAGGATGTAATTATTTAGAAGACCTAGTTACATGTGTTCATATTATTCAATTAAAAATTTTAACTGCTATGCGTGTTGGACAAAAACAAAAGAAAATTGACATTAATATTCCAAAATTAGACGATTTTATTCACAAAACGTATGTTAATGTAGCTAGAAAAGTATATAAGAATGTATATTTGTTTGAAATCAATATTCCACCACTTCAGATGCAGAAACATCATAGAGAATTAGAAGTCATTGTCCAAGAGTGTATTTTAAATACATTGAGAGAAAGCATTCCTGTTGAGGCAATTTTGAAAGCTTATATGGATGAAACTGTTGAAGAAGATGTAGTTGAGGAAATTAAAGAGGAAATAAAAGAAGAACCCATTCAACCAGTAAATAATACTGAAAATTCTCCACAAACTACAAATGTTCAACAAGGTGGTTCAAGATTGAGTTTTAATGATATAGATTATGTTTCCAATGGAAACGGTAATGTAACATCCATAAACGCGCCAAAATCAATTGAGCGTTTGAACGAAATAAGCGAATTAAGGTCACAACAAAGAAAAATGGAAGCAGAAGACGACGATAACGACAATGTTAAAATAAGTATTAGCGACCAACCAATTGAATTAGGCGCATTAGACGTTCATAATATTGAAGAACCAAGTATTGATTTGTTACCAGACTTGTTAATTGATGATATTGAAATTTTAGATTAATTGCGTAAAAAAAATAATAAGAATGTGCTTTAGTATTTTAAATGGACAATATATTTGTAATAGCAGCAGTAATATCAATCATTTTTTTAATAGCAAAATTTTTTGAAATGAGATTTATTGAAAAGGAGAACAAACCGTTAAAATTCTTAATTAGGGATTCACTTTTAGTTTATTTTAGTGTAATTAGTGGGTATTTTATTTTAGAACAATTGAAACCAGTTTTTCAAAATGGAGGAGATGGTATGAAAAATACACCTGTATTTACAGATAATCCAGGCTTTTAAAAATATATATTATTTACAATATAATAATATATTTTATAATTTAATATTTTATTTATCGACCAGTCCAAACCTTAACTATGTATTTTGGCACTTTGTTGGTTTTTAAATCTTTTTCATATTCTTCAAAAGTATATCCCCATTTTTGATACTTCATAATATCTCCCAACAATGATTTTTTATTATGAATTGATGGATTTTCAGTAAAAAATAAACACCCAAATATTCTCTCTAGACAACATCTATCAGTTCTACAAACTACTTGAGAAATCATATTTGTTATGTTGTATTTTTGTTCTAAATATAATAAAAAATTATGATTTATAAAGCTTTGAACACCAAAACAACCATACCATTTTAAATGTGACAGTCCAATAGCAGTTATATCTAATGAAATATTAGAGTTTAGTTGAAATGTGTTTTTTAAAGAATACATGATTCTCAAAGTATTATGTATGTTTTCTTTATCAGGATGAAAAAACCATAATGGTAATACTTTTGTGCCGATTAATTGTTCAAAATTAACTCTTCTATGAAAAAATGTGCTATCATGTAATATTACAGCATTCTCAAACCACTTATTTTTTAAATAATAGTAATATGGCAATAATTCACCTCTACCTTTGAATTCTGAATTTATAATTGTTAAATTATTATAATCAAATTCTTCTTTTAAAAATAGAGGATTACTATTGTCATCGATAATAACAATTTGTTTTAAAGGATAAAATGTTCGTAGGCATTTAATACAATGATTCCAATATTTATTTGTTTTTTCAGAATTAACATGTCTAGTTATAATAAAGCCAAAATCATTCATAATATATATAATTATATAATAGTATTATGAATAACAAATGTATTTACTTTAATTTTTAATTTAATTTTAGATATAAACTGGAATATTATCAATATTAATAAAATCAAAAGGAACCTGATTTGTAAAGTTAGCAAATGCTTTAAACTCTGGTCTTTCTAATTGTTGTTGAGGGGTATGATTGTGTACACATCTAGCTATCATCTTGTATAATTTAAAATCAGGATATCTATCAGCACCATTATTTTTATATAACATATTAATACCTTTATCATCTAAACACCATTCAACAATTAAACGTTTAATAGGGTCTTTACAAGTATTTAAGTCTTTAATTTCATCAAAATCATCGATTACATAATCAAAAATAGAACAAGCTAAACGACACAAATCAAAACTAAAATTTGGCTCTAATCTTGGTTTTTTATCGTTGAAATATGGTTCAGTATTATATTGGGTAGATGCGTCTCCACCGAATTGAAAACTATCACTACAAAATACGTTTCCATTAAATTTATAAATACTTCTTCCAAAATCAATAATTTTGAAAATTCTACCATAGGTTGGAACCTTGTAATACTTTTTATTATAACAATAATATATATACTTTTTATCTGTATTATTATACATTACGTTATTGGTATGAAGGTCATTATGCGTAAACCCAAAAGCTTTTTGATAGGTTATTAAAATCATAATAATTTGCATAAAAGCAGAATACCATTCTTCAGGTTTCAACGTTGTTGATAAAATTAAGTCATCAAATGTATTTTCACAGTATTCCATACAAATAACTTGAACTGGAAATTTTGGAATAGTAGCGTCAATTCTCTCTTCTTGGTATGTTTCATCATCATCGTCTTCGCTAAAATCGTCTTCTTCATCTTCATCATCGTCTTCTTCGTCATTATCGTCGTGAACATCGCCCTCATCTTCTTGTTTCTCATTATCGCAAATGTCATCTCCATTTTGTTCAGAATTGTCGATAGAAGTGTAAGATGTTCTAGAAGAACATGTAGAATTCGATTTAAGTGTTACTTTATTATCATCTTTTGTATTGTCAATGCTGCTATTAGTTATATCAATTAAATCAATAGACATATCTTTCAAATCGTTCAAGTCTAATGCGTTTTCATTTGTCTCAAAAATATCTTCAAATATTTCATTATCAATCGAATTAATAGAAAATCTGGATTTTGAACTGGAATCATGCTGTATATTGATTGGTTTTAACTTTGTATTTTCTTCTTGAAATAAATGGTCATAATCATCTATTGTGAATAATACATTTTTATTTTTATTAAAAAAATCAGAAGTTGCCAAATAATCAATATCATCAAATATATTTAATTTGAAATTATTTTTGATAGCTAGATAAGAACCATAATAATCAACACTATGAATAAAGTTATGGTCATAAATTAAATTACTAATTAAAAACAAGAAGAACCCATCAACATATGCTGAATTATTAACATCTAGAAATTTTGAATTACTATTAGTTTCATTCGAATTAATTTGTGGTAAATTAAATAAATTGGTGTCTTCAACATTATATTTTCCTATTAAAAATTTAAATGGGTCCAATAAAGGTGCCATTTTAAAAAATACATCCTTGTCTTTAACCTTGTTGTTGGAATTTTTAACACGGCAATTATATAAATTTTTATTTTCTTCGCTTACTTCTTTAACGCTAGATATATACCATTTATGATTAAGATTAATACTATTGTAATTGGATTCATTTAATGAAAAAAATCTTGTATAAATTGGTATATAGTTTTGAGTATTAGAGAGAAAAAGCGACGATGGTGTTTCTAAAGTTTTGAAAAGCTCAGTATTTTTCCTTTTTTGATAATTAACATTTATCATCATTTTCTATTTATGATATTAAATTATATGTATTTTTAACTTATTATAAATGATATATGTATTTTTGTGTTAATTTAATTTATTATAAAATAGTATTTGCGTAAAATATAATAAAATATAATTTATAATTCTAATAATAATGACATTAGAACTAAAAAAGTTTGATATGAAGAGTATTAGCTTCAAACCAAATGAAAATAAAGGACCTGTCGTAGTTTTGATTGGAAAGCGTGATACAGGTAAGAGTTTTTTAGTTAGAGATTTGCTTTATTATCAACAAGAAATACCAATTGGAACAGTTATATCTGGAACAGAAGAAGGAAACGGATTTTATGGAAAAATGGTGCCAAAATTGTTTGTTCATAATGAATATAATACTGCTATTATTGAAAATATTTTGAAAAGACAACGCACAGTGTTAAAGCAAATTAAAAAAGAAATGGAAACATTTAAACGCAGCACAATTGACCCTCGAGCTTTCGTTATTTTAGATGATTGTTTGTATGACAACACGTGGGCTCGTGATAAGATGATGCGGTTATTATTTATGAACGGGAGACATTGGAAGGTTATGTTAGTTATTACAATGCAATATCCATTAGGCATACCTCCTACCCTAAGAACAAATATTGATTATGTCTTTATTTTGAGAGAAAATTATATTGCCAATAGAAAACGTATTTATGAAAATTATGCTGGAATGTTTCCAACTTTCGAGAGCTTTTGCCAAGTGATGGACCAATGTACCGAAAATTATGAGTGCTTGGTTATTAACAATAACTCTAAATCCAATAAATTACATGACCAAGTGTTCTGGTATAAAGCTGATAATCATAATGACTTCCGATTAGGGTCAAAAGAATTTTGGGAATTATCCAAGGGAATGACTGACGACGATGAAGAAGCAAAATATGACCCTAATAATGTAAAGAAACGCGGGGCAGGTCCTAAAATTAGTGTTAAAAAGGCGAATAAATGGTAAAAAATCTAATGAAAATCTTGCTTTGGGTGATACCAAAGCAAGCTCAAATGATGAAAAATGGGGTGGACAAAACATAAAAATTCTTTTTATCTATTAAATGTTTTAAATCATTGTGTTTAAAAGCTCAAACAAAAAAGCATCAGAAATTCACGAATATTATATGAAACTTGAAGAAACTTTATATGAAATAGTAGAAGAAGAAACAAATGAATTAAAACATAATTAATTCCCGCGGTATTTTTTAATTCTCTAAAAACGACCTATTTATTAATCCTAATGATATAGTCATTAAATAAACCGAACCAAATAAAGAAGTAAATAAAATAATAGAATTTGACATTTTATTATTTTATTGCTATATTTTTAAGCACTTTAACCAGTTTTAAATCTTCAATGGTATAAATACGCAATCCTCTAAACCATTTATTTTTTATTAGCAAAAGGGCCGCTTACCAATTCACTTTGTCCATAATCACTCTTTCCAACAACAATATTTTCACCCTCGAACAACTCCATACAAATGTCAGCAGTAGAAATGTGATCTTGCTCTTTCAAAGCAGCCTCTTGGCTGTTAGCATTATTAATGCCAATCAAATTGCCTTGTTCATCAATTGTTTGGGTCAATGTATTGCCAGATTTTTCAGCACTCTTGATGTTGTCTTCAATCGCCTTTTGTTTTGTTTCCTTGACACGTTGTTCAAAAGCATTCTTAGCATTCGTTTCATTCTTTTGCTTTTCATGCATCAATTGGTTCAACTCTTCCTCCATATATTCAACACGTCCAGTTTTGTAAGCTTCAGGTTCCCAAGGCATCCACAAACCAACAGGTCCAACCATAATGTCATGATTAGGGTCAATTTCTCTCAACATTTTACATCTTAATTCAGCTTCTTCGAGTGTTGGATATGAACCACGTATCTTCAATCCTCTTGTGGATGTTTGGAAATTATGAATTCTATTAAAATTCTTTTCAAGCTCTTCCTCATTATTGTCAATAAAAGTTTTATAATCATCCTCCATGCTACTCTTTGAAATGGTTTCCTTTTCTTCCTTAACAAAATCCTTGAAGTCATTTGACACATCATCGAATGAAATATTATATTTATAAGAAACGAAATTTAGGAATTGAACAAATTTTTCCATAGATTTATTTAAATCCCATTTCTTTAGGAATTCTTCAAAAAAGAATATAGCTTTCTCCTTTAAGATTTTTTCAGGAGAAACAAAAGACACACATACGAATTTTTGTCCAGCTATAGGCTTATCTTCCTCCAACAAATCTACATATTTAGGATTATTATTTCCGTTAATTTGTTTTCTCTCAAAACTATGTTTTTTTGAATTCTTATCTTTAGAACGTTCCATTTTAATTATTCAATGTATTTAATTTTAAGTTTTTTATCGCAATATATATATTTTTTTCTTTTTATTTAATATAAATGAACGGTTTAATTAACGTTGGAGAACTTGTCAAGAGAATTATTAAGTATCTTGTTGAAGGTTTAATGGTAGCTATTGCTGCTTATGCTATTCCTAAACGTTCCTTGAATATTGAGGAAATTGTATTGATTGCTTTAACTGCTGCTGCCACTTTTAGCATTCTTGATACATATGTTCCCTCTATGGGCGTAACTGCTCGCAGCGGAGCTGGTTTCGGTATCGGTGCCAATTTGGTGAGATTCCCTGGTGGATTTTAAAACAGATATCCTCCCAAAATCTTAAATTATCAGACATAATATATTTAAATATACTTGTAATATATTATGGTAAAAGTTAGTCATAAAAGACACCGAAAAAACAAAAAAGGAAGTCGCAAAATGCGTGGAGGCGTAGATGATGAAAGTGTAAATAATTCATTACATTTATCCGACTTGAATAATAGCAATGGAAACATGAGTCAAGAAAACGATGATTTAAACATGTCTGGTATTTCACATGTGGATGACGATGAACACGAGTTAGATTTAAATAATAGTATTAATTTGAATGATTCAATGGAAACCACTAGAGATAGTATGTCAGGTGTTGCTCCTAACAATAATACTAATAACAACATGATGAACTTTAGTTTAGGAGATGATGATAGTTTTGAATCGCAAGGTTCGTTACATTTATCAGATTTTGATGTTGAAAATGGCGATTCTAATGTTTCAAGTAATACAACGAGTGAAGGAGACTCAATCGGTTCGTTAGGAGGTAAAAAAAGAGGAAGAAAGGGGCGTAAAACATTGAAAAAACGTAAAACCGTGAAAAAACGCAAGGGCAAGAAAACACGCAAATCACGAAAGTTAAGAGGCGGAACTAGATATGGAACTGGTGTAGGCTCAAATTGTAATGACCCTAACCTATCTATTAATAACACCAATATGTTAGAATTATTCCCCTATAGACCAAAATAAGTTTATATAGTTGGAATAAATTCCCAATTAAGTTCTCCGCATATTTTACACCATATCGCATCTTGGTCTATTCGTTTCTCTCTATCTTTAAGCATAGGGAAATGTTCTAAATATGTAGTTTCTCCTAAAAGCTCACACAGTTTATATGCGGTATAATAATAATTTAAAAAATTAACTCTGTCATCTGGACAATACTTAGAATAAGGTGATTGAAGTTCTACAAAAAGATTACATAATGTTTCTTCTAATTCAGGAGACATAATAGGCGGTTTAATACCTAATTTATCTTTAATGAATGGTATATGCTCATAAAATTTATTATACCCTAATTTTTTTAGTATTTCTTTAGTTTTAAAATTAGTAATTTGACTTAATTCAATTCTCTCTTTTTTTATTTGTAACTTAATATTTTCAATAACATCTGGTGGAATTTGTGTAGTTTCTTTTCCTTGAAATTGTGCCAAAATTTCTTTAAAATGGTTTATTCTCTTATAAGCATAAAAACAAACCTCTTTAGGTGGTTCTTTGTAAGATGGCTTTTCATTTTCAATAAGATAAGGAATACTTCTATAACAATTATTACATACCATAATTCCTTCATCTTCTAAAGGTATCAACTCACCTTTCTGACAAATTTTACAAATATCAGTCTGACAAACAAACGCGTTAATATCTAAAAAAGAATCATCGATATTACTAAGATACTTTTGAACAATATTATTGTTGTTACTTTGTGTTTTTATATCGGTATTTTCTTCTTGTTTAATTTTAAAAAAGGAATTTACTAATTTATTTTTATTAGAATCAATGGATGTAGAATTTCCAATAGAAATGTTTTTTTTATTTTCAAAATAATCAAATACAAATTTTGAATTGTCCAAAAAATATAATTTCTTTTTCAAATTAATACTTTTAATTTGGTCTGTAATTTCATTTATTTGGTCTGTAATATCTAATCGTTGTTCAACCGTCAGTGTATTATTTTCATTTGTTAGGTTTTGTTTCAATTGTTGTCTCTCAAATTTTAATTCTGGAATTCTATCTGTATCATTTTTTGAAAATTCATTTAAAAATTCTTTGTGTTTTGTATCAAGTGTAACCGAAGTTTTTTTATTATATTTAAATTTTTTATTAGTTTTAGGTTTAAAACTAGGCATTATCTCTTTAATTTAGTTTAAGATTATTTATTTAATTAATAATAAAGTAAAAATATATTAATTAAATTGAAGACAATATAAAATAAAATTGAAATTAATATAAATTAATATATTATTTATATTAATAAAAAAATGAACAGATTACTCGATACTATGTTTATAAAGCGATTTTGTTTGCCTGTTGGGTCTAATATTGATTCATATGAGAATGGCGAAAAAAATGTCTCTGAATGTTTGTGTGGTCATTACAATCACGCGGCATGTATAATAAAAGGGAAAGATCGCTAACCTTAAGACAGCGCGAATATTAAGTTTTGGTGTGAATCAAATGGGCGATGATGATGGTAATGTTCCAGGAATACACGCAGAGGAAGACGCATTAGCAAAATTAAAGCCTTTAAAGATTAGAAAAAGGTTAGAACGTATAAATTTATTAGTGATAAGAGTTTCAAAAAAAAATAAACTTCAATCTAGCAAACCATGTGGCAATTGTATAGAAATTATGAAAAAAATACCACACAAAAAAGGGTATAAATTGGATAATATATATTATTCGGATGGAGAAGGGAATATAGTGAGAACAGATTTAACAACTTTAGAATGTGAAGATAAACATTATTCTAGCTTTTACAGAAGAAGGTAAGAATGGTTATGGATATGATAATTACAAGTTAAAAAATCTGAATACTTTTCTTTTTTTTATGTAATGGATATTAAAATAAATTTAGATGCTTTAAAAGATTTAGAAACTACCAATTTAAAAGTGGACGCTATAAAATTTCAAAAAATGATAATTCTATACAATGCTATCGAGCAAGGATGGAATGTTAAAAAACGCAAATCTTCTTATGTTTTTACAAAAAATCATGAGAATAAAAAAGAAGTGCTAGATGATGATTATTTATTAAAATTTATGAACACCAATTTAGATTTAAATAAAGTAATCGGTTAATAAAATAAAATTAAATATTTTGTGAATTTAATTTTATGAAAATAAATTGAATTAAATTTAAAATCAAAATTTTTTTTTCTTTAGCAATAATATAAAATGGGTGGTGGATTAATGCAATTAGTGGCCTATGGGGCTCAAGACGTTTACCTTACTGGTAATCCTCAAATTACTTTTTGGAAAGTTACTTATCGCAGATATACTAACTTTGCAATTGAATCTATTGAACAAACTTTCAACGGCCAAGCCGATTTTGGACGCAGAGTCCAATGTGTGATCAGCAGAAATGGTGATCTTGCTTACCGCACTTATCTCCAAGTTACTCTTCCCGAGATCAACCAACTTATGGGTCTCGGAAACTACAGCACTGGTCAAAACACTGGTGTCTATGCCCGTTGGTTGGACTTCCCTGGTGAGCAACTCATCGCTCAAGTTGAAGTCGAGATTGGTGGCCAAAGAATTGACCGTCAATATGGTGACTGGATGCACATCTGGAACCAACTTACCATGACCTCTGAACAACAACGTGGTTACTTCAAGATGATTGGTAACACCACACAACTTACCTTCATCACTGACCCTTCATTCTCCGATGTTGAGTCTCCTTGCGACTCCTTGGCTCCTCGTCAAGTTTGCGCTCCCCGCAATGCTCTCCCTGAGACCACTTTGTATGTGCCCCTCCAATTCTGGTTCTGCACCAACCCTGGTCTTGCTCTCCCTTTGATTGCTCTCCAATACCACGAAGTCAAGATTAACCTTGATATCCGCCCTATTGATGAGTGCTTGTGGGCTGTTACCACATTGAACTGCAACACCAACCCCTACTCTGGCTCTTCTGGTCAATACTCTGTTGGCCGCCCTGTCCCTGCCACCATTGCCTACAATCAATCTTTGGTTGCTGCCTCTTTGTATGTTGACTATGTTTTCTTGGACACTGATGAACGCCGCAGAATGGCACAAAACCCTCATGAATATTTGATTACTCAACTCCAATTCACTGGTGATGAGTCTGTTGGTTCTTCTTCCAACAAAATCAAGCTTAACTTTAACCACCCTGTTAAGGAACTCATCTGGGTTGTCCAACCTGACCAAAACGTTGACTACTGCTCATCTTTGACTTGCGATGCCCTCCTCTTCAAGGTTCTTGGTGCTCAACCCTTCAACTACACTGATGCCATCGATGCTCTTCCCAATGCTATCCATGCTTTCGGAGGCCCTACTGCCATCGCTGCTGACTCTCGCGCCTACATTGACGCCCGTGGTCTCTTCCAAGACGCTGGTGCTGTTGATGTTGCCTACACTGGATACTGGCACGGTCCTTCTAACCCCTACAACGAGATCAATC
>Ga0209188_1001681_pt1 | contig 17263 bp, 12 predicted proteins | sample C_130625_EF_Meta_FD_187307 | JGI IMG/M metagenome (GOLD analysis project Ga0209188, IMG submission 187307) | Freshwater microbial communities from Lake Croche, Canada to study carbon cycling - C_130625_EF_MetaG (SPAdes) (version 2) | ecosystem: Environmental > Aquatic > Freshwater > Lake...
CAGAATTAAAAGAAAAATTAATTGATAAAGAAGTAGATCATTTAGAACAAGCCGAAATACAGATTAAGTATGAGCGTTATATAGAGAAAGAAAAAGAAATTGTAGAGCGTATGTTAACGCTTGAAAATAAAATGATTCCTGATAATTTTGACTATGATAAATTATCTGCATTATCTATTGAGGCACTTCAAAAGTTCAAAAAAATTCGTCCACTTACTATTGGACAGGCGAGTCGTATTAGTGGTGTCAACCCTAGCGATATACAAATACTTATGGTATTTATAGGAAGATAAATAATAAAAAAACCTCTCTATCACAGCTGTGTTAGGGAGGTTTTTTTATTAACTTAGCATCATGCCGAAAAAACTATTTTTATTAGATGCACTTGCCTTAATTTATCGAGCTTATTACGCACTTATACGCACTCCTAGAATTACCTCAACAGGTATCAATACCAATGCACAGTTTGGTTTTACTAATACTCTTTTAGATATCATTAGAAAAGAAAATCCTACACATATTGCTGTTTGTTTTGATACACATGCTCCTACAGAAAGACATACCGATTTTACAGATTATAAAGCAAATCGTCAGGAAGCACCAGAAAACCTATTAAGTTCTTTACCTCATATTAAAGCTATCATTGAAGGATTCAATATACCTGTCATTGAATATGATGGATATGAGGCCGACGATATTATTGGAACCCTAGCTTGGCAGGCTGCTGATAAAGGGTATGAAGTGTATATGGTTACACCCGATAAAGATTATGGGCAATTATTAATTCATCCGAATGTTTATATATGGAAACCGCCCGCTTTTGGAAATAAAGAAGAAATAGTCGATGCCAAAAAAATTTGTGAGAAATGGGATATTGCTAGAGTAGAACAAGTAGTTGATATGTTGGGACTCATGGGTGACGCCTCTGATAATATACCAGGTATACCGGGTGTGGGTGAGAAAACGGCTGCAAAACTTTTAAAGCTATATGATACATTAGAAGGTGTTTTAGATAATGCGGATAAAATAACGGGATCCATGGGTGAAAAAGTGAGAGCTGGAAAAAAATCGGCCATCATGAGTAAGAAGCTAGCTACCATTATTACCAATGTGCCAGTTAGCTTCCATGAAGAAGATTTTAGATTAAAAGAAAAAAATAAATCAGCCCTTGCTGAAATTTTTAATGAATTAGAATTTAAAACACTTGGTAAAAGAATTTTAGGTGATGAATTTTCTATAACTGGTGGTGCAGGTGCTATAGAAGTTGCTGAAGCAAAAAAAGAACAAACCGATTTATTCGGAAATACAGTGAATGTAAAAACAAAAAATAAAAAAGAAGGAGCTAAAGAATCGGATATAAAAAATAGAGTGGATAATAATGAGCAGCACAATAGTACATTAGATAGTGAACTTGATGTTGAAAATGAATTAGGGGAATTGAGCGAAAATGACTTGCCAGTTGAATTAGTGGTAAACAAGAACAGCGTAAATACGCCACATACTTATAAGGCAGTTGTAGGTAAAGAAAACATTCTGGCCTTAGTAAAAGAATTATCGACGCAGAAAGAGGTTTGTATAGATACAGAAACAACAGGCATTAATGCCAATGATGTTGAATTAGTAGGTTTAAGTTTTTCTTATAAAGAACATGAGGGCTTTTATATTCCTATTGAAAACGAAGCAGCCGCTAATAAAATATTAGACTTGTTTGAGCCCTTATTTAAAAACACTGATATTATTTGGATTGGACAAAACTTAAAATATGATTTTTTAGTATTGAAATGGTATGGTGTTGAGTTATTAGGTAAAACCTTTGATACTATGCTCGCACATTATGTTATTGAACCAGAAGGCAGACGCAGTATGGATTTGCTGAGTGCGCAGTTTTTAGGATACGAGCCAATTTCTATTTCAACCCTTATTGGTAAGAAAGGTAAGAACCAGGGCACCATGCGTGATGCACCCCTGGACCAAGTAACAGAATATGCAGCAGAAGACGCCGATATTACTTTTCAATTAAAAAATTGTTTTACACCCTTGATTAAAAAACGTGGTGTTGAAAAAATATTTAACGAAGTGGAGAACCCACTGGTACGGGTACTTGTAGACATGGAGTACGAAGGGGTGAAAGTAGATATCGATTTTTTAAATGAATACAGTAAAATTTTAGAGGTGGATGCTAAAATTAGTGAAGAGCGGGTCTATGAACAAGCGGGTGTTCGATTTAATTTAGCCTCTCCTAAACAATTGGGAGAAGTACTATTTGATATTTTAAAACTAGATGCAAAGGCTAAGAAAACGAAGACGGGACAATACGCAACAGGGGAAGATGTTTTACAAAAAATGGCCGCTAAACATAAAATAGTAGATGATATTTTAAATTTTAGAGAGTTAACAAAATTAAAGTCTACCTATGTCGATTCATTTCCTGAACTTATCAATCCAAAAACCGGTCGCGTACACACTAGCTATGCACAAGCAGTAGCCGTTACCGGAAGACTAAGTAGCACCAATCCTAATTTACAAAACATTCCTATTAGAACAGAGCGAGGAAGAGAAATTAGAAAAGCTTTTATACCACGTGATAAGGATCGAATTTTAGTAAGCGCCGATTATTCTCAAATAGAATTAAGAATAGTAGCTGCCATTAGTGGTGATCCTAATATGTGTGAGGCTTTTAAACTAGGCAAAGATATTCATACGGCCACTGCTGCAAAAGTATATGGAATCGATGAAACAGATGTTACCAAAGAAATGAGGTATAAAGCCAAGAGTGTGAACTTTGGAATTATTTATGGTCAAGGCGCTTTTGGTTTAGCAGAAAATTTAGCCATCTCAAGAACAGAGGCCAAAGAAATTATAGATAACTATAAAAAAGAGTTTCCAGGCATTCAATCATACATGGACAACCAAATAAATAAAGCAAAAGAATTGGGTTTTGTAGAAACATTGATGGGAAGAAAACGTTGGCTAAGAGATATTAATAGTAGCAATTTCACAGTACGTGGCTTTGCTGAAAGAAACGCCATCAACTCTCCTATTCAAGGTTCTGCTGCAGATATGATTAAACTTGCCATGATTAAAATTCATGGGGAGATGAAAAAAACAAATTGGGAATCTAAAATGATTTTACAAGTACATGACGAATTGGTCTTTGATGCAGTAGAAAAAGAACTACCTGCCTTAAAAGAATTAATTTTAAAATGTATGAAAGAGGCGTTGGTGCTTCCTAATGGTGTACCCGTAGAGGCAGAAGTAGGTGTGGGAAAAAATTGGTTAGAAGCGCATTAAAAATTAGCAAGTGTAGCTAAACTCTTTGATTTGTTTTTACTTACTTCTTTTTATAAACCGGGACGGTGCTACAAGGCTCTCCATACATTATGCTTTTCACTACAGGTCTTAATTTCTGCGTAATAGCAATATAGGCCGACTCTCCAATAGCTATTTCTCCGCAACCTTTTATTACTACTCTTTGGTCTGTGTATTCGCTGGTATTAATTGTACTAATATTTTCAAGTAGTAGTTGTTCTCTTACTTTATTTTCATTTCCAAAATAAACTGCTTTTGCAAAGGGGTTTAGGGCTGAAACAATTAGCATATTTGCCCACATAGGAATAATGGCATCTGCAGAACAAATAATTCCTACTATTTTGTCTTGATAGATATTCCAGTCGGTTGTAAGTAGAGCAGCACGAAATTCTTTTTCTTTTAATATAAGCTCCATGAACAAAAAGGGCTTTATATCAAATATAATTATTTCGTTGCTTGGAAGTAAACTTGCAAGATCAATGGATAGTATTCCACTTTCAGCCACCTTATTGTTAAACAATTCGGCCATAAAAAATATTTAGTACTAGTAAAGCTTAGACCTATTGTCTACAATATTTGCTACTTTTTTGAAGGAGCTTGCAGATCTAAACATTAAACTTCTTGTTCTTTCTAATAATTCATCTTTAAAGAAACTTGGATCTTGATTTGCTTGTTTAGCAGCAATGCTGTTTACACTAATTGTATAAACACCAGAATTAGCAGCAATAGGTTCACTTACTTTATTTATTAATGCTTTATTAAATGCAGCACCCACTAATTTAGGCTCATTACCAAGACCAGTTATCATGGCAAAACTAAAACCAATACTGTCTGCTCTTTGAACAATTGCTTTAGCATCGGCAGCAATTGCTTCTAAGGTTTTACCCTTAATTGTTGCTTTTATTTTTTCTGCTTTCTTTTTATCTCTTAATATTCCTTCTACCTGTGGCCTTGCTGCGTTTACGCTCGCTAAACCTTCTTTCTCTTCTGAAGTAATTACAGCAACTACATAATTTTCACCTTGTTCAAAAGACTCAGAAACAGTATTTACATCTTTTTCGAATACCCATCTTACAATATTTCTTGCGGTACCAATTCCTTGAATATCAAAATCATTGGCTTTAATGCCTACAGCAGGAATAACTTGTTTACCCAACTTCACCGCATTGGCATTGAAAGATTTAATATCCTTACTACTAGAAGCAAATTGAGCAGCGGCCGTTGATGCTGTGTTGATAGTTTCATTGCTAGGCATCACCATCTTAGATAAATAGGCAATTTTATAGGCAGGTCCTTTAGCGGTTTGTTTTAGAACTTCAATATAGTGATATCCAAAATCAGTTTTTATTACAGACTTAGTGCCTACCGGATTGTCAAAAGAAAAATCATTGAAAGCCGGTACCATCTTTGCTTGTGGGAACATTTCATATTTTCCACCTGTTGTTTTACTTCCGGCATCATCAGAATATTTCGCAACCATCTCTTCAAATGATGCGCCTCCTCTGATGGCCATACTAATACTATCCGCTAATTTTTTTGCTAAACTATCTGGTCTTACTTGTTGTCCAGTTTGTGGATTCACCGTTGCAATTAAAATATGTCTAACACTTGCGCTATCAGGCCATTGTTTTACACCTAATACTTTTGCAATAGTGAAATTACGTCCATCTACATAGGGTCCATATACACCACCCACGCCTACGTTTAAAACAGAGTCTTTTTGAGGAATTTGTAAAGACTTTTTACTGATATAACTATCATAATATGGTATCTCTGTACCTACTTTATTTAGAAATTTCGCAGTCTCTGTGCTGTTTTTAAAATCTTGTTTTAAAGTCTCCATCTCATTTCTTGCTGTAATAGAATCGGCTGAAGAAGGTGCTGCACTAAAACCTACAAAAGAAATAGAACGATTTGTCTCTTCTACTTGATAAGCAGCTGCGTTTTGTTTTAAATAAGAGGAAACATCTTCATCGCTTACTTTTATTGTACTATCAATGATGGTAGAATAAGGAATGCCCACGAAAGAAATACTAGAAATTGAATTTGATTCTGCATATTGTTTTTCACTTAACCACTTTGGCACTTGAACACCTTTAACAACCATGACCTGGTATTTATTTCTTATTCTATTTTCAACAGAGGGCTCAATGTATATTTTTTCGATTTGTTTAATTTGTTCTGCGTTTTTGCTTTTTTTAATTTGTGCAACTGCTTGTTTTGCATCGTTCACCTTAAACTCTCCTGTTGTTTTATCTGTAAACTCTTGTTTAAATGGAGATTCATTACCAAATAAAACATCAGATAATTCTTTAGCACCTACAGTTAAACCTAATTTGTTTTCTTCATCTTTTATCAATAGGCGGTCTACTTCTTGATTCCATAAATAACCAATCAATTGTTCTCTTTTTACACCTTGAGAAGCGTAATTTTGTAACTGAATATCAAGCTTTTCTTCAAATTCGGTTTTATTTATAACTTGACCATTCACTTTTCCAAGTGTAGAAATATCACTAGCTCCTCTTTTTCTACCAATTCCGTCTTGTAGGACGAAGGCAATAAGGGCAATCGCAATAATACTGAAGATGATCCAGGCACCTCTTTCTCTAATGTTCTGAATAATTGACATATATATATTATTATAGGAGGGCAAAAATAATGTTTTCTAACAAGTAAAACACGGTATATAGATAGTTTTTAGTCTTATTTAAGTCTAAAACCTCTATTAAAAACTAACAATGACCTAGTGGACAAATAAATATTTCGTGGATATCTATGGTTTTATAGAGAATAAACCTGCATAAAAAAAGAATAACCTTTAGTATAGAGTATTGGAAAAACAGTTCTGGCTTAATTCATTCGGTTTTATACCCGTTAATTAACAGTGGGTAAACTGTGTGTTATTAATAAATGATACTTAAAATGTGGAATTGAATAAAGTAAAAAAACTATTGTAATCCTTACTATTATTGGATTTTGAGATATATATTGACATCTATATATTTAAATTATATAAAGTGTATATCTAAGATATTAAGATATACACAGCCCTAATAGTATTAGTTTATTTATATAAATGTATTAATACTTAATACTACAACAGTAATACACATTTCATTTTTAAAGGATTATTTTAAATAAACTACTTTTATGGAGAAGAATAAAATCTGAATCAATTATAAATAAACCTATCAAAATATGTATTTAATTACCCCTATTTTATTTAAAATAAATACTTTAAATACTAATTAAAAAAAATACTAAATTTATTACTAAATAAATAAATAATTGATAATCAATAATTTAAAATAAAATTTTACAAATATAAATATAAAAACTAAGCTAATTAGTAAAAAAATACTAAATATTTTAGTTTATTAACAAATTATCCCTATCTTCACATAAATATTAAAAGAAAAACATAAAACGACTAACCATGAGTAACCCAAATGTAGAAAAATTAAAAGCCTTAAAATTAACCATTGATAAAATCGATAAGGATTATGGTAAAGGTAGTGTCATGATGATGAATGAAAGAAGTCAAGAACCACAGGAAGTAATTTCAACAGGTTCAATCGGACTAGACACAGCATTAGGAATAGGCGGTTTACCAAAAGGAAGAATTATAGAAATATACGGGCCAGAATCTTCTGGTAAAACAACAGTAGCAATTCATGTAATAGCAGAAGCCCAAAAGAAAGGAGGAATGTGTGCAATAATTGATGCAGAACATGCTTTCGATAGTGCATATGCAAAAAAATTAGGAGTGGATGTAGATAATTTATTAGTATCTCAACCAGACTATGGTGAACAAGCATTAGAAATTGCAGATCGTTTAATTTTATCAGGAGCAATTGATGTATTAGTGATAGATTCAGTGGCAGCATTAGTTCCAAAAAGTGAACTAGAAGGAGAAATGGGAGATAGTAAAATGGGATTACATGCAAGACTAATGAGTCAGGCATTAAGAAAATTAACAGCCACAATTAATAAAACAAATACTATTTGCATTTTTATTAATCAATTAAGAGAAAAAATTGGAATTGTTTTTGGTAATCCAGAAACCACTACAGGAGGAAACGCATTAAAATTTTATGCATCTGTAAGATTAGATATTAGAAGAATGGCACAAATTAAAGATGGGGATGAAGCTATTGGAAATAGAGTGAAAGTAAAAGTGGTAAAAAATAAAGTGGCTCCACCATTTAGAGCAGCCGAGTTTGAAATTATTTTTGGAGAAGGAATTAGTAAAATAGGAGAAATTATTGATATGGGTGTAGAATTAGAAATTATTCAAAAAAGCGGTAGCTGGTTTAGCTATGATAGTAACAAACTAGGACAGGGTCGCGATTCAGTGAAAACTATTTTACATGATAATCCAGAAATGGCAAATGAAATAGAAGCAAAAATTAGAGCTAAAATTGCAGTAAAAGCAGAAGAGGCTGCTAAATAAATAGCAAAAAAAATTATAAAGGTTTTGGTTTTTTAGGGTTAGTTAGTATAAACCGCATCAATTATGGTGCGGTTTTTTTTGATTCTGTTTTATTTTGTGTATTATTATTCCTATATCCCATATACCTAATTAGTGTAATCTCCATTTTACTATTTATGAGTATTCCACAACCAATAATTTTTGCTACCTTGGTCTTATTGTTTTTATTAAGAAATCAAACAGTATCTATCTCCTAATTTTAAAATAAATAAATATGCCCAATAATATTAGAAAGCTAGAAAAAAGAAAGAAAATAGCACTTATTGCACATGACAATAAAAAGAAAGACCTTATAGAATGGGCTGTTTATAATAAATCGGCGCTTGCTAAACACAGCCTTGTTGCCACGGGCACCACAGGTAAATTAGTAGAAGAAGCCCTGGATCAACCGGTAAAAAAACTTTTGAGTGGACCGCTGGGAGGAGACCAACAAATTGGTGCCATGATTGCCACAGGAGATATTGATGTTATCTTTTTTTTCTTTGACCCCATGGAGGCGCAACCACATGATAGCGATGTAAAAGCTTTACTAAGATTAGCAGTGGCCTGGAACCTACCTATGGCCTGTGATAGAACCACAGCCGACTTTTTAATGACTTCCCGTTTTATGCAAGAAGTGTATGAATATAAACTTCCAGATTATACCCATTATTTAAAAAGAAACATATAATTTATATAACATTAATATTTCAACAATGAAAAAACTATTATTCAAAAAAACAATTCTTGCCATAAGCCTTTGTTTTAGTGCTATCTTTTTTTTAAACAATCAATTGATTGCCCAAAGCACAATACTAGGTTTTAAAAACACCGAAAATCAAAATAAAATTGAAAAAGATTTTGATGCACAATTAAGTGCAACAAGAGTGGGACAAAATATTAAACTACTTTCTTCTGTTCCACATCATGTGGGCTCAGTAGGAGGAAAATTTGTTTCAGATCAAATAGTAAAAGTTTTTAAAGAAGCAGGATGGGATACCAAAACAGAAATCTACCAATTAATGTTTCCAATGCCATTAACCCGCGTACTTGAAATGTCGGGTGCTACGAATTATAAAGCAAAGCTTAAAGAAACAGCACTTAAAGAAGACGCAACATCTAATCAGGCCGACCAACTACCCACTTATAATTGTTGGAGTGCAGACGGAGACGTTACTTCAAATTTAGTTTTTGTTAACTATGGTTTACCTGAAGACTATGAAACATTAGCTAAATACGGCATTGATGTAAAAGGGAAAATAGTGATTGCAAAATACGGTCGAAGCTGGAGAGGCATAAAACCTAAAGTTGCACAAGAACATGGTGCAATAGGTTGCTTAATTTATTCAGATCCTATTGACGATGGATACGGAGCTGGAGATGAATATCCAATAGGCTCCTTTAAAAATGATCAATCTGTACAAAGAGGTTCTATCATGGATATGGTTATTTATCCTGGAGACCCTACCACACCTAATATTGCATCTACTGCATCAGCACCAAGAGTAGACCATCATGATGCAGTTAATTTATTAAAAATTCCAGTACTCCCAATAAGTTATGGAGATGCAGCACCATTATTAAAAGATATGGCTGGTCCAGTAGCTCCAAGAAATTGGGGAGGCGGACTTCCTTTTACATATCATATAGGGCCAAGCAAGTCGACAGTGCATTTAAAATTAGCATTTGATTGGAAACTAAGACCTGGTATAAATGTAATTGCTACTATTAAAGGATCTGAATTTCCTGATCAATGGATAGTAAGAGGAAATCACCACGATGGTTGGGTAAACGGCGCTGCCGATCCTATAAGTGGCATGGCTGCTGAATTAGAAGAGGCTATTGCTATAGGTGGATTATTGAAACAAGGATGGAGACCTAAAAGAACTTTGGTGTATTGTGCTTGGGATGCTGAAGAACCAGGATTAATGGGATCTACAGAATGGGTGGAAGACCATGCTGCAGAACTACAAGCAAAGGCGGTTGCCTACATAAACTCAGATGGTAATGAAAGAGGATTTTTAGGTGCAGAAGGCTCACATGCTTTTGCTCCAATGATTACAGAAATTAGCAAAAACGTAATGGATCCTCAAACAGGTGTTACTGTTTTTGAAAGATCTAAAGCATCAAGAGCAACTAATGCAAGTACAAGTTCTTCTAAAAAGGAAATCTATGCATCCACCAATTATCCTTTAGGTGCAATGGGCTCGGGTTCTGATTATTCTTCCTTTATACAACATTTGGGCGTACCTTCTTTAAATATAGGATATGGTGGTGAAGGTGAAGGTGGAGAGTACCATTCTATTTATGATTCCTATGATATGTATCGTCGTTTTAAAGACCCCAGTTTTATTTATGGAGTTACTCTTGCACAAACAGCAGGAAGGGTTTCATTAAGACTCGCCGATGCAGACGTTTTACCCTTTGATTATAGAGTGCTACAAACTACAATTAAAGGATACATCAACGAATTAATAAATAATGTAGATCAATTAAGAGAAAAAACAAACATTGAAAATGAACTCGTAAATAAAAAAGCATATGCTTATGCAGCTGACCCTTTAGAGGGATTAAATATACCTAAGCTAAGCGCTGAAGTACCCTATATAGATTTCTCTCCAATTTTAAATGCGCTTGCCAAATTAGAAAAAGCAGCAGCACATGTAGAGGAAATGAAATCAACAGGAAATACTGCACAGCTAGCGGTTTTAAATTCAAAAATTTATACAGCAGAACAAAAATTATTATCAGAAACAGGTCTCCCACGTAGACCTTGGTTTAAACATACTATTTATGCCCCAGGTTTTTATACAGGATATGGTGTAAAAACCGTTCCTGGCGTAAGAGAAGCTATCGAACAAAAAAATTGGCCAGAAACCAAAGAGCAAATTATAGAAACAGCAAAGGCTATCGAAAAACTTTCTATGTTTTTAGATGCTCTATAGCATGTAAATTTGCAAATGCCTTTTCAATTAGAATCTAACTATACCCCGTCGGGCGATCAGCCTACCGCAATTCAAGCACTCACCGACGGGGTCTTGGAAGGAGAAAAGTACCATACACTTTTAGGTGTGACAGGTAGTGGTAAAACTTTTACTATTGCCAATCTTATACAAAATGTACAAAGGCCTACCTTAGTTTTAACGCATAATAAAACCTTGGTGGCTCAATTATATGGTGAGTTCAAACAATTTTTTCCAAATAATGCAGTAGGTTATTTTGTTTCTTATTACGATTATTATCAGCCCGAAGCTTATTTACCTACTTCGGGTGTTTACATCGAGAAAGATTTAAGCATTAATGAAGAGCTTGATAAATTAAGACTACAAGCCACAGCTCAACTATTAAGTGGACGAAGAGATATTATTATTGTAGCTAGTGTGAGTTGTATTTATGGTATGGGTAATCCAACAGAATATGAAAAAGGAATTATAAGAATTAATGCAGGTATGGTTTTGCCCAGACAAGCTTTTTTACACGCCTTGGTGAATAGCTTATACCACCGAACTGTTACAGAATTTGACAGAGGTTCATTTCGTGTTAATGGAGACACAGTTGACATCCGACTTCCTTATGTTGACTACGGCTACCGTATTACATTTTTTGGAGATGAAATTGAATCTATTGAAAGTATAGAAATAGAAACTGGCAAAAGAATAGAGCGCATGGAAAACGCTGCTATTTTTCCTGCAAATTTATATTTAGCCCCCAAGGACTTAGTGCAAGAAATAATTTATGAAATTCAAGATGAAATGCGTGCACAAGTAGAATATTTTAAAAGTACAGGTAAACATATTGAGGCACAAAGAATAAAAGAGCGTGTTGAATATGATATTGAAATGATTAGAGAGCTCGGTTACTGCACAGGTATTGAAAACTATTCTAGGTTTTTTGATAGAAGAAAACCAGGCACTAGACCCTTCTGTTTATTAGATTATTTCCCCAAAGACTTTTTATGTGTTGTGGACGAAAGCCATGTAACTATTCCACAAATTTCAGGAATGTATGGAGGAGATAGAAGCAGAAAAATGAATTTAGTAGAATATGGTTTCAGACTGCCTAGTGCCATCGATAATCGACCCTTAAATTTTAATGAGTTTGAAAATATGGTAGGCCAGTCTATTTTTGTGAGTGCTACACCTGGAGAATATGAATTAGAAAAAACTGCTGGTTTAATTATTGAACAAGTGGTAAGACCCACAGGTTTATTGGATCCACCTATAGAAGTGCGCCCTACAAAAAATCAAATTGATGACTTATTAGAAGAAATTTCGATGCAGGTAGCAAAAGGAGACCGCGTTTTAGTTACAACGCTTACCAAAAAAATGGCAGAAGAAATGGACCGTTATCTAAGTCGTATTCAAATTAAATCTAAATATATTCATAGTGATATAGATGCACTTGAGCGCGTTGAAATTTTAAGAGAGTTAAGATTAGGTGTCATTGATGTACTAGTGGGTGTGAATTTATTAAGAGAAGGTTTAGACTTACCCGAAGTTTCTTTAGTGGTAATATTAGATGCCGATAAGGAAGGGTTTTTAAGAAATGAAAAGTCTCTAACACAAACAGCGGGAAGAGCTGCTAGAAATGTAAATGGCCGCGTTATATTTTATGCAGACCAAATTACCAAGAGCATGCGCCGTACCATGGATGAAACGGATAGAAGAAGGGCCAAACAAATAAAATATAATAAAGAAAATAATATCACACCTACTACCATTATTAAAAGTATAGAACAAGTAATGGCACAAAGTGCTGTATTAGATATTAAAGGATTTACACTTAATAATATAAATATTAAAACAAGCGATGAACTTGAAATGGTCGCATTGGCATCAAACGAATTTAAAACCATACCCCAAATAGAAAAAGCCATTACACAGACAAAAAAGCAAATGGATAAATTTGCTAAGGCCCTTGATTTTATGGAAGCAGCTAGGTTAAGAGATGAAATGTTTAGGCTTGAAGCCCAATTGGAAAAAATGAGAAACGCTTAGAACAAAATAATTATACCAATCCTATTTGTATTAATTTTATACCCATGTCAACGCTTTTAGAATCTATATATAATGGCTTAGTGCAAACAACTTGGGTAGAAGCCATAGCTGTGATATCGGGTATAGTTTCTGTTTGGTATAGCAGAAAAGAAAATATTTTAGTTTTTCCAACAGGTTTATTAAATACAACAATTTATATTTATTTAAGCCTAAAAGGACATTTACTGGGAGAAGCAAGCGTAAATTTATATTATACTGCTATGAGTTTGTATGGATGGTATTTATGGACAAGAAAAAATAAAACAAACCAATCATTTATATTAGAAATTACAAATAGTAATAATAAAGAAAGAATTCATCAGTTTTTATTTTTTATTACTGTCTATGCGCTTATCTATTTTTCCTTAGTATATTTAAAACAATCTTTTGCGCCAGAAGCCATTCCTTGGGCAGATGCACTGGCAAGCGCTTCTGCTTATACAGGAATGTGGCTAATGGCCAAGAAAAAAGTAGAGAGTTGGTTTTGGTGGGTAGTAACCAACATTGCATCGATACCTTTATATTTTATAAAAGGCTACGCTTTTACCAGCGTTCAATTTATAGTATTATTAATTTTAGCTATTGCTGGATGGATAGAGTGGAGTAAAAAAGCCAATACAACTAAAAATGAAGCTAAAATTGTTAACTAGTATAAAAAACTAAATGGGTAAAGAAAAAATAGATACAAATACCAAACTACAAAAAATTGTAGTGCTTGGTCCTGAGTCCACCGGTAAAACAACGCTATGTGAGGCATTGGCTAAACACTATGCAGTCTTGGATTGTAAAGAATATGCTAGAGAATATTTACAAAAAAATGGTACAAAATATAATTATGAAGATTTATTAACAATTGCCAAAGGGCAATTAACATTAGAGGATGAACAGATACAAAAAGCAGAACAAGTATATACAGATCTTTCAAAAAATAAAATAATTATTGACACCAATATGTATGTTATGAAGGTATGGTGTGAATATGTTTTTAATAATTGTCATACTTATATTTTAGATGAAATCAATAAAAGGGAATATGATCTCTATCTTTTATGCGATATAGACCTTCCCTGGACTGCAGATGAAATGAGAGAATACCCTGATGAAAAGCCAAGACAAGAGTTGTTCGCGATTTATAAAGATATTTTAATCAATCAAAATATACCCTGGGGTATAGTAAATGGTTTGGGCGATGAGAGAACTCAAAATGCTATTAAATTAATTGATAAAATTTTACTTTAACAAGGCAGCCACATCTTCATCTGTTTCAATATTATTCATCTCTCTTAGAATTTGTGGATAGCGCCATGCAACCCTCCTTGTCATTGGATTGGCGGTAAATTTCTTTGGATTGGGAAAACCAGCCACAATCATAGCTGCCTCGGCCCTTGTTAAATTTTTAGCAGACTTATGAAAATAATGTTGAGCAGCAGCTTCCACACCAAAACAACCTGGTCCAGTTTCAATTACATTTAAATACACTTCTAAAATTCTTTGCTTACCCCAAATAAGTTCAATTAAAAATGTAAAATAAATTTCTGGAATTTTTCTTATGTATTTATCATAATGTCCCCCCTGCCATAAAAAAACATTTTTAGCGGTTTGTTGCGATATAGTACTAGCACCGCCTCCTAAAGGTATCTTAGATTTTTTATTTTTCTTTTTAGGCCTTAAACTTTTTTCAATAGCATCCCAATCAAAACCCATATGATCTGTGAAAGATTGGTCTTCACTAGCTAGTACAGCAAGTTTAATATTATAAGACATTTGTTCCCAAGAAACATAGTCTCTTTTTAAACCTAAACCAAATGCATTGGTCAATTGTGTAATGGTTATAGGGGGCTCTATAAATTTAGTAATGAGCACATAAAAGAGCGAACTTAAAAAAAGATAAAGAAAAAAACGACGTATTTTTTTTAGCACAAATACATTTTATAAAATTTCAACACTAAAACGTTTACCAATAGGACGGTAATCGGGATTCGATTTTTTGACCAAGACCCCGGCAAGCCAAGCAGCTAAGCCTCCAGTTAATCTTGGAATATTTTTATTTTCAAATACAGGGTCTTTTCTTAAAACAGAGTTTATAATATTTAAACCCAGATAACCAATACCGCCTGCTTTTAAAAATGCACCATTCGTAAATACGCTCCTAAAATGCCCTCTATCTTTTGCAAAGGCCTTAATTTCATTAATATGTAAAACGAGTCTTCCTAATTTGAGCGTATCTTGACCATAAGTGCCAAACATAGTAACAGTACCTTGTAGTGTAAACTGATTTATTCGAATAGAATCGTTTTTTATCCAATCAATATAGCCTGTAATCCATTGTGCATTGCTAAACTCAAAGTTAATATAATCCCCTTCTGTAAAGGATCTTACTACCACCCCTCTATCTTTCAATAATAATAATTTACCACCTTGAGCATTAAGGTTAGCATGAAATGCATAAAGAAGCGGAACGAGTAGACAAAATTTTAAAAAGGATCTTTTTTTCACAATAGCAATTTACGATTTTATATTTAAAAAGAATAACACATTAATACAATAATCCCTTACTAGGAATGACTAATAATGCAAGGCGCCATAAAACAAGGCCGCGCTAAATAATAATATAATAAATCCAGAGATTCTATTAATAATAATCATATTATGTAGCGTAAGTTTAGAACGAAGTTTACCTGCGACTGTCACCTTTAACAAATCGGTAAATAGAACAAATAATAGACAAGTACCAAATACTATAATTCTATAAATAATTGGATTATTTGTTTCAGATGCGGTAGCTGTTATAGCTGCAGTCCAAGCAAACCAAAATAAAAATACACTAGGGTTTAGGGTATTCATAAAAAAGCCCGATATAAAAATTTTAAATAAATCTGTTTTACTCAATAGTTTTTCTTTATCTAAAGCGCCCTCTTTAAATATTATTTTTTTAAAAAATAAGGTATACAAGCTTAGTATTAATAAAAAGCCTGCACCGAGCATGGCAATTAGTGCTTTATGAGATAAAGCCATTACAAAAAAAGAAGTAAAAAAATTGCAAATAAATAATAAAACAATATCACTTATGGAAACACCCGCTACAAAAATATAACCTGCTTTGTGGCCATTGGTTAAACTTTGTTTTAAAATCGCAAAAATTACAGGCCCTATAGAAATACTTAAAATAAGTCCAAGTAATAAACCCTTTAATATAGGCTCCTGCATCATTAAGCTATAAATTTTTTCCAATCGTTTAATAAATCACCTTTAATAACTCTTGGAAACTTATGCTGACCGCCCACCTTACCCTTGCTGCTCATAAAATCCATGAACACGTTTTCTTTTAAAACGGTTATAAAAACTTTCTTTAAAGCACTTTTTCTCTCTGTGGCATAATCGTCATTTAATTCAATTAACTTTTCATCAATATTTTTAATGAGTAAATTGCTGTCCACAACATCATTGCAGGCAACATACCAATGATGTGCAAATAAACTTTCATAGGGAATGCCTGTTACTCCAAATTCAGGAATAGATATATTCATTTCTTCACTCACTAATTGAATAGCCTTATTCATATTATCAACGCTAAGGTGTTCGCCTACTAAACTTAAAAAATGTTTTGTTCTACCAGTAATAATAATTTCAGCGTTCACTTTATCAATAAAGCGAATGGTATCTCCAATTAAATAACGCCATGCACCTGCAGCAGTGCTTATTAAAATAGCATAATCTATATTTTCTTCTACTTCATGAATTAATAAGGCATTTGGATTTTCTATCATCTCTCCATTTTCATCAAAGTTGTTTTCATCAAAAGGGACAAATTCAAAAAATATATGTTGATTAAAGGACAAACGCATACCTACTCCATTTTGTTTATCCTGCCATGCTAAGAAACCCTCACTGGCTAAATAAGTTTCAATATAAGTAATTGGCTTTCCTAGTAATTTCTCAAATCCATGTTTGTAAGGTTCAAAGCTTACTCCTCCATGCGCAAAAAAACCTAGGTTGGGCCAAATTTCATGAATATTATTAAGTTTGTATTTTTCAATTACCATTTCTATACACATCTGTATCCAGGCCGGTACCCCTACAATAAATCCAATATCCCATTCAGGCGCTTTTTCAACAATTTTTTTCAATTTATTATTCCAGTCTCTTTCTTTAGCAATTTTCTTACCTGGTTTATAAAAAGGTTGAAACCAAAAAGGATTTTTTTTCGCAGTAATGCCACTTAGGTCACCAGCATAATACCCTGCTTCTTTTTGCAAATCGGTACTACCACCCAAAGCAAGCCAACCCTTACCAATGGATGAAAAACTTACATCACTATACTTAAACAAACTTATAAGTTGTTTAATCATAATAATTTTATTGCCCCTTAATAAATCGTTGGTAATGGGAATATATTTACTTGCTGACTCGCTCGTACCACTACTTAAGGCAAAATATTTTATTTTAC